>JAEEGH010021741.1_pt1 | contig 13221 bp, 8 predicted proteins | sample 9134181 | NCBI WGS metagenome assembly JAEEGH01 (sample SAMN16246544, study PRJNA631951) | gut metagenome | biome: gut microbiome; feature: rumen; material: DP-attached | host: Bos | place: Iran: Karaj | collected 2018-10 | reverse complement strand
CGGAGAATCACAATACCCTCCGACGAAGCGGAACAGAGACAGCTTCTGCGGGGGCTGTTCAACGTCCGCATGCCCGGCAGGATCGGGGACGAGTTTCTGCGGATACAGGACGAATACCTGCAGGAGGTAACGCGGCAAAAAGGCGTCACCAGGCTCAGGGACCTGACGCCCATGGAGCCGGGCATCTACCTTTGGCAGGGGGACATCACGACCCTCGTTTGCGACGCCATCGTCAACGCCGCCAACGCGGGCATGACCGGCTGCTATCAGCCCTGCCACAACTGCATCGACAACTGCATCCATACCTACGCGGGGGTGCAGCTTCGGAACGTCTGCGCCGAGATCATGGAGAAGCAGGGATATGAGGAGCCCACGGGCAGGGCGAAGATCACGCCTGCCTTCAATCTGCCGAGCCGCTATGTGATCCATACCGTAGGTCCCATCGTCCAGGGACGGCTGACCAAGCGGCACGAGGAACAGCTGGCGTCCTGCTACCGTTCCTGTCTGACCCTGGCGGAGAAAAACGGGTGCAGGAGCATCGCCTTCTGCTGCATCTCCACCGGCGTGTTCGGCTTTCCCCAGGATCGGGCCGCAAAGATCGCGGTGGAGACGGTCAGGACCTACAGAGCAACCAATCACAGCAGCATCGAGGTGATATTCAATGTCTTCCAGAATCGAGATCACGAACTATACCGGGACTTACTCGGACAACATCAATAAACTGAAGCAGGCCCTTGCCGAAGCGGACGCTGTGGTCATCGGCGCGGGCGCGGGTCTGTCCACGTCGGCGGGCTTCGTGTACAGCGGGGAGCGATTCGAAAAATACTTTTCGGACTTCAGCCGGAAATACGGCTTCTCCGACATGTATTCCGGCGGTTTCTACCCCTATACGGCGAAGGAGGAGTTTTGGGCCTACTGGAGCCGCTATATTTGGGTCAACCGCTATATGGACCCGCCCAAGCCGGTGTATAGGCAGCTCCTCGATCTGGTCCGGGACAAGGACTATTTCGTCCTCACCACCAACGTGGATCATTGCTTCCAGAAGGCAGGCTTCGATAAGCACCGCCTGTTCTACACCCAGGGGGACTACGGCCTGTTCCAATGCAGCGTTCCCTGCCACAGGAAGACCTACGAAAACGAGGACGCCGTGGCGGCCATGGTCCTCTCCCAGGGCTGGGAGATCGGCCCGGACAACGGCCTGACCGTGCCTGAAAACGTGACGCTCAGCACCACCGTGCCCACAGAGCTGCTGCCCGCCTGCCCCGTCTGCGGCAAGCCCCTGACCATGAATCTGCGCTCAGATAATAAATTCGTGGAGGACGAGGGCTGGTGCCGGGCGTCGGAACGGTATGAGGATTTCCTCCGCACCCACAGCGGCAGGATCCTGTATCTGGAGCTGGGCGTGGGCTACAACACCCCCGTCATCATCAAATACCCCTTCTGGCAGCTGACGGCGCAGAACCCCAGCGCCACCTACGCCTGTTTGAACTATGGCGAGGCCTCCTGCCCCGTCGTGCTCAAGGATCGCTCCGTCTGCCTGGACGGGGATATCGGGGAGATCCTGTCCAAGCTGCTGCCGGAGCGCCGATAATTCTTCAAACGCTTGGTGTAGGGGAAACTCATCTGCGTTATATTGAACAAACATCAATCATGCATAGCACACAGACCGCCGAAACCTTCGACGGTCTTTCTCTGCCTAACAGAAACGGGAGGTTATCGCCGGCGTACCGGATGAAAATCTCCCCGGCGTCATGTATCCAGCAGATGCGCATTTACACGAGAAAACCCAGGTTGTTCGCCAAAGAACGAGGCCATCTTCAAATCACCGATAAATATACGCCTTCTCTGTCAAAAGTGCCCTTTCTGCCCAGCAGGAACGGGAATGCTTCATTTGCGTACTCAATGAAAATCTCCCCCGCAACCAAAAAAGACAGTCCCATCCGGGGCTGTCTTTTGGTTTGGATGCTTGTATTTTTATCCTGCGAAGGAACCCAGGAAGGTGAAGCTGGGCTTGGGGGTGCGGGCCTGGGTGGCGCGGTCCACGGCGACGAGGCCGAAGGTCATGGAGAAGCCCTTCTGCCACTCGAAGTTGTCCAGGAGGGACCAGTGGAAGTAGCCCCGGATGGGGAGGCCGTCGGCGAGGCAGGCCTGAACGCCGGCGAGGGCTTCCCGGAGAAAGGCCACACGGCGGGTATCGTCGGCGGTGGCGATGCCGTTTTCCGTGACGATCAGGTCCCCGGGGAAGTCCCGGTGGACCTGGCGGAGCACGTGGGCCAGGGCCTGGGGATAAAATTCATACTCCATCTGGGTCAGCTCCGCATCCTTGGGGGCGGGCAGCTGGCCCGCGGGGCCGTAGACGGTGCGGGTGTAGTTCTGGACGCCCAGGAAGTCGTCGCCCTCGATATAGGGGAGATAGTGCCGGAACTCCTCCTCCCAGGCGGCCTCGGCGAAGGCTTCGCCCCCAGGCTGGGATTGGAGGTCGTGGAGGGACAGGGTCAGGCCCACCCGGATGTGGGGGCAGCGGGCCTTGATGGCCTCCCGGGCCGCCAGATGGGCCCGCATGACCAGGATGTCCCCGGCGGGGGTCCGAGCGGAGACGAAGGTCTGGGGCTGGGGCGTGCCGAAAACTTGAGCGTTCTCCATGGCGGCGAACTTCATGTTTTCCATCATCTTCTCGAAGTTCATGCCCACCTGGACCTTGCCCTCAGCCTGCTTGGCGCCGGAGGCCGCGGCCTTCCTGGCCTGCTCGGCCATAAGCATATAGCGCTTGCTGATAGCGGCCAGCTGCAGGCCCATGTTGGCCTCGTTGATGGTGCAGATGTAGTTGAGCTCGCCGCCCAGCTGCTCGGCCACACAGGCGGCGTAGCGGCGGAAGTATTCCACGGTGCTCTCGGCCTCCCAGCCGCCCTTGCGGATGAGCCAGGCGGGGCTGGTAAAGTGGTGGAGGGTCACCACGGGCTCCACCCCGTAATCCCGGCAGCAGCGGATGACCTGACGGTAGTGCTCGATCTCCGTTTCGTCGAACTGCCCCTCTTCAGGTTCGATCCGGGCCCACTCGATGGAGAAGCGGTAGGCGTTCAAGCCTGCCTTTGCCAGCAGTTCGATATCCTCCGCATAGCGGTGATAATGGTCGCAGGCGTCGCCGCTGGGCTCGGTGAAGCTGGTGTGGGGCATGTGCTCCTGGAGCCAGTAGTCGCTGTGGACGTTGTTGCCCTCCACCTGGTGGGCGGCGGTGGCCGCGCCGATGAAAAATCCCTTGGGGAATGCCATGTTCTTTCCTCCTTACAGTTTTACGCAGGTTCCGCGGGTAATCCCGGCTTCGTTGAACGCATCCACCCGCACCCAGTATGCCCGGTCCCGGATGAGAGCGCCGATTCGGATCTTGCCGGGGGCAAAGGTCATACAGCTGTGGTACAGCTTTTCCGGCGAGGCGCCGAACAGGATGTTGTACCCCAGCGCGTCAGAATGGGGAACGATATCCACCAGCATATCCAGATCGCCCTGCCGCGCCGCCGAAAACGCGGGAGCAGCCGGCTTTTCTCCGTCGCTTCGGCCGAAGACGCGCAGACCGGACACGCAGGGACGCTGTCCGAAGGGCACGGCCATATCCGAAAGGCGCAGGTACCGGGCGGTGAAGCCTTCCGCCCGAACGACGAGGTCGTGGGAAAGGTCCGTGGCAGCAGCGGACTTGTCCTCGACGGCGAACCAGTCCCGTCCGTCGAGGCTCCCCTCCAGCTTCCATTGGGTCACCCGATCGGCTTCGTCGATGTACCGGGCCTGGGAGCCGGGGCGGATGGGGCCGGGACAGGGAACGTCGATCCTGTCGTCGGCGAAGTTCACCTGCACGGCACGGACGTCCATGGGTCTGCCCAGGTCCACCTGCAGCCATTCGCTGCGGTCAACAAAAGCCGCCTGCCACCAGGTCTGCACGTCCTCCTTCGTGACTTCCCCGGGTTCGTGACCGGGCGTGCAGGAGGACGCCGAGGCCGCCTTGCCCGCGCTCAGCAGTATCCAGGCGGGGTCCCGCCAGGGATCATCCTTCTGCCCGGAGACCGCCATGGGCCAGTCGCCGTAGCGCTGGTTGCAAAAGAGCTCCCCGTCCGCGTCGAAGCCTGCGGGCCAGAGGCCCACCCGGCGCTCAAAATCGTGATTCTTGGAGATGCGCATGGTGGCCGTGTGCCACAGGTTCCCCTGCCGGTCCGCCATGGTGGAGCCGTGGCCCGCGCCGGGCAGAAAGCCGCCGGGCTTGTAGGAATAGGGATTGTTTCCGGCCAGGGTGAAGGGCCCCAGCGGATGGTCGCTCACGTACACTCCGTCGGCGTAGGTGTTGTACTGAGTGCCGGGCGCGGCGTATTGAAGATAGTATTTCCCGTCATGCTTGTCCATCCAGGCCCCCTCGATATAGGGCCGGTTGGAGAACATGCCGCGGATCAGCGGCTTCATGTCCGCAGGGATCATGGTTTCCGGCACGCCCTGGGCTTTCACGAACGCCTGATATTTTGCCTCTACCTCCGCGTCGGAAGCGGGCAGGGTGCTGTTGTTTTCGCCCACGCGCTCGAAGCCGACAGCAAAGGGGCGGCCCTCTATGAGCGCGGCCTTTTCTCCCTTGGGAAGCATATTTTCCGCATCCAGTTCCACACCATAGATGGGCGTCTGGTTGGAGCAGCCCCAGTAGAAATAGACCCGGCCGTCGTCGTCCCGGAACAGATTGGGGTCCCAGAAAGGGAAGGAGCCTTCGATCCGCTCATAGGGCCCGTTCAGGATGTCCTTCGTGCGCCAGCGGTCGCAGGGGTGCTCCCGGTTGGAGGCGCAGAAATACACCCAGTCCCCCAGCACCCGCACGTCCGGCGCGTAGTCGTAGAGGGGCAGCTCGTCCGGGAGACGATGGCTTTCCCAATGCACCAGATCGTCGCTGACCCAAACGCCCAGCGTCATGGAAGCGAAGATATAATATCTTCCCTGAAACTGAATCAGCGACGGATCCGCCGCCTCCCGGCAGATCTGCAGCGCACCGCCCCGGCGGGGATCGGCGTTGAACTGATACCGGTAGGGGACGTTCAGAGGGTTACAGTAATACTTCATAGCGATAGGTTCCTTTCTCCACTGCATGGACCGTGCCGTCGGGCAGGCGGATCTCGGCCGGGGCGGGGACGGCGACGTCGAAGACGATCCTGTCCTTCTGATATTTCCAGGCGGAGCGGATCAGGCCCGCCCGGGACGTATAGCTGCCCTTGGCGTGCTTCAGCCGCGGATCGGGCACCGGGGCCACCAGGACCTTGGAAAAGCCCGGCGCAAGGGGCCGGATGCCCAGGATATACCGATAGTAGAACTCGCCTACGCTGCCGAAGGCGTAGTGGTTGAAGGAGACCATGTTGTCGGAGGACATCCTGTCCTCGTTCACCGTGCCGTCGGGGCGCAGGGCGTCCCAGCGCTCCCAGGTGGTGGTGGCGCCCCGCTGCACCTGATAGAGCCAGCCGGGGCAGCGCTCGCTGAGGAGCAGATCGTAGGCCAAGGTGGCCTCCCCGTGGTCCGCCAACAGGGGCAGCAGATGCTCCGTGGCGAAGAAGCCCGTCTGCATCCCCTCGGCCCGGAGCTTTTCGAGGAGCTTCAGGAACACCCTATCCCACAGCTCCCCCGCCTCCAGCACGTACCGCAGGGCCAGCACATAGGCCCCCTGGTAGTCGTCCTTCATGGTACCGTCGGGCTTGACAAAAGCCTTGATATAGGCGGCCCGGGACCTGGTGAGCTGGGCGGCGTATCGCTCGGCGTCCTCGGGCTTATCCAGCCTCCGGGCGGTCTCGCTCAAAATGCGCAGGTCGTTGACCAGGAAGGCGTTGGACACGGGGCCGTTGTGCATGGCCATGTATTTCACGTCCTTGCCCAGGGTGAGCCAGTCCCCCAGGCTGGGCCCCATCCACAGGTCCTTCTTGCCCAGGAGGCCGCCCATGTGCCGAATCTCGCAGTCCACGAAGGCTTTCATGCTGTCGTACTGGGCCCGCAAATGCCGGTCGCTCCCGAATTGCCAATAGAGCATCTCGGGCACGATGAGGTCGCAGTTGCCCCAGCCCAGCATGCTCATGAACCCCACGCCCGCGGGGCCCTGGGCCGGGATGGTGGGGGCCACGTACCCCTCCTTGTTGTCTATCTGGGAATAGCGGATGTCCCGGAGGAACTTGGTCCAAAAGGCTTCGGTGTCGAAGTTGTAGGCCCCGGTGAGAGCGAAGACCTGGCCGTCGCCGGTGTAGCCCATGCGCTCGTCCCGCTGGGGGCAATCCGTGGGCACCTCCACGTAGTTGGATTTCTGGCCCCAGACCTGGTTTTGGTAGAGCTTCGTCACGTCCTCCCGGCCGCAAGAGAAGTCCCCGGTCCGCACCATGTCGCTGTAGACGGCGTAGGCGGTGACGAGGCCTTCCTCGTAGGGCACGCCGGAGAGCTCCACGTATCGGAAGCCCATATAGGTGAACCGGGGCCGATAGAGCTTCGTCTCCTGGCCTTTGTGGTATTCGACGGTGGCCTTGGCCTTGCGCAGGTTGTTGGTGTAGAGGCTCCCGTCCGGGTTCAGTATCTCCCCGTGGCGGACGGTCAGCACGTCCCCCGCCATCTTGGTGGGGTCGATGACGACGAACCCGGCGAAGTTCTGGCCGAAGTCCAATATGGTCCTGTCCCCCCGGGGAATGACCGCTTTCACGGGCATCTCCTCCCGGATGCGGACGGAGACGATGGTCTCGTTGAAGACCTCCGGCAACTTCCCCGTATAGGGCACCGGGGGGAGCACGGGAGCGTCCGCCCCGTCGGCATAGTAGACCTCCCCGTCGTAGAGACCGGCGTACCCATAGGGGCTGGGCCGGGCAATAACGCCCTGGTCCCGGGAGGAATAGACGTGCTCGCTGCCGTCGGGCCGGATTACGGTCAGCATCCAGGCCACGGCAGGCCGGTCCCCGTAGATCTTCGTCTTGTTGTCGAAGGTGAAGCGGCCGCAGTACCAGCCCTGGCCCAGGTATACCTTGAGCACGTTCTCCCGGCCCAGCAGGTCCGTCACGTCGTAGGTCTGGACCTGCAGCTCCCGGGGGTAGTAGGTGTAGCCCGGGGCGAAGAGGACGTCCCCCACCTTCCGGCCATTGAGCTCCGCCTCGTAGACCCCCAGGGCGGTGACGGTCAGGGTTGCTTTCTCCACCGCCCCTGCGGGGATCGCCTGGGCGAACACCTCCACGGCCCCCTCCTTGTAGGGGCGCTCCGTGGTGATAAACAGGTCTCTTAAGTCCATGGTCATTTCCATCCCTTCAGATATTCGGCGCTCAACTCCAGGCTCTTGATCGGGTCCTTGTGGATCCAGTTTTTGTGGCTCTCCAGGATCACGGCCTCCACGCCGTTTTCGAGGGAGATCTCGCGCATGCCCGCCAGGTCCATGTTCCCCGTACCCAACTCCAGGCTGTCGCACTTTACAATGGGCGTCATGGCGGGGCCGGTTTGGCGGCTGCCCCGGTCGGTCACGTGCCAGAGCTGCATGCGGGTACCCAGGCGGCGCATCCATGCCTTGGAATCCGCGCCCCCGTCAGCGAACCAATAGCTGTCGAACTCGAAGCTCACCAGGGCTGGGTCCGTCTCGTCTATCAGTATATCATAGGCGCGGACCTTCGGCTGCACGAACAGCAATTCCACGTTGTGATTGTGGTATAGAAGGGACAAGCCCTGTTCCTTCAGGGCCGCCCCGGCTGCATTGAGCCGCCGGGCCAGGTCCTTCACCGCCTGTTCGCTGCCGTAGTCGAAGCGGTACATGCCGGTGACCACCACTTTGTCCGTGCCCAGGGCCTTCGCCTCCTGAGCGACAGCGGCGGCCTCCCGTTCGAGGCTCCCCAGGTCCGCGTGGTAGCTGACGGTCTCGAGTCCGCTCTCCCCCATCAGCTTGGGCCAATCCAGCTTCCCGCCCCTGCCCGTGGGCATGCCGGCGGCCTTCGTCAGCAGCCGGACCATAAGCGAGGTGGGCCGGGTCATGAACCGATTCAATTCAAGGCCGTCGTATCCGGCGGCCCTGACGCGGCGGAGCGTGGCGCGGGCGGCTTCCTCGCTGCCCGTCACCGTGCCCAGCATGATCTGTTGTACGTAGGTCTTCATTTGCGTATGCCCTGTAAAATCCGGTTGAGCTGTTTGATGCTCTCCTCGTCGGCGCCGCCCTGCTTCAACAGGCTCAGCATGGTCATGCGGCCCATCATCCGCTGGAGCGCCGGGTTGTCCTTCACGGCCTCGGCCACGTCGCCCCGCTCGGAGGCACCTTTGGCCATCATGGCCTCCACGACGGGTCCGGCCTGGGGGTGCTGCCGGATCTCGCCCAGGGTGTCCTGGACGGAGAAGCAGGCGGGGTCCGGCTTCTCCGCGTCGAACCAGTTGGCGACGCTGGCGGCGGCCTTGTTGAAGACGTAGCTTTCGTCCGGCTCCGCCACATACCGGATCACCATGGCGTCGATGCAGCCCGAAGCCTCGGCCCGGATCATATGTTCGCCCAACAGGGGCACCCGGAAGGTGAAGACGGCGTGGCCGGTTTGCGTGCCCACCAGGGTATCGTCCACATAGAGCCGGACCTCCGGCTGGTTGGCGTAGACCTTGATCTCGGTCTCGTGCTCGTTCCGGTTCTCGTACCGCTTGCCGCAGAGGTGTACGAAGGGCTCGGCCTTGTTCCAGGCGGCCTTGTAGAGATAGAAGGCGTCCTTGCGGAGGGAGCGGTCGAAGGTCACCAGGCCCTTCTGGTTCTCCCCATGCTTGCCCCCCTCGTCCCGGCCGTCGGCGGCGAAGTCGAACAGGTTCCACACGTGGGTAGCCCAGAGCCAGGGGCGCGCCTCGATCATTCGCAGCATGTGCTCGTGGTACAGGCACTGGTACTCCTCGGTGTAGTCCCCCTTCTCGGGGCGGCTGCTGTGGAAGGCGGGGTTGGCGTCGGCCCCGTATTCGGAGAAGCCCATGACCTTTTCGGGGTACTTCTCGTGGAACTCGTCGAAGAACCGGTCCGTCTCCTCCATGTCGCCCAGATACCAGCCGAAGTACAGGTTGTAGCTGTTCACGTCGGGAACGTCCAGGATGGGGCTGTCGGTCTCCAGCATGAAGACGTTGGCCATGGTGGTCTTCCGAGTGGGGTCCATCTTGTGGCACAGGTCGTTGAGGAGCCGATGGTTCTCCAGCAGGTCCTCATTCACGGCGCTGGCGGCGGTGATCTCGTTGCTGAGGCCCCAGACCGCGATGGAGGGGTGGTTGTAGCACTGGGTGATGAGCTCCCGCATGGCGGTGAGGGTGTTCTCCCGCCCGTCCGCCATGTGCATGGTGATGTAGGGGATCTCCGCCCAGACCACGATGCCGTTCTCGTCGCACAGGTCGTAGAAGGCCTGGGCGTGCTGGTAGTGTGCAAGACGCACGGTGTTGGCGCCGATCTCCCGGATCACGGCCATGTCTGCAACGTGGTCCTCATAGGCGAGGGCGTTGCCCTTGCCCTTCCTGTCCTGGTGGCGGCTCACGCCCCGGAGGGGATAAAGGCGGCCGTTCAGCAAGAAGCCCTGTTGCGGGTCGAAATCGAAGATGCGGCAGCCGAAACGGGCGCTGACCTCATCCCCGGAAGGGAGCTTAGCCGACGCAGTGTAGAGATAGGGGTCGAATACACCGTCCCACAGGCGGACGTTTTCGATGGTGAACACGGCGGTGTTCTCCACGGTCTTCGTCTCTCCGTTCACGGTGATGTCCACAGTCTCGGCATTATGCCAGGTCTCCACGGTGACGACGGCTCGTTTTTTACCAAGATCCACCACGGGCGTCACCTTGATCCCCGGTGTGCCGTCCTTTACAAGCTCGAAATGCTCCCGGGGCACGGACACGATGTTCACGTCCCGATAGAGGCCGCCGTAAAAGGTGAAGTCCGCCTTCTGGGGGTAGACGCGGTCGCTGTCGCCGTTGTCCACGGAAATGGCCAGGGTGCCGGGATGGGGCAGCTCCACCCGGAAGGCGGAATAGCCGCCCTCGTGCCGGGCGAGCAGCGCCCCGTCCAGATAGACCTCAGCCGTGTGGTTGGCCCCGTTGATCTCCAGGAAGTTAGCTTCCCCGGACAGCTCCTCGGGCCGTATTTCCCGCACGTACCAACACTTGCCCCGGTGGTAGTCGTTGCCCCCGTCCTGGCCGTCCAGGGCGTTCCAGGTGTGGGGCAGGGTCACCTCTTCCCCTTGCCGGGCGTAGGCCATGGCCGTCTCTACAGGAATGGCGGCCTTCAGAAACCGCCATCCCTTTGTCAGTGTAACGCTCTTACGCATGCGTGTCTTCCTTATTCAGCCGCGAGCTCAGCTTTGGCTTCGGCCTTCTTCTCGGCGATCCGCTTCTGGACCTCCACCATCTCGGCCTTGTCCAGCTTGCAGGGCTTCATTGCGATGAGCGTAATGATCCATCCTATGATCGGCAGAACATACATCAGCGCCAGGGTCATCCAGAACACGCTCGGCGTCAGCGGATCGGTGGGCTGCGGCACGGTGTTGGTATAACCGATCAGAGCTATACAGCCGGTAGCAAGGACGGCGCCGAAGGAGGAGATGATCTTGTCGATAAGGCTGTAGGTACCGCTGACTACAGCAGGAATATAGCGTCCGCTTCGGTCGAGCTCATAATCGATCACATCTGCCATGAACGAGGTGGCGGATGTGGTGACGCACATCTGCGTTCCACGGCAGAGGAAGGTGATGAGCACATACCCGATCATGGGCAGGCTTCCCATAGCGGCAATGGCCGCAGTGTTATTGCGGATCAGGACAAAGAAGAGGATCATGAGCACGGAGGTGCCGATGCAGGCCCAGGTCCAATCGACGATGGCCTTTTTGCTGCCGTGCTTGCCGGCATACCGGGCACCGAACACAGCGAAGATGATGGAGGGGAACATGCCGATGGCGGAGAGAATGGTGCCGAGACCCACATTCCCGATCACGATGCCGTAGAGCATCGTGGTGATGATAGCCTGTCCCGCCACCAGCTGGGCAATTTTATCACTGGCCTGAGCTGCGATGTAGCTCTGCAGAGGCTTGTTGTGGGACAGCACGTCAATCATATCCTTGAACTTCAGGTGCTCATGCTTGCCGATGCCCGAGAAGTTTTCCGGTTTATCAAAGGCGGAAACGCCGATGCAGGTGAGGAGAACGCCCAGACCGGACAATCCAACGACCATAAACACTGCCATGGACAGGTACGCCTGGTTGTATTCGCCGCCGGCGGCTTTCAGTATCACGTTGCTCAGCACGATGGACAAGGCCATAGGCACGACATAATTGAAGGCTGTCAGCCAAACGCCGATCTTCGGCCGCTGTTTGGGATCGTTCGACATGAGCGCCGGAATGGTCTGTCCCGTCATGTTCACCAGCGTATACCCGATGATGTAAACCACATAAGACAGGGCAAAGGTCGCCACGCCCAGCCCCTTGCTGGAGAACAGATGGAACATGCCCAGCAATCCGAAACTTTGGATCAACCAGCCCACGATCAGCAGGATACGGATCTTGCCGAAGCGGGTGTTCACCCTGTCGTACACGAAAGCCAGAAGGGAGTCGGTCACAGCATCCAGGATCCGGGTGCCCATGATGATGACGCCAATGATGGCAGTGGAGATGCCGAAGCCGATGCTGGCTGCGTAGCTCGCCTGCTGGATGAGGATATATACCGCCATGTTAGACAGTGCTGAGCACGCATACAGGATGATCTGCCAAAGCTTTGCCCGGCGATACTGGACGCCGTCGATAGGTTCGAGGACTTGGGGATTCTTTTTCATAGTGCTGCTCCTTGCTGTTTTTTCGCGGGCTTGGACCTGCCGCCCGCCTTACGATCCCATTGTAGGCCGGCGCACGGAAGGCGTAAAGCCAATTATCCCGCAAAAATTACAATTTTTCAGGAAATCGGTTGAGAAATCGCGAGAAACATGATAAGATCGTCTATATCGGCAGAAAAGAGGAAAGAAAGGCTCCTTTTCATGGATGTTCAAATGACCCGCGGGGAGCAGAATCTGCTCCTGTTCCAACGGCTGATCCCCAAAAATGAAAGAATTTACGTTTGGTGCTGCCGCCCGGACGGAACCGTCGTGGCGTCCTCCTGTCCGAAGACGGACCAAAAGGTTCTGGAGGAGACCTTCCGCCGGTTCGAAGGGGTGCGGCGGCTGGCGGAATACGCCAAAGCGTCGGACAGGAAGCCCCTGCTCGTCGGCTCTCCCGTCGGCATGCAGTGGGCGCTGAGCTATGAACCGGATCGCAGCGGCTCCCTCTACTTCATCGTAGGCCCCGTGTTCTACGGCACGCCTCGCCCGGAGCGCCTGCGCCGGGCTCTGCAGCCCTATGTGGACGATCGGGAGAGCGCCGGCTGGGCCGGGGCTCTGGTGGACATGGCGCCCCGGCTGCCCGTCATGACCTACGCCATCTTCATCCGCTACGTGCTGATGATCCACAACACCCTGACGGACCAGCAGCTGGGCCTGGACGCCCTGGAAGAGGACCGGCCGCGAAGCGAGCTCTCCACCGCTCTGCCCGTGGGAGAGAGGAACCGGTCGGAGGTCTACGCCGCCGAGCAGGCCATGCTGGAGATGGTCCGCACGGGAAACATCAACTACCAGGCTGTGCTCCAGCGCAGCATTCGCCTGAGCCCCGGCGTGCCGGTCCAGGGCCAGGACCCCCTGCGGCAGATGAAGACCAGCATCATCGTGTTCACCACATTGGTCTGCCGGGCGGCCATGGAAGGGGGCCTCAGCCCCGAGGTGGCCTACCCCCTGGGGGACTCCTACATCCAGTCCGTCGAGAACAGCCGGGACTCCGGGGAGCTCAACGCCCTGGCCTCCGCCATGTACCACGATTTCATCTACCGGGTCCACCACGTCCGCACCAATCTCACCTGCTCCCACACGGTCCAAAAGGTCTGCGACTACATCGACATGAGCCTGGATCGGCCCATCCGCACAGCCGACCTGGCCGCCCTGGTGGGCTACACGGAATACTACCTGACCGAGAAATTCAAGAAGGAGACGGGCGTGTCCGTCTCCCAGTACATCCGCGCCGCCAAAATCGCCCGGGCCAAGGTCCTCCTCACCTCCACGGCCCTCTCCGTCCGGGACATCGCTGAGCGCCTGGCCTTCAACACCCCCAACTACTTCATCCAGTCCTTCCGCGCCCTGGAAGGCCTCACTCCCGCCCAGTACCGCAAGCAGAACCGGCAGGGATGATATTTCAT
>JAEEGH010021737.1_pt1 | contig 13224 bp, 6 predicted proteins | sample 9134181 | NCBI WGS metagenome assembly JAEEGH01 (sample SAMN16246544, study PRJNA631951) | gut metagenome | biome: gut microbiome; feature: rumen; material: DP-attached | host: Bos | place: Iran: Karaj | collected 2018-10 | reverse complement strand
GCGCTTCTGTTCCGCTCACGCACCTTCAGTAGCATCACTGCGCAATCTGTCCTATTTGTCTCATCAAGTCCTATTAGTGTCTCATCAATCACTTCCTTTCCCATTCATCACATTCGTTCCCTTCAAAAGCCTTCATTATTCCATTATCGTTCCCTATTTTTCATATCCCTAAGTAATCCCCGAGTAATCCCCTCGCGGGGGTATCGCAAACTTTCCAACCGAAAACAACCGAATCCGAAAGGAATCAACCGTAAACCGCACTAAACAACTTTATTCAAAAGAATCCAACCGCATTCCACACAATCCAACACCCGCCATCTGCGCCATCGTACCTTTGTCCTGTCATCAGCAATGTCGCGGATGATTAAAAATTATTTTTATGTCTAAAATTACTTTTGAAACCCCTGTAAAATTCGTTCAGGGGAAGTTAAGCAAGAGCGATAACTCTTACTTTTCAGTACGTAACGGTAAGGGCTGCCTTACCAAGTGTTATAACCAGTACAATGGTGGCAATACCGCCCAACAGCAAGCCGCCCGCCAGCGCTTCGCCGATGTGCAAAGGCAAGTAACCTCCGAACTTGCCGACCCAGCAAAACGCGAAGAATGGGAATCTCTGTTTGCCGCGCAAGACACGCATCACACCCTGCGTGGTTTTGTCTTCGCAATGCTTTACAGCGAATCCGCTTAAACGCATTGTATTGCTGCTATGCCCAAAAAAGGTGTGCGTGCACACCTTTTTTTTGTAATGTCGTTCATCGTCCATTGCCTGAAGTCCGTTGTCAAAAGAAAAATCCCCTCCACTGCCCTTTCTTTTGTATAATTCCGTACATTCGCCTTGTTAAAAATTTCAATGATATATGAATTCGAAATTTTCTCCAAAAATCAACAAGATTCTGATTTACAGCAAGGAAGAAGCCGTACGGCTGAACAACGACTGCATCGGAACCGAGCATCTGCTTTTGGGCATTCTGCGCGATGGCGACGGAATTGCCATCGACGCGCTGAACCGCGCTGGCGCTGACATTCCCGCTCTCAAGCACGAACTTGAAGACAAGTTGCGGCAACCGCAAAGTACCATACAACCCAACGACGCCATTCCGTTGCTCAAAGCCGCCGAAAACGCGCTGACAATCGTCTATCTTGAAGCGCGCTCGATGAAAAGCGACACCATAAACACTGGTCACCTGCTGCTGTCAATCCTTCGCGATGAGAGCAGCCTGGCAACCACAATACTCAACGAACAAGATATTAACTATCAGTTAATCAAATCGATAATCGCGAGTCCAGCCGAAGAACCGCACAAACAGGCTCATCAGCAGCCGCAGGACATCTTCGACGATGACGACGATGATGATGACGATGTTTACGAGAACATCCACAAGAAAAATCAGCCGAAAGACGGCGGACAGCCGAAATCGAACTCTGACACACCTGTGCTCGACAACTTCGGCATCGACCTGACAAAGGCCGCCGAAGAGAACCGCCTGGACCCGATTGTGGGCCGCGAGACTGAAATTGAGCGACTTGCGCAGATTCTGAGCCGCCGCAAAAAGAACAACCCCGTGCTGATTGGCGAACCTGGCGTGGGCAAGTCGGCTATTGCCGAAGGAATGGCCATCCGCATTGTGCAGAAGCGCGTTTCAAGGATTCTGTTCGGCAAGCGCATCATCACTCTCGACCTTGCGTCGATTGTGGCAGGCACCAAATACCGTGGTCAGTTCGAAGAGCGTATGAAGGCCATTCTCAATGAGTTACAGCGCAACCCGAACGTGATTCTGTTCATCGACGAGATTCACACCATTGTTGGCGCGGGCGGCGCAAGCGGCTCATTGGACGCAGCCAATATGCTAAAACCTGCTCTTGCACGTGGCGAGATTCAATGCATCGGCGCCACAACGCTCGACGAGTACCGCCAGTATATTGAGAAGGACGGCGCGCTCGAACGCCGTTTCCAAAAGGTTATGGTTGAACCGACATCGGCCGAAGAGACTCGCGAGATTCTGAACAACATCAAGGCACGCTACGAAGAGCACCACAACGTCACCTACTCCGACGAAGCGCTCGACGCCTGCGTGAAACTCACAACCCGCTACATATCTGACCGCCACCTGCCCGACAAGGCCATCGACGCCCTTGACGAAGCAGGCTCACGGGTTCACATATCTAACATTCACGTTCCCAAAAAGATAACCGACCTTGAAAAGTCGATTGAAGAAATCCGCAACAAGAAGGTTGAAGCCGTAAGGCAGCAGAAGTTCGAAGAAGCGGCCAACTATCGCGACAGCGAGAAAAAGACCATCGAACAACTTGAAAATGAGAAGAAAAAGTGGGAAGACGACCTGATTAAGCACCGCGAAACGGTGACGGCAGAGAACGTGGCCGAAGTGGTTGCAATGATGACGGGCGTGCCCGTGCAGCGCATTGCGCAAACCGAAGGCAACCGTCTGCTCAAGATGGGCGATGAACTCAAGGGCAGCGTGATTGGTCAGGACGAAGCCATTGCAAAGATTGTCAAATCGATACAACGCAACCGCGCTGGCCTGAAAGACCCGAACAAACCTATCGGCACGTTCATCTTCCTGGGCCCGACGGGCGTGGGAAAGACGCAGTTGGCAAAGGTTCTGTCGAAATACCTGTTCGACAGCAACGACGCGCTTATCCGTATCGATATGAGTGAGTATATGGAAAAATTCAGCGTGTCGCGCCTGGTTGGTGCGCCTCCGGGATACGTGGGCTACGAAGAAGGTGGCCAACTGACCGAGAAAGTGCGCCGCAAGCCCTACTCTGTGGTGCTTTTGGACGAGATTGAAAAGGCTCACCCCGACGTGTTCCACATTCTGCTGCAGGTGCTCGACGAAGGCCGCCTGACCGACAGTCTGGGCCGCCGCATCGACTTCCGCAACACCATTATTATTATGACGTCGAACATCGGTTCTCGACAGTTGAAAGAGTTCGGCACGGGTGTCGGATTCTCGACAACTGCGCGTCAAAACTCATCCGACGAATTGGCTAAAGGTGTGATTGAGAAGGCTTTGAAGAACGCTTTCGCCCCCGAGTTCCTGAACCGCATCGACGATGTGATAATGTTCAACCAACTCTCGAAAGACGATATTCACAAGATTATCGACATTGAGTTGAAAGGCCTGTTCGAGCGCGTGGCACAAATGGGTTACACGCTGAAAATCACGCCTAAAGCGAAAGACTGGCTTGCCGACAAGGGCTATGACGCACAGTACGGCGCCCGTCCGCTGAAGCGCGCCATTCAAAAATACATCGAAGACGAGATGGCCGAAGTGATTCTGAAAGCCGAAGTGGCCAATGGCGACACCATCACCTGCTCGTACGACAAGAAGGACGACAAACTGGTGTTCAAAGTGGGCGGTGGAAAGGACAAAGGCGAAGAGACGGAAGAAGCTGAAAAAACAGAATAAAGCACTTGGCTGAATTCCTACTTTGGAAACAGCAAACTAAAAACCCCGAAAAGCGTCAGCCTTTCGGGGTTTTCTATTGAATTTCACTCATTCAATCCTTCTCTCATTGATTAAACCCAACGCAAGAGCGGAACATCCTGACGGTGCGGCAGGTCGACGTTCTTGGCGAACAGACGCACGCCGTAGTCGTATGAGCCTGGATGGTCGAGTTTGAAGTCGATTTCGAAGAAGGCCATCGAGTCGACGTGCTTGTTGAGTTTCAGTTCCTTGCGGTCGAGCAGTTTGGTGCAGTCCTGGTCCATAATAACCATCTCCACTCCTACGTCGTCGATGTCAAGGTTCTTGATGTCAACAATCACCTCACCGTGATAGTTCTGGCCTGCCTTGAACTCTGTCTTAAGGGTGCTCGGGAAGTCAACCGAGACAACTTCAATCTTATCCCAGTTCTCGTAAATTTTGTTCTTCCAGCGCGACAGGTCGCGGGCAACTTTGAAGTTGTCGGCAATGACCTTGCTGCTGCGCTTGTAGAGCGGCGAGTAGTACTGGTTGATGTAGTCGTCGAGCATACGCTTTGTTGTGAAGTGCGGTGCGATACCTGCGATTGAACGTTTGATGTACTGAACCCACTCTGTCGGGATACCGAAGTTGTTACGCTGATAGAACAGCGGGATAATCTCGTTCTCAAGGATGCTGTAGATTGTGGCGGCATCCAGTTCGTTCTGGAACTGTTGGTTCTGATAGGTCTGCTCCTGTGGAAGCGCCCAACCAGCCTTCTCTTTGTAGCCCTCAACCCACCAGCCGTCGAGCACGCTGAAGTTCAGCACGCCGTTCATTTCGGCTTTCTGACCGCTGGTACCGCTGGCCTCCAACGGACGTGTCGGGTTGTTCAACCAAACATCGACACCGCGAACCAGACGTTTTGCAAGGTCCATATCGTAGTTCTCAAGGAACAGAATCTTGCCCACAAACTCAGGACGGCGCGAAATCTCAACAATATTCTTAATCAAATCCTGACCAGCCTTGTCGTGCGGGTGAGCCTTACCTGCAAACAGGAACTGAACTGGGCACGACGGATTGTTCACGATTTTTGCCAGACGGTCGATGTCGCTGAAGAGCAAGTGAGCGCGCTTGTAGGTTGCAAAGCGGCGTGCGAAGCCGATTGTCAGAGTGTGCTCGTTGAGTCTGCTCAAAGTCTCAACCACATATTTCGGGCTTTCGTGACGCATAATCGAACTCTTCTCGAAGCGTGCCTTCACGTAGTCAATCAACTTCTTACGCAGTTGGTTGCGCAAATCCCAGATGACGCTGTCCTGAACGTCGAAAATCTTCTCCCAGTATTTGGTGTTCGACTGGTCTTGCATAAAGCCGTCGCCGAAGGTGCTCTCATACAGACGGCGCCACTCTTTGGCAGCCCACGTCGGCATATGAACGCCGTTGGTTACATAGTTGATATACAGTTCGTTGGTCGAGAAACCTGGCCACATATACTTGAACATCTCCTTTGTCACATCGCCGTGCAGCATCGAAACACCGTTCATCTCCTGCGAAGTGCGGGTTGCCAGAACGCTCATCGAGAACTTGCCGTCGGGTGCAAGGCCAAGGTTCATAAATGTGTCCCAATCAATCTTCAGACGTTCTGGAATCGGGCGCAGATAGGTGCGAATCAGATTCTGGTCGAAGGCGTCGTGGCCAGCGGGAACTGGTGTGTGTGTGGTGAACAGCGACGATGCGCGGACAGCCTCAAGAGCCTCGTTGAAAGTCAGATTCTCGTGCTGAACATAATCCGACAGACGCTCAACGTTAATCATTGCGGCGTGTCCCTCGTTGCAGTGGAACACGTTCGGCTTAATGTTCATCGCCTTCAGGGCGCGAATACCACCAAGGCCGAGCAGCATCTCCTGTTTCAAGCGGTTCTCCCAGTCGCCGCCGTAGAGTTGCTGCGTGATTGCGCGGTCCTCTGCGCTGTTGTCGGGGTCTTCAGTATCAAGCAGATACAAAGGCACACGACCAACCTGCACTTTCCAGATACGGGCTTTCACCATACGTCCTGGCAGGTTGAGCGAAATGGTCATTTGGCGTTTGAACTCGTCGAGAACGGCGGAAATCGGCAGATTGTCCATATTCTGCGGAACCAGACTTGCCTGCTGCTCGCCCGAAACTGTCAGTTCCTGAGTGAAATATCCGTATTTGTAAAGGAATCCGACGCCAACCATCGGCATATTCGAGTCGCTGGCCTCTTTCAGGTAATCGCCAGCCAGAATTCCCAGCCCGCCCGAGAAAATCTGCAGGTTGTCGGTCAGGCCGTACTCCATACTGAAGTAGCCCACCAGCGGCATATCCTTGCGCGGTGCCACGCTCATATATTCTGCGAAATTCTTCGACACGCGGTCGAATTTGGCCAGGAACGCAGTGTCTTTCTCAAGTTCGGCCAGACGGGCGGTTGAAACCACCTTCAGCAGGGCGATTGGGTTCTTCTCAACCTTTGCCCATAGTTCGGGGTCGATGTATTTGAACATCTCAATAGCCTCGTAATTCCAGCACCACCACAGGTTATTTGCCAGATTATCCAGATTTTTCAGCCTTTCAGGAAGGTCTGAGTGGATAATCATCTTCTTCCAAATTGGTTCGTTACTCATAAGTTTTTGACTATTATTAAAATTATTGTTCGTATGCATTATTTGGTCGTCGACGCGTGCGAGCGACAGTGTGAGCGCCTTGCTGTAGGCTTCGGCGTAGTAGTGGAACAGATTGTCCCAACTGATTTCGCTAGCCTGCTCTTTGGCGCGCTTGCGCAGTTTGGCGCGGTCGGCGGGCGACATCTTGTAAACGCGGTTGATGACATTCACCAGTTCGTCAACCACATCCCAGTAGTTGTCTTCAGTGCGTGTCACAACCTCAATGCCATCCTGGATTCCGCTGGTCTTTTTCAGCATCCACTGGCCGAATCCCGCAAGGCTTGTGGTCACTGTGGGCACGCCAACAGCGATGCTCTCAAGCGGTGTGTAGCCCCACGGCTCGTAGTACGACGGGAAGGCCGTCAAATCGAAGCCGCTCAACAGGTTGTAGTACGACATATTGAAGATGCCGTCGTTGCCGTTCAGATAGACAGGAACCAGCACCACATTCACCTGCTGCCCCTGATTATTAGTCAGTTGCAACTGATGGGTTTTGTCCATCACGGGGTCGTAGTAGTCAGGGTTGAGCGAGTGTGTTGTGATGCGCTCGTCGGGTATGCGGACATTGCTGTCGGCCAGACGGTCTTGCAGGCATTTGCGCGGGCCGTAGTTGAAGTTCGGCACCAGAATGAAACCGACAATGTTGTGCTTGTAACCGCCCTGCTGGTTCAGCTTGCCAAGAGCGTCAATAAAGATGTCGATGCCCTTGTTTTTGAACTCGTAGCGGCCAGAGATTGCCACAAACAGAGTCTCATCGTCGCACTTGTTGCCTGTCAGCGCCTCCGTAACCTCGGCAAGTTTCTTGCGGGCTTCTTTGGTCACATTGTCGTCCATATGCGGCAAGTGGTTGAGTGCAAATCCGTTAGGTGTAACAGCATCGGGTTCGTTGTTCAAAAGCACCTTGCACTCGTTGGCTGTCACCTTGCTCACCGTTGTGTAGACCGATGCCACTTGAGCAGCGGTCTTTTCGAGTGAGTGTTTGGCCATCACGCCAAGTTCGCGTGCGCGGATGTCGGGGTCGAACGAGCCCAGGCTCTTGTAGAGCGGGAATCCGTTGCCCGCAACCGAGCGGCCCAGCACTGTAGCGTGTGTGGTGAACACGGTTGCCACCTTCGGGCAGGCGCGGTCGAGATAGAGAACGCCCGAGCCAGTCTGCCACTCGTGGAACTGTGCAACCACTGGCGCATCAGGCAGATAGAAGTTCTTGTAACTCTCCACCACCTTGCCTGCCGCATAGCCGAACAGCACCGACTCAATATACTCCCACTCGCCTGTGATGGAATCGAGTTTGTAGGTCTCCCACCACGAAGCCAGCAGTTTGTCTTTCAGCGGAATAAAAACAGTATAATCGACCAGCACCGCCAGCGGCTTGTGAGCCACGTTCCAGCGGCCAATCTTTATGCGCAGGCCTTCTTTCTCAGCCGTCTCCTTCCATTCGGGAAACAGGCTCTTGTCCTCAGTGAACTCTGAATTGCCCTCTTCCCTAACCAAATCGGGGCCGATGAACATAATGTTGTCGCCGTAAGCGGCATATTCGTTCGGCATTTTCGAAGTTATCACAGTGTGGATTCCGCCCACCTTGTTGCAAACTTCCCAACTGGTTTCAAATAAGAATGCTGGCTTAATTAAATCGCTCATTTACTTCAAATTAATAATCACGATAATTTATTCAGCCTATGCCTTTTTGGCTTTCGATTTCAGTTTCTTGATTTCAGCCTTCTGCTCAAGCACCATATCCTGCAGTTTCTCAACGTCGCGGCAGGTTCTGATTTCTGCGTCGGGCAGAGCCTTGTTCACGCGCAACGAGAAGTCAGTCAGCACGTTCATATAGTTGATGAAAGCGTCGTACGGTGTCTTGTAGGGGTTGAAATAAGCGTGAACCTCGCCGTCGCTGAACCATTTTGTCGACATATAGTAGAAATGGTCGCTCGTCTGCAGGTACTCCCAGTCTTGCAGAATCTGCGGGTCTTTCACCTGTGCAACCTTGTCGGTCAGGGCGTAGAGTTTGCTGAACGCCTCGTTCTGCATATTGTTGCCCAGCCAGGCTGTGATGTCGCGCTCCTCGTCGGCCCACGAGATTGGGTAAGGAACATTGATGGCGGCCACAGGCTGCACGTTCTTGATTATCTGCGACGGTGTGGCAAAGCGGAAATCGGTCTGATTCAGCACTGCATCGGGCAGATGCTCAAGGAATTGGAAGATTCCTGTCTCCTTCTCCTGATGCTCGCCGAATGTCTCGTAGTCCATAAACAGATTGACAATCTCCTCCTTGTCGGGAACCTCGTTCAGACGGGCAGCGTAAGAGTCTGCTGTCCAGTGCTTTGCGCAGAAACGGAACGAGATGTCGTCGCTCAATGTATAGTTACGCAACAGAAGTTTCAGTTGCGGTTCTTTTGCGTTGTAATACAAGAAGTTAGGCGATTTCCAACCCAGAATGTGCTTGGCACCCTCGGTGAGCATTCCCTTGTAGCCCATCTTGTAAACGGCGGCGCCCACCTCGTCAGAGTAAATCAACTCGGTGTTGCGGAACACTTTCGGCTTCTGACCGAAGAGTTTCTCAATCTTTGCCGAATGGTCCTTCACCTGCTTCTTCATCACATCAATGTTGGCCTGCGAAGCCAGCGAGTGTGAATAGGTCTCGGCAAGGAATTCAACCTGCCCTGTCTTGGCCAGGCGTTGGAAACTCTCAATCACCTCAGGCGCGTAGAGTTCGAATTGGTCGAGCGCGATGCCCGTGATTGAGAAAGTAACCTTAAAGTTGCGTCCGTGCTTCTCTATCAGTTTGAGCAACAATTCGTTGGTTGGCAGATAGCAGTTGCGTGCCACCTTTTGCAGAATCGACTCATTAAGATAGTCATCGTAGTAATAATGGTCGCTGCCGATATCGAAGAATGAATATTTGCGGAAGCGGAATGGTTGATGAACCTGAAAATAAAGACATAAATGCTTCATAGTTCCAAATTTTATAAGGTTACTGATTTAATACTGATTTATAAACGTTGTAAACGTGTTTTGCCGACTCTTCCCAGCGCAGGCTGTTGGCCTCTTTCAAGCCGTTCTCGCCGATGGTTTGGGCAAGAGCGGGATAGTTGAGCAGAGCGTAAATGGCGTTGGCCATCTTGTCGATGTCCCAGAAGTCAATCTTGATGGCGTGCTTCAGAATCTCGCTCACACCCGACTGCTTCGAGATGATGACAGGAACACCCGACTGCATCGCCTCGAGCGGCGAAATGCCGAATGGCTCCGAAACCGATGGCATAATGTAAACATCGCTGTATTTGAACATACGGAACACAGCGTCGCCGCGCAGGAAGCCCGTGAAGTGGAACTTGTCCATAATGCCCAGACTTGCGGCGCGTTCAATCATCTTGTTCATCATATCGCCGCTGCCAGCCATCACAAACCGCACGTTGTCCATCTTCTTGAGCACCTTGTAGGCGGCCTCAATGAAGAACTCAGGACCCTTCTGCATTGTGATTCGGCCCAGGAACGTCACCACCTTCTCGTCGAAGCCGCGCTTCTCGCGGTCGATGGCTTTCAGGTTGGGCTCCACGGCGTTGTAAACGGTCACCACCTTGTCGGGCGATTGGCCGTATTTGTTGATAACAATGTCGCGCGTCAGGTTGCTCACCGTGATGGCCTTGTCGGCTGCGTCGAGACCTGCTTTCTCAATGTTGTAAACGGCAGGATTCACGCGGCCGCCGCTACGGTCGAAATCGGTGGCGTGAACGTGCACAACAAGCGGCTTGCCCGACACACGCTTCGCGGCCATTCCTGCGGGATAGGCCAGCCAGTCGTGGGCGTGGATGATGTCGAAATCGTACATTGTGGCAATCTGCTCGGCAATCAGGCTGTAGTAGTAGATTTCGGTGAACAGGTTGTCGCCGTATTTTCCTGTGAACGGAATGCAGCCCGACTCTCCCACCTCAACAATGTGCTTGCCGTAGTAACGTTTGTTGTTTCTCAGCGCGAAGTACTCCTCAGGCGTTGAGTACGGAACCAGATTCGAGCCCACCTCAATGTATTGAAGGTTCTTGACTTGTCCCGAATAACTCTCTGATTTTGTGACTCTCAGCGGAATGTTTCCCGCACCCACGAGTTTGATGGCCTCTTGGTCCTCGTCGCCGTAAGCCTTTGGCACGACGAAAATAACCTCAAGGTCGTCAATCTTAGACATACCTTTGGTCAGGCCGTAGCAAGCGGTGCCCAAACCTCCAGAAATGTGCGGCGGAAACTCCCACCCAAACATTAAGACTTTCATTATCAGTTATTTTTATTGTTCTTTATTTCTTTTTCGATGCCTTTGCGGCGGCTTTGGCGGCTTTCGGTTCGGCCTTTTTGGCGGTCTTCGCCGATGCTTTCTTCGCTTCAGTCTTTGCTGCGGCTTTCTTTGGTTCGGCTTTCGCCGATGCCTTCTTTGTCTCAGCCTTTACGGCGACCTTCTTCGGCTCCGCCTTCTTCACTTCTTTTTTGGCTGCGGCCTTCTTTGGTTCGGCTTTTACCGATGCCTTCTTCGCTGCGGCTTTTTTCGGCTCTGCCTTTGCCTTCGGCTCTGATTTCTTCGGGTCCTTCTTTGCTGCCGCTTTCTTGGCGGGTTTGGCCTCAACTGCGGTCTCGCCTGCGAAAGTGTTCGACAGTTTTTTCATATAAAGCAGTGCCGCGAAACTCAATGCGAACGAAATGGCACCCTTTCCGTGATACGGTGGGTCACCGTGATACATCTCTGATATACAACTGATACCAGCCGTTCTCATCTCAGGCTCGAAGGTCTCAAGGAACTTGTTGACCAGCGATTCAATCATACGCGGTTGGATTTTTGCCAGCGCGTCGATGTAGGCGGCATAGAGCCACGGCCAAACCGAGCCGTTGAAGGCGGCGTTCTCGCGCTGCTCCTCAGTGCCACGGTAGTGCGACACGTAGCGCGGGTCGTCGGGTGTGAGCGAGCGGATGCCGTAAGCGGTCATCAGTTGCTCCTCAACCACACGCAGAACGGCTTTAATCTGATGCTTGTCGAGCATTGTGTAGTCAACGGCGCAAGCCAGCAATTGGTTCGGACGGACTTGTGTGTTTGCATAGTCGTATGTCACATAGTCAGCCAGATAGCCGCGCTCATCGTTCCAGAATGTGGCAACAAAACTGCCCTTCACTTTCTCGGCCAGTTCAGCCCATTTCTTGCCAAAGGTCTTGTCGCCTTTGCTCTTGTCGAGAACGTACATTATTGCGTTGTACCACAATGCGTTGGTCTCAACAGCATAGCCGTTGCGCGGCATCACGGGGCGGCCGTGGATGGTTGCGTTCATCCAGGTGTTGGCCACTGCGTCCGATGTGTTGTAAACCATACCGTTCTCGTCGATGCGGAAACTGATTTTGTGCTCCAGATAAAGGTTCATCACCTTCTTAACGTCTTTTCCGAATTCCTTCCAGACGTCGTACTGCGGATATTGCTTGTCAATCTGCTGAATGCACCAAACGAGCCACAACGGAACGTCGGAACGGCAGTCGGCGTAATCGTCAAGATTGGTGCTTCCGCTTGCCAGTGTGTTGGTTATCTGACTGATGAGCGTTGAGAGAACGCTCTTGTAAATCATCGGTGTCTCATTCTTGTAGAGCAGGTTGGGCAGTGCGATGAGCGCGTCGCGGGTGCGAGCGGGATACCACGGATAACCAGCCAGAATGCGGGTTTCCTTGCCCTCGTTCAGGAACAACTGCGCGGCACCGTTAATCAGGCAGTTCTCGAAACTGTTGCGCGGTGTGCGGTCGCTCACCTCGTCGTCGAACTTCTTCTTCAGCGTGTTGGTCTTAATCTCGCTCAGTCCAGCCGAGACAATGATGCTCTCGCCCTTCTTGATTGGCGCCTCGAAATATCCAGGCACGAACAAATCCTCTTTGAAATCGTAGCCGCGCTTCTGCTCCAGAATGTACTCAATGTTGTAGTACCAGTCGGGTGCCGACACAAACTCGCACTTCTTCGAAGTTTGGATATAAAGGTCGGGATAGCCCTGATACATACACGATGAGATGCCGTTGTCAACCATCTTCACCTTTGTGTTGGCGTCAAGGTTGGCCTTGCTCAGCGCGTGAATGTTGCGGAAGGCAAGGAACGGTTTGAAACGTATTTTGGTCTCGCTGTGAGCGTCGAGCAGAGTGTAGCGGACAAGAATCCGCGGCTCGCTCTTGACCAGGATTTTCTCCTTTTTCAGAACCACGCCGCCAACACCGTAGATGAGTGTCGGTATGGGGTTGGTATAGAATTCGGTAACATACTTGTGGCCTTTGGGCTCATAGTTGTCACCCTCATATTTATGCAAAGCCAGATTGAATTCGCGCTCGTGCTGAATGATAGTTTCATCGAGCGACGAGAGCAGCACGTGGCGTCCGCCATCGACCTGCGGCAGCGGGCACACCAGCAATCCGTGATATTTACGGTTGTTGCAGCCAATCAGCGTTGTGAGCGAATACGAGCCCGCGCGGTTGGTGCGCAACACCTCTTTTGTCAAGGAATTCTCAAGATTTACAAGTTCTGTTTTGTCAAACTCCAAATATCCCATTGCTTAATTTTTTATAGAATTACAATTATTTCGTTGAATCTCGTTTCTAACACTTAAAAGAATTTCGTTTTCACCTTAAAAGTATTACACACTTTTCCCAGAAAAGTTGCGCAAAGTTACGTATTTTTTCGCTACGCTGACCTCAGCAAATTCAAATAATAAAAACTGATAATCAACCATTGTCAAACTGCATCATAAGTGCAGTCTAACGTTTGCGTGAAGGTATGCGTAGATTACGTAAAAAGCCTCCAAGTTTTACCTTGGAGGCTTATATTATCTCAAGACACACGGACTTTTGTGCTTGACTTACGGGTGCTTAACCGGACGAACAGTAAAACCAACTTTGCGAGGATAGCCTACATTCGAGATGTCGTTTTTCCCGTTTGCAATTTCTAAATGAAACGCACTTTCCGGGTGCGCGGTGTTCAGCGAAGACGTCCAATAGAAACCCCAAATTCCGGAATTGGTGCGTGTTGTGCCATAATCTGCAAATCCGCCCGCTGCTGGAAGGAAGATAGAATTGTTGTTTCCTTCTGCTTTTGCGTATACTATATAGCCTTGGGCATTCTG
>JAEEGH010021731.1_pt1 | contig 13226 bp, 11 predicted proteins | sample 9134181 | NCBI WGS metagenome assembly JAEEGH01 (sample SAMN16246544, study PRJNA631951) | gut metagenome | biome: gut microbiome; feature: rumen; material: DP-attached | host: Bos | place: Iran: Karaj | collected 2018-10 | reverse complement strand
GGCGCTCCCCTGTTTGTATATGGAAATTCGTTATTGACTAGCATTATGTCAGCCGAGCGCATTTCCTCCTGAAATGTTTCATCGATGCAGTCGAGAACGCCGTTCGGCATATTCTTCGCGTGAGTCATCACATAGCCCGTTTCGGTGAAGTTTATATCGCCGGTAAAGCCGAGAGTGAATTCATCTTTTCCGTTATTGCCGAGATCCTTGCTTGCGAGAGTGATATATTTATCAATCAGCGAATTCAGGGTATATCCGGTCAGCTCGTGCCACAGCGAATCGGTATAATTCCCCTCTTCGGCAGCGGTTTTCAGAGAATTCAGCTGTTCCTTATCGAGATTTGAAAGCAGGTCCGCCGTAATCTCTTTTTTGCTCAGGTTTGACAGATCCTGCGCGAGCTTATCAATATTTACGTTCGCAGAGCGGGATTTTGTCTGCGCGGGGACATTCCCGGAGGGCGAATCAGGAGAAGTGAAGGTAGGTACCGAACGGTGAAGAGTGACCGAAACGATAACCGCAATCACGGTCAGAATCGCGAGCGCAAGGCAGATTGCCGCCACAGTATTCTTTTTCTTCAATTTTTAATCCTCCAGAGCGGAAAGAGCTTTTGCTATCGCGCCGAGATCCTCTTTGCTGTTGAATGCTATCTCGAGAGTTCCCGATTCCTTTTTACCTTTTGTAATGACTCTGGCCTTACGTCCGAGAGCGCTTGATAATGCCAGCTCCACCTCATCAAAATAGGCAATGCGCTTTGAAGCCGGTTTTTCTGCAGCCGGTTTCTTTTCTTTTCCGAATGATTTTGCGAGTTTTTCGGCTTCTCTGACCGATAAACCCTTCTCAACTATAATTTCGGCGGCGGAGATTATATTCTTATCGCCCTCAATGCCCGCTATCGCCTTCGCGTGACCTGCCGAAAGACGGCCGTCGCGCAGCATTTCTATTACTTTTTTGGGTAATTTTATGATTCTGAGCGCATTCGTGACCGCAACTCTGGATTTTCCGACCTTTTTGGCGGCCTCCTCCTGAGTCAGACCGTATTTCCTGATGAGCTCCTCATAGCCGTATGCCTCTTCAACAGGATTGAGATTCTCTCTCTGCAAATTCTCGATAAGAGAGATAACAGCCGTTTCCTCATCGGTCAGCGCCTTTATGATTACGGGAACCTCGGTCAGCCCCGCTATTCTTGCGGCTCTGTATCTTCTCTCGCCCGCGATAAGCTGGTAACCGCCGTTTACGAGCGGACGAACAAGCAGCGGCTGAAGAATACCGTGCTGTGAAATCGAATCGGCAAGTCCCGAAATAGCGTCCTCGTCGAAATCCTTTCTCGCCTGCGCCTTATTGGGCTTTATCTCCGATATTTTTAATGTAATTGCAGATGAATTGTCCGCGCTCTGTGCGGAATTGTCGCCGAATAATTCTTCAAGTCCCCTGCCGAGACCGCCTTTTTTTGCTGCCATATCAATTCTCCTTATCTGTTGTTCTTCAGGAATTCCTCGGCGAGCTTGGCATAAGCCTTCGCACCTTTTGAGGATTTATCGTAATACATTACCGGCTCTCCGAAGCTCGGTGCCTCCGACAGGCGGACATTTCTCGGGATAAATGTGGAATAGACCTTTTTCGGGAAGCATTTCTTGACTTCGTCAACGACCTGCTGGGTAAGATTCAGACGGGAATCATACATGGTCAGCAGAATTCCCTCTATATCAATATAGGGATTATACATTCTTTTTACTGTGCGGACGGTAGAAATCAGCTGTGACAGTCCTTCGAGAGCATAGAATTCGCACTGAATAGGTACAAGCACGGTCTGCGATGCGCACAGGCAGTTCAGGGTAATCAGACCGAGCGAGGGGGGACAGTCGATAATTATATAATCATACTCCCCTCCTATCAGCACCAGAGCGTTTTTGAGGCGGCTCTCGCGCTTTTCAATTTCCGCAAGCTCGATTTCGGCTCCGGCGAGATCCATTCCCGAAGGAATTACCGATACGCCTTTGAACTTTGTTTCGATAACGGCATCCTTTGCGGCGCAGTTGCCGATGATTATATCATAAGAGGTTTTTTCAACCTCTCTCTTGTTGATACCGTAGCCGCTGGTCGAATTTCCCTGAGGATCGGAGTCAACGAGCAGTATTTTCTTTCCTTTTGCGCCGAGAGCGGCTGCGAGATTGACGGCGGTAGTTGTTTTACCGACTCCGCCCTTCTGATTTGCGACTGCGACGATTTTTGCCATTTTTATTCCCCCTAAGGTGTTACTGCAAGTGATTATAACATAATGAATAATAAATTAAAAGTGTTTTTTATAAATATAAGGGGTATGTATCAAAAGGAACACCCCGGAAGGAGTGTTCCACGTGAAACATATTTTAATTTTACACGGTATTTACAGCGCCTGTTTTGCTATCTGAGCAGAGGGACGGGGATATTTTGAAGGAGTCGGCGCAATCTTTTTGATAACTACCAGTTTTCTGGTCGCGCCGTCGGTCAGCCCGATATCCTTGATTTCGTCCAGCTGACCGCCGAGTGTTTTGATTGCGTTTGCGGCAGCGGCAATCTCTTCATCCGCCTTTTCGCTCTTCATAGCTATAAATTTTCCGCCGACCTTTACGAATGGCAGGCAGTATTCGCAGAGAGTATTGAGCGATGCGACCGCGCGCGAAACAGCGTAATCATACTGCTCTCTCTCTGAATGCTTCGCTGCAATGTCTTCGGCTCTGCCGTGAACCGCTCTGGCTTTCAGACCGAGCGTGTTGACAGCGTCATTGACATAATTCAGCTTTTTATTTGTCGAATCTAGCAGGGTGAGGTTTATTTCCGGGGCGCATATAAGAAGAGGAATTCCCGGAAATCCAGCGCCGGTGCCGATATCGATTATTTTTGTGCCCGGTTTCAGGTCTGCGGCTGCGGTTATGCTGATACTGTCCGCAAAATGCTTGACCGCGATGCCGTCAGGGTCTGTTATCGCAGTGAGGTTGAGAACCTTGTTCCTGTCAGTGAGCATGCCTGCAAGTTTGTCAAACATTTCAATCTGCTTCTCGGTGAATACCATTTCAAGCTTCTCTGCGTTCTGCAGGAATAACTCCGCATTAAATCTCATTGCGTCTGCTCCTTTCAAGCCATATTATAAGGACATTTATGTCGGCAGGGGAGACTCCGGAAATTCTCGATGCCTGCCCCACTGTCTCCGGTCTGGATGCGCCCAGCTTTTCTATCGCTTCAAGGCGGAGTCCCGTAATCTGCTTGTAATCGGTATCTTCGGGAATCCTCTGCACCTCAAGGCGCTTCATTTCGGCTATCTGCTGCTGCTGTCTTTTCAGGTAGCCCTCATATTTTATATCTATCTCTACCTGCTCGCAGACTTCATCGGGTAAATCCGGTCTGTCAGGGTCGAAAGGTTTAAGCAAGTCGTAATCGACCAGCGGGCGCTTGAGAAGCTCTGCCATTTTCATCCCTTTTTCGAGCGGTACTGTTCCACGTGAAACAAGAGCCGCGTCCAGTTCGGGCGATTTTCTGATTGAAACCTCTTTTACACGCTTGTGCTCGGCCTCTATCATTTCAAGTTTCTTTCTGAATTGCGCATATCTTTCTTCGGAAATCAGTCCCGCCCTGTAACCGTATTCGGTCAATCTGCGGTCGGCGTTATCCTGCCTGAGAATCAGGCGGTATTCGCTGCGGCTCGTCATCATCCTGTAGGGATCCTTGCAGCCTTTTGTGACGAGGTCGTCGATAAGCGTTCCGATATACGAGGTTGTGCGGTCGAGAATCATCGGCTCTCTGCCGAGAATTTTAAGCGCCGCGTTTACTCCGGCAACAAGTCCCTGAGCCGCCGCCTCCTCATAACCGCTTGAGCCGTTGAACTGCCCCGCACCGTAAAGTCCGGGGAAATCCTTGAACTCAAGAGTCTGCCTCAGCGCAAGCGGATCGACGCAGTCGTATTCAATCGCATAGGCGGTGCGCAGGAATTCCGCTTTTTCGAGACCGGGTATGCTGTGAACTATTTTAAGCTGGACATCCTCGGGGAGCGAGGACGAAAGGCCCTGAAGATACATTTCATCCGTCTTCATGCCGCAGGGCTCAACAAATATCTGATGCCGCTCCTTATCGGAGAATCGGACTATCTTATCCTCGATGCTCGGGCAGTATCTCGGCCCGACGCCGTCGATTTTTCCCGAATAGAGAGGGGAGCGGTGAAGATTATCGAGAATTATGCGCTTTGTCTCCTCACCTGTGTATGCAATATAGCAGGGCTGCTTGTTTTCAACCTCGCATAATTCCAAAAAAGAAAAATGAGTAATTTTTTCATCGCCGTATTGCGGTTCGAGTGAATCCGTGTCAACGCTACGGCGGTTTACGCGCGGGGGAGTGCCTGTCTTGAATCTGCGGGTGGGTATTCCGAGCTTTTTTAGCGCCTCTGCGAGTTTTGTCGCAGGGAACATCCCGTCGGGACCGCTCTCGTATGAAACATCGCCCACATAGACTCTGCCCGCGAGGAAAGTGCCCGTAGCGATTATGACCGCCTTTGCGCGGTGAACGGCTTCAAGATTGGTTATCAGCACCCATTCGTCGCCGTCTTTATAAAGGTCGCAGATTTCCGCCTGACGCAGGAACAGATTTTCCTGCCTTTCGAGCGTGCCTTTCATATAGTCCGAATAGGCGCGGCGGTCAATCTGCGCTCTGAGAGAGTGAACGGCGGGGCCTTTACCGAGATTGAGCATACGGGATTGAATCGTATTATAATCTGCCGCGATTCCCATTTCGCCGCCGAGAGCGTCGATTTCACGCACCAGATGACCCTTGGAAGTGCCGCCGATTGACGGATTGCAGGGCATATTGCCGACCCAGTCGAGATTTATCGTGAATACGGCAGTTCTGCATCCGAGACGCGCCGAGGCAAGCCCCGCCTCAATTCCGGCGTGACCCGCTCCGATAACGGCTATATCAAAGTTTTCTCCGTCATACTTCATAGGTGTGATTGCAGACCTCTTTTATTTTTTCCTGAAGCGCGAGGAAATCCTCGAGCGCCGCAGGCTTGTTATTGGGATTTCTCAGCAGGGCGGCGGGGTGGAAGGTTCCCATAAAGAGAATTCCGCCCTTTTCAATGAACTGCCCGTGCTGAACGGTTACCTTGAAATCCTTGGAAATCAGGCGTTTCGCGGATATTCTGCCGAGGCAGACCATAATTTTGGGGCGTATCAGCCTCGTCTGCTCGCGCAGCCAGTCGATACAGCAATCCTGCTCCTCTTCGCTCGGATCCCTGTTTTCGGGCGGGCGGCATTTAACCATATTGGCGATATAGATATTCTTATGCCTGTCGAGATTTATATGCTCAAGGTATTTGTCGAGAAGCTGACCGCCTCTGCCGACGAAAGGCTCGCCCTGCATATCCTCGTTGTAGCCGGGGCCTTCGCCGATAAACATAACCTCCGCCTTTTCGTTTCCGACTCCGAAAACGAGATTTGTCCTCGTATCGGCAAGCGCGCACTTGCGGCAGGCGCTGCAGTCCTTTTTGAGTGATTCCCAGTCTTTATACATTTTCTCTGTTCCTCCGCCTGAATATTCGCCTGCTCTCTGCGGCGTCGAGCTGAATCTGATTGCTCAGCGCCTCATCGGAATTGAATCTCTTTTCATCTCTGATGCGGTCGAGAAGCCGCACCTCGAGATTCTGCCCGTAAAGGTTGCCGTCAAAGCCGATTATGCAGGTTTCGCTCCTGAAATCGTTATTCTCATAAGTCGGACGGTATCCGATATTCGTAACCGACGGATATTCTCTGCCGTCGATAATCGTTACCGAAGCGTAAACACCCGGTTTCGGTATGCAGAAGCCCTCGTCAAAGTATTGATTGATAGTGGGCGCTCCTAGAAGGCGTCCGCGCTGAAAACCGCTCCTGACAACGCTCCTGTATCTGAATTCATAGCCGAGCAGACGGTTTGCCTCGCGGATATTCCCGCATTGAATACATTTTCTCACTCTCGATGAATTAACCGGTGAATTTCTGTATTTCACGAGCGGGACGCATTCAAATCCGATGCTGTGCTTTCTGCATAGTTTTTCAAGAGTTTCACAGGTGCCTGCGCCGTATCTGCCGAAGGTGTAGTTTTCGCCGCAGCAGACAAAGCCGGCATTAAGCTTTTTTATAACGATTTTTTCAAAGAATTCCTCGGGCGTATAATTTCTTATTTCCGAAAAAGAAATAATCTCCGCCTTTGCTCCGGTGTTATCTAGCATTTCGGTCCGTAAATCATCCTGTAAAAGCATATCGGGCGCTTTGCCCGTGAGAGCAAGAAGGGGATGGGCATCAAAAAGCATCACAAGAGGAATAAGCCCACGCTCTTTTTTTGAAAGAGCGCAGGCGATAACGGCTTTATGACCTTTGTGAAGACCGTCAAAGGTGCCGAGCGCCAGAGCGGTTTTAGCTTTCCGAGCCATTTTTCACTTCCGTTATTTTTTTCTGAACTGCTGCTTCATTCTCTGCTCCTTGGAGAGAATCCTCTTGCGAAGGCGCAGGGATTTGGGCGTTACCTCAAGAAGCTCGTCATCCTTGATGAATTCCATGCACTGCTCGAGGCTGAGAGTGCTGGGCGGAACGAGGCGCAGAGCTTCGTCGGAGCCGCTTGCACGGGTGTTGGTGAGGTGCTTGAGCTTGCAGACGTTGCAGGTGACATCTTCATTCTTGGCGCATTCGCCGATAATCATGCCCTCATAAACGTCAACGCCGGGGCCGATGAAGAGGCGGCCTCTGTCCTGAGTGTTGAAAAGTCCGTATGCCGAGGAGACGCCCGTCTCGTGAACAACTATCGAGCCGCGCTCCCTGGTCTGTATATCGCCTTTCCAGGGCTCATAACCGTTGAAAAGCTGATTCATAATGCCGTTGCCGTTGGTGTCTGTCATAAATTCCGAGCGGTAGCCGATGAGACCGCGTGAAGGAATCTTGAATTCGAGATGGGATGAACCGCCCTCGCGCGAGCCCATATTCTCAAGCTCGCCCTTGCGGGAGCCGAGTTTTTCAATGACGATGCCGACATACTGCTCGGGAACTTCAACAATCAGAAGCTCCATCGGCTCGTAGGTCTTGCCGTCGATTTCCTTGAGAATTACCTTCGGGCGCGAAACCTGGAATTCATATCCCTGACGGCGCATCGTCTCGATAAGAATAGAGAGCGAGAGCTCGCCTCTGCCTGAAACTTTGAAGGTATCGGTTGTCTCTGTTTCCTCAACGCGCATGCTCACGTTGGTTTCGACCTCCTTGAAGAGGCGGTCGCGGATATTTCTCGATGTGACGAACTTGCCCTCTTTGCCCGCGAAGGGACTGTCGTTTACGATGAAATTCATCGCGATTGTGGGCTCGTCTATTTTGATGAACGGCAGAGGCTCGATACATTCGGGGTCACAGAGCGTTTCGCCGATATTGAGTCCCTCTATGCCGCTCACGCAGATGATGTCGCCTGCCTCCGCCTCGTCGCATTCGACTCTTCTGAGGCCTTCAAACTGATACAGGCGCGATATCTTCACATTCTGCTGAGTGCCGTCTGTTTTGCAGAGTACGCAGTTTTCGTTTTTCTTTATCCTGCCGCGCTCCATTCTGCCGATGCCGATTCTGCCGATATAATCATCGTAATCGAGCGAGGAGAAAAGGCACTGCAGAGCGCCGTCAGCGTCGCCTCCGGGCGGGTCGATATGCTCGAGGATTGCGTCAAAGAGAGGACGCATATCGCCTTCTCTTGCGGCGGGATCGAGTGAGGAATAGCCGTCTCTCGCGCTGGCATAGACCACCGGGAATTCAAGCTGGTCCTCCTCCGCGCCGAGGTCAATGAAAAGGTCAAGCACCTCGTCCACAACTTCGTCGGGGCGGGCATTGGGTCTGTCAATCTTATTGATGACGACGAGTATCTCCTTCTTGAGATTAAGCGCCTTTTTAAGCACGAATCTCGTCTGGGGCATACAGCCCTCAAACGCGTCAACAAGGAGCAGAACGCCGTCAACCATCATCAGGATACGCTCGACCTCGCCGCCGAAATCGGCGTGGCCGGGAGTGTCAACTATATTGATTTTGGTATTCTTATAGTGAATTGACGTGTTTTTTGATAATATCGTAATGCCTCTCTCGCGCTCGAGGTCATTTGAGTCCATGACTCTCTCGGCTACCTGCTCATTCTCCCTGAAGGTACCGCTTTGGCGGAGCATCTGGTCAACGAGGGTGGTCTTGCCGTGGTCAACGTGCGCGATGATGGCTATATTTCTTAAATCTTTATTCTGGGACATGGGTATCACCTGAAAACTGAATTATTCTTCTATTACTATACCTTCGGCCTCTCTCTTTGCCTTGAGTTCGGAGACGATTCTCTCCTTTTCCTTACCCGAAATCTTGTAGAAGAACATCGGGAGGGCGCAGAGCAGCAGACTCACGCCGGGGATAACCGAAACGAGGGAGAAGACCGCGAAATTCTGTGCGTGTGTGAGGTCGGTGGCAGCCTTGATTGCCGTGGATGAAAGCATCTCGGCGGGCTTGAAACCGATAATCATATACATGATGATAATGCCGCTGGTTGAGAGGGCGTTGCCGATTTTGTTGATGAATCCGCTGATTGCGGAGCCGAGGCCGTTGTCTCTGAAGCCGGTCGTGAGCTCCATATAGTCGAGGCAGTCGCAGATCATTGCGAATGTCAGGACATTGATAACGCCGAGCGGGATGCAGGAGATGATGATGAACGGGATGCAGATGTAGAGATTGCTCGTGAACCAGCCGATGAGAGTGGTTCCGACGCTTGCCGCCGCGCCCGCAAGGCAGGTCGTGATGAGAATCTTCTTATAGTCGAATTTCTTCATCAGTTTGGGCATGAAGAGCATTGCGCCGAACATACCGACAATAGCGCAGACCTGGAAAATGGTCTTTACAGAGGAAACGCTGGCTGAAATGGCAGCCGTTCTCACTTCGAGATCATCTATATCGGTAAGATCGGGGCCGATATAGAAAGCGTAACGGGCAACGTGGATTGCCGCCGCCTGAACCATATATCTGCCGCTTGAGAGAACGCCCATAAGCAGAACGAGCATAAGGGGCTTGCAGGTGAAAACTCTCCTGAGCTGAGAGGGATCGCCGGGCTGACGTTTTTTGATGGGAGGAACGATTCTCTCTTTAACGTGGAAATAGGAATTGATATACATGATTATGCCGATGCCGACAGTGACAATCGCGATAATAAGATATCTCTTCTTGTCATAGGCGAGCGGATCGGCGGTGCTGATGATTTTGGGAAGGAGGAAGCCCGCCGCAAGGAAGAATATTTCGGGCAGGGCTGAGCCGATGGAGTTGATAATCTTTGTGAAGGAGATTACCGAGCCGCGCTCCTTCGCGTCGGGAGTCATTACATTCGGCAGACACCAGAACGGAACATCCGCCATTGTGTAGGTCATACCCCAGAGCACATAGACGACTGCCGCGAACACCATGAGAGCGGTTGAGCTCTTTATGTCCGGGCTCGAATACATGAGGATAGTCAGAACAGCTATCGGAACCGAGGCGAAGAGAATATAGGGTTTCATTTTGCCCCATCTGGTGGTCTTATGGTCAACTATCATACCCATAAGCGGGTCGTTGATGGCGTCCCAGACTCTCGCGAGCAGCATAAGCAGCAGCACGAAAATCAGCGGAAGCTGGAGTATATTTACATAATAGTCGCTGATGTAGCTCGACATCATAGCGTAAATCATACCCTGACCGCCGGCGCCGAGAGCATACATCCACAGCTCTTTTTTGCCTACATATCTTTTATCTTCCATAAGTAACTCCTCTTCAGTATTCTTTGCAGGGGAATCTCTTTATCAAGAACGGAGCTGTTAATTAAAACAGCTCCGGATAATCACAACCGATAATTATTCGCCTTTCATACCCAGCAGCTCAACAGTTCCCTCAAAGGAGGCAACGCTGACCTTGATGGAATCGAAAATAGCCGCTTTGATATCGTCCTCGGTCGCGCCGAGCATTTCGCTGTATTTACGGTCTATGAAGAGATTTAAATCCATAATTGAGGGAAGAACCAGCGGATTGATACCGGGATCGACACCCTTTTCTTTATATTCCTTGATTACCGAGCCCATACCCATTTTCATAACCGCCGGGGGAATGCTGATAATCTTTCTGCCCTTCATTCCTCTCGCGTCATAGACGATGGCGAGGAATTCTTTCCATGTCTGGTTATACATTGAAATCGGGAACGCCTCATACTTGGGAACGCTCTCGTCAAGGCAGCGCTCGGTCGCTCCGCAGATAACCTCGCCGACCTGACGGCAGGTGAGCATTGCGGTTCCGCCGCCCGGATACATGGTGAACGGGAGCTTGTCCATTCTTGAAAGCTGTTCGATGAGAATGGTCCAGACGGGTTTTCTGCCGGGCTGGGTACCGAAGATATAAGGAAGCTCGAGAACTTTTACGCTGAAATTATCATCGCAGGCCTCTTCACAGACTTTCTCCTGATCGAGACGGGCTCTGAAGTAGGGGTTTGCATCCTCAAAATGCTTCTCGGGCATCTCCTTTGCGAGATAGGAGAAATATGAGCCGAGCACAACAGCGCCCTTTACGCCCGCTTTCTTGCAGAGAGGGAATATTCTCTCAAGGGGAGCGATATTGAATTTTTTATATGCATCGTAAACGGGGGCGGGGAATTCAACTCTCTCGTCAACGCCCGCGGCGAAGATGAAAACATCCTTGCCGTTGAGCATCTCAAGAATCTCGTCATCGGATTTCTTATTGATGTCGCCGAAAACAAGCTCCATCTCCTCGGGAATCGGTGCGCCCTGCGGGAGCGGGGGCAGAGCCGCGGAAGAAACCTTGTGACCCTTTTTAATAAGCTGAGTGGCCGCTTCGCAGCCGAGCAGTCCGGTGCCGCCGATCATAAATACGTTCATTATATTTCCTCCAGAATTCTTTATTCGGGTTTCCCCGTAAAACGGCGCGGAAACCGCCGTTTCCATACATAGTTATAATATTACAAAAATAATAAATAGTCAAGTTTTTTATATTTAAAACACCCGTCGCAAAACCGACGGGTGAAAACCTTTTATTTAAGATTTTTCAATATCGAGTATATCCGAGAAACCTGTTACATCGAAAATCTCGCTGACAATTTCGTTGGGATTGAGAATCTTCATCTTTCCGCCTGCGGCCATCATCTTCTTCTGGGCGAAGAGAACGACTCTGAGACCGGCGGAGGATATGTAGTCAAGCTCCGTAAAATCAAGAGTGAGCCCGGCAATGCCGTCAAGACCGGTTTTGAGCGCTTCTTCGAGTTCGGGGGCCGTTATTGTTTCAAGTCTGCCCGAAACGGCATAGACTGCCTGATTTCCGTTAATTGTTTTATTGATAGTCATATACTCTCTCCTCAAATGAATCTTTGTAATCCGGCGGCATTCAGAATTAAGAATACTTCACGAACATTCAATTTATGTTATCATAAAAAATATTTAATATCAATACCTAAAAAGGGCAATTTTTGGCGCGTAATCATTGAAGTTTTCAATCCGATATGTTAAAATTATAATCTAAACAAAAATTTTACCCGACGGGAAGATATAAAATGAAAAAACTCACCAAATCAGACAAGAGAAAATTGATCCTTGTCGCGGGGGCGGCGCTGATACTTGTGCTTTTCATCCTGCTTGTTTCCGCGATAGTAAAAGGCGTGAAATCAAAGAAGGAAGACAAGGATTCCGGATACAGTTTTTCGGTTTCCGCGCTCAAGGATGTAAAAAACGCGGAATGCCTTAACGAAGAAATCTGCGTATTCACCGATTCTTCGGGAAAGAAGGGGCTTATGACCCTTGACGGCACAGTAACCGAAAAGGCGGGAAACTATGAATTCAGGGTGGTCAGCGACGAATGGCTCAGTTCAAAAGTCATCGCCAGGACACCGGACTCCGAATATCCCCTGATAGTTGACGCCGAAACCGGAAAAATCGGCAAGAAGCAGTATAACAAGCCCGACAACCCCGAAAAAATCGCCTACTGGAACGATGAATCCGGCGAACTCTGCTGGTACGGCGCAGACGGTTACATTGACCGCGTTTCGCCCGCCGAGCTCAAGCCCGGAGTAAAGCTCATGCCCGTTGCCCAATCCGATGAGCCGGGCGCAAAATACGGCTACGTCAACGACAGTCTTACGGTCGCGATAGATTTCAGCTATGACAGAGCGGGCAAATTCAGCGAAGGTCTTGCCGCGGTCAGCCAGAGCGGAAAATTCGGATATATCAGTGAAAACGGCAGCGTTGAGATTCCGTTTGAATATGACAGCGCGGGTGAAAATCCCTATTCCTTCAGAAACGGGCTTGTTCCCGTCACCAAGAACGCGAAATTCGGTATTCTCGACCGCCGCGGCAGAGAGGTTGTCAGCTTCGATTTCGATAAAATCCTGCAGGGCAAAGACGGCAAATATATCGCCAACAAGGGCGGAAAATGGGGAATCCTGACCGTCAACGAGGATTTGTTCAACGCCGCGAACACAACAACCGCACCGCAGACCGGATTGGTTGAAAACTACAGAGTCACCACAAACGGAAGTACGCTGAATATGCGCGCCGAGCCGAGCATCTACGCCGAAAAACTAACGGAAATTCCAAACGGAACTTCAATTATCGTAGAATCGGTTGACGGCGAATGGGCAAAGATAAAATACGGCGCCTATTCAGGATACGTCAGCACAAAATACATAACTCAGATTCAGTAAAAGCGATGAGGAGAAGAGTATTATGAAACTTTATCTTAAGCAGAAGGTTTTTTCATGGAAAGACAAAAGCAACGTTAAGGACGAGCTCGGCAACGACAAATATTACATAGAGGGCAAGGTTCTCTCCGTCGGCAAGAAGTTGACAGTCTATGACGCGCAGCAGAACGAGGTTGCGTTCATCAGGCAGAAGGTAGTTACGTTTATGCCGAAGTTCTTTGTTGAAATCGGCGGAGAACAGGTAGCTGAAATCACAAAGAAACTTTCGTTCCTCAAGCCCAAATATGTTGTGAACGGACCGGACTGGACCGTACAGGGCAATTTCACGGCTCACGATTATTCTCTTTATGACGGCGAAAAGGAAATCGCAGGTATTCACAAGAAATGGATGAGCTGGGGCGACGCCTTTGAGATTGAAATCGCAAGCGAAAAGGACGAGGTGCTTGTGCTGGCCGTGGTTCTCGCCATCGACGCGGTTATGGATGCCTCTGATAACGCCGCGGCAGGAGGTA
>JAEEGH010021730.1_pt1 | contig 13226 bp, 8 predicted proteins | sample 9134181 | NCBI WGS metagenome assembly JAEEGH01 (sample SAMN16246544, study PRJNA631951) | gut metagenome | biome: gut microbiome; feature: rumen; material: DP-attached | host: Bos | place: Iran: Karaj | collected 2018-10 | reverse complement strand
CTTCAACTTCACGGTACCTACTGTCCTTGAGGGAGTTGACACCGGAATTCTTGATCCTCGCGACACCTACGCCGATCCCGCTCAGTGGGAGGAGAAGGCTAAGGATCTCGCCGGAAGGTTCATCAAGAACTTCCACAAGTACGAGTCCAACAAGGCTGGTAAGGCCCTTGTCAAGGCTGGCCCTCAGCTCTAGTCTTTTTAACAGGCACTATTTCGGGACCGGATCCTTGTATTCCGGTCCCGATTTTCTTTTTATTCCACCCGCCCGGCCCGAAATACTCTGTTTTGGGCCAAAGTGCAATAGTGACAAATAATTGACTATATTTGTGAAACGGGTCAATTCCCGAAACTTGAATTATGAAGACTTTCTCTGAACTCGAGGGATCATGCTCCCTTTTATTTAACGAATCAGGTCCATACTGGCATCTTTGGACTCCTGAGAACTACCCTGTCATTTTTCCCGATAAAGAGACTTTCAAGGCGGCGATGAGTATTCTCGCCATTTGTGCCAGACTTGTTCCGGAATGCATTATTATCACGTTTCAGCTGATGACAAATCATTTACATCTCACATCCGCTGGGCCAAAGATGGCAATTGTTCTACTATTCCGCAGATTCATTAAGTATCTATCAAAATACCTGAGATCTAAAGGATTAACCATAGATTTATCTTTTCCGGATATCAACCCGCGTCAGTTGGAGACTCTTCAAGATCTACGCAACGTGATAACGTACAACAATAGGAACGGCTACGTTGTCAGTCCCGATGAGACACCCTTCACTTATCCATGGGGCGCTAACGCTTATTACTTCAATTATGCGGCTAAAGCAAGGTATCTGGAAACCAGCCAGACGCTCAAAAAGATAGACAGGAGATTTTTGATCCACTCACACGATGCTGACAAATTGGCAAGCCCTATCGCCACAATTGATGGTTGCGCATGTCCAATGGATTTCTGTGACATAGGGTTGGGAGAAGGCATGTTCAGATGTGCCTCACACTATTTCAGGGAGGTTTCACGAAATATTGAGTCTCAGAAAAATATCGCTAAAGAGATTGGAGAAAGCGTGTATTACACTGACGATGAACTCTTCGGAGTGGTACGATCGCTTTGTCAAGAAAAGTATGGCGGACAAAAAACGACACTACTTCCCGTTTCAGCGAAGCAGGAACTCGCCATGCTTCTTCATAAAGAGTATAATGCCGGCAATAAACAGATACAAAGAATGTTAAAGCTTGACGCATCCATTGTTTCCGCCATGTTCCCGGCAAGATACTGATGCCGATCTGGGCCCGGAAACCTAAAAAACGAGCCACAAATAAAAGATAATCAACGTTTCGGGACAGAAAAACGGAATAACAGGCCCAGCGAAGGGCAAACCATAGTTTTTGGGCCCGAAATCAGGATTTGTAGGCCGATGGCGGCAAGAAGAACAACGAAACGAGGAAATTACTATATTTACGAAAGAAATCAAAGTAACTGACATTATGGCACTCGAACAACAGATTCAGGAAGACATTAAGGCCGCGATGAAGGCACATGACGCGGTGGCGACAGCGGCTACAAGAGCAATTAAAGGCGAGATCCTTTTATTCAAAACCTCCGAGGGTGGATCTAAGGAAGTCACTGACGGAGACATACTTAAGATGATCCAAAAGCTCATCAAGCAGCGCAAGGAAGCCGCCGAACAGTTTGTGTCAGCCGGTCGTCAGGAACTGGCTGACAATGAGCTTGCGGAGGCTGCTGTGATGGAAAAATATCTCCCGAAACAGCTTTCCGAAGCTGAGGTTGAGGAAAAGGTCAAGGCGATAATAGCCGAGACAGGAGCGACATCGATCAAGGATATGGGCAAGGTCATGGGAGCCGCCAACAAGGCCCTCGCCGGCCAGTCTGACGGCCGTACCATCTCCACGATAGTGAAGAAACTCCTCTCCTGACGCTTTCCAGAAGGCTACCAGACACGAATCCGACCGATAGATGGCTCATCAAAAGGGCCGACGAAAGGAGCCTCCGCGGAACGCTCCTTTTCGGAATAATCCCTGTCAATACGAAGCAGGGTTCCGTCAGGGTGTTCAAAAGGATAATTGCTCAGCCTGGTGAAACCCAAACGTTCAGTGTCAACAACTCTTCCTCTCGTCATAGGTCCAGCAGGCGATACAGTGAGAAATACCCTGCCTCCCATATCCTCTTCCAATTTCACCTCGGAGCCGTCGAGCGTGACATTATCCTCAGCTAGAATCGGGACTTTCACCGTCTTGTATGTGTCCAAGGCATAGGTCCCGTCGCCAGCATGACGGATGAAAACATTGTTATAGAACCGGTCGTCTCCGCAAGTGATACTGAAAAGGCCCTTAACCTCAGTGGAATGCGCCAGGTGGTATGGCGTATAACGTCCCTGGTCGTCACACTTGAGGTAGCCATTGAAGAAGTTGTGGACATAGGCACCTCCCTCAGACATATCCCACAACGCCCAGGTTGAGAGCGCTATATTATTGTCACACACAAAGGGGCCATGATCGACTTCATAGTAGATGTCCATCGCACTGTTATCATACATAAGGTTGCTGGATACACGAGAGCCCTGGGCCATCCAATCCATCCACACTCCCTTTTGACAGCGATGGATGCGATTGTGGTGGATATAGGCGTCTATCGCTCCGTGAAACTTGATGCCTGATATCTCCGCCCCGTCGAACTGGCATTTCACCCAGATGTCGTGAATATGGTTCCCGTACACCTGGCAAAAGGCCCCTCCCATACTGCCGCAGATGCCCGTCTGCTCACAATAACTGATCTCATTATCACGGATGATATGCGAACCGACATTATCCCGGTTCCATCCCTTACGCAGGGCGCTGAATATACATTCAATGTACTCCGTGGCACCGTCAAAGCCGCGCTGGCTCCATAGGTTATGTCAAGTGCTGGCCTGTTTCCCCAAAGAGATACCGTTGCAACGCGAGTTGGTGATGACATTGTCCTCAATGATCCATCCCTTGCACCAATGTGCGGCCACCATACCAATCTGCTCAGCTGTAGGGGCAGCCCACTGGGTGGCTGCCTGACTGATATGGAAGCCCCTGATAGTAAGGTAATTGATACCTTCCCGAGTGGGATAAAAACAAGTGGGCCGAACGGCAACCTCCACTCTTTCCTTCCTCGGGTCGGCACCACCGAAACGAGCGTAAATGGTTGTGGTCTCCTCCTCCACATGAGCGTACCACATCAAATCGGATCCATCCGGGTCACGACGGCTGCGGATGAGGGTGTCACACCGCTGTACTATGTCCAGCGACTCGATCTCATAAAGCGAGACATCGTTCAGATAGACTTCGGCCGTATGATGAGGGCGGTTCATCGGGACGAACCAGTCACCAGTGATTTCAACATTGAATGGATTGTAATCTCCAAAGAAACTGTTTGGGAGCGTGGCTTTCCATACTCCGTCCTTGCCTCGTTTCCAGTCCTTGACTTCTTCCGAGCCCTTGATCTCAACATACTCCCCTTCAGCCGCACGGTAGAGGATGCGGCGTGAGTCGTCGATTCCTCCGTAGAGCGGATTCACCCATTCGCGGTAGGTGCCGGAATGGACAGTCACGGTGTCTCCGGGAAGGGCTTTCCGCGCCGCACAGTTGATGGTGCGAAACGGGTCGGAAGGACCACCTGCGGCAGCATCGTTACCCCGAGGGCTCACGTGGTATTCCCTGGCGGTCACAGATGGTGAGAAAACGAAGGCACATATCACTGCCAAAAGATTGATGGAAATATGTTTCATTACTATCTGAACTTTAATTATAAACTTTCCGGATCAGCTTGAGAATATTGCCGTAAGGTGGCTTGAGCAGATCGAAGTTGAGCCAGGAGGACTTGATGAGCATTGACTTCTTATGTGAGAAGGTGTCGAAACTGTCACGGCCGTGATAGGCACCGATGCCTGACTCGCCTACTCCGCCGAAGGGCATGTTCTCGTTGCCGATATGCATTATGGTCTCGTTGACGCAGCCTCCTCCGAAGGACACTTGCTGAAGGACTGTCCGGATCTCTTTACGGTTCTTGGAGAATATGTACAGTGACAGCGGTTTCTCCCCTGCCTTGACCTTGTCAATCACCTCTGTCTGAAGGTCTTTGTAAGTGATCACAGGCAGTACAGGACCGAATATCTCCTCCCCCATAGCCGGGTGATCCCATCCGCATCTGTCAATCACCGTCGGAGAAATGTAGTTAATCTCCGCATCAGTGTATCCTCCAATAACCACTTCACCGTCTGAGACAGGTCTGGCAAGTCCAGACCGTAGCCACCCTCGGCTCGTAAGAGGGAGGGGCCCATCGCTAGCGATGGGAGGGGCCGAGCGAAGCGAGGAGTCTGGACTGACAGAGCCTGTCTCAGACGGTCTGAAAAGTGCTACAATGCGGTCGTAATGGCGTTTTGTAGCGATTAGAGTCATCTCGGCAGGGCGAGTACGGATATCTCCAAAGAAATCATGGATAACAGAGCGCATGGTGGAGATGAACTCATCATGAACCGACTCATGGACAAGGACATAGTCCGGAGCCACACAGGTCTGCCCCGCATTCAGGAACTTACCCTTAGCGATCCTCTCGCATGCCAGCCGAACCGGAGCGTCCGCGCACACGATAGCCGGACTCTTGCCACCAAGCTCCAGAGTCACAGGAGTCAGATGTTTTGAAGCCGCCTCCATCACGATCTTCCCCACTCGGGGACTACCGGTGAAGAATATGTAGTCGTACCGGCGAGAGAGCATCTCATCGTTGGACACATCATCTCCCAGCACTTCAACAACCTCAGGATCAAATGTTTCCCTTAACATCTCAGACACCACGCGAGAGACATTGGGAGTCTGCCGGGAAGGCTTGACGACCGCCGTGTTACCAGCGGACAGAGCAGCTGCCAAAGGAGCAACAACCAAGTGAAGCGGATAATTGAAAGGTCCGATTATCAACGCCTTACCATAAGGTTCGGAAAGAATCCGGCTCTTAGCGGGCCACAGCACAATTGGAGTAGGGGCGGCTTTCGGCTCCCTCCAATCGCGAAGATGGTTCAGAGTGTGACGGAAACTATTGTATAGAAAACCGATCTCTGTGGTGTAAGTCTCGAAGGCACCCTTCCCCATGTCCTTCTCAAAAGCATCGAAAAAAGCGCTCTCACGTGCCTTCAGCGCATCCCACAGGGCATAGAGCCTCTTTGCCCTGACTCCATATTCAGTCTTCTCGAGGTCCCGGATCTCCTGCCAGGCAAGGGAGAATGCCACAAGCGCCTGGGCGGCAATGTAGGTGGACATGACTATGAAGCCATGGTGAGGAATCTTCATGTCGGTAAACGCCCCGATCGCAACGAATGAGTCAGAGAAAGCGAAGATGGCGAATCCCAAGGCTGTCAGCAGGTAGAACGGCTTGCGACGATCGATGGCCGCCACTATGCTGGCTTGGATAAGAAATGCGAAGGCACAAGCGTAAACGATAACCGCAACTCCCATCGGACCCTGAGGAGCCAACTTCCCCGCAAGGGTGACGACAGTCAATATGAGGCCTGCAAGCAAAAGGATCGAGAGAATAGTCCCTGAAACTCCCTTGACCTTCCACGGAGAGGGCAACACGCTGAAATAGAGGACATGACCGACAAGGAAGGAAGCCATCCCGGCCAAGAATGTGACCATCCCGCCAAACATCAGAAGGATGTCACCGACAGCGCCGAACAAGAGGGCCAGTATGATTCTCGTCACCCTGCCGCCCCTCACATCGTGTTCTTTCATCAACATGTACACTGCCAGGGCGATGAGCGGCATCAGCAAAGGCTTCGAACAAGTCACCAGCCATGAGCTGCCGGTCAGGTTACCTGCCAGGTTAGCAACCACCGGCACCAGAAAAAAGTATTTCAGAATCCTCATAATCGAATGATCAATAACTGATTATTCAAATATAAGGATTTTCGTCGAGGATTCGCGTAAACTCAGAAGGATATTGAATATCTCAAACTAGGCATTATCGGAAGAAGCGAAAGCTGTTTCCATGTGCCGGTTTCAGTGTCGTAGGACAGGCTGAACGGATTGTGCCTGTTCAGAATGTTATAGACTCCGATATTCAGAGTCTGAGGATGTTTTCCCCCGGTGAATTCGAGCATGGCACCCACGTCCAGACGGATGTATGGAGGCATCCGGTAATTGTTTAAGGAAGTATAGAGATTATGCTCTACCGGGCCTGTAATGAAATTGTCATCAAACCAGCTGCCCGCGGTGACCGTCTCCACGTGACCTGACTGGTAGGTAAAGGCCGAAGTGATGCTCAGAGCCATCTTATCCTTGTTCAGCACCTTTCCCGAAGCACTGGCGTTCAGGACATGCGTGCGGTCATATTTCGCGGGAAAAGCAAGTCCGTCATTGAGGTTCGGAAAGAGCCTGTCGGTCTTGGACCAGGTGTAGGCAATTCGCCAGGAAACCACATCTCCGGTCTTTTCGTACATAGTCTCGACTCCTTTTGAAGTGCCTGATCCGACTTCTATGTTTTCTTCCCAACCAGCTATGGCAGAAGTGAATAGCCTTGACGCGTCAGAGAAATACACGAGATTATCCATCTCCTTGTAGTAAGCTCCAGCCGAGAGACGATGCTTTCCGGCAAGGAAATACAGTCCGGCATAGGCCTGCTCAGTCTTTTCTGGCACAAGGCGGGAGGAAGGAGGGACGATCATGTCAAGAGACCACCCGAGAGGAATTCCTTCCAGAGTATGGTAGAACTGCGAAAGATAGTCTCCGGTGACCTCCACGCCTAGAAATCTGAACAACCGGATCCGAACGAGGGCGCTGGCTTCAGGGGCTATTCCGTTTGCGGAATTCCAGTTCATACGGCCAGCGAGGCGAAGCATACTGCGGTCCAGTGCCCCCCATTCAAGCTGGCCATGGGCCGTGCCGGTTATATTGTCCGTCACGCGGTCCGTGAGCGGTGAACTCGTCTTGGGAAAAACGCCGGCCGTCTCCAGTATGCTTGCCGTACCAGGTTTGAAACGTGCCATGCGGGCCTTGACGCCATACTGGAAACGCAGGTTATTCCCGTTGCTCGTGGAAACCATCCAATTCAAGATTCCCTCGTTCAGCAGACTCCTGATCAAAAGGTCATTGGACGTGCTGCCGAGTTGCTTGATCATTCCCTGTGAGTTCCCGTAGTGGTTGAAAGATGCCGTGATGGCGCTGGTTCCCCTCTTCCGCCAACGGGAATCATAGCGGAAGATGGCCAGTAAATTGTTCCAGGACATATTGTCGGTGGACCCGTCACCCATGCCGAAACTGTAATTATCCAGGCTATGGAACACCGTGAATGACAAGGACTTCCGGGCATCAATCCGATATTTCATCTTGGCATAAGCATCATAAATCGCCGCCTTGGCATCCTGGATGGCAACAACTTTCGGATCCATCATCCCGGAGAGTACCTTATATTCAAGCGCAGCGGGGGAAATCCTCAAGGATGCGTTGAGCGAAAGGCGTTCCTTAAGCAGCGGTGCGCTGACGCTCCCGCCAAGAAGGAAGTTGCTGATGTCGGCCTTCGCTGAGAACGAATCAAAAGAGCCGTCTTTCGAACGCAACTTGAGGTGGGAGGAACCGATATTCCCCTCCTCGGAAGTGAATCCGCCGGTCTGGAATTCGGCGGAAGACATCATCTCCGCGGGATAGACGGATGTGAGGCCGATGAGGTGGGACGTGCCGTAGATAGGAACCCCGTCGAGAGTCTGAACGTTACCGCCCATGTTGCCGCCGCGAACATAAAAACTTGATGAGCCGTCAGAGCCTCCAGCCACGCCGGGAAGGGTCTGGACGAACTTGACAAAGTCGGTCTCGCCTGTGGGAGTGGCCATTACGGAAATGTCACTGACCTTTACCACTCGCTCGCTGAGCGTCTTCATCCCGCTCCTCGTGTCTTCTTTGATGGCAGCGGGAAGAGTGTCGGTCACAGACACTGTCTGCGCTTGGGAAAGCAACGGCAACAGGAAAAGAATTGCTCCTGAAACACATCTTTTACTGAACATATTCATTATCATCTAGAATGAATAGAGCCTATAGAACCCTGGAAATCTTGCTCCTGTTGTCATTGCACCGAAAATGCCGAGACCTCCTTCGATGTTGGTATAGACTGGAGCCGCTGAATAGATGCTCGAAAACTCTTCCCCATGCACGATACCGACATCTGCCAGGTTGCGAAGATAGGCATCATATTCCGGAGACACGTAATAGATCTTGAAATTTCCAAGCCCATAACTTTTAGGGTTATCGCTATCCAGGAGGAAGAAAAAGTCCGGGGATACAACCTGGCTGGCTTCTCCGTCGTAATAATTTGTCTCCAAGAATGCGGACGCTGGAGCGGTACCCTTGAACCCCGGCTTCTGGTGGATATGAATAAAACTTTGGTACAGTGGCAGTTGAGAGCAATAGCTCTTATACTCTTCAGAGAAGTATCTCGCTGGTGGAATATCCAAATAGCCGGCAGGACGCTCCAAGTCTGACCACGTGCCCGCGATCATATTAAAGCCGTCAGCATCACGATGGTCTGTGCTGAGGCGATTATCTGATTTTATCCATGCATAGAGTTCCCCGTTGTAGGGAGCATATCCGGAAAGGATATCGTAGGTGTTATAGGTATTATAACCTTCCTTGTAAGAGTCGATCAACTTCCGGTGCTCGAAATACTGGCCAAAATAGTAGGCTACCTGCGGCATACGGACATCAGTCACATGCAGATCATTGCCCTCATCATCTTTAAGGGCGGGATATACCGGAAACAGCTTTATACAGGATGGAAAATAGGTCCTGGCTTTCAACTTCAAGTCACCGACCGTTATCTCAAGAATGTACAATGTATTGTAATCAGGGATGAAGTCACACTGCCATCTTTCTCCGTTCCACTCGAAGGTGTGGATTTCGCTGAAAAATGTTTCCAGATTGCCGACAAAAGTGGACGGAATCTTAGCGATTTGACCTCTGCCCTTCACGGTAACCTTGGCATCAGAAATCGGGGTCTGAACAGCTTCAGAGGGTCTTTTCGCATAATAAAGGTCCAAGTACTGAGTTATTATGCCAGAATTATCCATGCCATCATTCGTCAGCACACAGTTCACCACAATCGGCATCTCCTCCTCCGGATCCATGACTATGGTCTCGGCGCAAGAAGGCGCTAAACAACTTAAGGCTAAGACAAAAGATGCCAACAGCCAGAAACGAATAACTTTCAACATAAACAAGTTTTTGTTAATAATAAAACACCGTAAATGTGAAAATACGTCCCTAAACTCTTAAAATATCTTCGATTACTTGAGGAAAATGCTCCATTTCAAGGACGTGCTCCTTTGCGGCGATGTCGTCGGGAGTGTCGTCCGGTTCCAAAGGAGTGGAAAACTGGGCGATTATGTCCCCGCCGTCAACCTCACGGGTGACCCAATGGACTGTCATCCCGGTCTCGGTCTCCCCCGCCGCCTTGACGGCTTCATGGACATGATGACCGTACATCCCGATTCCGCCGTATTTCGGGAGAAGAGCGGGATGGAGGTTGATCATCCTGTGGTCATATTCATCGATCAGGAATCCCGGGATCACGAGCAGGAAGCCGGCCAGGACAATAAAGTCGATTGAATATTCTTTCAGGAGCGGCAATATGACATCCGGGTCGTTCAGGTCCGCCTTCGGGACAACCTTGACCGGAACGCCAAGACGTTCGGCCTTCGCGACCGCGCCAGCATTGGCCTTGTTGCTGATCACAAGGGCAGCGCGAGCCACGTCCGACCCCTCGAAATACTTTATGATGTTCTCACAATTGGTGCCTCCACCGGAGACTAAGATAGCCATATTAACCATATCAACCTATTGTTTGTCAGTAGTTTCCGAAGCTTGTATAATATGCACGTCCCTCTGAGGGAAAGGAATCTCGATCCCGTTATCGCGAAGAGCCTTGTAAATTAGCTCATTGGCTCTTGCCACATAGGCGTACCTCTGGTCGACGAGGACAAACTGCTTCACATTCAAGTCCACGCTGCTGTCCCCGAAGTTCCCGAGCGTCACTTGTATCCCATAAGACGGCTTGACGGTGTCGCGCCCGAACTTGTCCGGCCGGCACAAAGGCTTCAAGGCTCTCATTATCACCTTCCTGGCCTTGTCCACATCCGTACCGTAGGCCACGCCGACAGGCAGGGAAACATATTCGTAAGCATCGCTCCTGGTGAGGTTCTTGAAGGTCTTGGCGAAAAGGGTGCTGTTAGGGAAGGCTATCAGGCTGCTGTCGACCGCCATGATAGTCGTGGTCTGGTAGCTGATGTTGTCGACCGTTCCCCTGATGCCATCGCACTCGATGGTGTCCCCCACCCTCAAGCGCCCTGACATGAGCTGAACGCCGTAGAAGAAGTTGTTCAGTATGTCTTTCATGGCGAATCCCATACCGGCCGCAAGTCCGGCGGCGACCACGCTTATCGACTTGGTGGGGATCTTGAGGACCCCAATCATGACGACGACGTAAGCTCCCCATGAGAGAAGCCATATCACGTTGTTAGCCAGCGTAAGATTGACCTCGTTGGACCTGATCAGGTTGGTGCCGGATTTTGAGACATAGTCCCTGAATTTGTACACTCGGTAAAGGGACCTAGCCGCATATTCTATGTACCTGAACACGAAGAACAGCCCGACCGCCAGCAGGACTTTATACATTGATAGAGTGATGGCATTCGTGGTCAGGAACGGATAGAAGAACGCCGTCCGGCAGATCTCCGTCAGGTCGAAAACCCTGGAAGCCATGTACAGGCAGGCGGGGAATGAGAATACGATCATCACGGGGATCAGAGCCATGTCGAAGAAGTCATAAAGCCAGGTGACAAGGAAGGATGCCTCCTTCCCACCGATCTCTGAAGGATGTTTCATCTTATAGGCCCTGACACGCTTGTCAATATTCTGGGAGCGATACATCCTCAGAAGTTCCTTAACAGCCAGAATCAACTGAAGGACAGCGAGTTGGAATATCCACCAGATATAAAGCTGCAGGCCCATAAGGGCATATCCGATCAAGGAGAGCAGCAAGGTCACAGTCGTGACGACCAAAGATGCGGCCGCGAGCGCCCTATCCGCCTTGGCCACATAGTGGGAATGTTTGATGAACACACGCCACTGCCAGTAGCCGAACAATAACAGGATCGGAGGGAACACGAGATTGATCAAGCTGTTGGGAATGAATATGATCCTGAAAGCTATTATCAGCAATCCGAGGGCCAGGACAGGAATATAGATGAACAAGCCGCGGTTAAGCTGGGATCCCAGGCTTCTTACCAGCATCGAGCCCAAAAGCGCGATGAGCAGAAGGCAGTACTCGATCAGAAGGGACGAGGCCATCTTGAAGAAATTCGTCCCTATCTTCGGAGAGGCGCCCGCCAAAACCAGCAGGAATATGAACAGCACAATCGCGACCAGGAGGTTGAAGACCAGTTCCTTGCTGGCGAATCCCTCGGTCTTGAACATGCCCACCCGACGCTTGAGGCCCTTGGTAGCCAGCCAGCTCACAAGGGCAGCGAAAGCGAGATAGATGAGTATGATGAATGTGAACCCAATCACTATCGGACCCCTCCAGTCACTATGTATTGTCTGCCCCTGGAAATCTCTGGAATATTTGTCTTTATAATCCCTTAATGCCTTGGAAGAGAATTGTTTGAAATGAGTCAGCACGTACCAGAAGTCCCTCTGGCCCTCGACGAAGATTTTCTTCTGGATAACTTTGTAACGCTCCTGGGCATAGTCGTAGGCCTCCCTGAGGCGTTTGTCCGTGGTCTCGTAATATTCCTTATCCTTCACCAGCATCTCGCGGGCTTTGGTGAACATGTCCAGGAGCCCGGTAGCGTAAAAGATGCAGCTGTCCCTGTCGATCCGGGCCGTGCTGTCAAGCTGGAAATCAAACAACGGCTCGTCCTCGGCCTCTTGACGGGAAACGGAGGAGAAATCAGCGACCGGCAAATCCTTAAGGGAACCTATGTGCAAGGTCATCGCAAGCATCCCGAGAAGGGAGGGTCCAAGACTGTCCGGGACTGACATCAACTCCGGAGGAATGATCTTCAGAGCCTTCAGCAACCGGTCATAACGGTCTATCTCGATGTCGAAATAAGAGACAATATTGTCAAAAGGAATCTTGCTCTCTGTGAAGTTGTGGTACTGGTCCGTGACTCTGCGGAGAGCATAGGTGAGGTCAAAGGTGAAGTCCTGCTTCTGGGAATAGAGCATGAGAGAGAGCTCGTCGCAATCCTTGACCAGCTTGATCAGGTCCTCGTGCTGCCTGTCCTGCTGGGCCTCGAAACCGGCCTGGCTCATCTCCATGTCCATGTACGCCTTGCTCAGCTCATAACGGAGCACCTTGAGGGTCCTGGTTATGTCTTTCTCATTGAAAACAGCCCCGGACCTGCCTGAGGGAACAAGCAGCAGGAAAAAAGTAAGCAGAATGAATAGGTAGCCTTTCCTTATTCTCATAGTATTATCTCGCTATCAATGAATCTATTATATTCTTGTAAACAACATGTACCGAGTCCAGGGCGGCGAGATTCTCCGGCTTGATCGGCTCACCTGATGGAGAGTCAAGCGTCAAAGGATTCACTGGCGTTCCGTCCTTCCAGACCCTGAAATCGAGATGAGGGCCGGTAGCCACACCGGTGGCCCCTACGTATCCTATCACATCGCCCTGGCTGACATGAACCCCAGCCTTGATCCCTTTGGCATAACGTGACAGATGCATGTAAGAAGTAGTGTAGGTGGAGTTGTGACGGATTTTCACGGTGTTGCCTCCTCCGTTGGTCCAACCGGCGCTCAAAACCGTGCCGTCACCGATTGACATGACCGGAGTGCCTGTCGGGGCGGCATAGTCCACAGCGGTGTGCGCCCTGACCTTACCGGACACGGGATGTTTCCGGTGATATGAGAACCCGGAACTGATTCTCGTGAACTTCAAAGGAGCCTTGAGGAAAGCCTTCTTAAGGCTGGAACCATCTTCTTTCCAATACATTCCACCTCCGTCTCCCTGGTCGAACATGATGGCCGGAACCACTTTGCCATCCCTCTCGAATTCAGCGTAATAGATCGGATCCACCGAAACGACCTCCCCGTCACAGACGCTCTTGTCGAAAAGGATCTTGAACCTGTCGCCCTGCTGGAGAGAGAAAAAGTCAACTGACCAGGCGTAGATCTCGGAAAGGGACACGATAAG
>JAEEGH010021728.1_pt1 | contig 13226 bp, 12 predicted proteins | sample 9134181 | NCBI WGS metagenome assembly JAEEGH01 (sample SAMN16246544, study PRJNA631951) | gut metagenome | biome: gut microbiome; feature: rumen; material: DP-attached | host: Bos | place: Iran: Karaj | collected 2018-10 | reverse complement strand
GCATTATCACAGCGCGGCTCCGTTTAAATGTGTGTCGTTATTATATCGTGGCAGTGAACTCGAGGGTGACGGAAAGGCTCTGGAGAGTAGCGGGGATGTTATCGGTGTAGATAGCAGCGTCCTCGCCCTCGAAGTAGATGTATACCTGAACCGCAACGCCGGAGGTGCTGACAGTGCTTGCCAGAACCTGATTCTGGAGCTGAGCTACCGTAAGAGCAGTGGTAGCCGTGCGTGCGTCGCCCACGTTGTATGCCATGGTTGCACTGGCATCGGGAGCGCAAATGAAGGTGTTGCTTCCGCACTTGATAAGAACACGAAGGCCGGGAGCCAGATCGTCACCCGCAGTAACCGTAAGACCGGAAACCTTCAGGTCGGAAGCGGCAGTGGCGGTAGCACGGATATTGAACGTGTCGTGGATGTAATAGCCCTTGGTGTCAGCACTGTCGATCTTGCCCACACCGTTTGTCTCGCTAAGAGTGAGGGTCTCAAACGTAGTAGCGTCGACTGCAGAAGCAGTCTTGGCAAGTGCGGAAGCATGATACCAAGCCGTTGCGTCAGTCGTAGACACAGGAATCAACTGAGCAGCAGTACCATGAATGCCGGACGCGGAAGAAGCCCAGACGGTCGGGGTCGTTGCTTCCTGAATTTCAATACCGTTTTCCGCAGTGGCCTGAACGCTCATGCCGTTAGCGGTAACGGTGCTGTTGGTGACAAACCATGCGAAGGTGGATCCGCCCAGAGCGATAGCCGCGACGAGAACCATTGCGACAGCGGCCAGAAGCTGGGACTTGAGAGCTTTCGAAGTCATTTTATTTCCTCCTTAAAATTTCTTCCGGTCTGTTGTATGTACCCCGAGGACGCCGACCGGCGTCGCCCTGCGGGTCACGTGACCTCGTCCTTTCAGGAAGAACATTTCCCTGTGAACAGTTCCAACTCTCACCGGGCCCGGTTAAAAGAGCTTTCTCCCCTCGCCGTCCGGTGAGGTTCAGAACTCTTAACAGGGACCTGGTCTCCTGTTCGGGACGGATCATCGCGCTTTATATAAGCGGCTGAGCCGTTTATACCAAATAAAAAAGCCGCGATCATGTTCTTACATGATTGCGGCAACTGGCTGGCTGCTTGAGCCCCTATAGCTTTGCGTCACCGGATCGCTCCGGGTTTGCTTTTCACGATATCATAACATGATGCGGCAGCTGGCTGGCTCTTACGAGCCCCTGTAGCTTTGCGTCACCGGATCGCTCCGGGTTTGCTTTTCACACGAGGTCTCCCTCGATTTGGGACAATGATAACATCGGGCCAATCCTTTGTCAAGTACTTTTTTTGAAAAAATAATATTTTTTTCCGGAGCCCCGCATGCCGTCCGGCAGCGGCCCGAAGCACGGATCGTTTACCGCCGCTCCGGGCCCGCCGGCCGTATCGGGCGCCTATCATTCTTCTTTTTCGTATAACAGATCGAGTATCTGCTCGGTCAGCGCGGTCTCATCCACATAGTATTCCATGAACTTCTCTCCGCGCACGGCCTCTCCCCGTATATCCTCCACTCGGTCGAGGGAATAATCCGCGATGCTGTCGGCAATATCCGACAGCTCGTTCACGGTGCAGTCGGAGGTCATGTATTTCGACAGCGTCAGCACGATATCCGCGGGAAGACTCTCGTCGTTCTCCCGGCGGGCCTTGATCTCATTATAAAAGGCGGAAAGAAAGTCTCTCTGTCTTTCCATACGGCTGAGATTGCTGCTGTCGGCCACATCGCGCCTGACTCTGATGTAATTCAGCGCCTGCTCCCCCGTCAGAGTGACCGTCTCCCCGAGGACCAGCGAGGGGTCGACCGCGGAGAAATCATCCTTAACCGTTACCGTAACGCCGCCTACGGCGTCGTTCAGCTCCGGAACGGCATCCATGGTGAAGGCAACGTAGTGGTCTATCCGCGCGCCGTACAGGAGCTTTGACACGGACCATACGGTATTCTTGCAGCTGTCCATCCCGCCGCTGCCGTAGGTATGCGACAGGGCAAGCTGTCCCACGTAGCTGTCAACGGGATCGCCCTTGAAATCGAGCACGCGGATCTCGCCCATGATATCGCGGTTGATATGCAGCGCCGTACAGCTTTCCGCGTCATGATCGAGCACCAGCAGCATAAGGAAATCCGACTGCTGGGTATTGCGGTATGCGTCCTCGCGGTTAAGCTCGCTTTCAAATTTATCTATACCGATAAAAAGGACGGTCTCGACATTATCCTTGAGGGTATACAAATCCCCTTCGTAATATGTCTGAGGCCGCTCGTCATCGGCATATGGATCTTCATTTTCAAAGTCGGGATAATTGCCCTTTGATGAATACGCGGCGGCAGGGAGCCTGCCTGAGGCAAGCTCCCACTTCCGCATTGATCTGTAAACGAATACAAAGGCCAAAACGGCAAATATTGCTCCGAGGATATAGGCCAGGTGCCTTTTCCTCAGTCTGAACGCACTATTTTTCCGTTGCATAGGCCGGAATTACGCCTCGGTCCTGCTCTTTCTGCCGACAGTGAACATAACGGCGGCCGCCGCTGCGAACACTACGCCGAGGATCATCCAGAGGCTTACGCTCTCGCCGGTCTGCGGGGAGGTCGGGGCGCCGTCGCCGGCGGCGGCGGGGGCGGTCTGACCTACGGTGACGATGGCGATCGGGCTGAAGCCGGTAAGGGTAACGGTAAGTACGCCGTTCTCATCCAGGCTTACGTTCTCAACGACTTCCCAATCGTCGCCTTCAAAGTTGTGGAGAACGAAGAACATATCGTCGGGAGTGAGGGTGGTCTGTATGGAGAAGGTGACGCTGCCGTCGAGATCCTCAACGATATCGCCATCCTTCATAATGGTCACGTCGAACAGATCGTAAACGACCAGGTCTTCCATTTCGACGTCCTGATCGGCGGCGTCGCTGCTGGCAGCCTTGGCGATGCTGAGAGCGACGTGCATGCCGGAGGTAAGGGAGGCGACGGAATCGGCATCGTCGACCTGCTCCTTGGCTTCCTGAAGCTGCTCGGCTATCTCCGCGTTGGGAGCGGCAGAGGCTCTGGAGGACGGAGTGATGACCACCGAATAGTCCGCCGTGTCGGATACGAGATTGCCGTTTTCGTCATAAACGAGGACGTCTACGCCGTTTCCGTCCGCATCGGTCTGCTGTACTACCTCGGGGGCGTCCTTGTTCTCGGCGCTGGGAGTGAACTCGACAGCAAACGCAGGAACGGTAAGGGCTGCGACCAGCGCGAGGATCGCGAGGATTGCAATGATTTTTTTCATGATTAAGCACCCTTTCATAGAATTTGCATGTATTGTCATTATTCTTGATCTGCGGCGGCATTGTCCTCCGCCTCCGGGTCTTCGGGCTCGTGACTGCCCATAACGAGGAAGCGGCAGGTCCTGTCTCCCATCAAACATGTGGATAGAATAACTACTTGACTATCATAACTCGGTTTTGCGTCTTTGTCAATATTTGATCCTATGGCTCTTATATCAAAAATTTCATTGAAAAAAGACTTGAATTGTCGCGCACTGCCGAAATCATAGCTGTAAAGGATATGTCTTTTGTCCAGGGGCACGGCCGCGAACACTTTATAGTGTATTTCACGGTCCGGAAGATAAATGACGAACTCGTTGAGCTCGCTGAATTTTTCCGGGTCGGAATACAGCTTCTGCAGCTGTCCGAACATGGCGCCCGAGCTCATCCTGTGGCCGTAAAGCAGCGTGACCGGGTCGGAAAAATCCCTGCCGTTATACGCGCTCTCCGAAAAGATAGAGCCTGCCGGAGAATAGTTCTTATTCTCGTCGTGATCGAGATAAAACGCGTCGTTTTCGCTCTGCAGGACCGGATAGCTTATATCCGTGCCGGGTATCTCGAGCCAGGCGTATATGTCGGGATTGATCTCCGCCAGCGCGTCAAAATCTATCGGGCTGACGTATTCCTCCTCGGGCGGCTCGCTCTCCTCCGGCGGCTGCGTCGGCGTCGGCGTCGGCGCGGCGGTAACGGGCGGGGGCGAAGGCGGCGCGGGAGGCTCGATGTGCCTGGTACCGGACGCTCTGAGCATGAAATGAGCCGCGAAGCAGGCGGCGGCAAGTATTATCAGCACTGCCGCGGCGGCATAAAAAACCTTTTTTTTCAACGTACCGCCTCCGCAGCGAAGAAATCGTCTTCCACGGCGCCGAGCCACGCGGCGGCGTCCTCGCCGCAGCGCCTGCGGATCTCGGCATAGGCCTCGTCGAGGCGGGGCCGCCTTGAAGTCATGTTATGACAGTCCGAGCCTATCATATGTATTTTCCTGTCCCTCAGCATTTTTACGGCGAAACGCCTCGTGCCCCGCTCGAGAAAGCTGTCCGCGTTCATCTGCATCAGCACTTCGCCTTCCGCCAGCCGCTCGATCACGTGTTTTTTCTGAAACGGCAGACACCGCTCCACGTGGGCAAGCAGCACCGCGACGCCGTGATCGTCGTTCATCCGCAGCACTTCGTCGACCACGCGGTCGTGCCAGGGCGCCTCCGGCATTTCCAGCAGAAGCAGAGGCGTGCCCTCGATCACAAGGGCTTTTATCTCCTCGGAGCGGCTTATGCCCTCATAATAGCTCACCTCGGCGCCCAGTCTGACGGCCGGGACGCCGTCGCTCCGGGCGTCGGCCAATATCCTTGCCGCTCTTTCCCGCCTTTCGAGAAATTCGGACAGCTTATGCCTTACGGCGTAAAAATGCGGCGTCGCCACGGAAACCGTCACTCCCTGTTTCTTCAGCAGCTCCAGCAGCGCAAGGCTTTCTTCCGTGCTGCCGCTGCCGTCGTCCACGTTCGGGAGTATATGACTGTGTATATCAACCACGGTTTTCTTCGGACTGCGCTTTGTTCCCGGTCTCCGCGGCCTGTTCCGGAGCCTTCTCAGCTCCCGGGGCTTTTGCCGCTTCGCTCCTGCCGGCTTCTTTTTTCTGCAGCGTCGGCTTTGATTCGTAGCCGTAGCCGTAACCGTAGCTCTTGTAATACTTTCCGTACTTCCCGTATTTTCCGTACTTCCCGTAGCGCCTGTAGCCCTTTCCCTCACCGCCGGCGCAGGTCAGCACGAAGCCGAGAAGCTTGGCGTCGGAAAACTGGAACTGCGACACGGCCTCCAGGACGGACTTTTTGTCGCTGTAATCCTGTCTGACGACCATGATCATCCCGTCGGTCAGCTTGGATACCACCAGCGCGTCGGAAACGGCGTTCACGGGAGGGAGGTCTATTACGATGAAGTCGAAATGCTTGGCGTAGGTCTCTATGGTTATGCGCATGTTCTCCGAGCCCAGCAGCTCCGAGGGGTTGGGCGGGATATCTCCCGCGGTTATGACCTTCCAGTTGTCCATATATCCGGAGTCCTTGGTGATGTCCGTTCCGCTCGACAGACCCACCAGCAGATTGGAAAGGCCCGGGGAGGGCGAAAGCCTCAGGACCTTGTATATGGTCGGCAGACGCATGTCCGCTTCGATGGTAAGCACGCGCTTGCCCGTCTGAGCGAGAGAATAGGAAAGATTGATCGAGGTGGTGCTCTTTCCTTCTCCGCGCATGGAGCTCGTAATGCCTATCACGCGGCATTTATGCTCGCCCGGCATGCTGAAGATCACGTTCGTCCTGAGCAGCTTATACGCCTCCGAGGCGGCGAAGCTGAGGTTCGAGCACATCATCTGCCGCTTTTCGGCAGCGGAGTACTGTACGGAGTCGACTCTGTTCCTTCTCATAATCATCGTTTTGCCTCCGTGCTTTTCCGGCTGCTGTCATAGTAGCCGTATTTCTTATAGTAGCCGTATCTTCCGGATTTGGTGCCCTTCAGATCCGGAATGGAAGCCAGGATGGGGATATCGAGGGTCTTGGTGAGGGTCTCCTCATCGTGGATCTGATCGTCGAATATCCTCGCGAGTATGATCACCGCGCAGCTTACCACCACGCCCAGCAGCAGGCCGATCATCGTATACTTGCTGACGTTGGGGGAGGATTTCGTCGTCGGTGCGACGGCGTAATCGACTATCCTGACGGAGCTGCCGTCCACGACGTCGGATATTTTGCCCGGCAGCACTCTCGCGATAACGTTCGCTATATACTGCGCCTCATAGGGATCGGGCGAGGTGACCTTTATACGGAATATCTCGGTGTTGTTCACCGCGGAAGCGGTGACCATCTTCGAGAGCTCCTCATACGTGTAGTCGAGCTCGGCCTTTTCGATGACGTCCTCCAGAGTGCTGCGCGTGCCGAGTATGACTATATAAGTGTTCACCAGGCTGTGCGCGGCGGACAGCTCCGAATTGTTTATGCTGAAATTGGTGCTGCCAAGAGAAAAGGAACTGTTGTTGACGTACATAAGCGCGTTGGCGTCGTAGAGAGGCGTTACCAGATACCGAGCGTAGGCAAACATAGCCCCCGCGAACAGCACGGCTGCCAGAACGATCACCCATGCTCTGTGCCACAGGAGCTGAAGCAGTTCAAGCAGATCAAGCTCCGCGTATTCGTTCTTTTTTTCGTCCATGTCTTCCCCCGGAAATATGAATTTTGCCCCTGACAGACCGGCCTGTCAGGGCAGCGGTAAAATCCAATCTGCTCCGCGCGGCGTCACGCGGCCAGACACACATTTTACAAATCGTTAAATGTTTTCAGTTGAGTTTAACACATTTCACGGAGCATATCAAGACTTATTTAACGGCAAAATTTAGTTCATTTTCATTTATCATTATAAAGCACGCTTATATATGCCCGGGGGGACGTTTATCAGCGTCTGCCGCCGATAAGCGTCCCCCCGGAACGCGCCCTTCCCCGGCCGGAAGTCAGTGACATACCTCGCAGTTGTCACAGTCGGGGAAAAGCTTGTGATCATATTCTATATTGTTTTTGTCGTAATAATCCTTGACCGCCGCGCGTATGGCCTCCTCCGCCAGCACCGAGCAGTGCAGCTTATGCGCGGGCAGTCCGTCGAGCGCCTCGGTCACCGCCTTGTTGCTCAGCGACAGCGCCTCGCTCACGGGCCTGCCTATGATAAGCTCGGTCGCCATGGAGCTGGAAGCTATCGCCGAGCCGCAGCCGAAGGTCTCGAACTTCGCGTCGGTGACGATATCGTCGTCTATTTTAAGATATATCTTCATGATATCGCCGCATTTGCCGTTTCCGACCTCGCCTATGCCGTCGGCGTTTTCAATGGAGCCGACGTTCCTCGGATTTCTGAAATGATCCATTACCTTTTCGCTGTACAGTGCCATATCGTCTTCTCCCATCCCGTCTGTCCGACGAAAATACTATTCCGTGTAAAATTCTCTCCTGCCGCTTATCTTGTCCTTCCACAGCGGGGAAATGCTCCTGAGATACTCCACCGTCTCCGTGACGGCCTTCACGACGTATCCCATTTCCTCCTCGGTGTTGTCCTCGCTCAGCGACAGTCTCAGCGAGCCGTGGGCCAGCTCATGCGGCCTGCCCAGGGCGAGCAGCACGTGGCTGGGGTCGAGGGAGCCCGAGGTACACGCGGAGCCGGACGAGGCGCATATGCCCTTGTCGTCCAGCAGGAGCAGCAGGCTTTCCCCTTCTATGCCCTCGAAGCAGAAATTCACGTTTCCCGGCAGCCTCCGCTCCCTGTCGCCGTTGAGCACGCTGTGCTCTATCCGGGAAAGGCCGTCGATAAGCATTTCCCTCATCTTCAGCAGTTTTTTGCTGTTTTTATCCATATCGGCGCAGGCCTCCCCGAGAGCCGCCGCCATCGCCGCCGCGGCGGCGACGTTCTCCGTACCGGCGCGCTTTCCCCGCTCCTGCGCTCCGCCCTCTATGAGATTTGTCAGCGGCACGCCCCGCCGAGCGTAAAGGATGCCCACGCCCTTGGGGCCGTGGAATTTGTGGGCCGATCCCGAAAGCATATCAATATTCTCCGCCTTTACGTTCACCGGCAGATGCCCTATCGCCTGCACCGCGTCGGTATGGAACGTCACTCCCCTGCCGCGGCAAATTTCGCCTATTTCGGCTATGGGCATGACCGAGCCTATCTCGTTGTTGGCGTACATGACGGTGACGAGGCAGGTATCGTCCCTTATGGCCTCCGCTACCTGTTCGGGAAAGATCATCCCGTTTTCGTGCACGTCGAGCAGCTGTACCTCAAAGCCCTCTTTTTCCAGCTTTTTCAGCGTATGCAGCACCGCGTGATGCTCGAACGCGGTGGATATGATATGCGTTTTGCCCTTCTTCTTTCCCTGCGCCGCCGCGGACAGCAGGGCCTGATTGTCCGCCTCGCTCCCTCCGGAGGTAAAATATATCTCCTTCGGCTCGGCCCCTATGCACGCCGCCACGCGCTCTCTCGCGTCCTGCAGGGCCTCGGCCGCCTTCTGCCCGAAGGCGTAAAGGCTCGACGGATTGCCCCATACTTCTTCCATATACGGCAGCATCGCTTCTATCGCTTTGCGGCTCATCCTCGTCGTGGCCGCGTTGTCGGCATATATCATTTTCGGCGCCGCCTCCTTTACTGCCGCAATTATATCCCGTTAAACCTATAAAGTCAATAGGTTTATAGGTTTTTCTTGAAAATCCCGTCTCCGCGTATTATAATGCATTCGAGGTGAGCGAAATGATTTCGACCCGAGGCAGATACGCGCTGCGCGTAATGACGGCGCTTGCCGCCGACGAAAGCGACCGTTACGTCCCGCTGGATGAGATAGCCGAAAAGCAGGGCATTTCGAAAAAATATCTCGAAATAATAATAAAGACCCTTGTGGAGCACCGGCTGCTCAGCGGCCGGCGCGGCAAGGGCGGAGGATACAGGCTGACGAGGAAGCCCGAGGAATATACCGTAGGCGAGATACTGGAGCTTACCGAGGGCACCCTCGCGATAGTCGCGTGCCTTCGCAGCGACGCCGAGCCCTGCAGCCACAGCGACGAATGCGTCACCCTGCCCATGTGGCGCCGCTTCGACGGCATGGTGCACGATTTCTTTTACGGCGTCACGCTGAAATCGCTCATGGAGGACGAAGCTCCCTGAGCGCCGGATACGACCGCCGGGGCCCCGTGTTCGCATGGCGAACACGGGGCCCCGGCGGTTTTGCGTCGATCTTTGATTTTATGTTTACAGTCTGTATGCCAGGTCGTACGCCGCGCGTATGACCGTATTGAGATTGCCGACCTTCTCGGCGTCGCCGAGCAGATGCACTCTCGCGTCGCCGCCGCCTATGGGATCGTCGGGCACGTAGCCCACGGAAAGGATGACGGTGTCGGCGGGCAGACGCAGCTCGCCTTCCTCCGTATCGGCCACCACCTCGCCGGGCCGTATCTCTTTCAGAGAGGCGGAAACGTGAACGTCTATATCATAATAGCGTATGATCTCCCTGAGCATGTTGGAGTTGGCGGCGCTCAGACCCATGATCTTGAGTATGTCGTCCTGCATCTCCACTATCGCCGCCTTCTTGCCGTGCAGGGCAAGATCGTAGGCTATTTCGCAGCCGGTCAGGCCGCCGCCTATCACTACCACCCGCTCGCCCACGCTCTTTTTGCCGAGCAGATAGTCGATAGCCTCCACGGTGTTCGCGCCGTCGAAGCCGGGCACGGGCAGCTTCCTGGGCTTTGCGCCGGTGGCGACGATGATCTCGTCGGCCTCGAGCGAAGCCAGGTCCTCCGCGCGTATCTCGGTATTCATGCGTATATCCACGGGCAGCTTCTCCAGCTCGTGTATGTACCAGCGTATCAGCTTCTTGTCCTGCTCCTTGAATTCCGGAGCCGCCGCGGCGATGAACACGCCGCCCAGACGGTCGCTCTTTTCGTACAGCGTGACCTTGTGGCCTCTGAGGCTGCACAGTCTCGCCGCCTCCATGCCGCCGATGCCGCCGCCAATCACGGCGATGCGCTTCGGCGTATCCGCCGGCTTCAGCTCCATTTCCTCCTCGTGGAGCGTGACGGGGTTAAGCGCGCAGTTGCCCATGCTGCCGAAGCCGCAGGGATTGCCCTTGAAATGGCTGACGGCGAAGCAGCCGTTATGGCAGCCTATGCAGGGACGTATGTCCTCGAGCCGACCGCTGCGCACCTTGTCGCACCACTGGGGATCGGCAAGCAGCTGGCGGGCTATGCCCACGCCGTCCACCTTGCCGCTCTCTATGGCCTCCGCGGCGATATCGGGGTCGTTCATGCGGCCGGCGCAGATCACCGGGATATCCACGAACTGCTTGAGGTACGATACCTCCGGCAGGTTGCAGGCCATGGGCATGTACACCGGCGGATGAGCCCAGAACCAGGAGTCGTAAGAACCGTTGTCGGAGTTGAGCATATCCGCGCCGGCGGCCTGGAGTATGCGCGCCGCGGCGGGGCTTTCCTCCATGCTCCTGCCGAATTCCACGTATGCCTCGCCGGGCAGCGCGCCCTCGTTGAAGCCGCGCATCTTGCTGGCCACGCTGTAACGCACCGAAACGGGATAATCGTCTCCGCAGGCGGCCTTGATGGCCCTGATGATGTCGGTGGCGAAGCGCAGGCGGTTTTCAAGGGAGCCGCCGTATTCGTCCTGACGGTGGTTCATGTTGGCCATGGCGAACTGGTCGAGCAGATAGCCCTCGTGCACCGCGTGTATCTCCACGCCGTCCACGCCTGCCTCGCGGCAGAGAACGGCCGTTTTGGCGTAGGCGTCGATGATATCGTGTATCTCCTCCACGGTCAGCGCACGGTGCTTCACGGAGGGATCCCACACGTTGGGCAGATCGTCGCTCGGCGCGACCATGGTGTTTTTGAGCATTTCGGCCGGCATTTTGTCCATGCCGCCGAACAGCAGCTGCGAGCGGCCGAAGCCCGCGCCGAGCTGGAGGAAGAATTTCGCGCCGTAGGGGTGGATCTCGTCCATGAGCTGACGCAGCGGCCCGCGGAACAGCTCTTCGGACTCATACAGCCAGCGTTTCCCGAAGCCGCCTCCCGACACCGCCGTCACGCCGGGTATCATCAGGCCGACGTTCGCCTTTGCGCGGGCTATGTAATACTTCCGCGTTCTTTCCTCGAACTGTCCGCCGAAGCCTACGGGGCTCGTGCCGCCCATGGCGCAGAGCACTATGCGGTTTTTCAGCGTGATGCTCCCTATCTTCAGGGGAGTAAACAGCGCTTCGTAGTTTTCCATTTGCAGTCCTCCTGTTTTTTTGTTTTCACGATATCATATCTGCCGCGAATTTGTAAATAAGGAAGATCAAAAAAACGCCTTTCCGGCTCCTTTTTTTGTTTTCTTTTTGTTGTAAAAACAACGGTTTTATCCGGCGGGATGTATTATGATCAAAGTGAAAAGAAAAAGGGGAGGCGAAAACAATGAAAAGAAAAATCATCAGGATCGACGAGGAAAAATGCGTGGGCTGCGGCGCGTGCGCCGAGGCATGTCACGAGGGGGCCATCGAAATGGTCAACGGCAAAGCGAGACTCATGCGCGAGGATTACTGCGACGGTCTCGGCGACTGTCTGCCGGCCTGCCCGGCCGACGCCATTTCCATTGAGGAACGGGAAGCCCCGGCCTACGATGAAAAGGCCGCCTCGGCCTCGAAGAAGGCCAAAGAAGCTCCGGCCCTCGCCTGCGGCTGCCCGGGCACGGAGAGCCGCAGCATAGAGCGCGCCGCCGATGCCGTTCCCGCTCCCGCCTCCGCGGTAAGCCGCCTTGCGCAGTGGCCCGTACAGATAAGGCTGGCTCCCGTCGGCGCGCCGTATTTCGACGGAGCGGACCTGCTCATTGCCGCCGACTGCACGGCCTACGCCTACGCCGGGATGCACGAGGAGCTTATGCGCGGGCGCGTTACGCTCATCGGCTGCCCCAAGCTGGACGATACGGACTACTCGGAAAAGCTTGAAAGGATAATCTCCGGAAACGACATAAAAAGCGTGACCGTGGCGCGCATGGAGGTCCCCTGCTGCGGCGGCATCGAAAACGCCGTAAAAAACGCCCTTCGAAACTCCGGGAAATTCATTCCGTGGCGCGTGGTCGTCATATCCACAGACGGCGTGATAACAAGAGACATGTGACAAACGGGAGAAAGGAGAAAAACAATGGACGGAAAAATGTTTTGTTTTCAGTGCGAGCAGACGGCGGCCTGCCGCGGCTGCACCGGTGCGGCAGGCGTCTGCGGGAAAAAGGCCGGCACGGCGCTTATGCAGGATAAGCTGACCGGCGCTCTTATCGGCCTTGCCCGGGCAACGGAGGGAAACGAGCGCCTCATAACCGGCGCGACCGACGATCTCATCGCAGAGGGGCTTTTCGCCACGCTCACCAATGTGAATTTCGATGACGAACGTATCGAAGAACTCATGAGGCGGACAGAGGAAGAAAAGAAGAGGCTCGTCGCCCGATGCTATACCTGCTCCAAGCCCTGCGGCAGAAACGATCCTTACGATATGAATGAGCTGTGGAGCGCGGACGAGGATATACGCTCGGTAAAATCGCTCATTCTCTTCGGGATAAGAGGCATGGCGGCTTATGCTTACCACGCCGCCGTTCTCGGCCGCCGCGAACGGCAGGTATACGATTTCCTTTACAGGGCTCTGTTTGCCGTCGGCTCCGAAATGACCGTGGAGCAGCTGCTGCCGCTTGTTTTCGAGACGGGCGAGGTCAACCTCAAATGCATGGAGCTGCTCGACTCGGCCAACACCGCCGCCTTCGGGACTCCCGAGCCGGTTTCCGTCAGCATGACCGTTGAAAAAGGACCCTTTATCATCATAAGCGGGCATGACCTGGAAGATCTCAGGCTGCTTTTGGAGCAGACGCGCGGCAAGGGCGTGAATGTATATACTCACGGCGAGATGCTCCCTGCCCACGCCTACCCCGAGCTGAAAAAATACCCTCAGCTCAAGGGCAATTTCGGCACGGCCTGGCACAATCAGCAAAAGGAATTTGACGCCGTGCCCGCCCCGATACTCTTCACCACCAACTGCATCATGCCTCCGAAGGCGAGCTATATCGACCGCGTGTTCACCACGGGCGCGGTCGGCTTCCCCGGCACGGTACATATCGGGGAGGACAAGGATTTCACTGCCGTGATAAACAAAGCCCTCGAACTCGGCGGCTACGACTCCGACAGGGAATTTACCGGTATAAACGGCGGCAGCCGCGTTATGACCGGCTTTGCCCACGGCGCCGTTCTCGCCGCGGCGGACAAGGTGATTTCCGCCGTCCGCTCCGGCGCGATAAAGCACTTTTTCCTCGTCGCCGGCTGCGACGGCATGAAAAAGAGCCGCGATTACTATACGGAATTCGTCAAACTGACGCCTCCC
>JAEEGH010021726.1_pt1 | contig 13227 bp, 12 predicted proteins | sample 9134181 | NCBI WGS metagenome assembly JAEEGH01 (sample SAMN16246544, study PRJNA631951) | gut metagenome | biome: gut microbiome; feature: rumen; material: DP-attached | host: Bos | place: Iran: Karaj | collected 2018-10 | reverse complement strand
CAGAGCTCGCGCCCGGTTCCGACATGAAGCTCCTTGAGCACGAAGCCGCAAAGTGGCTGCCGGCAGATGAACTTAACACTGTCGACTGGCTGCATGCTGATGTTGAAGTTGCGAAAAAGATCGCTGAAGCGTTAACTGATAGTGAGAATAGCTAAGTCTTGAAAAAGATTGTTGATACGTTAACTGCTGGTGGAAACGGTTGAGTGGCAAGTAATCTAGAACGGATGAGTTAAGTGCACGCCAGAGTACGGAAATTCTCGAAAAACCGTACTAAAAATTGCACTTTTTCAAAAAGTGCAATTCAGAGTACGGTTTTTGGCCAAAAAAGGTACTCTAGCGTGCACTTGAGAATCATGGTCTGCCGTTTTTCAGTTGATGGTATACTGTATAAGCGGATTGAAAACAATTTTGCGTGATCCTTCGCATAGCTTTTCGCAGGAAAAGTCACGAAAACAGTCAAGCGATCTTTTACACAGGGATAAGTTGGAAAAGCCGCGAAAACAGTCAAGCGATCCTTAACATGGGGATAAGTAAGGAAGAATTAGAAAGGGAAGTCACGAAAAGGCTTAAAAAGGAGCATTCATGAAGACGATTCTTATCATTGAAGATGATTCCGTGATACAGGACATGCTGAAGATTTTCCTTACAAGGAACGGATTCAGCGTGATCAGTGCTTATTCGGGAACTGAGGGACTTCTGGTACACGGCAGAAATGTCGACCTGATCCTTCTGGATCTGATGCTCCCAGGAAAGAGCGGAAGCGAGATCATTGAAGATCTCAGGAAGATAAAGGATGTTCCTGTGATCGTCATGAGTGCCGTAAGTGATATCGGTTCCAAAGTTGATATGTTCGGAAAAGGTGCGGACGATTACATCACCAAGCCCTTCCATAACGAGGAGCTCCTTGCCAGGATCAATGCCAGGTTCAAGGAACACAGAACTGAAAGATCCGAGATAAAGGTCGGAGGTCTTGTTATAAAAACTGACGAGCATACTGTCAGTCTTATTGACAGGGAGATACCTTTTTCCAAGTATGAATACGACATCGTTCTTATACTTGCGGAGAACTGCGGAAAGATCGTTACCAAGAGCACGCTTTTTGACAGGGTGTGGGATTATGCTGCGGAAGCAGATGAGAATACGCTTAATGTTCACATGAGCAGGATCAGGAAAAAGCTAAAGGATATCGATCAGGAGACAGAATATATCGAGACCGTCAGAGGCGTCGGCTACAGGATGAAACCCTTGGACTGATAAACCATTGATTTTATTGACTTTTCGTGAACCAAGGCAAGAATTTACGACGGATTTCGTCTTTATTGGTACCGATAAGTATTCTATTGTTTCTGTCACGTATAATTACATTTATGAAAACTTTTGTATAATAATGTCAGATAAAGCAGAAATGCTTCCGGGGCTGGCCGAAAGATCTTTGGTCCACCGATGGGCGGGGATTTACCCCACCATTTTTTGTAAGGGGATTCCATTGAAACCCGAAAAGACGTTAAGTATTCTGATGATTCTGCAAAGGTATTCATCGTTTTATAACATGGGGAGGCATTTTATGAAACTATCCGTCAGAACCGTTATTTGTGTTTTAGCAAGCCTTGTTGTTTTGATCTGTTTTTCTTCCGTATACGGACACAGAGTAAGTGCTGACAGCACGATCGTGGAATCAGGATCCTTATGGAACTGCGATTGGGAACTGGATGCTGACGGTAATCTGTATGTTATTTGCAAAGCTGACACCCTGGGTTTGGGATATTTGATCAGCAATGTGCAAAACGAAGTAAAGACTGTTACTTTTGATCTGTCAGGTGTTAAAGATTCTTACGAGATTACTCTTAACGGCTCTGGTGCGGATGTTTCTTCAATATCCTTCGCGGATACCGAGTTTATGGTTGATTCACTGTATCTGGAAGACTTCACAACAGTTGACGAAGACCACATTTTCTTTCTTACGGAAAACTCTTTCAGGATGATCGGTCTGAAGAACATGACAGTAACCGGTCTGAGTTTTTTGAAGGATACAGAAGTTTTCGAAGTAAGAATCGAAAATTGTTCTGATCTGAATGCTAATAACCTTGGGCTCTCCGGCAGTGTTAAATCAATACACTGGTTTGGTTTTCCGGAGAAGGAGTTGATCATTCCAAACAACGGATGTGCATATATACTTCAGAGCAATATTCTTGAGAAGGTCGTTATTGAGGACGGACGCACATCGGTCAATGATTACATGTTCTATAGCTGTTATGCACTTACCGATGTTTCTATTCCTGACAGCGTAACAGTGATCGGCAGTTATGCTTTTAATTATTGTGTTGAACTTAAGGAGATCGGCATTCCGGATAGCGTTACCGTTATCGGTGAATCAGCTTTCTCGAATACCGCATTAGAGTCAGTCAGTTTACCTTCAGGACTGAAAAGCATTGAGAAATATGCTTTCAGGTTCACTGGGATCACTTCTTTATCCTTACCCGAAGGCCTTGAAAATCTGGGCTACGGTGCTTTTTGCTATACACCTTTGGAGTATGTTTATATTCCTGCGGGGGTCGGCACGGTCAGCGCTTCAGCATTCTCTGACTGCGAGAATCTTAAAAAGGTTGAGATAGCTAAAGGAATTACCGGGATCGGTGCCGATGCTTTTTCCGATTGTAAATCTCTTACAGAGATAAATCTTCCTGAAGGAATTAATAAAATATCCTATGATGCCTTCTACGGGTGTTCTAATCTCAGGAAGATAGATCTTCCCAGATCAGTCAGGATAATAGATGCCTATTCTTTTGCGGGATCAGGTATTGAATATATTGATATTCCCAAGGGTGTGAAACGCATTGAGAATAACGCTTTCGAGAATTGCAGAAATCTTAAGATCGTTGTGCTGCCTGTCACTATCAAGGCAATTGTTGCTGATGCATTTTTACATTGCGATTCCATATCAGCCGTTTATTACGGTGGTACCCGGTCAGAGTTTGAAGCCATCAGCATCCCGGCACACACTGTTACCAATCCCAATTACGAGGTAGTGTCAGAGTACTCTGTCAGTTCCATATATAGCATATTCAGTTATCCGACTCTGAATTTCAACCGCAGTACCGGGGGCAAATGGATCAGAGACAACGATGAATGGCGTTTTCTTAACCTTAACGGCACATATTCCGTTGACAAGTGGCAGCAGATAAACGACAACTGGTATTTCTTCAACGAATCCGGTCATATGGTAACCGGATGGCAAAAGCTCAACGGGAAATGGTACTATTTCAATTCCGACGGTGAAATGCAGGACGGATTTAAGACGATCGACGGTTCAAGATACTTCCTGGGAGAAACCGGAGATGGAGCCATGGTAACCGGATGGAATCATATTTGGGGAATGTGGTACCTGTTTAGTCCTTCCGGAGTGATGCAGACCGGTTGGGCACGTGATAACGGTAAATGGTATTACTTCAATTACAGGGGCTGGATGCAGACAGGCTGGATCAAGGTAGATGGCAACTGGTATTACCTGAACAACATTGGAGTAATGCAGACCGGTTGGAAAAAGATCGACGGTGAATGGTATTACTTAAACGATTCAGGAGAAATGCAGACAGGTTGGAAAAAGATCGACGGTGAATGGTATTACTTAAACGATTCAGGAAAAATGCAGACAGGCTGGAAAAAGATCGACGGTAAATGGTATTACTTCTACTCTTCCGGTGCCATGGCATACGACACGACCATCGACGGTTATGAACTGGATTCCGGCGGTGTATGGATATCCTGACCGCCGCTTCGCCCTTACGATCTTATATAGTCAAGTGACACGCAAAGAGAATTCAATCACTAAGATCATAAAGTTCGCATTGCTGATCGTTGCGAACTGCCTTGTGATCCTTCTAGGAATCCTAAGTATTTGTCTCTGGATCGATGTGGATTCCCACAACGAGAAATGGAGCCATCCCGGGTTTATCAGCTATAAAGCGAATCTGACGCTGAATCAGGATATTACCGTAGTTAACTCGGGCAAGCCTGACGAATCAATAACGCTGAAGAAGGACACTATGATTATCTGTGAGAACATCTCGGAGAGAGGTGTGTTGTACTCGGAGGACCATGACAGCGTTCATTATCATGAATATATTCCTTTTGATTACTTTGTTGAAAGCGAAGAACTGAAAGAAACAAGCGACAGCCGTCAAAACAAAATCAAAGCAATAGAGCAGGTCGCTACGATTAAGAAGATCTGTTTCTCCGCTGTTTATCTGGCAATAGCCATTCCGGTAACGATTATTCTTTTCATGAAGAAAAAGTACCGGGCAACACTCGTGATCAACTTCATTCTCATGTTTGTTGCGCTTTTTATATCTTGGTTTGTGTATCTGTTATTCCATTTACACGAGTAAGTACACAATAAGATTCACTGCCGTGACCCTGACTGTCATAGATGTGCCAACACCCAAATCTAATAACAGCGAACCATTGTTTAGATTGTGTTGCCCATGGAATAAGCTTCCTCTAAAGCCTTATGTCCATCAATGTCTCCCTGTTCATTTACACCACCGGCGACCACTTTCCCCTTAAACTCAGCCTTTTCAAAGCAATCAACCCAGCCCTGTACACCACCAGCAGCATTTTTATCTACATAATCTTCATCTTCTGCAGCAACAGAAAGCAGGTAAACCTCTCTGAAGTTATAATCCCTCAGATAAAGAGAGTTTGCCCTGTCAATCATAGTCTTCATTTGTCCGCTCATCTCGTAGTAGTAAATCGGTGTGGACCAGACAACCACCTCCGCTTCAAAGATTTTCTCTGTAATCTCATTTGCATCATCTTTGATCACGCAATGACTTATCTTCTGGCATCCGAAACAACCGGTGCAGAATCCGATTCTCTTTCCTTTCAGAGAAACAATCTCAACCTTATTTCCAGCCGCTTTTGCACCTTCTGCAAAGCTTTCGGCAAGCCTGTCGGAGTTACTCTTTGATCTTAAACTCGTTTCAATAATGAGTACTTTCTTTCCCATGTGCCCTCCTAAATAATTTCACTTTTGCCTCTTATTTCATCTATTCCTAACCAAAGTGGCCACTCACATATGCGCGGCCTCTTTGTTATACATCAAGGATACCAACAGCATTAGCTTCTCTTATTAACGCAGTGTATCATATCATCTATGTATTCCGCACCCTTGTCTGGATGATCCGCCGCCATAACGAGAAGATATACCGGATTTCCATTTGACAACCAATAATATGCCTGATATGGATATTTCAGATCCTGATTATCTTTATTATATAGATCTCCCGGCAATTAAGAAGCAGCTGCAGAATGAAGCGGGGCTCAGCCGGTTAAGATGTAGTGAGGCTATTAAGAACTCGGCTACAGAGTGAATCAACACTTGGGCCGTTAAGGTAAATGTAAGGTTGCCGTTAATTTCCGTGTAAGGCTTATCGGGTAGGATAGGATCATAAAACCGGTAACAGCGGAGGATTTATGAAAGAGACAATACTCAAGACAAGCGGTCTTACCAAGTGCTACGGTAAGCAAAAGGCTTTAGACGGGGTAGACCTTACGGTGAACCGCGGTGATATCTGCGGTCTGATCGGAAAGAACGGAGCAGGCAAGACTACCCTGATGAAGGTGTTTACGGGGCTTACCTGCTTGGATGAAGGCACATTCGAACTTTTCGGAGAAGGTGATGCTAAAGAGGAGCGGACGAGGATAGGATGCATTATCGACTCGCCGGCTTTTTTCGGGAATCTTTCCGCATATGACAATCTGAAATACTACTGCATAGTAAAGGGCATAACCGATCTGTCAAAGATCGGAAAAGCCCTTGAGTGTGTCGGGCTTACAGATACCGGGAAAAAGAAATACCGCAATTTCTCGCTCGGCATGAAGCAGCGATTAGGAATAGCACTGGCTATCCTGGATGAACCGGAGCTTCTCATTCTCGACGAGCCGATAAACGGACTTGATCCGATCGGGATCGCCGACATGCGCGAACTGTTTCGAAAACTTAATGAAGAGGCAGGCATAACGATAGTGATATCGAGCCATATCCTGACCGAGCTTAACAGCCTGGCTACGAGGTTCATTTTCATTGACAAAGGCCGCATCGTAAAGACTCTGTCAAAAGAGGAGCTCGACGATGAGTGCCGTGTAAGCCTTAACATTAAATGCGATGACACATCACTGGCATCGACAGTATTAGAGAGAAATCTCAGAATAACTGATTATAAGGTCACGGATAACAAGACCGTGAAGATATACGATCCCGTACAGGAGGAAGACCTGCGCGTTGCCATGGGAAAAGAGGGAGTGCAGATCTTAAGTATCGAGAGCAAGGGTGTCTCGCTCGAGGATTATTTCAGGATGATCATCGGCGATGGTTCGGAGTGCGGGAGGTAAGTAAAAATGCTGAATATAATAAAAGCCGATCTTTTCAGGATTTCAAAGGATAAGCTCTGGCTTGCCGTTATAATCGTTATCCTTATTGTTTTCACGATCCCGAGCGTTTATACACTGTCAGGCATGGGCGGATTTTCGATGTACGACCAGGGTGTTTATCTCGATGAATATGTAGAGTCCAGGCTTCCTGATTACGGCGTGGAGTATGCATATGAACTGACCACTGCGCAGTATCGAGAGATCGTATTTTCGATCGACGGCTATATGACCGACATCGATATAATAGGCGGTGCTTACATTCCGCTTTTCGAGATGATCATAATACTCGAAGTACTCCTTGTCACACGCGACTTTTCGATCCATTCGATCAAGAACACGCTGTCTTCTCCGGTGAACAGGAAAACATACTTCTTTGCTAAATATGTGACACTTCTGATGATGTCATTCGTAATGGTAATAGCGGTGAATCTTTCTGTATGGATCGCCAACATCATAATAAACGGATCGGTAAGATCGCTCCCGTTCGGGCTGCTTATCCTTTATACCTTACTGTCGCTTATCCCGCTTACGGCTTTTGTGTCTCTGGTGCATGCCGCAGCTTTCATTATCAGAAAGAGCCTTCCGTTCTGTCTTGCGACGATCTGCACCTCACTTTTCGCGAGCAATCTTTTCGTCAGTTTATCTTATCTGCTGGGCGGAGGCGATACAAAGTTCGTGCGCCTTATAACGTATTTCCTGAGTTCCATTTACAGCGGTATAACCTGCACGGATGATGAGGAATTTGTTCAGTATCTTCTCACCAGTATCATTATATGTGTTATCTTAACAGCAGGATCTTTAGCGGGAGGTTATCTGTTCTTCAGAAAAAGAGAGATCAAATGATTTATGTTGTGATCGGTCTGGCTGTAATCTGTGTTGTACTCTCTGTGCTTCTGATACTTCAGAAGCGCGAGATTGCCAATATCTCCGAATCGCTTCGAAAAATCCGCGAAAATCCGGGCGATCAGACCGTCCATTCATCGGGCGGCTCGAAAGAGGCTGATAAGCTCATCAGCGAGATCAATCTTCTTCTGTCCGAACTTCGCGAAGAAAGCCGGAAATACCACCGCAAGAGACACGAGCTCGACAACATGATGGTCAACATCTCCCACGATCTCAGGACCCCGCTGACGTCTGCTGTCGGATATCTCGAGATCATAAGAGCGGGCGGACTGTCAAAAGAGGAGGAAGAGCGGGAACTAAAGATCATCTCCGAGCGCCTTGCAAGGCTGCAGGAACTGATTGATTCGTTCTTCGAGTTCTCGCGCATTGTCTCCGAAGACAAGACTCCGGCCGTCGAAAACCTGAACCTCGTAGCCGTTGTCGAGGACTCTATATCCGGTCTTTACGATGCATACGAATCGAGAGGGCGCCACATCGAGCCGGAACTCGGCGGTCCCCGCTATGAAGTAAAGAGCAACCGCATGATGCTCTCGCGTATCATCGACAACCTGATCTCAAATGCACTTAAGCACGGAACGGGCGATCTTTACATCGTCCGTGAGGGCTCCAGACTTATTTTCCGCAATGATATTCCCGAAGGCGAACTGATCGATACCTCCAGAGTATTTGACGAGTTCTGGACCACGGATACATCCAGGACTTCAGGCAGCACCGGCCTTGGACTTGCGATAGTAAAGCAGTTCGCGGATATCTTAGGGATAGATGTATCTGCTTCCGTGGAAAGCGGATCATTTGTTATCACTCTGGAATTCCCGGTGTAAGCGGTATTTAAGATATAAGTTGAATTCTCGTTATAAGCTGAATTTAAGCTATAAGTTGAATCTCCGTATCAAGTTGTATTTCCGTCATAAGCCGGAATTTTCGTCGCAAATTGTCTGTTCATTTGCCTCCATGGTATAATTGATTCCAAGGGATGGCACATTAAGAATCAATATACCGGCGCGGAAGCGTCCTTTTCTATGACCTGGAACAGTACTGACATTAAGACATACGGCACAAGCTCGGCAAAGTGTCCGAACTGTGGTGCGAGTGTCATTTTCAACGAAAAACTGGGAAAACTCGTCTGCGCGATGTGCGGCGGACTTTTCGATCCCGAGAGCATGAGGCCGTCGGGAAGGATCGAGAACCGCGATACGGGTGATGCCGGCGAAGAGGAAGATAACAAGCAGGAATTTGTCTGCGACTCCTGCGGCGCAGCGATGGTCACGGATTACAATACATCGGCAACGTTCTGTGCTTTCTGCGGATCGCCCACGCTCATCAACAAGCGTCTTTCCAGATGCTTCAGACCTGACGTTCTCATCCCGTTTAAGATCAGCAAGGAAGAGGCGATCGAAAACTATCTTAAGTGGGCAAGGACCAATAAGGGGATCCCTAAGAAGTTCACTTCCGAAGCAGTACTGTCGAAGATCACCGGTTACTATATCCCGTTCTGGCTCATCGATGCAGACTGCAAGTCCGAAATAAGCGGCACAGGACAGAAATTCCAGGGCGAGAATATCGAGAATTACTCAATAGACAGGACGCTTGTATTCAACGTCAGGCGGGTTCCTTTCGACGGGTGCAAAAAGATAAGCAACACCCTGATGGAAGCGATCGAACCATACGATTATAAAGATCTAAGGGATTATAACGACTTGTATCTTCCGGGCTTTTTCGCCCAGCGTTACGATTTATCCGCAATAGACATGATGGACATAATCAGGATCCGTCTCGACAACTATGCAGAAGGCATCGTCAAGCGCCTCTCTGCTAAAGAATACGACTACTTCAAGGCTGTCGGCGTAAGAGGAGCATATTCGGATAACTACAATCAGGTCTACGCTCTGATGCCGGTGTGGTTTCTTAACATAGAATACGAAGGCGATATGTACAGTATCGCTGTCAACGGCCAGACCGGCAAAGCATCAGGCTTTCTTCCGATAAATAAGAGAAGAGTTCATATGCATGCATTTGTCAGCTCCTTATGGGAGATTGCGAAATACATCGCCGTCACTGCACTCGTGCCGGCTCTTGGTCTGGCACTGCTGATGTTCCTGCTCGGCAACAGGCCGGGAGACGATTTCTCCTGGTTCTATCTGGGTATGTTCATCGTATTGTGGCTTGTGGCACTTATCTCCGGCCTCATCTTCATTGTCCCGCACGTGAAAAAGAAATTCCGGGACAGCAGCTTCTATGAATCTGTGACGATCGATAAGGCTCCGAACATTGATCAATACATCAATCTGAAGAACAACTTCAGCATGGAAAACAGAGACACGTTCAATTATATGTCATCGAAAAAAGATGACAAAAGCACAAAGGAGTTCGAGAAAGTCCCGCTCTCTGAAAAGGTACTCAGAAGCATATTCAAATAACATCTCAGGGGAATAATATCTTAATGTTCAAAGCCGTGATCTTCGATATGTATGAGACCCTCATCACTTTGTTTAACAGCAGGCTTTATAAGGGCAGGCAGATCGCAGCGGAAATGAACATTCCCGAGGAAGTCTTCAGAAAGATCTGGGATCCGTCTGACGATGACAGGACCTTAGGTAACATGACTTTTGAAGAAGTCATCTCTGATATCATGCGCGAAAACAATATCTCCGACAGCGAGCTCTATGCAAGGATAATCCGTAACAGATACCAGGTCTCATCCGAAGTATTCAGTCACAAGCATCCGGATATAATCCCAATGCTCAAAGCACTGAAGGAAAACGGCATTAAGACAGGCCTTATCACCAACTGCTATTTCGAGGAGAAGGAAGCTATAGAAAATTCTGATCTCTACGGTCTTTTCGATGCGGTATGCATGTCCTGTGATGTAAAGCTTAAAAAACCTGACATCAGGATATATGAATTATGTGCCGAAAAACTCAACGTCAAACCTTATGAATGCCTTTATGTCGGGGACGGCGGAAGTCATGAGCTTGAAGCGGCGGCAAAAGCCGGCATGAAGCCTTTGCAGGCGACATGGTATCTAAAAGACGGCCTGGGGCAGCCCTGCGGAAAGATGAATGAGTTCGATCAGGCCGCCGTTCCGATGGATGTTTTAAAGGCTGTGCTATAAAGAATATGTTTAAAGCAGTGCATCGAAAAAATGTTTTTAAAGCAGTGTCTTATAAATAGTTCTTAATGCAGTGCGTATAAAATAAACGCATTTTTTTCGGATATGGCCATACAAAAGTCAAATGAGTATTGTAGTATTTCCTCAGGGAGGAAATTCGGATGGTCAGGATCTTAATCGTTGAAGATAATGAAGAACTGCTTGAGCTTGTTGCCGGTTATTTCAGGAACAAGGGTTCTTTTGATGTGTTTACCGCACCGGACGGCAGGGCTGCGTTAAGACTCGTAGATGAAAAGGAATTTGACATCGCGATACTGGACATCATGCTTCCGGGACCGAACGGATTTGAGATCTGCAAGGCTTTGCGCAATAAGAGCAGGTGTCCCGTAGTCTTTCTGACGGCACTCGGAAATGAAGACAATATCCTTAAAGGTTATGAGATCGGCGCCGACGAATATATGGTCAAACCATTTTCGCCTAAGGTCTTGTATGCCAAATGCTTAGCGCTCTTAAGCAGAACAGAGGCCGAGCTTACCAGGGAAGTCGTCATAGAGTGCGGCGACATCCGGCTGTATCCTTTGCGCATGGATGTTGAGGCCGGCGGGCAGAATATAAAGCTCGCTCCAAAAGAATATTTCCTCCTTAAAGCTCTCATGGAGAACAAAGGCATCGTTTTAGACCGCGAAAGACTTTTGGATATGGTGTGGGGTATAGGGTTTGACGGTACCGACAGAACGATAGACTATCACATCAAGAAACTGAGAAAAAGTCTTGGCAGCTACGGCGGAGCGATCAAGACTGTGATCGGCGGAGGCTACAAGATCGTGTGACCGCAAATAGGGGGATAATATATGCGGAAGAAAGCTATTACAAAGCCCGTTTTCGGGAAGATATTTATTGTCAGATTCCTGATCTCGCTGATCGCTTTTTCATTCATTGCAGGATATGCATATGCGCGAGTATATGATTTTGTATACGAAAGAGAGATCTACGAGCCCACAAACAGTTACCGTGAAGAAATAGAAAAAGCTACTATAGAACTTTATGAAGCCGAGCCCGGAAGCGAAGAATACAAAAAATGCGTTAACAGGCTCAGACATATTCTTGCCGTTTACCAGATGGTCGGGTATAACTACGCGGAGGTTAAGATAGGTGACTTCCGGATGGCCACGGAGGAAGACACAGCATATTTCCTCGATTACTATGATCCGGAGACACAAAAGGGAGAGCAATTTTTCATAGAAGACATCTCGTATCTTGATCCCTTTAATGAATTCCTCAGGAATAACGGTATGAAGGATGAAAGGCAGATGGCCGATTACTGGTACAAGTATTGCAGGGATCCTATTACGGTATGGTCAACAGTCTTAGATAGAGGGACCAATCTTAAAAGCGCATACATAAACCGTGACACATACACATTTCTGCCCGGTGTAATATGGTTTCACTGCAATGAAAAAGAATACGAGATAGACTGCACTCCTGCCGACACGAAAGGCTATGAATATGTGGAATTCAGTCCTGAAGACGAACGGGCACTTTTTACCCCTTACAGGATCGCCACCGATCTTTCTCCCGAGGATATATATATCCATATAGTTCCGGCAACTACATTAGGGACGGAAACCCTGGATAACGATATCTACTATAATCCCGAGCTGTATGACATAGAGTTCAAAGAAGACTGGCATATCGGATTCAGCGGTTACAGAAAGGAAAATGTCTTCGTGGTCGCTCCGTTTTCGAGCGCGATCATCACAGCAGTTTATCTTGTGGTATCAGCAATAACCGCGGTCATCTTCTCGGTAATCAAGTACCAGAAAGACAAGACTGTATGGGAGATCTTCGAATACAGGATCAGGACAACGGAGGCCATGGCGCATGACCTCAAGACGCCCCTGTCAACGGTAATGTTCTACCTCGAAAACCTTGAGGAATCTTCCAAGGAACCGGAGAAAGTTCTCGAATACACGAAAAATATAAACGATAAGATCGTGACGATGGATCACATGATCAGTGATATCCTCTTGTTTTCGCGCAGTGAGTCCGGAAAGACAGTGCTTAATAAGGAAGAAGTAAGCCTGAAGGATCTTCTTGCCGAAAGCCTGAAAGAGTTCCCTGATATGGAGACGGATATCAAAGGCGATGACATTACTCTCACAACTGACCGAAAAGTCCTTGACCAGGTGATAATGAACCTCCTTTCCAATTGCGACAGATACAGGGAAAAGGGAAGTGTTGTTGATATCGTGATCGATCCTGAAGCCGGAACGCTCACGCTGACCAATAAGACTGACAGATCCTACGATGATGCGGAGTCGCTCAAAAAACCCTTTGTCAAAGGTGATGATTCCAGAGGCAACAAAGGCACAGGTTTAGGCCTTGCCGTTGCAGACAACAACCTTGCGATATTGGGCTACAAGCTTGAACTGGAATCAGAGGAAGGAAAGTTTTGTGTAAAGGTGAAGTTCAAGGCGTGAGGTGGTAGTGCGTAAAAACGAACCCAAATTGACTTCAGAAGGTTCACTTTTACGCACTGTATTCCGGAGTACGGAAATTCGTGAAAAACCGTACTGAAAATTGCACTTTCCCATAAATGTGCACTCCGGAGTACGGATTTTAGCCAAAAACCGTACTGAAAATTGCACTTTCCCATAAATGTGCACTCCGGAGTACGGAAATTCGCGAAAAACCGTACTGAAAATTGCACTTTCCCATAAAAAAGAACGTAATCTTGAACGCTCTGAGAGTGATTTGCGTTCAGATTTATGTACAACGTGTACTCC
>JAEEGH010021725.1_pt1 | contig 13228 bp, 11 predicted proteins | sample 9134181 | NCBI WGS metagenome assembly JAEEGH01 (sample SAMN16246544, study PRJNA631951) | gut metagenome | biome: gut microbiome; feature: rumen; material: DP-attached | host: Bos | place: Iran: Karaj | collected 2018-10 | reverse complement strand
AGCATTTTTTCAAATACGGAAAGTAGTTTTAACAGATTATTTTTTTCAACAATCTATTAACCGATATCAAGATGGGAAAAAGAATCGGATTTTGGGTCGTCACGGCCTGTTTGCTCATGATGGGCATCTGTATGGTCTCCTGCCGCGAAGAGGCGGTATGTAAGGCTATTATAACGGCGCGGTATCTGCGCAACGGCAATTCCAACGAAGTGGTTCCCGGCTGCAACATCAACATCGGGGAGCCCGAATTCGCCGACAGTGTCCGCTTTGTCGGCACAACCGGTCCCGACGGACGGCTGGAACACACGTGGCGCAACGAGGCAAAACTGAAGGTTGTGGCCGAAATAGACGGGCACAAGGGCGCCGCAATGCTGCACCTTGTCAAGGGGGAGACGGTGGAGCTTGACGTCCAGATACCGGTGGACTAACCGATGCCATCCCTTTATATCCACTTCCCTTTCTGTCTGCGGAAGTGCAGTTACTGCGCGTTTTATTCCGACACGCACTGTGCGGAAATCCCATTGTTTTTGGAATGCCTGCAAAAGGAGATGCGGCTCCGTGCGGACGAATTGTCCGGTCTGCCTGCGGATTCCCTATATTTCGGCGGTGGAACCCCATCGCTGCTGGCACCTGCTGACATCGGAAAACTGATTTCCCTTGCGGATGAAATTTTCGGTTTGTCGCCTGATGCGGAAATCACATTGGAGGCCAATCCCAACCAACTGACGGACGAATACTTCCGTGGGTTGCGCGACACGCCTGTGAACCGGCTGAGCGTCGGGGTGCAGTCCTTTTCGGACGAGGTGTTGCGACGGATCCGCCGTATGCATACCTCCGTGCAGGCGGAACAGGCTCTGGCTCTGGCGGAAAAACATGGTTTCCATAACATTTCGGCCGATCTGATCTACGGCCTGCCAGGCAGCACATTGGAGCAGCTGGAAAGTGACCTGCGCAGGCTCTCACAGTTGCCGCATCTCTCATGCTACCAGCTTACACTGGAGGAGGGTAGCATCCTGGAACTTCAGGTACGGAAGGGGCTTGAGCGGCTCCCTTCGGAGGATGGGACGGAGGCCCAGCGCAAATTGGTTTGGGAATATTTGCGTGATGCGGGGTTCACCCATTACGAGGTCTCCAGTTTCTGCAGGGGGGAGGCCTGGTCGCTGCACAACACCGCCTACTGGCGGCAGCAACCATATCTCGGATTCGGGCCCGCGGCGCACTCATACCTGCCGCACCGCCGGCAGTGGAACCTGCCCGATGTGCGCGGTTATTGCCGGTGTGTGTCCGACCTTTCCGACGGAAAAGGATGGGATGATCTGGAGGGGGTGGTCTTTGAACGCGAACAGCTCACCCCGGAAATGGAATACGAGGAGTATGTCATGACCTCGCTGCGCACCTGCTGGGGCTGTGACCTTGAAAAGGTGCGCGGGCAGTGGGGCGCGGAAACGGTCACCCACATCCGGAGACAGTTGCGGCATTATCCCGAAAACTATTATAAACTTACGGACAATCAGTTGGTTCTGACCGAAGAGGGGCTGCTTTTCGCCGATGGGATCGCTGCCGATCTTTTTATGTGAAATTGTTGAAAAAAAGTCTCGCGGAAGTGTCATACATTGTAATTAATTTAGTACTTTTGCCTTTTGTTGTGTGCCTGCCGCAAATTGAATGTGACAGGCAACGCACGGAGTGTGTGCAATGGATAAGTTATTGAAAACATGTGGTGTAATTGAAAAAGCGGAGGTGGCCTGCCTCTTCCTGCTGCCACTCTGCCTGCCGCTGAGTTGGCGGTGGGCCTCCTATGTGATGGCCGCGATGTGCGTCGTGGGCTGCGCCAAGGCGTTCTGCCGCCGCCGGATTCTGCCGGAGGGCGGGTTCCGCCGCGCACTGCCTTACCTGCTTTTTTCCGCCACCTTCTTCTGTTATCTGCTGAGTGTGCTGTGGTCGGACAACAGCCACGAGGCATGGCGGATGGTGGACAAGAAGCTGCCGTTCCTGCTGCTGCCGATATGTTTCCTCATTTCGCAGCCCGTTTTGGACGGACGCCACGTGCGGAACATCCTGCGTCTGTTCACCGGAAGCGTTCTGGCAGTTTTTGCGGCCAATCTGATTCTTGCGCTGTATGACATTGCGCATGGGGCGCCTTTCTACCGTATGCTGAACGAGAATCTTATGACGCTTTTCAGCCTCCACCATACCTACATGTCCATGTATGCCTGTCTGGGCATCGCATTCTGTCTGTTTTACCCGGCGGATGGGCGTCCTCGACTGCTGTTGAGGATTGTATCCCTGCTCATGCTCTCGCTGTTTGTGCTGCTGCTCGAATCGCGTGCGGGGCTGCTCTGCATGTCGTCGCTATATGTGGTTTTCTGCATCTGGCTGATATTGGCCAAGCGGAGGAGGCTGGCCGGATTTTCGTTGGCCGCGTTGCTCCTGACAGCCGTGGCGGCGGCAGGATTGCTGGTTCCGGGCAGTTTTGACAGGGTTGCCCAGACGGTGCGGAGCCTCTTTTCCGAAACGGAGCCGGACTGCCGTATGGTGCAGCGGGAGGCATACCGTCCGCTGTTGGGGGAGAGCGGCCTGTTCGGACTGGGCGGCGGGGACAGGATTCCTGCCTATGCGGCCTGTTTCCGCGAAAGCCGCGACAGCTTGCTCTCACAGGTAAAACCGACGCCGGATGCCGACCTTTCCGTTTTTGAGTCGGAGCGGAATGCCTGCATGGACAGCCTTCAAGCCAGGCTCTATTTCTACAGCGATTTCGACCATAGTCCCGAAATCACCTTTTTTGCCGGAAAATACCATTGCGACAGCGCGTCGGTGCGGCAGGTCCTGTACCGCTATCTGGTGCTGAGTGATGCCATCGAGATGGAATTCAATGCGCACAACCAGTATGAGGACACGCTTGTGGCGGTCGGATGGGTGGGGCTTGCGCTGCTGCTTTTCTACTTCATTTTTCCTGTGGCGGTTATGTGGCGCAGGAGGGGATGGGATCCGCTCCTCTGCTCGCTGCTCTGGATTGTCGCCTTCAACGCCCTTTTCGAATCGGTGCTTGAGAAACAGTCCGGAATACTTTTCTTCCTTTACTTCTTACTGATATTTTACCAGAAAAATGTTTGTATTGGACCAATTCATACGTCAGAATGTCACCCGGCGGGAGGAGAGCCTCTTCCTGCGTGACATTGGGGATCACCGGCAGGAGTTGCGGCAGGCCGTTGCCGGGGCTTCAGTGTGCGTGATCGGGGGTGCGGGCAGTATTGGCTCATCCTTTATCAAGGCGCTGCTGCCTTTCCGTCCCGGCAAGCTTGTGGTCGTTGACCTGAACGAGAACGGCCTGGCCGAGCTTACCCGCGACCTGCGTTCCACTGAGGGGCTTTTTGTTCCGCAGGAATACCGCACCTACACGCTCAATTTCGCCGACCCTATTTTCAGCCGCATTTTTCGTGAGGAGAGGGGGTTCGACATTGTGGCAAACTTTTCCGCACACAAGCATGTGCGCAGCGAGAAGGACAAGTATGCTGTGCAGGCGCTTATCGAGAACAACGACCTAAAGGCGAAACGGCTGATGGATCTGCTTTGCCTGTTCCCGCCAAAACATTTCTTTTGCGTAAGCACCGACAAGGCGGCCAATCCGGTCAATGTGATGGGGGCGAGCAAGCGCATCATGGAGGAGATGGTGATGGCCTACAGCGGCCGCTTCAAGGTTACTACGGCGCGTTTCGCCAATGTGGCCTTCAGCAACGGCTCGCTTCCCGACAGCTGGCTGCAGCGCCTGCGGAAAAAGCAGCCTTTGGCGGCCCCGAACGATGTCAGACGCTATTTCGTGTCGCCGGAGGAGAGCGGGCAGATTTGCCTTCTGGCCTGTATTCTGGGACGGAGCGGGGAGGTCTTCTTTCCAAAATTGGATGAGGGGCAGATGCTGACATTCAGCAGCATTTGTGATGATTTCCTGAAGGCGGAGGGGTTGCGGAAGATGGAGTGCCGCGATGATGCGGAGGCGAGACTCTTCGCCAGCCGGATGCCTTACGGCAGCGGAACCTGTCCGGTCGTCTATACCGGCAGCGACACCACCGGCGAGAAGGCTTTTGAGGAGTTTTATGTTCCCGGCGAAAGTACCGACATGGGACGTTTCCATGCGTTGGGCGTGATAGAGGCCGGCGCACACCGCCCGATGGCGGAGGTGGAGGCCTTTTTTGAAGAACTTGAAACCCTTTTCCGGGGCGATTTCACCAAGGAGGATGTGGTTGCCGCCATCAGAGGGTTTGTCCCCAACTTCGAACATGAGGAGAAGGGGCGTAATCTGGATGAAAAAATGTAGGACATGGGATACAAAATACCGCTTTTCAACCTGAATTTTGACGAACGTGAGGCGCAGGCCGCATACGACACCATCCGTTCAGGATGGATTTCCACCGGCCCGAAGAACGAACAGCTGGAACAGATGTTCACGGAGATGTTGCGGGTGGGTCATGCCGTCAGCATGACAAACTGCACATCCGCGCTGCATTTGTGCTGCCTTGTCTGCGGTCTCGGACCGGGCGACGAGGTGCTGGTGCCCTCACTTACCTTTGCCGCTTCGGTGAACTGCATCCGCTATGTGGGGGCGACGCCCGTTTTTTGTGACATTGCCGGCCCCGGCGACCTTAACATTGACCCGGAGGGGCTGGAGAAAAAAATCACGCCAAGGACCAGGGCGGTTGTTGTGGTGCACATGGCGGGCTTTCCAGCCCGTATGGATTGGATCATGGCCGTCGCCCGCAGGCACGGGCTCAAGGTGATTGAGGATGCCTGCCACGGTCCGCTGTCGGAGTACAGGGGTGAAAAAATTGGGACAATCGGCGACTGCGCCGCATTCAGCTTTTTCTCCAACAAGAATATCTCCACGGGGGAGGGCGGCATGTTTGTCACCAATGACGGGGAGATGGCGAAAAAGGCGCGTCTGCTGCGTTCGCACGGCATGACCACCATGAGCTACCAGCGTGCCAGCGGCCATGCAACCTCATACGACATCCTTGAATTGGGCTACAACTACCGTATGGACGACATCCGTGCCGCAATCGCCATTGAACAGTTGAAAAAGCTGCCTGCGGATCTGGAGAGGCGTGCGGAGGTGCGCCGTCGCTATGTGGAGCGGCTGGCAGCTGTTGGGGATTTGGTGGTGCCGTTTGCAGGCAACCGTGAGTTTGTCAGCAACTACATAATGCCGGTTGTGCTGACCGGAGGCGATGCGGAGTATCGTGATTCCATAAGGGGGAAGATGCATGCTGCCGGCATTCAGACAAGCGTGCATTATCCGGCGGTGCACCGTTTTTCCGTTTACCGCGGTTTCCCGGCCACGCTGCCGCAGACGGAGTTTGTGACCGACCATGAAATCACACTCCCGATGTATGCCGCCCTGACCGGGGAGCAGGTTGATTTTATTGTTAAAACCCTTGATGATTCGCTCCATGGATAGGCGGTGTGTGCTTGTTTTCGGATGCGGTGTGCTGCAACGCTCCATGCTCCGTTGCGCAAGGCGGCTCGGCCTGTGCACCGTCGGCATTGACCCGTGCGCTGATGCCGTGGCGCGGGATGAGGCTGATTTTTTTGAGGTGGTCGGCGGGCAGGACTTCGACGGCACGATGGCCGTTGCCATGAAATACAATGTCTCCGCCATCATCGCTGCGGCTACCGACAAGCCTTTGGTGATGATGGCGCGTGTGGCCGAAGCGCTGCATCTGCCGTTCATGTCATTGGAGACGGCCCAATGCTCCACGGACAAGTTCCGGATGAAACGGCGTTTTCAGGAAAACGGTGTGCCGTGCGCCCGCGGACGGTTGCTTACCTGTGCGGATGATGCGGAGGGGCTTGCTTTTCCGCTTATTGTGAAGCCGCGCGACAATTCAGGGAGCCGTGGCGTGAAGCTATGCCGTTCAAGGGAGGAATTGCAGGCCTGCCTGGATGAGGCCTTCCAATATTCCCGTTTTGACACGGTGCTGGCGGAGGAGTTCATTTCCGGCAAGGAATACAGCGTCGAGGCGTTGCACGATGCCTCGGGACGGTCGGAAGTTATACAGTGCACCGAAAAGTTTGTGACCCCATTCCCCTACAGTGTTGAGCTTGGACACAGACAGCCGGCGTTGCTGGAGAAACCTCGGCTGCAAGCCGTAGGTGAGCTGGTGGAGCGTATAGGGCGATGCTTGGGATTTGTCTGCTGCGCCTCACATACCGAACTTAAAATTAACGGGGATAAAATTACAATCATTGAAACCAGCCCCCGCACGGGCGGGGATTTCATCTCCTCGGACCTTGTGCCGCTTTCCACCGGAATATCGATGGAGGGGCAGCTGCTGCGGATGGCTTTGGGCGAATCCACTGACACCCGGAGCGGCCGTAAGGAAAGGTCGTCCGGCATCTCCTTCTTCCATTTTCCGGAAGGGCGGGTGCGGCGTATCTCCCCCCGTCTGGAGGAGCTCTCCTCCATGCCTGGTGTATGCCTGGTGGACTGGCAGCTGCGTGAGGGGGATTTGGTGCGGCCGGTTACCAACAGCCTGGAAAGGTACGGGTCGTACATAGTGGAGGCGGAGACCCGTGCGGAGCTTGACACCCGCATGGACGCCTGTGAAAAGCTGGTATGCAGTTGTGTTGAAATAGAATCGGACAAAGTATGAAGAAGATAGTTGTATTTGGGGCTACCGGAAAGGTGGGCTGTTATACCGCCCTGCACCTGAAGGAGAAGGGGTATGATGTCATAGCCACCGGCAAAAGGGCGGATGATAACGGCTTTTTTGCGGACTACGGCATTCCATACCATTCCGTGGACATTCTGGATCCCGCCACCTTTGCGGCGCTGCCGCAGGCGGGACTGTACGGCGTGGTGCACATGGCGGCGGTGCTGCCGGCCACCATGCGGGGGTATCACCCCAGAGAATATGTGGAATCAAACATTTACGGCACGTTGAATGTGCTGGACTATGCCGTCGCGGCAGGAATGCGCCGGTTGGTCTTCCCGAAATCCTGGGCTGACATCACCTACCTGTGCGGCAGCCTTAAGCCGATTCCGGCGGATGCGCCGGTCCGCTTTCCGCTGAATGACGACCATTCCATGTATGCCATCACCAAAAATGCGGCCTGTGACATTATTTGCCACTATGCGGCAAAATACGGGTTCGACTACACAATACTCCGGTTTCCGAACATATTCTGCTACCATCCCAACCCCACATACCATGTGGACGGTGTCAAACGCTGGACAGGTCAGCGTGCGATCATAGAGCAGGCCAAAAGGGGCGAACCAATCGAATTGTGGGGTGATCCCGAATGCGCCAGGGATGTCTTTTATGTGAAGGACTGCACACAGATTGTTGAAAAGGCCTTTTCGGTTCAGCAGGGCAGCGGACTGTACAATGTTGGGACAGGCAGGGTCGTGACCCGCCGTGAGCAGATTCAGGGCATCATCGACCTCTGGTCGCCCGAAGGGCATCCCTCCACCATTGTGGTGAACCGCGACAAGCCGGATTCCCCCTGCTATCTGCTTGACATTTCCACAACGGTGCGGGATTTGGGATTTGTGCCGCATTACGATTACATGACATACCTCAGGGATTTGAAACAGGAGATGGAACAGAACCGTTTCCGGAAACTCTGGGGAAGTGAGGAGGACTATACGCAAGGCTTATGATACAGAAAATAATGGAAAGGACGGTACCGCTCTCCATCACCCTGCTTGAGGCGATGAAGCGGATGGACCGTCTTGGTGTGAAAATCCTGTTCGTCTTCACGGGCGAGCGGTTTGAGGGACTGCTGACAATCGGCGACATCCAGCGTGCGATTGTGAAGGGGCTCCCCATGGATGCGCCTGTTTCCGGCATTTTGGACAGGAACAAGATTTACGCATGGGAGGGCGATCCGGCGGAAACCGTCCGGGAAAAGATGCGGATGCTCCGCGCCGAGGCGATGCCCATCCTGGATGCGGAGGGTAACCTGAAGGATGTGTGGTTCTGGAGCGAGGTTTTCCTGAAAAACGAGGCTCCTGCCCGCGAACCGCTGGATCTGCCGGTGGTGGTCATGGCCGGCGGGAAGGGGAGCAGGCTGCGCCCGCTGACCAATGTGATTCCAAAACCGCTGGTGCCAATTGGCGAAAAAACCATCCTGGAGGAGATTATGGACCAGTTTGAGGCCATCGGCTGCCGCAAGTTTTTCCTTTCCGTGCTGTACAAGCGTGATATGGTGCGTTTTTACCTTGAGCAGCTGGAACACCGTTACGATGTCACTTTTCTGGAGGAGGAGCGGCCGCTCGGGACGATAGGGAGCGTCTCCCAACTGGCTGAGCGGATGGAGCGTCCCTTTTTCGTCTCCAATTGTGACATACTTATAGATCAGGACTACCGCGATGTGTATGCCTACCATTGTGACAACCGTAACGACCTGACTATGGTGACGGCTGTGAAGACGCTGCGCATCCCATACGGTGTGGTGGAAACCGGTCCTGACGGGCTGATGACCGCCCTCCGGGAAAAGCCTGAAAATGCCTATCGCATCAATACCGGGGTGTACCTGCTGAATCCGGAGCTGTTACGTGAAATCCCCACCGGCACCCGTTACGATGTCACCGATCTGATGGAGCGGATACGACGCCGTGGCGGCCGCATAGGATGCTTCCCTGTGAGCGGGAATGCCTGGCGTGACATGGGGGAGTGGGACGAATATCTTAAGATGATCCATGTGCGCTGAAATATCATCAAAACCGATGCGGTTGCTGCTGGTGGTGGGGACTGCCAACGACACCTTTGTGTACCACATGGTGCGCTGGCTGCAGAAATCCATGCCGGTGGAACTGGAGCTGTTTGAATTCTGGCCATCCGGGCAGCAGTCCTTTGAGACGGGGAGATATTGCCGGCTCCATTCCGCCGTTAACAGCGGCTGGTTGTACCGTGGGCATCTGGCCTCGTTCACGGAGCCGTTCGGACTGCACCGGCAGCTGGGCCGTTTCCTGCGTGGGCGCCATTATGACGTGATACATTGCCATTGGCTCTCCGCTCCAGTGGTGCTGACCGCTTCGCTGCGCCACCATTGTGACCGGCTTTTCGCCACATTTTGGGGCGGCGAGCTGGAGGAGCAGAAACTGCTCCGTTCCCACTCGCTGTATATGCGGCTGCTGCACCGTTTCATGAGGAATGTTTCCGTGGTTGTCAACTCCGCAGCCTATCGCGAAAAACTGCAGGCCGAATTTCCGGAATTCCGTGGTATATACCGTACCGGCAATCTGGGTTCCGGTCCGATGGAGGAGCTGTACCGGCAGCTCTCGGATGGGGATCGTGCCGCCATGCGCAGGCAGTGGGGGATTGAAGCGGGGAAATGCTCCGTACTGATAGGGTATAGCGGCAAGGAACTGCACAGGCACTTGGAGGTGGTTGAAGCCTTCCGGCGGCATCCGGAATGGCGCGGGCGTTTCCATCTGCTCGCACCGATGACACGCAGCGCGGATCCGGACTATGTGGACCGCGTTGAGGCGGCACTGGCCGCATCCGGATACAGCCACACACTTGTCCGTGACCGTTTCCTCACCGATGGGGAGATGGCCTCACTGCGCTGCGCCACCGATGTGGTGATCCAGAACTCCCGATTCGACGGTTTTTCGCGCAGCATAATCGAATGCCTCTGTGCCGGTTCGCTGCTCATTTATGGGGAGTGGCTTCCGTACGGGCCATATCTGGAGGAGTACGGCTTTTATGCCGTCCCTGTGAAGGATATTGCCGACGGGGTGGAGCAGGCAGCGCGTATATTGGATGGATGGGATGGAGTGAAAAGTCATTTGGAGGCAAATTCCGACAGGGGGCGAAGCCGTTTTCTCTGGTCGGAGTGCATCCGCGACTGGGTGGAGGCATATCAGCAAAAATGAGCCATGAAAAGGTTTTTCCGTGATTTTATGCTTTATGGCATGGCCGGCATTTTCGGCAAGCTGGCCGCCCTGCTGCTGATGCCGGTCTATACCGGAATCCTCACGCAGGAGGAGTATGGCGCCATGGCTCTCATACTGCTCTGCAGCGGTGTGATCGACCTCATCTCAAACCTGAACATCCATTCCGGCATTGCCCGGGACTATTACGAGGATGGTGTGCGGCGCACCAAGCTGGTCTCCACCGGCCTCTACTCAATACTGACTGTCTCCATGACCGTGCTGGCCATGCTCTTTGCCAGCCGTCATTTTTGGATGGACCATGTGATCGGGCTGGACCGTAAATTTGAATGGCCCTTCGTTGTCATGCTTTGCGGGGTTCCGTTCGGCAGCCTGCAATCCTATTTTTTCCTGTTGACACGGTTCAAGAAAAAACCTGTGCTATACATGATCGGCACGCTCACAGCCCTGTTTATACGGCTTGGCGTCTCCATTTACGGCGTGGTTGTCATGAGGGCCGGCATTGTCAGCATTTTTGTGGGCGGATTGGCCGCGTCGCTCTTCAGCATCTGTTTTTTCGGCATTGTCAACAGGAATCTCATCGAATTCACTTTCAGCCGGGATTATCTTAAACGCGCACTTTTGTATTCGCTGCCCACGCTGCCTGCGATTCTGGCCGGGTGGCTGGACACATCGGTGGGACAGGTGCTGATCAGCAGGTCTTTTTCAATGGAGGAGCTTGGGGTGTACTCGGTGGCGGTGAGCCTCGCATCCGTCTTCACCCTTATAAGTGAGGCGTTCAACAATATCTGGTCCCCATACCTTTTTGAAAACTATCGGCAGGAGGGTTTTTGGCGGGAAATCCGGCGGCTGTTCACGCTTATTGTGTTCGGATTGGTTGCGGTAAGTGTGCTGCTTTCGCTGATTGCGAAACCGGTTGTGCTGATTTTCAGCAATCCTGACTATATTGAGGCGTCCCGGTACCTGCCGCTGCTCTGCCTTCCAATGAGCCTCTACATGCTTTTCCCGTTCGCAAGCGCGGGCGTCTCCATAAGCCGCGACACAAGACATGTCGGCATCGCCTATGTCTGCGGCACGGCACTGAACCTGTTTCTGCTGTTTGTTTCCGTAGGCAGGCTTGGCATTATTGCGGTTCCGCTCTGTCTGTCCGTGTCCCGGCTTACAGCCTACATATATTTATATATTGTCTCACGGAAAAAGGTGGGCTACCGGCTGCCCAACGCTCTGCTGCTGCTGCTTGCCGTGGCGGCGATAGGGGGATACCTGCTGCAGAGGGGGTGAATCATCATAAAAATGGCCATATAAATTCAGTTTACCATGCCGACAATTTCCATTATCATAACCGTTTATAACAAGGCAACCTGCCTGGCACACTGCCTGGAGAGCTGCCTGCGGCAGCAGGAGGTGCCCGCGGACTGCTACGAGGTGATAGCCGTCAATGACGGTTCAACGGATGGTTCACTTTCCTTTTTGCAGGAGTACGCGGCGAAAGATACGCGGCTCCGGATTATCGACCAGCCCAATGCCGGCCTCTCCATGGCGCGGAACAACGGTGCGGAGGCGGCACGGGGTGCCTATTTATGGTTTGTGGACGGCGATGACTGGATTGCGCCGGATGCAGTTAAAACGCTGCTGGCGCAACTGGCCGTGCAACCGGATGTGGTGGCCTTCCGTGCCCGGACGGAGGGAGAGACGGAGGAGCGCAACCCGCTTCCGGCGGGTCTCCACTCCGGCAGGGAGCTGCTGCGGGGGAACCTGTTTGAGGATTGCGCCCCGTTCTATCTGTACCGTGCCGATTTTTTGCGTGACTGGCGGTTGCGTTTCTATCCGGGCATCTGCCACGAGGATGCGGAGTTCACGCCGCGCGTGCTGTTTGTGGCACCGGTGGTGTCGGTGTGTGACAAGGTGCTGTACCATGTCTTTCCCGATCCAGGTTCCATAGCCCGGCAACCGTCAGTGAAACGGGCATACGATCTGGTTACGGTGGCGGAATCTTTGGCTGGCTTCCGCCTGCAGCATGCGATGGGACCGGGAACGATGGCAGCCTTTTCCTTCCGTATATCCAAAGCACTGAACAACGCCTTGAGCATCATTGTGATGTTTGACAGCAATGAGCAAAAGGCCTTTGACAGCCATCTGTACAGCCACCGCAAACTTTTCAAGGAGATGGGCGGTTCATTGAAATATAGTCTGGAAAGGGTGCTGTTCCGCATTTTCCCGCGGAACTGCCTGACGGTTTACCGCTGCATGAAGGGAGGGCGCGTATGAAAATTGTCCACCTCTGCCTGACCAGCATATTCGATACAGCCCTCGCATATCAGGACAACCTGCTGCCAAAATACCAGCGGCTTGCGGGGCATGATGTGACGGTTGTTGCAACCGTATATCAGAAAACGGATCCGCATAGCGGCCGGATGCTGAAGAGCGCCCTTGAAACGGAAACCACTGCGGAGGGGGTTAAGGTGCTGCGTCTTTCCCCGTGGCTGCCGGAGCTGCTCAACCGGCGTCTGCATCTGTTCAGGGGAGTGCGCCGCACGTTGGAATTGGAACACCCGGACCTGATATTTGTTCATGACCTCTCTTCGGCAAGCTGTTTGGTGCTGCTGCCGTTTCACCGGCGGCATCCGGAGGTGCACATTGTTTTCGACAACCACGGCGACCGTTACAACAGCTGCCGCAACCGGCTCTCCTTTTTATACACACGTTACCTGTACCGCTGGTGTGTGACGCGGCGGCTGGCCCGGATTGGGGAGCGTTTTTACGGTGTCACGCCGGGACGCTGCGATTTCCTGCGCGACATCTACGGCATTCCGGAAGAAAAAATTTCGCTGCTGCCGATGGGCGCTGACGACATTGCGCTGGATGAAGCCCTTGATGGCGGCTGGCGTAAAAAGATACGGGAACGGTTCGGCATCGCCCCGGATGATTTTCTTGTGGTGACCGGCGGAAAAATTGACCGGCAGAAGAACATACATCTGCTGGCCGGGGCGGTCTCCAAATCTCAGGTGGAAAAATTGAAGCTGCTGGTTTTCGGCACGGTTTCGGAGGAGCTGCGCCCACTCTTTGAACAGCTGAACAGCGAAAAGGTGATTATGGCCGGATGGGTGCCCTCCGACGAGGTCTACCGCTATTTCTGTGCAGCGGATCTGGTCTGTTTTCCGGGGCTTCACTCGGTGCTGTGGGAGCAGGCGTTGGCCTGCAGGGTGCCGTGCGCCTTCACGCGGCTGGAGGGTTTCGGACATGCCTATGTTCCCGGCACCATTCCGATGGAGGAGGGGACGGAGGAGTATTATAGTCAAATGCTGCAATCTCTGGCAGATGGTTCACGACAATATT
>JAEEGH010021719.1_pt1 | contig 13229 bp, 8 predicted proteins | sample 9134181 | NCBI WGS metagenome assembly JAEEGH01 (sample SAMN16246544, study PRJNA631951) | gut metagenome | biome: gut microbiome; feature: rumen; material: DP-attached | host: Bos | place: Iran: Karaj | collected 2018-10 | reverse complement strand
GTACAATATATGTACAATACTTGTACAATATATGTACGTTTACCAATTGTACAAATATTGTACAAGTATTGTACATATATTGTACAACGACCGGAGTTGGTCTTGACCGGAGTCGGAACCGGAGTGGGGTGGGAGGTAGGGCGAGATAAATTTTTTATCAATTTGAATGCTCCCATAATCAGTGTTTTAACATCAATTAACACTCTTCAAAATGCCTCAAGGCAAAAAAATATTTTTCCAGTTCGTGAAAAGTTAGTAATTTTACGCCCAGTAAAAAATGAAAGAAAAACGTTGGATAACAAGGAAAGATTATGATTTAGAGGTTGTTGAGAAACTTGCGGATTCTTTGGGCGTGGACAAAATTATTGCCACGCTGCTTGTAGAACGTGGTGTCACTACTTTCGAAGAAGCCAAACACTTCTTCCGACCAAGTTTAGACCAACTTCACGATCCATTCCTAATGAAGGATATGGATCGTGCTATTGCACGTATCAACAATGCGGTCCGCAACAAGGAGCGTATGCTTATCTATGGCGACTATGATGTCGACGGCACGTCGGCCGTGGCACTGGTCTACTCGTATTTCCATACGCTTCACTACAACATCGACTTCTATATTCCTGATCGAGATACCGAAGGATATGGCATATCCTTTCAGGGTATCGACTACGCCAAACGTACTGGCGTTAAATTGATTATAGCCCTCGACTGCGGCATCAAGGCCGTCGAGCAGGCTGAATATGCAAACCAGTTTGGAATCGATATCATCGTTGGCGACCACCACCTGCCTGGCGAGGTGCTTCCCAACTGCTGTGCTGTCCTCGACCCCAAGCGCGAGGACTGCCCGTATCCCTACAAGGAACTGTCGGGCTGCGGCATTGGTTTCAAGATAGTTGAGGCCTATATGGAGCAGAAAATTGGGGTGCGCCTGTGCGACTCGGCGTCGGAACTGACCGTGGCGCAGAAAAAGAATCTTGAGATGCTGAAACTCAAGCTATTGCGCTACCTTGATCTGGTGGCTGTCAGCATCGCATCGGACATTGTGCCGATGACGGGCGAGAACCGCGTGCTGGCATCGTTCGGACTTAAGGTCATCAACACCTGCCCGCGTCCCGGCCTAGAGGCTATTCTCACCTATGGCCATATCGAGCCGCGCTCGAAAGAAGACCGCGCCGGCAACCCCGAGAAGGAGTCCTATTTCGTCAAGGATTTAAATATCAGCGACCTTGTGTTCCTGGTCGGACCGCGCATCAATGCCGCAGGACGTATACACAGCGCCTTTGACTCGGTGCGCCTGTTGCTGGCCGAGAACCGTGAGGTGGCCTCAAAACTTGCCGAGGAAATCAATAACTACAACACTGAGCGTAAGGATCTTGACACTCAAGCAACGGAGGAAGCCAAGCGCCGTCTGCTGGCCGACCCCAATCTGTCGAAGCGCCATTCAATAGTGCTCTTTGGCGAGGGATGGCACCGTGGCGTGGTGGGCATTGTGGCGTCGCGTCTGGTGGAGTCGTTCTACAGACCTGCCATCGTGTTGACGCGCTCGACCGACGACCTATATGTGGGCTCGGCGCGTAGTATCAAGGAGTTTGACGTTCACGCCGCTCTCGAGGAATGCAGCGACTTGTTGGAGCATTTTGGCGGGCACAAGAGTGCCGCCGGTGTTTCGTTGAGACCTGAGAACTTCGACCGCTTTGTGGAGCGCTTCGAGCAGATTGTCGGTAGTACTATGCCGGCCGAAGCCACTGTGCCTGAGATTGAAATCGACGCTGTGGTCAATTTCTCGGACATAACGCCCAAGTTTTTGCGTATCCTTAAGCAGTTTTCCCCCTTCGGTCCAGACAACAATGTGCCGGTGTTCCGCACCAACCACTTGGAAAGCAATCCGCTGCAGCCGCCTCGCATAGTGGGCAGCAACCACCTGAAATTCTCTGTGCTCTCGTCCGATAGCGCCAACGCTTATTCTGCTATCGGTTTCCAGCTTGGCGAATACTACAGCCGTGTCAGCCGCCAGGAGATGTTCGACATCTGCTATCAGCTGGAAGAGAACTATTGGCGTGGTAAGACGGAGACTCAGCTGAACGTGAAGGATATACGGTTCGGAGAGTAAATCGCAGCTTTTGTTGTGCTTCGTCCCGATACCGGAAATAGTAGAACACGTATAACAGGTTGTTTCGTAGTTGTGTCGCTTCCGTTTTGTGGTGATACTTGAATCTCATTAAAGAGTTTATCAATACTTTGCAATATAGTTATGGCAGACGACAAAAAGATTATTTTCTCGATGGTGGGTGTGGGCAAGCTCATCCCTCCCAGCCGTCAGATACTGAAGGACATATATTTAAGCTTCTTCTACGGAGCCAAGATAGGTATTATCGGTCTCAATGGTAGCGGCAAGTCAAGCCTGCTGAAAATCATTGCCGGCGTAGACAAGGACTACCAAGGCGAGGTGGTGTTTGCGCCAGGCTACAGTGTCGGCTATCTTGAGCAGGAGCCCAAGCTCGATGACAGCAAGACGGTGAAGGAAGTGGTGCAAGAGGCTGTGCAGGATGTAGTTGACTGGATGAAAGAATATGAGGAGGTGAACAATGCCTTTGCGGAGCCGGATGCCGACTTCGATAAACTGTGCGAGCGTCAGGGCGAATTGACCGAACTGCTGGAGCAGCACGATGCCTGGAACCTCGACAGCCGCTTGGAACGCGCTATGGACGCCCTGCGTTGCCCCGACGAGGACCAGCTTGTCAAGAACCTCAGCGGCGGTGAGCGCCGTCGTGTGGCCCTGTGCCGTCTGCTTCTGCAAGAGCCTGACATACTGTTGCTTGACGAGCCTACCAACCACCTCGACGCCGAGAGCATTGAATGGCTCGAGCACCACCTTCAGCAGTACAAAGGCACTGTCATTGCCGTCACGCACGACCGCTATTTCCTTGACAATGTTGCCGGTTGGATTCTTGAACTCGACCGTGGCGAAGGCATCCCCTGGCAGGGCAACTATAGCAGTTGGCTCGACCAGAAGACCCAGCGTCTGGCTATGGAGGAGAAGCAGGAAAGCAAGCGGCGCAAGACGTTGCAGCGTGAGCTTGAGTGGGTGCGAATGGCACCTAAAGCGCGTCACGCAAAGGGCAAGGCGCGTCTTGCGGCCTACGACAGGATGATGAACGAAGATGTCAAAGAGAAGGAGCAGAACCTCGAAATCTATATTCCCAACGGTCCGCGCCTGGGCAACAAAGTGCTTGAGGTCGAGGACGTAAGCAAGGCATACGGCGACAAGCTGCTATATGAGAACCTTACATTCTCGCTGCCGCCCGCGGGCATCGTGGGTGTCATAGGTCCCAATGGCTGCGGAAAGACGACCCTCTTCCGCCTTATAATGGGTCTCGAAAAGCCTGATACAGGTACTTTTACGGTGGGCGAGACGGTGAAAATCGGCTATGTCGACCAGCAGCACGTGCAGATCGACCCCGAAAAGTCGGTGTGGGAGGTGGTCAGCGAAGGCAACGAGCAGATACAGATGGGCGGCCGTCTGGTGAACAGCCGTGCCTACATATCGCGCTTCAACTTCAGCGGCAACGACCAAAGCAAGAAAGCCGGCGTGCTCAGCGGCGGAGAGCGCAATCGCCTGCACTTGGCGCTGACTCTGAAGAGCGAGGCCAATGTCTTGTTGCTCGACGAGCCTACTAACGATATCGATGTCAATACGATGCGTGCCCTTGAGGAGGGCCTCGAGAATTTCGCAGGATGCGCCGTTGTCATCAGCCACGACCGCTGGTTTCTCGATCGCATCTGCACACATATCCTCGCTTTCGAGGGCGACTCACAAGTCTATTTCTTCGAGGGCTCCTACTCTGAGTATGAGGAGAACCGCAAGAAACGCTTAGGCGACGACACTCCGCACCGCTTCCACTACAAGAAACTGCAATAGCGTTTTAAGGAACGACAATGCCCGACAATAGCCGACAATTTCCACAAAAGTAATGAATAATCTCGAGAAGTATAAAGACAAAGTATATCGGATAATTGGAGCTGCGATGACTGTTCACACGGAGCTTGGAGGAGGATTGTTGGAACCTATCTACAACGAAGCGTTGCACCTCGAACTTCTTGACAGAGGAATTGAAAATGAACCTGAAAAAACACTTAATTGTTATTACAAAGGACATAAGCTCGAAAAATACTATCGGATGGATATAGTTGCTGAAGACATAATCATTGAATTAAAAGCAACCGACGACATTTTGCCAGAACATAGACTTCAGCTATTCAACTATATGCGACTCACCAAGATGCCCATAGGATTGTTGCTTAATTTTGGAATTAAAAGTATGTACGGGGAGCGGTATTACTACGACCCAATCACCAATGAATGCCATCTTTTGGACAAATCTCTTAACCCATACAAATAACTTTTTCGATAATTGCCGGCAATTTACGGGGATTGTCGTTTTAACCCTAAAAGCCTGCTTTGCAGGCATTGAAATAGATGAAAAGACTCATTATCGCCCTATTCCTGTTTGCTGGCGCAGTCAGTGCCCAGCACACACGGCAGGGATTGTTGCAACCTAAATATGAAGACTTCAATCTGAAGTTTTGGGTGCGGCAAATGACTGTCGTGCAGCGCTATGCGACGGGAATGGATATCAACTTCCAAGAGACCTACCTGTTCGACTCGGTGGGTGACCTTGCCGAATACCGCAAACGCGGCTTCGGAGGGCAGAACATAACCAAATATCCCTTGCCACAACTTGACCCGCAAAAGCGCTATGATTTTGACTACGATGGTGATATACTGCGCGTTATGGAGTTTGATATGAAAGGCCGCCTCGCCTCGTCGACGCACTATATCTACGGCAGTGGCGGCAACCTTGTACAGACCGTCAGCTATGCCTATAATGAGGCCGACAGCGGTGCGGTTATGGAACGCACGGTGACGCTATACGACAAGCACGAACGCCCCGTTTCAATCAACACCTACACGCCCGATGAGCTGTTGCTTGTGGCCGAGAAGATGAAATACGACCGCCGCGGCAACAACACCCAGCGACGCATCACATACTACGACGAAGAATCGACCACCGTCAGCGTCGAGCGCCGCAGCTACACCTACGACCGCCACGGCAATTGGACCAGCTGCCGCTACTCGCTCGACGGCAAGGAGATATACTCCATCGAAAGAAAAATAGAATACTACGGCGATTAACACCTAACGGCCTGAAACGCAATCCCGAGGGACCGATGTGCTCCTCGGGATTGCGCTTTTTTTGCATTGCTGATACGCCCTGAAAGGAAGGCGGCATCAAGTCAAAACGCCATATCAACACCGTTTGATGTCCGCTTGTTGTCCGCTTTTAAAGCGGACAACAAGCGGACAACAAGCGGACATCAAGCGGACAACAAGCGGACATCAAACGGACCAGGTCCGGTCCTGAAGCGGCGATGCGGCAGTGCGGAGACAAGGCTTGTTTTGGGTGTAACGTGCTGTGCCTTTGTATGATAGGTGTATTGTTGATAAGTTTTGCATCGTCGGGGGCGAGAAAACGACAAAAAATGTGTAATTTTACACCCTGAAACGCTCATCCCAAAATAAGTATAGTATGCCCTATTTCACCCACTTACACGTGCACTCGCACTTCTCGATACTCGATGGTATGTCGAAAGTGCCCGACTTGATCAGCAAATGCAAACGCAACGGAATGTATTCGATGGCGCTGACCGACCACGGCAATATGTTCGGCATCAAGGAGCTTGTGGATACCGTGAAGAAGGAGAACGGCAAGGTGAAGGACAAGATTAAAGAGCAAAACGAGCTGATTGCCAGTCTTGGAACCACGGAAGAGGCATACGCTTATTTTGCAAGGCAGGATTATGCGGATGAGCTGAAAAGGCGCAAAGAGAGTGGCGAGCAGGTGGATGACAAGGCCGAGTTTGTGCCGCCCAACCCGACAGCCGACGACCTGATGGCGGCCAACGAGCGCCGTGTGGAAACGATAGCCGAATGCGAAGGCAAGATTGCCGAGCTTAAAAAGCAGTTTTTCAAGCCGATAATCGGTATCGAGACCTATTGTGCCCACCGCACGCTGCACGACAAGGACGCCAACATCAAGGAGCGCGACCCCGAGACGGGTCGCGACCGTATAACCGACCGTAGCGGCTGGCACCTTATCTTGCTGGCCAAGAACAAACAAGGCTATAAAAGCCTTTGCAAGCTGAGCTCAATAGCTTTCACCGAAGGTTATTTCTATTCGCCGCGTATCGACCACGCCCTTCTGGAGCAGTACCACGAGGGTCTGATTTGCTGCTCGGCCTGCATCGGCGGCGAGATTCCGCAGAAGCTGCTCAAGGGCGACATTGAGGGTGCACGCGAGGCTGTGCGTTGGTTCAAGAACCTCTTTGGCGATGACTTCTATCTTGAGCTTCAGCGTCATAAGACCGACAAGCCGAACGCCGCCTACGACACATATCCCCGCCAGCAACAGGTGAACGCCTACCTGATTGAGTTTGCCAAAGAGTTTGGAATCAAGCTTATAGCTACCAATGATGTGCATTTTGTTGAGGAGGAGCACGGCGAGGCGCACGACCGCCTGATATGCCTCAGCACGGGCAAGGACTTTGATGACCCCACGCGAATGCACTATACGAAACAGGAGTGGCTCAAGAGTCCCGAAGAGATGGCTGCCATCTTTGCCGATATTCCTGAGGCTCTGGAAAATACGCGAGAGATTGTGGACAAGGTGGAGGAGTTCAGCATCGACTCGGACCCCATTATGCCGGTGTTCCCGATTCCTGCCGAATTCGGCAGCGAGGAGGAGTATCGCAGCCGCATCACTGAACAGGAGCTGTTCGACGAGTTCACACGCAACGAGAAGGGCGAGGTGGTTATGAGCCAGGAAAAGGCCGAGGATAAGATTAAAAAACTCGGAGGGTATAACAAGCTGTACCGCATCAAGTTCGAGGCCGACTATCTGGCGAAGCTGGTGTGGGAGGGTGCCAAGAAGAGGTACTTGGACCGAAAGCAGGGAACGGATGGCAATGAACCTGGTACAGAGAACGTTGAGATGACGGCAGATGAGATAAGGAATGCCCTGACCGAAGAGCAGCGGGAGCGTATCATCTTTGAGTTGCATACCATCAAGACGATGGGTTTCCCGGGTTACTTCTTGATTGTGAGCGACTACATCCGTGCGGCGCGTGAGGAATTGGGTGTCAGCGTGGGTCCTGGGCGTGGCTCGGCGGCAGGCAGCGTGGTGGCCTACTGCCTGTGGATTACTGATATCGACCCTTTGAGGTATGACCTTCTGTTTGAGCGTTTTTTGAATCCCGACCGCATTTCGCTGCCTGATATCGATGTGGACTTCGATGATGCGGGGCGAGGCAAGGTTTTGGAATGGATTACAGAGAAATACGGCAAGGAGAAGGTGGCCCACATCATCACCTACGGCACTATGGCCAGCAAATCGAGCATTGCCGATGTCGGACGTGTGCAGCGTGTGCCGCTGAACATTGTGAACCAGATAAAAAGCTATATCCCGGATCGTAGCTTCCCCGACAACGTCAAGGACGAGAAAGGCAAGTCGCCCAAGGTGAATCTGAAGAATTGCTACAAGTATGTGCCTGAGTTGCACCATATTATGGAGGCTCCCGATACGGATAAGTTTATGGATGAGCCTAACGGTGTCATCAAGTCTATGCTGACCTATGCTGAGGAGCTGGAGGACACCAATCGACAGATAGGTATCCACGCCTGCGGCGTCATTATCGGTGCCGACGACCTGACCAAATATGCGCCCGTGTGCACCATTAAGGATAAGGAATCGGGCGAGGATGTGTTGGTGACGCAGTACGACGGCCACGTGGTTGAGAATGTGGGTCTTATCAAGATGGACTTCCTGGGTCTCAAGAACTTGACCATCATAAAGGATGCTTTGCGCAATATCAAAAAGCGTCTGCATATCGACCTTGACATAGACCATATCCCGATTGACGACGAGGCGACCTATAAACTTTTCTCGGAGGGCAATACCGTCGCTACGTTCCAGTTTGAGTCGGCAGGTATGCAGAAATACCTTAAGGAACTGGAACCGACGCAGTTTGAGGACCTTATAGCTATGAATGCCCTCTACCGTCCAGGTCCTATGGCCTATATTCCTCAGTTCATCAACCGCAAGCAGGGCAAGGAGCCTGTGGAGTACGACATCCCTTGTATGGAGAAGTACCTGAAGGACACCTACGGCATTACTGTCTATCAGGAGCAGGTGATGCTTCTGTCACGCCAGCTTGCAGGCTTTACGCGCGGTCAGAGCGACACGCTGCGTAAGGCTATGGGCAAGAAGCAGATAGAGAAGATGAACGAGCTGGAGCTGCTCTTCTATGATGGTGGCGAGAAGAATGGCTTCCCGCACGATAAGCTGACCAAGATCTGGAACGACTGGAAGAAGTTCGCCGAGTATGCTTTCAATAAATCTCACGCCACCTGCTATTCGTGGGTTGCCTATCAGACGGCTTACCTCAAAGCGCACTATCCTGCTGAGTATATGGCCGCTGTGCTGACATCGTCGCTGAGCGATATCACGCGTGTCACGCAGCTGATGGAGGACTGCCGAAAGAACAACATCGAGATTCTGGCACCCTGCGTCAACGAGTCGGATATCAACTTCTCGGTCAATGACAAGGGACAGATTCGCTTTGGCCTGAGCGCCATCAAGGGTATGGGCGAGGCGGCAGCGCAGGTTATCATCGACGAGCGCGAGAAGAACGGACCTTATAAGGACATATTCAACTTCCTGGACCGCATCAATATGAAGGCCGTGAACCGCAAGAATCTTGAGGTTCTGGTCAAGTCGGGTGCCTTCGACCAGCTTGAAGGTATGCACCGTGCCCAGTATATGTTCAAGGAAATCGACAGCGAGAATGTCCCGTCCTATCTTGAGAAGCTTGTGCGTTGGCAGGCGCGCAAGCAGGATGCTGCAAACGCCTCGCAGATGTCCATTTTCGATATGTCCGACGAGATAAAGGCTGAAGACCATCCTCCTATTCCGGAATGCGAGCCGTGGACCAGCGTGGAGCAGTGCAACTACGAGAAGGAGGTGATCGGTTTCTACCTTAGCGGACACCCGTTAGACGACTATAAGTACGAGATGAAGAACTTTGTCACTATCAGTGTGTCACAGTTGGCAGACTTGGAGTCGCTTGTGGCGCGCCGCGACGTGAAGTTCGGAGGCATTGTTACAGCGGCAATGTCGGGCATATCACAGAAGACAGGGCGGCCGTATGGCAGTTTGACAATAGAGGATTACAACGGCTCGTATGAGCTGAGGCTGTTCGGTGACGATGCGGTAAAGTACAAGGACTTCTGTGTCAAGGGAATATTTGTTTTCGTGCACGCCAACGTTACGCAGCTCACAGTGCGCAAGGACGGCATCGAGACCAAACTGGCGCCGCGCCTAAAGATAATCAAGATGATGCTGCTAAGCGGTGTGATGGACGAGTATACCAAGACCATCAATTTCCATATAGACATCGAGAAGCTGACGGATGATTTCTGTACAAATCTGAAAAAGCTTGTGAACCAGAATCGTGGCAAGACTAAGCTGACTGTCAATGTGGAGGATAGAAAGAACGGTATGTCGCTGTTTATGTCTTCGGTCGAGATGAGTGTCGAGCCAAGCAAGTTCGCGCATCTGCTTGAAAGCCTGCCGGAAGTGGAGAATGTTACGTTCAATAACAAACAAGTTTAAAGCCAGTTCATTGTGAAGCAGATTAAACTAAACACTCCTGTTCCTGTCGAACCTCTGGGGCTCACAATAGCTCCAGAAGACCGGATAATGCTCATAGGCTCTTGCTTTACAGAGAATATGGGGGTGCGGCTGCGCGATTTACACTTCGATGTTTGCATAAATCCGTTCGGCATCTTGTACAATCCGCTTTCGATGGCTGAAGCCCTCGGCAGATGCTTGGACGACAGAACGATAGGGGAGGAGAGCCTTGTGCAGTACGAAGGCCTCTGGCACTCGTGGCTACACCACGGCAGTTTCTCAAATACAAGCAAGGAAGATTGTCTCGAAGCTTGCAATACTGCCATCCACGCTGCACACAGCTTCTTGCAGTCGTGCAACGTGTTGATACTCACTTTTGGTTCGGCCTGGTGCTATGAGCTTGCTGCATCTGCAGGTGAAGAAAACGGTAAAGTCGTCGTAGCCAACTGCCACAAACTTCCTGCCGCCAATTTCACTAAACGCATCCTGTCGGTTGGTGAGGTGGTATCTGCTTGGAAGCCATTGATAGAGCGAATGTTACAAAGTGGGGTCAAAGTCGTATACACCGTAAGCCCGGTTCGCCACCAGGCCTATGGCGCGCACGGAAACCAATTGGGCAAGGCGGTGTTGCTGCTTGCAATAGAACAGTTAATGTCCGAGGTTGGGGGCTGCTATTTTCCTGCATACGAAATAATTATGGACGAGTTGCGCGATTACCGCTTCTATGCCGACGACTTGGCGCATCCCTCTGCGTTGGCCGAGCAGATTGTATGGCAACGCTTTCAGGAGGCTGCAATGACGGCCGAGGCCATACAGTGCTGCGAAGAGACAGAGAAGGAGAACAGGCGCAAGGCGCATCGTCCGTTACATCAAATAAGTTAACAATCAATTACATCAAATGAAAAAGAATATAGCATTAGTGATGGGAGGCTTCTCTGGCGAGCACCAGATCTCCATCAACAGCGGTTGTCAGGTGTATGATTCGCTTGACAAGAGGAAATACAATGTTTATAAGATAGTTATAGGTCATCAAGATGGCAATGGCATAGACCGCAACCAGTGGTATTGGCTTGCCGACAACGGCGAGCATCGCCCCGTGGACCGCGCCGATTTCACCGTGACCGACGGAGGCAAGAAAGTGCGTTTCGACCTGGCTTTCATTATCATTCACGGCAACCCCGGCGAGAACGGAGTGATGCAAGGCTACTTCGACCTGCTGGGCATAAAGTACACAACCTGCGGTTTCTACACGTCGGCGCTCACCTTTAACAAGGGCTACTGCAACGCCGTGGTTCGCAGCTACCACATCGTGAAAGTGGCAAAATCAAGGCTATTCTATCGTGGCCAACCCATTGATTGCAAGGAGGTAATCATTCGTCTCAGGCTGCCACTCTTTGTCAAGCCCGCGTCGGGCGGCAGCAGTGTCGCCACCACCAAGGTGAAACGCAAAGAGGATTTGATGCCTGCCATCGAAGAGGCTTTCACAGAAGACGATGCCGTACTGGTCGAGGAGTTCGTGCAAGGTCGTGAATTCGACTGCGGTGTGATGAAAATCAAAGGCAAGAAATACGTGTTCCCGATAACCGAGATTATTCCTCTCGGTGGACACGAATTCTTTGATTATGAGGCTAAATACGATGGTTTTTCGAACGAGGTCACGCCCGCCGAGGTGGACGAGAGTATTGCTGACGAGATACAGGACGTGTCGTCCAAACTCTATGACCTGCTTGACTGCCGTGGCGTGGTGCGCTTCGATTATATCTACAACGAAGAGCGTCAACGTCTTACCTTCCTTGAAGTCAATACGATACCAGGTCAGAGCGCTGAGAGCATCGTTCCCAAACAGGCCCGTGCAATGGGCATCTCCACGGCTCAACTGTACGAGATGATTATTGAAGAGGCACTTTCAAAATAAATTCAAGCATATAATACTTATTATCAATTACAAAGCTATGGATAACGAGATATTGCAGGCACTCCGCCAGCGTAGGAGCGTGCGCGCATTCAAACCGGAACAAATCAAGGACGAAGAGCTTAAGGCCGTGCTCGATGCCGGAACATACGCCCCGACGGGTATGAACCGTCAGGACCCGTGGATAGTCGCTGTGCAGAACCCCACGATAATCAGCCAGTTGGTGAAGATGAACTCCCTCTTTACTGAGCAGGAAGGCAACCCCTACTACGATGCACCGACTATCGTGCTGGTTTTTGCTTCGCGTCCCGACAAGTGGCCCAACGGTATGGCCGACGGCACGTTGGTGCTGGGAAATATGATGAACGCCGCGCACGCAATAGGGCTGGGCTCCTGCTGGATAAACCGTGAGCGTCAGATGTTTGACACCGAAGAAGGACGGCAGCTGATGAAGCAGTTCGGCCTTCCCGACGGACTGATGGGCGTCGGGGCCCTGTCTCTCGGCTATCCCGCCAAGCCCCTTTCACCGGCACGTCCCCGCAAGGAGAACTACTATCGCATTGTAAAATAGTATGAAAGAACCGATTGTGGACGCTGCCACGCAGGAATTGCTGCGCCGATATGCTGCACAATACGAGACATCGGACTTCCTTACGGGCGACCCGTCATACTGGATGCACCAGGTGTCGGGCGTTGAGAATCAGGAAACTATGGCGTTCCTTGCCTCTTGCCTGAGCTACGGAAGCCGCAAGCAGTTTATGCCCAAGATCGGCCAACTGCTCGAGTGGGCTGAAGGCGAGGTGTACTTGTGGGTGCGCGAAGGCGCGTTCAACGAACATTTCCGAGCGGGCGACACGGATTGTTTCTACCGCCTCTACAATAACGATTGTATGCACAACTTCCTCTGCGCCAGTCAACAGTTGTTGCTCGACTATGGCTCGCTGGGGGCATACGTCAGCAGTGCCGCATCTGACGGCTATGGCGCGGTGCAGGCCATCTGCTCCTTCTACGCCTCAAAAGGCGTTAGCGTGGTGGTTCCAAAAGACACACAATCAGCCTGCAAGCGCGTTTGTATGTACCTTCGATGGATGGTGCGCAGCGGCTCGCCGGTCGACTTGGGCCTGTGGGCCGGATTCATTGACCGTCGCACACTGATTATGCCACTCGATACCCACGTGGTCAGCCAGTCGGTGCGTCTCGGACTGTTGCCTTGCCGCGCGGCATCGATGAGCGCCGCCCGCCGCCTGACTGCCGCTCTCGCCACCGTTTTCCCCGATGACCCCCTGCGAGGCGACTTCGCCCTTTTCGGCTACGGAGTGTCAAACGACGCATAGCTGATATCTAATTGCTTTAAATTCTTTGCTTTATGATACTGGAATGTTCATAATTCGGCATTCTGACATCGCTAAGCGCAACTGCTTGATTCAGTGCAGCTTCATTATACCATCTCCGTTCGTTGTCCAGTCGTTGTCCAGTTGTTGTCCAGTTGTTGTCCAGTCAGCGACTGGACAACAACTGGACAACGAGCGGACAACGACTGGACAACGAACAGTGTTGACGGTGTGTTTTCT
>JAEEGH010021718.1_pt1 | contig 13230 bp, 7 predicted proteins | sample 9134181 | NCBI WGS metagenome assembly JAEEGH01 (sample SAMN16246544, study PRJNA631951) | gut metagenome | biome: gut microbiome; feature: rumen; material: DP-attached | host: Bos | place: Iran: Karaj | collected 2018-10 | reverse complement strand
GCCGAAATGGCGACCGGTGAAGGAAAGACGCTCGTCGCTGTCATGCCGCTGTATCTGAACGCCTTGACGGGGCGCAACGTCCAGCTCGTCACCGTCAACGACTATCTGGCCCGACGCGACTCGGAATGGATGGGCCATGTGCTCAAATGGCTCGGCATCACGGTCGGCTGCATCCAGAACAGCATGACTTCGGACCAGCGGCGCGAACAGTACAACTGCGACGTCACCTACGGCACGAACAGCGAATTCGGTTTCGACTACCTGCGCGACATGGGCATGGCCACCCGCAAGGAGGAGCTCGTCCAGCGCGACTACTACTACGCCATCGTCGATGAAATCGACAGTATTTTGATCGACGAGGCCCGTACGCCGTTGATCATCGCGGGTCCCGCGAAGGAATCGACGCACATGTACGACAAGCTGAAACCGTCCGTCGCGGAACTGTACCGCCGCCAGATGAAGCTCATGAGCGACTGGGTCCAGCAGGCGAAGAACATTCTGGACAAGCCGGACCATACGGAAGAGGAAGAGGACGAAGCCTACACGTTGCTGGCGAAAGTCCAGCTGGGCATGCCGAAGCACAAGCAGCTGATGCGCCTCATGGAAGACGCCTCCATCCGCAAGGCGTTGGACAAAAAGGATTTGGAATTCCACAGCGACAACAACCGCGGCCTCCTCCAGAAGGTGAAGGACACCATGTATTTCGCCATCGACGAGAAGAGCCACGAGGCCGACCTCTCCGCCATGGGCCGCGAATTCCTCCGCCCGGGCGAAAAGGACGCCTTCGTCATTCCGGACCTCCCCGCGATTTTCTCCGAAATCGACGCGGACGACACGCTGGACGACAACGAGAAGATCGAAAAACGCCGCAAGGCGCAGGACGATTTCGACGAGAAGTCGGAGATCATCCAGAACATCTCGCAGCTGCTGCGCGCCTACTGTCTGTTCGAAATCGACGTCCACTACGTCGTGCAGGACAACAAGGTCATCATCGTCGATGAATTCACGGGCCGTCCGCAGCCGGGCCGCCGTTTCTCCGAAGGTCTGCACCAAGCCCTTGAAGCCAAGGAAGATGTGCAGATCGAACGCGAAACGCAGACGCTGGCGTCCATCACGATCCAGAACTACTTCCGCATGTATGAGAAACTGGCCGGCATGACGGGCACGGCCGAAACGGAGGCGAACGAATTCAAGAGCATCTACAATCTTGACGTCGTCGTCGTCCCGACGAACCGCCCGTGCCTGCGCAAGGATTTCAACGACCGCGTCTACAAGACGCAGCGCGAAAAATACAAGGCGATCGTGGAGGAGATCACGGAATGCAACCAGAAGGGGCAGCCCGTGCTGGTCGGCACGATTTCCGTCGAAGTGTCCGAACTCCTGAGCCGCATGCTTCAGCGGCAGCGGATCGTCCACAACGTCTTGAACGCGAAGCATCATGAAAGTGAAGCCGAAATCGTGGCGCGGGCGGGCCAGCTGGGCGCCGTGACGATCGCCACGAACATGGCCGGCCGTGGTACGGACATCAAGCTCGGGCCCGGCGTGAAGGAGGTCGGCGGCCTGCATGTCATCGGTTCGGAACGCCATGACTCGCGGCGAATCGACCGCCAGTTGCGCGGCCGTTGCGCACGTCAGGGCGACCCGGGCTCGTCCCGTTTCTACATCTCGTTGGAAGACAATCTGATGCGTCTGTTCGGTTCGGACCGCATCTCCGGCATCATGGAGAAGCTCGGCCTGCAGGAAGGCGAAGAACTGGAGCATCCGCTGCTGAACAGGACGATTGAAAACGCGCAGCGCCGCGTCGAGCAGCAGCATTTCGCCATCCGTAAACGCACGCTGGAATACGACGACGTCGTCAACAAGCAGCGCGCGACGATCTACGAACTGCGCAAGCAGATCCTGACGACGGACAATCCGAAGGATCTCGTTCTGGACTACGTCTTTACGGCGATCTGCGACCATGTGGAGGCCGCCTACGCGTCCCGCATCAAACGCGAGCCCGTCGATTTCACGGATGTGAAGGCATGGCTCATCCGGACGTTCCCGATCGGCTTCCCGCCGGATCTTTTCACGACGCAGTACGCGAACGCGGAGGAATGCTCGAAGGCCATCATGTCCCGCATCGAGACCGCCTTCGCCCAGAAGGAGGCGCAGGAAGGGCCGGAGGCCATCGCCTTCGTGGAACGCTACATCATGCTGACCGCCATCGACGACCTCTATCAGGACCACCTCTACACGATCGACTCCCTGCGGCAGAGCGTGTCGCTGCGCTCCTACGGACAGCGCGACCCGCTGGTCGAATTCAAGGCGGAGGCCTACAAGGTGTTCGACGGCCTGATGGAGCAGATCAAGAGCAAGATCTGCCAGGATGTCTTCCGCTTCACGCTGCAGACGCAGATCGAGCAGCAGGAGACGCCGCGCAGGACGGAGAACACGCAGGAGGTCCATCAGAGCCTCGACCAGTTCGGCGGCACCGGCGAATCCGAAATCTCGACGGCGCCCGCGCAGGCGAGCATCACCGTCCGCCGCCAGACGCCGAAGGTCGGCCGCAACGATCCCTGCCCGTGTGGCAGCGGCAAGAAGTACAAGCAGTGCTGCGGTAGATAACCGCTTCGTGTGTAGCGCCGGCGTCCGCGCCGTCGTCGTTTGTGTAACGAAAGCGTCAGCGCCGTCGGCGTTTATAGGTAAAATCTAAGGAGCGTGTCGCATGAACGGCATTGAACGAATGACCAGGCAGCTGAACCACCAGAGCGTGGATCGCATCGCCGTCTCGGAGGAGTTCTGGGGGCTGACCGTGCCCCACTGGGTCGCCGAAGGGAAGATGAAGCAGGGCGAATCCGTCATCGACCATTTCAACATGGACATGGACACCCTGTGGACGTTCGACTACACGCTCCATCCGGACGAAAAGGACATCGTTCTGGAGGAGGACGAAGACACGCGTCTCGTCCTCAACCGCAACCACGCGAAGTTGCGCACGCACAAGAAGCACGCCAGCACGCCGGAGCATCTCGGCTACGAAATCAGCGACAAGGCGGATTGGGAACGTCTTGGAAAGCCGTTCCTTACGCCGGACCGCCGCCGCATCAACTTCAACGGCTACCGCCAGCGGAAGGCCCACTGCAAGGAGAAAGGCCGCTTCTTCTGCTGGTCCGGCGTGCCGACGTTCGAGAACATGCATCCCATCGCGGGCCATGAGAACATGCTCATCGGCATGGCCATGGAGCCGGAATGGATCATCGACATGTCGAACACCTACGCGGATCTGAACATCAATCTGATGGAAATCCTTTTCGCGGAAGAGGGCAAGCCAGATGGCATCTGGCTGTATGAAGACATGGGCTTCCGCCAACATCCGTTCATGAGCCCTGAAATGTATCGCGAACTCCTTCTGCCCGGCCATAAGAAGATCATCGATTACTGCCACAGCCTCGGCCTGAAAGTCATCATGCATTCCTGCGGCTTCATTGAACCGTTGCTGCCCGGCATGATTGACGCAGGCATCGACTGTCTGGAGGCCATGGAAGTGAAGGCCGGCATGGATCTCCTCCGTATATATAAGGAATATGGCGAGAAGATCGCTCTCATGGGCGGACTGGACGTCCGCCCTGTCGCCAGCAACGACATCGACGGCATCCGCCGCGAGCTCGATTCGAAGATTCCATTCGTCAAGCAAAATTATGGCTTCATCCTCCATACAGACCATTCCGTTCCGGAATCCACGAACTACGATTCCTACCGCTTCTTCGTGGACTATGGCCTAAAGCTTGGCACATATTAATCGCCTTCAGCGATGCTTATGGCTAATGGCTGATGGCTTATGGCATTATAAAAATCAGATGCCATAAAATATCTTCACCATTTTGGAGTTTATTATGGTAAAGATTTCTAATCTAACCGTCCCCAAAAAGTGATTTTTTAAAGATTTTTTTCTATTTTATCGCTTGATTTTTTCTTCTCCCTATATAATTTAACGTTAAATTAACTTTTTTGTCCCAATAAATCTCAAAACAAAGAGGAAAACAACCATGATGAAGAAACTTCAATTCACGTTGATCGAACTGTTGGTCGTGATCGCGATCATCGCGATTTTGGCCGCCATGTTGCTGCCTGCGTTGGCGAAGGCCCGTGAAAAGGCCCGCCAGATTTCCTGCACGTCCTGCCTGAAGCAGATCGGCACGGCCGCTCGTATGTACGCGGATGACAATGACGACTATCTGATGTACACGTCCAACGCGAACCTGTACACGGATCTGAAGGCCGCCGTCGGCGAAGGCCAGTGGGCCTCCTTCTGCTTCATCTATCCGTACATTGGCGACATCAAGATCCTCAGAGGCTGCTCTGGCCGCAACACGTCTTCCGGCGGTTTCGGTTATGGCATGATCGTCGGCATCGGCAATGGCGGATCGGACGGCAATGCCCGTACCTACCAGAAGCGCGTCAACGAGTCCTATTACAAGGCCCCGTCGCAGATCATCTCCCATATCGACAACTACAGCCTCAACAACAACATCTGGGACTGGACCGGCGATGCTACTGGCCAGAACTCCTGCTGGAACCGCGTGAAATCCGTCCATAACGGCAATCAGAACAACGCCGTGTTCCTGGATGGCCATTGCGAAAGCCGCCGTTTCGCCGGTCTGAACACCCGCGACTTCGGTTCCTATGAACTGCATCAGAACCCGATGATCAACCAGTAATCATATTGGTCTGAAAACGTGAAAGGGCCGTTGCAACAAGCAACGGCCCTTTTTTTGTGCGCAGTGGGAGTCCCGCATGCGTCTCGCCTGCGGGAAAAGCATATGCTCAGGCGGGACGCACCGCGCCCCCCCCCCACGGCGCAGGCGGGACGCACGCGCCACTTTACTTGAAAAGATTCTTCGTGGCCTTCACGGGATCGTAGGTGTAGTTGATGCCGAGGCGGCGGAGGCCGTCTTCATCGCCCGAACTGGGGATGTGGGACAGATGCATGTCGCACTGCTGGAAGAGCGGCATGCATTTAATGGCTTGCTGCGCATATTTGTCGCGGTTGCAGGACGCGACGAGCGTAATCAGCGTTTCAGACAGATTGAGGCTGGACTGACGGAGCGAGCCCAGGCCGGCCTTGAAGTTGGCGACATCTTCAAGTATCTCCGGAAGAAGGAGATGCTGGCTGTCCGCGATGCCCGCCAGATGCTTGGCGGCGTTGAGGAACATGGCGGCGGCGGCATGCATGAGCGGCGAATTCTTGCCGGTGACGATGGTGCCGTCCGGCAGCTTGATGGCGGCGCCGCAGTGGATGCCGCGTTCATCCTTGTCGCGTTCGGCGGCCAGTTTGGCGGCCTCGCGGGCGGCGACGACGACATCCCGCTGCTCGGGATCGACCTTCGATTTGCCGATGATTTCGACGATGCGGTTGAACGTGTTCTCCTCTCCGCGGCCGAGCATGTAGTCGGCCTTGATGCGGAAATAGCGGCGTTCGATTTCCAGCTTGGCGGCTTCGCTGACGGCCGTGTCATCGACGATGCCGGCCGCGATGCAGTTGACGCCCATGTCCGTCGGCGACTGGTAGGGGCATTCCTTGCCGGTGATGCGTGACAACAGCGATTTGAGGAGCGGGAAGGCCTGCAGGTCGCGGTTGTAGTTGACGGCGACGATGCCATGCGCGTCGTAATGGAAATGGTCCAACGCATTGGCGTCCTGCAGATCCGCCGTGGCGGCTTCGTAGGCGATGTTGACGGGATGGTTCAGCGACAGGTTCCACACGGGGAACGTCTCGAATTTCGCGTAGTGGGCCTGGTTGCCGAGGCGGTATTCATGGTAGATCTGCGACAGGCAGGTGCCCATCTTGCCGCTGTTCGGGCCAGGGCCGGTGACGACCACAAGTGGTTGCTTCACAGGGATGTAGGGGTTGCTTCCGAAGCCGTTTTCGCTGGCGATGAAGTCGAAATTCTCCGGATAGCCGGCGATTTCGCGGTGGAGGAAGACGCCGATGCCGTATTTTTCAAGACGCTTTTTGAATTCCATGGCGGACGGCTGGTTGTTGAAGCGGGTGATGACGACGCCCGCGATGTTGACGTTGCGGTTGCGGAGGTCGTCGATGAGCCGCAGCGCGTCGTTGTCGTAGGTGATGCCGAGATCCGCGCGGATCTTTTTGCGTTCGATGTCGCCCGCATGGATGCAGATGATGATGTCCGCTTTGGCGGAAAGATTCTGCAGAAGCTGCATTTTGACGTTCGGATCGAAGCCGGGCAGGACGCGCGCGGCATGGAAGTCGCCGATGAGCTTGCCGCCGAACTCCAGATAGAGCCGCTGGCCGGAATCGACGACGCGCTCCATGATGTGCTTGGTCTGTTCCTGAAGGTATAGGTCGTTGTTGAACGGATGCATCGGCGGAGGTCCTTTTTTCTCTGTCTGACTGGCTAAAAACGCAAAACTATTTAAAGTAAATGGAAAAATGGATTCATCAACTTGTCAGAACGGTTTTTTATGATGCGTCAGCTGGATTTATCACGATACAAGGCTTTTTTGTTCGACTTCGACAACACGCTGGTGGCGACGGAGCAGTTCCATGTCCGCGCGTTCGCCCGCGCCATCCATGACATGCTCGACTACGACATGCTGGAGGAGGATTATCTCGATTTCGTGGGAAACACCAGCATGTGGCTGGCGGAGAAGATCTTGAAGCGACTCGGCCGCACGGATGTGACGCCGTGGGACGTGACGCTTCTGAAACGCCGCTACACGGAGGAGGATTTTCGCGCCATCGTCTATCCGGGCGTGCCGGAATTCCTGCATAAGTACAAGGGAAAGAAGATCTTGTCCCTTGCGACGAATTCGCCGCACGTCTTCATCGACATGGCGTTGGAACGCGCGAATCTGACGGGCATCATGGATTATGTCGTGACCGGCGACGACGCGAAGCAGTACAAGCCGAAGCCGGACATCTTCCTGCTGGCGGCTCAAACGGTCGGCCTTCCCATTGACGAATGCCTTGTGTTTGAAGATTCGGAGACAGGCCTCCAGGCGGCGAAAGCCGCCGGAATGGACACGGTGATGGTCGCCAATCCGGGCAATACGATACCGAACGTCATTCCGAATGACGTGTGGATTTACACATGGCTGCAATTGCTTGAAGAATAAGATACTGGAATTCTAGAAACCTAGAAATTACTCATTACTCATTACTCATTACTCATTAATATTCCATGTTCCGTCGCGATGGTTGACGCGGACGGTTGTGCCGTCGGCGAAAGTCGTCTCCTCCTCCAGACGGTCGTCACTGAGGAAGCGATGGTTCGTCATCTCCAGCAAGGCGACGCGTTTGTTGAGGTCGCGCCATGGTTGCAGATCCGCAACATCTTCCGCCGTAGTGTCTAACGAGACATAGGGGATGCCCGCGTTGAGGAGGCCGCACAGATAGGGGATGCGGTTTTTCGGAATCCAGCTGCCGGGGCTGGGCTGATGTGACGACGCCCATGGCGTGATTAATGCGTCATGATAGACGAGATTGAATAGCGGCACGGGAACGCCTTGGCAGTCGCCGCTGCCGTCGATTGCGAAACTGAACGGCAGATGATGGACGAGATCGATGTACGGAATTGTCCAATCCTGTCCTTCTTCGGAACTGACGACGCCCCATGCATGGCGGATGTAGCCGAAGCATTCCGCGCGGTAGGCCTTCGCCTCCGTCCGTGTGACAAGATGCTCCGGATGGTTGCATTCGTCCGGCTGGACGACGGAGAAGACATCCAGATAGGTGCCGTCCAATTTCAGTCCCGCCGCCGCGAAATAACGGTTGTTCCGGCGGACGAACTCCGGTGAGAAACGATTGCAAATGAAGCCGTTGTAACCGCCGCACCAGTAGTTTCCAAGCCAACGGGAGCCGTCGAAATGGCGGACATGGTGGTCGCTGTTGTAGCCTGCGGCGCGTTCGTAGTAGTCGCGGTACTGCTGATGGAGGGCGAACAGATAGCCCTGCTCATGGCATTTTTCATTGATGGCCTTCACGCCTTCCGCCCCGCCTGCGGCTTCGCCGATGGGAATGGAATCGGGCTCGAGGGAATCATAGCCCCAGAAGCCCCATCCGTCCAGATGCATGTATGCGTCGCGCAGGCCGTTGTCATATAGCTTGCCAAGCTTTTCGATGATGTCTTTCGGTGGCAGATACTGGTAGTTTTTCTCTGGATTTTCACGATTGTAGGAACGTGTGTCAGGCTGATACCAATACAGAATGCCTGCATGGATGACCGCGCTGCCGATCATTTTTGCGACTTTCGGCGAACGCGCGATTTTCTCCTGCAACGACATGAAATGGCCCGTCATTTGCGCATGTTCACGATAGGCCTTCGCCATTGTCACGTAGTTTCCTTCCGCGAACGCCTTGATGCGGATGCGCTGCGAATAGCGGAATTCCCCAAGTTGCGGAATGAAGCGTGTTTCCAGCTGCGTCGGGCCGCCTGCCGGATGATGGAACACGACGCCAAAATCATCATGCGTCTCGATGATCATCATCGCGGCGGCACCATGGTTTTCCGCACCCCACCACGGCATCGTCAAAATGCGTGTATCGGCCAAAAAGATGTTTGATTCGGGATCGAGTGTGTCTGGATAACCAACGATTTCTTGCGGCCAGTCTTTCGGAATCAGCATCCCCTGCATGAACGGCAGGACGGTCGTCTCGACGCAGTCATTGGCGAAACCGCCGGGCCAGCGGCATTCCTTCACACGCTCCTCCTGATTTTCCAAAGCACGGAATTCCAAGATGATATCGCCTGTCTGCCAGTCGAGGCCGATGAACAGGACGACGCCGAGCTTCAGTTCCACACCGTCTTTCACGAAACCGTCCAGGCAGATCCGCCAGCCGCCGACTGCCCCGAATTCCTCCCATGTGGCGCGGCGGTTTTTCGCATCGGAAAACATCACGTCGATTTTTTGTCCATCCTTCGCGACGAGCATGGACGACGCGGCGGACGACAGCTCCCAGTTTGTCTTCCGTGAAAACTGAACAGTCCGCAAGTCATTGGGAATCAAGACAGAAACGTCATTGACCCGTAGCCGCCAGCCATCCGACGCCTCTTCATGCGCTACTCTGTTGACTGCCAGAAAATCCTTTGGGGACGTGAAATTTTGCATGGAAACTTTTCTCCTTGAATGGTATGGGACGCATGACGGGAGACGCGAGATAAAAAAGGATGGGGCGATCTTGCATCTTTTTAATTCTTATAAAATAAATGTCAAACTGGAATCATCAACTAGATGAATAAGTTTTACAACGTGGTTTTTCTTGCTGTTTTTATCAATCTGACTATATTAGACGAATTATCCGGGGCATAATCTGCCAAAAAAAATGAGATTGTGCCGCTTATAAGCCATATTATGGAGAAAATTCGATGATAGGACGTGTCAAGGAAAAGCAATATCTGCTGGAAATGGCGGAGCGGGAGGATGCGCAGCTTATAGCTGTCTATGGCAGGCGTCGTGTTGGGAAGACCTACCTTGTGCGGCATGTTTTCGAGAAACGTATCTTGTTTGACCATACAGGATTGTATAATGCAAGACTCAAGGATCAGCTGATGGCGTTCAGAGATTCCCTCATACGGCATGGCGCGCATGATGTTCCGAAATTGAACAGTTGGCGAGAGGCGTTTTTGGCACTGGAGAATTTAATTAACCAAAGCAATCTGCCAGAAAGAATCATTTTTCTTGATGAATTGCCGTGGATGGACACTCCAAAATCATCGTTCGTTACGGAATTCGAGCATTTTTGGAATGGCTGGGCATCCGCCCAACACAATCTGATGGTCGTGTTCTGCGGTTCCGCGACCTCTTGGATCATCAACAAAGTGCTTAAGAATAAAGGCGGACTCCACAATAGAGTGACAGGTCTTGTGGCCCTTGAACCTTTCACGCTGGCGGAATGCAAGGAATATGCCGAATCTGTCGGACTTTCCTATACTGAGCTTGACATAGCTGAAGGATATATGGTTTTCGGCGGTGTTCCGTACTACTGGAGCTTCTTGCGCAAGAATGAAAGTCTTGCTCAAAGCATTGACAGATTGTTGTTTTCCGCAAACGGACAGCTCAGACATGAATTTCTTGAACTGTACAGTTCGCTATTCAAGGAGGAGGATGTCTATATGAACATCGTCAGCGCATTGGCGCGGAAAAAATCCGGCTTGAACTTGAATGAGTTGTCTTCTGCCATCGGCGTGGCGAAGGGCGGTCGTGTTTCGCGGCATCTTGAAGAATTGGAACAGTGCGGTTTCATTCGCCGTTACACCAGCTGGGGCAAGAGGAAGAAAGACATGATATACCAGCTGATGGACAACTTCACATTCTTCCATTTTGCGTTCATCGCCGGAGATTCAAATCCTGACGAGCATTTCTGGTCTGTCTCTTCCAGCACGCCTTCCGTGCAAGCATGGAAAGGACTGGCATTTGAACGGCTATGCCTTGCCCATGTGCCACAGTTGAAAAAAGCTTTGGGAATTTCAGGGGTGCTGACTCGCACATATGCCTGGCATCATAAGCCAGATGACGTGTATCCTATTGGCGCGCAGATTGATTTGATTATCGAACGTGCAGACCGGATTGTGAATGTCTGTGAAATCAAATGGTCGGAAGCGCCATTCGTCATCGACAAAGAGTATGATGCCAAGCTACGCTCCAAATTGAATGTTTTCAAAAGCGTTACCGGTATAAAAACCGCTGTTCATCTGACAATGGTCTCGACATTCGGCATTGTCCATAATATGTATTGGAACAACGTGCAGTCTGAAGTGCTTTTGGAAGAACTCTTTCAGAAGCCTTGATAACATGTCACACTTGAAATTCCGGCAATTCCAGAATTTCTGGATTTGCCGGAGTTTCAAGAATACAACTATTCCTTCACTATCTTGTTTCCTGTGACGACGCAGTTTGTGACGGTTTCCGGATCGATGTAGACGCCGGGCTTCGGGACGTTCGGCGTCTCGATGTACGTGTTGTTCACGATCTTCACGTTGTCCGCATGCGTCAGGTAGAAGCAGCCGCGGTAGTCCTTCGGCCTCTTGCGTTTCTGCGGGTTGCGGAACGTGTTGTTGCGGAACGTGACGTTGCCGACGGAGCTGATGAAGGCGACCATCCCGTAGCTGTCCGTGAACGTGTTGTTTTCGAACAGGATGTCGTGCAGGATCGGATAGCGCGTACGCTCCGTGGAGGGGTCGGTCTTCATATAGACGCCCATGTAGATGTCTCTGACTTTGCCGTCGTTACGCACTTCGCTGGGGTCGGACTGCTCGAAGGAGCAGTCGCGCACGACGATGTTTCCCGCGCCGTAGCCTTCGCTCCAGACGTTGAACGTGTAGCCTGTCTCGATTTTCAGGGCGCCCATCTGGCTGTGGCGGAAGCGGCAGCGCTCCACGGTGATGTCGTGGCCGAGCAGCAGGATGCCGCGCGCTCGGTTGTCGTGGAAGAAGCAGTCGCGCAGGATGACGTTGTGGGAGTTGAAATTCCAGTTGAAGATGATGAAGCCGTCGAACTTCTGCTCTGGAACTGGCTGGTCGAACGTGATTTCGACTGTTCCCGTGGCGCGGTCGATGACCTTCACGGATTTGATCGGCGTCTTGAAGCCGCTCGGCGAATAGTCGCCCTGCCGCAGTTCCAGCGGCGCGCCTGGCACGAAGCTCCACATGGTGCTGCGGGCGTTCTGCGTCGTCACGGAATACTCGCCCGTCTTGCGGCAGAACGCCGAGCAGTCGTGGACGTTGAGGCAGTCGTCGGAACCGTAGCAGAAATCGCAATTCAGCATTTTGAAATAGCCAAGGGACTGGCCGATGTGGCAATGGTCCGCCGTGCAGGAGATGACGCGGCGTTCGTCGTCCTGCGGCGGGCGGATGTTGACGCGGATGAACTGCGTATATTTCTGCTTTCCAGTGATCAGCGTCGCATGGCCGGGCGTCGAGAGGATGTCGATGTCCTCCAACGTCAGATGGCGGTTGTTGGACATGTTCGTGCAGTTCATATCATAGTAATAGTGCTGCAGGCGGTAGATCTGGCCGACTTTGAAGCCGTTCGGCGCGTGTTTGATGCGCATGACGTTGCCGCTGATCCATTCGAAATTTGGTATATTGCGGCCTTTGAACATCTCCAAGGCGCGCTCCATGTCGCCTTCGTAGCCGATGGATTTCACGGCGGGATCCCATGGCGACAAAAACGCCATGCGCGAATCCTTCGCGGGATAGTCTTCGTAGTGGATGAATTTGAGATCGTAGCTTTGATTCGTCGTGGCAACGACTTCCACAAGACTCGCCAGCGGCTCGCGCTCCCAGTCCCAGTCGAATTTCATGTTCTTCACGACGACGCGGTCGCAGCCGTTGATGAACATGCTGCAGTTGCGTTTGCGGTAGCAGATGAACCGCGCGCCTTTTCCGTCCAACGTAAAGTCCTGAATATCAGTGACTTTGATGGGATTGTCGTCGTCGAAGCAACGATAATCTCCGGGAGCCAGTTCCAAGACGGACGCCTTGTTTTCGCGGCAATAGGCGATCGCCTTGTTGATGGCCGCGAAATTATGGTCGTTCTCCGTGGAGAAACCGAAATCCGCCGCTTTCACGACAGGGCCGCCCGTCTCGCGCGGCCGTTCCACGTCGAACTCCTCCGCGCCTTTCGGCAGGTCGCCGTAGTTGCCCGCGAACGGTTCGCCACCAGCTGGAAGGAACTGGTCTCCAGGCATTTCGAACACTTCGAAATCCGATACCGTGAACTTGATGCGGTTGTGGGTATGGAACTGGAGCGAATAGTCCGCGTTTTCGCCTGTCGTGAAACGCATTTCCTGCACTTGTGCGCCGTCGCTTTCGCGGATGGTTTTCGACAACGTGTCTTTTGTCGGATTCCAAATCGAACGCGGGCGGCTAAGTATCTGCAGCATGGCCTTTTCGGCGCGGCCGGGCTCGACTTTCAGCCGCAGCTTGAGCATATAGCGGGTGTTTGGCTTCAGCACGCCGATTTTCAGCCACAGCTGTGGACGCCACGCCGTGTCTTCCGGGGCGTTCAGCGTATCCGCCGTGAAGGACTGCCCGTCCTCCGCGATTTTCACATCGCCTGAATATTCGATTTTCGTCGTGTCTCCGAAGCCTTTCACGAGGCTCGTCCGTGCGGAAACGGGGGCGGAGACGGCCGTCAGCGCCGTCAATAGACATACCATGTATCGTGGGGACATTGTACACCTTTTTAATCTTGCAGTGTTATATTTCTTTGATACTTTATTAT
>JAEEGH010021713.1_pt1 | contig 13233 bp, 10 predicted proteins | sample 9134181 | NCBI WGS metagenome assembly JAEEGH01 (sample SAMN16246544, study PRJNA631951) | gut metagenome | biome: gut microbiome; feature: rumen; material: DP-attached | host: Bos | place: Iran: Karaj | collected 2018-10 | reverse complement strand
TGAATACTGTCGTGCCGTATCTTGAAGATTACCTATATGCCGTATTTGATCTAAATCTGATTTAACATCTTCTCTAATATACCTTTTACATTGGTTTATAAAGAATACATTTTGTACCCCTTTAAGCTTGGACCGTATTATTTTGTTATTATCTTTGTATCCCCAACAGGTTCCTAAATGAATTCGACCAGTTGTGTATAAAGTCTCTCTCATAGAACGAGGTCTCGTCCAAGATTTCCATGTAAATATTTTTGCACCATCATCCAATTCTGCAAGAATTGAAGTACCTTCTTCCCAATTATGCCTATTAATAACTTGTAACTGATTATCAGTCATTTTATACTTGTTCAAGATACTCTCTATTGTGGAAATTATTAAACAAGTAGCGATTGTTCCTGTGGTCTTTTGGAAAGTTTCGCACTGTAGTAGATCATTGCCGTTATCCGCTTCAAGATTTGCAAATTCTTGAACAGGAATCTGAATAAATAGTTCTTGAGGGCTATTGTTAGGGTTTTCTTCTTGAAGAAATGACATAATGACATACATCAAATGCTCCTGAAACCTCTCAAAAGATGGCAATCTCTTTATTGGGCAGGGTAAAAAACTCGAATATTTCTCTATATAGTTGTTAATTAACCTGTCTAATTCACAAACTCTCACTTCGAATCTATTATTATCTATCATATAAAAAATATTAACCCGTATTGCAAGTGTGTAACATCTACACCTCTTAATAATCTGTAATTTTTCCTTGTCCGCAAGGGAAATCTTGCCAGTATTTGCCTCTTCCCGTTAAATGTTGCTAAAGGATTGCTTCTTTTTCCCGACTCCCCCCTTCTGTAGGGGTACGTGGCTCTTGCACATGTCAGGAGGAATGCCTACCTTTGCGCCCATGTTCATGAAGGCGAAGAAACGGACGATGAAAGACGGCAGGTGGTACGTCTACTACACCCTCTGCGGCAGCTGGCGCGACTCTCAGGGCCTGAGCATGCGCGACGAGCTGCTGCACCTGGGCCGGCACGACGACTTCGACGTGTGGGAGATGCGCGAGGTTGCGGACATCGTGACCGACCGTGCCAACGGCGAGCCTCAGTCGGCGTTCTACGAGCAGGAGCACAGCCAGAAGGTGCGCACGATGGCCGACAGCGTGTATTCGCAGCTCATAGCCCTGGGCAAGATAGACATCCCCGGCAGGAACAGGCCTGGAGAATCGGATATTGAGCGTTGCCGCCGCGAGCATGAGCGTCGCTTCATCGCCGACACGTCTGCCATGAAGCACCTGTGGTCGCTGCAGATAGGCGCCGAGCACCTGTGCGTGGAGACGATGAGGAAGCTCCGCTTGGGCGAGGCTCTCGGCGAACTCGGATTCACCAATGAGCAGGCGGCACTGGCCCTGACGCAGATAGCCATACGTGCCGTCCACCCTGCCTCGGAGTATGCCACGGCGCAGTGGATAAAGCCGCACTCGGACGTCTGCCGCCTGACGGGCTACGACGTGGACAAAATAACGAAGGACCGCCTCTACCAGAGTGCCATCCGTCTGTACGACGTTCGCGAGGGCCTGATGAGACACCTCTCACGCTGGACCAAGGAGCTGTTCGGATATGACGACAGCCTGATTCTTTACGATTTGACCAACGTATATGCGGAAGGCGACTACGACGAAAGCAAGTGGTGGGACTACGGCCGCTCGAAGGAGAAGCGCGACGACTGCAAGCTGCTCGTGCTGGCCCTGGTGGTGAACAGGCACGGCTTCCCCAAGCACTACCAGCTCTTCGAGGGCAGGATGCAGGACTGCGACAGCTTCGTCAGGATCATCGACGAGCTGGACGCGCACATGAAGTCGCTCGGCGTGTCGCCCATCGTGGTGATGGACGCTGGCATCGCCACGGCGGAGAACCTCGACCTGCTCAGGAATCGCAGGTACAAGTTCCTGTGCGTGTCGCGCTCCAGCCGCAAGGCATACAAGCCCATTGAGGGCGAGCCGGTACAGCACATGGAGGACAAGCTGCACCAGCCGCTGGAGATACAGCGCGTGGAGGTGGAGTTCAAGGAGGACAAGGACGGCAAGCTCCCCACTGCCGCCACGGACACGTTCTACTGGGTGCGGTCCGAGGCCAAGGCCGCCAAGGAGAACGGCATGTACGACCAGTTCACCCGCCGCTTCGAGGCCGAGCTGGGGAAGATCAGGGCATCGCTCTCGAAGAAGCACGGCACGAAGAAGGCCGACAAGGTGTTCATCCGCATAGGCCGCGCCAGGCAGAAGTACCCCAGCGTCGCCTCGCACTACGACATCGGCGTCACCGAGGACAAGGAGACGGGGGACGTCACCGCCATCGAGTGGAAGCTCAAGGAGGGCTACGACCACAACGACACCGCAGGAGTGTATTTCCTGCAGACGAACCTTGACGGGAAGGACGGCACGACCGCATGGACAATCTATAATATCCTGAAGGAGGTGGAAGCCTCGTTCCGCTGCATGAAGACCGACCTGAACCTGCGTCCCGTGTTCCACAAGAAGGACAAGCCCTGCCTGGCACACCTGCACCTTGGCATACTGGCCTACTGGGTCGTGGCCACGATACGCTACCAGCTCAGGCAGAAGGGATACAACAAGGGTTGGACGCAGATTATGGACATCATGGACACACAGCACTCAGTAGCAACGGAGATGAAGAACCTGCATGGCGACACCATACATATAGAGAACCCGACCGAGCCGACGGAACAGGTCAGGGAGATATGTGAGAAGGTTGGCATCAGCCCGGTACCCTACAAGACGAAAAAATCTGTGGGGGTACAAATTTCAAAGCGAAAAAATGAAGGCAAAGAAAATCAAGGGGTTAAAGAACCGGACGTCAGCAATACGGGTTAACACTTTGACGACCGCGAGCTGTAAAAAGCATGCTCATAGCCCGCAGCGAAAATTTTCTGTGACTACTACAGATAACAGCAGTGGGCGTTATGAACCGGGGAATTTGTGTCCTGCTCCTTGCATAGTCCTTCGAATATTCATAAAGTCAAAGGCCATCCCTATATCTCGTGTCCCAACTGATATGGGGATAACAGCATTACATAAACAGGGAAATCGTAAAAAAAACATAAAAACCATCGATTCAGCACTATGTTTGCTAACATGTTGCGCCGAATTGAAATAAATTCACTAATTTTGTAGCAGAATTATTTAAGCTATGGAAGATTTGAATCGTATAAAGGTGGTGCTTGCGGAAAAGAAACGCACCAACAAGTGGTTGTCGGAACAGATGGGGGTTACACCATCTACCGTATCAAAATGGTGCACCAACACATCACAGCCTGACCTTGGCAGCATACTAAAGATTTCTGACTTGTTGGAGGTAGACATAAAAGAACTGATTGTTAGGGAATATAGACGTTCTCTTGCAAAATAATGGATTTAAGATATGACAAAAGATAATAAAGACTGGTTATTAAGGTTGCTTCAGCAATATAAGGATCTGGGCATTGCCGAACAGATAGACTTCGATAAGTTCTACCTGTATTCCATCATTACGCACTCCACCGCCATTGAAGGCTCCACCGTGACGGAGGTAGAGGCGCAGTTGCTGTTCGACGAAGGCATCACCAGCAGCAAGCGAACGATGTTGGAGCAGATGATGAACCTTGACCTGAAAAACGCTTACGACTATGGCAGGAGGTGGATTATGCAGCATGAACCAATTACCATTGACTGGCTCATAACGCTTGCCGGGAAAGTGATGGCTCGGACAGGCAGCGAATATCATTCCATTGGGGGTGACTTCTCTGCCGCTAAAGGTGAGCTGCGCAAGCTGAATGTGACGGCGGGCACTGGCGGCAAGTCATACATGTCATATCTGAAAGTACCAGCAAAATTGGCCGCTTTCTGTGACGAACTCAATAGACGGCGCAAAACCATTGATACTACTGATGTCACAGCCGTATATGATCTCAGCTTCTGGGCACACTTTGAGCTCGTCAGTATCCATCCATGGGCAGACGGCAATGGCCGCACATGCCGGCTGCTGATGAACATGCTTCAATGGGAGTTCGGTGTGCTGCCAACGAAGGTGCTGAAAGAGGACAAGGCAGAATATATTCAAGCCTTGATAGACACCCGTGAAAATGAAGACATCAACATCTTCCTTGACTGTATGGCCCGCCATCATTGCCATCACCTGCAATCAGACATTGATGATTACATCAAGAGCATTTCAGATAATGTTGTCGATTGCTCGGCGACGAAAGGAGACGCTTTCCAGAGCAAGAAAGAAGCAATGAAGGAGGAAATGGTCGATAAATGGTCGATAAAGCCATCGTTGGCCGAGAAAATGGTCGATGTTTTGCAGTTTATGGCCGATAAAGAAGAAATCACCACTGAGGCAATCGTGACTCACTTCGGCTTCACCACCACCACGGCCAAGCGTTATCTGCGCCAGCTTACTGAGTTCGGCTATCTGGAAGCACATGGCGGCAACAAGAACAGAAGATATAAAATGCGGATTACTACATAACATAAAGATTTATCAAGGTTGTACCGTGATCAGTTCCTGATCAGGCAGCATCATGCGCTCAAAGAACTTCACAATGTCAAGCCAGTAGAAACGCTTCCACTTTGTGTCACCATTCTTTAGGCCATAATAGAAATTGTAGGCGTCAACGTACACTATAACTTTCTTCTTCTCCATAGTCTGAACGTTAAAAATAAAGCCCCCTTTCGGAGGCTTGAGCTTCGGCATATCTCATCCGAGCGGGATTAATTTTCTAAGCTGCTTTTCAGCAACTGACCCAAGTATTTTTCATACAAGGGGTGATTCTGGTGCAAAGATAGGAAGTTTTTCAGTAACCACCAAATGTTTTGGCGTTTTTCTATTCATGCACCTTCATTTTTTTCTTCTTCGTACTCTTCTCGCGTGCGCTCGGCTCTGCCGCTTGCTACTGAAAGGACGCAAGAATGGCGGGGTGGGGTCGATGATGAGCACATCATCGTAGGTCAGGCCGTAGAGGTGATAGACGAGGCGGTAGATTTCTTAATAAACTCCTTCTTCAACCGCCACAAACTGCTTTGTTCCGTTACGCCGACGAATAGAATGTCGTCGGCCAGTTCGCAGATGTAGCGGTTGCGGGCCAGGGCTGTAGCTTTCGATTGGCGTGTGGCTGTCGTGGCAGAGATGATGAGCAGGCGATCTTCAGTTAAGGCATCTTTCATCTCGTCTGGAACAACTTTATACATTTGCCTTGCCAACACAAGAATAATGGGGCATTTGGCTTTCAGAAGGAAGTGCAGCACGTCCTGTTCCAGTTTGCTACTGAAACCACTGATGATGCAGTCGCCCGTGCCTTGGCTTGCTGCCCAGTCATAGCATTTCAGCACCATATCAAGTGGTATGGTGCTGGAAGCTAAGAAAGCAGTCTTCTTTAGCTTCAGCAGTTCCTGGTTGCCAAGATATTCCATCAAAGGATTCCTTCGCGTTTCAGAATCTCCAGCATCTCTGCGGGAGTCACAACGATGGGCTTTTGTGGGAAATGCTTCTTATTGCCAGTCACAAGGAAGGCCTCCTCTTTCGATAGAGCCACTTCATAGAACACCACATCCTTTGGGTCGGGGAAGTGTTCTGAACTGTATGTGCGATTTGTACTGATGCCAGCATCGAGTACCTTGTTGAGAATAGCGGCAATAGCTTGAGAGGGGAAATGGAATTTCGGCCTATTGAGCACATCTTCATATTCCGCAACAATTTCTTCATTATACAGCGGACATAATCCCATTTTGGAAATGGCACTTACCACTCTGACTGTTGCTGTATCATTATAATGGGATAACAATGCAGAAACAAAAACGTTTGTGTCAATGACTGCGTAAATCATGCTATAGCCTTTTTACGGTCTCTTTCCTCACGGGCCAGCCTTATCTCTTCGTTAATCTCATCAAGCGTCAAGTCTGGCAATTGGCCGCTTTCCGCCATTTTTCTTATTTCGCGGAAAGCATCAAGATTTCCCATCGAATCCCATAAAGGAGTTGCCTTTATCTCAAACGGTATTTTCCTATACATTACCACTGCATTGGCAAACACATTCATTGCCGTGTTGGCACTCATGCCAAATTGCTGGCAGAGCGCGTCGAAGTTCTTTTTCAGTTGTGCGTCCATACGCACGGTCATAGATACTTGTGCCATAATCTTAATCGTTTAAACGCTGCAAAGATAATACTTTTATTCCATTCTGCCATCATTTTGCCGTAAAATTATGTCATTTTAGCAAGAAATACCTATTCTTGGCTCTCTAACTCATCACCCATGCGGTACTTGATGTCGTAATTGATGATGAAGTCCAGTTCCTCATCCGTAAAGCCGTAATGCTTGGCAAGGATTTTGTCTATCTCATCGATGATGGGTTTGGAGAGCTTCTTCTGATATGCATAAGATTGGTTTGTTCCGCCATCAGATTTATTCACGACTGAGAGCATTTTGTTCCTGTCCATATCCTTTTCTAACTTATTAGCAAAGATACCAACATTATTTTCCTTATCATAGTTGAGGGTAAAATCAAAGATATTTGATTCGGTTAGATTAAACATATCATAATTAGTAGAATAATACCACCAAAACAAATTGGAATTGAGTGCTGACATTAGGTAATCCGCAATATCGCTATTACGTATATGTTTCTCCTTGTTGCTAGCTGATTCTGTATTAAATCCATTGCGAAGGAAAATAATCCAATATCGTAATCCAGCAGATCGATAATGTATTAGCGGGTCTTTATAATATGAGGTCACATATCGGCCTATTATATTGTCTGAACTATACTTACTATATATTCCATACTCTATTGGAGATGAGAACCTCCATATACGTTCTCCTATTATTGATGAATTGTAATACAAATTATTGAATAACCATTTACGATGCTCAGATGCCCACCTCAACACCGTTGTCGTAATAAGAACGTCCTTGTTTCTTGCTACAGATGAAATAAAGATATTCAATCTTTGATCTGCACCTTTATTTCCATCAAATAGTTTTCCTGGACGAATCTCATAGCTGCTAACACAAAGATACTTATTTGAAGTCATAAGAGTTCGCAATGAGAACATGTTTTTAGCTGCAGTAAATGAAAGTGGAACTATCATTCCGATTCTCTGATCAACAGATAATAATTTTAGTGACCTTTCAATTGCAAAAGCATATAAATTATTACTCTCCAATGTATTATAGCCAACAATCTTATACGTATCTGCAACTGATTTTCCTGTTTCTTTATTCTTTTTAGTATAAACCACATATGGTGGATTACCAATAATTACATCGAAGCCACCATTACCATTAATGATGTCGTAGTATTCGGCAAGCCAATGGAAAGGCTGGTGTGATTTGAGCCAATTTTCGTATTTTATGTATCCACCAGAAATTGTAGACGCAAATAGTTTATTGTTCAGCAACTCGTCAAGTTTCTTTAGACGGTCTTTCAGTTCTTTCTTAGCATTGCGGAAAGTTTCGAGGTCAGAGCTTTGTTCTAATTGTACTTTCTTGAAGGTGCTATAAGCATGGGCCACGATATCCATTTCAGTATGAACCTTGTCAAGGAATTCTTCTTTGGCAAACATATCGCCGTAGTTCAAATCATTCTCCAAGTCGTTGGCCGTTGCGTAACCCACTAAGGTATTCCCACAACGGATGTTGAAGTCAATGTCAGGCAATGGGTCAAGGCCCAAGTTGGGATCACGAGGATTCACATCAACTACAGCCACCATCTTCAGGAACAGACGCAGTTTGGCTATTTCTGTAGCCTCCACCATGATATCTACACCATAGAGATTGCGCAGGATGATGTTCTTATAGATGAAGTAACGGATATTCGAACGGTATTTGCCATTGAGTTCTTCCAACTCTTCCTTGAATAGATTTGGATTATCGTTATTCCAGCCTTGCATCCTGTCAATACATACCTCGTAAAGTGGTTCGAGAATATTAAGGGCTGCAAAAAGGAAGGCGCCAGATCCACAAGTTGGGTCAAGGATGGTAACCTTACGCAACTGGGCATAGAAATGTTTTACAAACAAGTGGTCTTCTGTTTGAGCCAACAGGTCTTGCACAAACTGGCGGATGTCGAGATTATATGTGATAAAGTCGTTGATTTCTGTAATCTCACTTTTTTCTATCTTTGCCTTGATGTTGGCATAGCGCTGTAATCGCTCTATAGTTTCTCGCCATATCTCAGTAGGCAGCGCGAAGGCTTCAGGCGTCTTTTCGTTCCAATGGCTGCGACGCTCCAAAAGATTGGGCTTTGTGGTGTCTATGCCGATAGCGATGTGCTCTGGGATGGGGAGACCGGCACCCTTCTTCACTGCGTCGAAGATATAGCGGTCGCCACTCTGCTGGAGGAAGTTCCACACAGATGGGTGCGCGGATGCCTTCGTCCGCATTGACGTTTGTGCGGGCGAGGACGCCCGCGCTCCCAGGGTGGCATCCATGAGGAACGGAAGAATGGTGTTGCGGCCTATATATTCTGTGATGTCCTCCTTGGTATAATAGGCACCCATTTGGGCACGGTCATTGATGTATTGCTCGAAGATGTAGCCCAGCACATCCGGATTGATGTCCTTTCCACTAGCGGTCAGGCGGTCATCTAAGTGCCAATGCCACTGGTCGAAAAAGGCGAAGAGGCTCTCAAAGGCTTCATCGGCAATATCGAGCGTGGGGTAATGTTCTTCCAGTTCGTGGATGCTGAACATACCGCCATTCAGATAAGGTATACGCCCGTACTTACTGACAAAATCCTGCTGATGGCGAGGCGAGTTCAGGCCATCGTGGAACAGACTGATTAGGAAACCTTGGTAGAACGTACCATAGAAGCGATCCTCACCTTTTTCGTTCTTTACCCAAGCCAACTTGTCGCGCAGGTAGTTGACGTTCCTATCGAGGAAACCTTTCTTTTGGATAAAGTAGCAGAACATCAAGCGATTCAGCATCACAGAGGTGTACCACTGCTTGTTACGGTTCTTTTTCAGGTCTGTAATCTCATCATCGATACCAGTAATGTATTTGGCGAAGTTGGTATGTTCTTTGCGGAAGCCTGTATAGAAATCTTTGGTAATTTTCTCAGAGTTGATGATAAAGCCAGCCTGCACCTTGTCTTTCACATCCATGATGGTGGTATGCTCGTCCAGGTCAAAGCACATATCTTCCACCTTCTCAAATAGGAAGTTAGCCTTCTCTGCTGTTTCGTATTCAACCAGTACCAAGTCGCGTTTCTCTACTTTCTTCACAGGCACCACCCAGAGATGATGTTGAGGCCTCACCCCCTGCCCCTCTCCAAAAGGCGAGGGGAGTAAATAGTAAATGCAGATGTAGTCATATGCTTGTCGCCGCAGTTTCGTATCAATCTTTTTGCATATTGACGAAGTGGGAATCTCCTGCACCTGGCAGGTCAACACCTGAAAACCGCTGCGGTCGGCTATTTGCTGAAACACATAGACGGTATCTTCTATCGTGATGTCAAACGTGGTCTGTCCTTTGGGATTGTTCCACCCCATCTCGCGGATAAACAACTCACGGAAATTGCTCTCTGCAATATACTGATTGAATGTTCTTTTGTTCATACCCAAGAAAATTCTTCTAATTATTCAAATTTCTTTCCGTAAAATTCAATCCCAGTGAGCAAATGATGCTCGGATCTTTCTGTTTATTGCGGTCTTCATCGATACGGCACAGCGTTCCGTTCTTGTGCATCTCCAATACAGATTCCACGATATCGTCATTGGTGCTGGTGCGCAGCATACGCCCAAGAATGAACTTCGTACCCTCCAATAGTTGGTAGTTATATACATCGTCGATGGCCAGTTTCAACAGTTGCTTCTTGTCTGCATCGAAGAATAGCGTAAGCGGCTGCTCATAATAGTGCTGCAACAGGTCGATGATGCGATAGCGGGTGCTGAAACGGTTGCCAAGAATACCGCTGACATTGGTGGTCTCTGATTTCATTCCATCCACGGCTTTCTTTACTAAATCAAAGTGGTTGTCGAGTGCAGGCAAGGCCGGCTCATCAGCAGGGCAAGCCATCGCCTGGAGAATCTTCTTCTGCGACTGACTGATGATTTCGCCTTTCGAGTTATACCACGTCAGCACGTCATAATCGTTATATGTCTTGGCGTAGGTGATGACGCCATCCTCTATGACATTGGCTGCACGTTTGGTAGAATAGATGATGTCGCTGAGTGCAGGGATAATCTGCTTCAGTTTAGGATTGGCATCTGTGGCATTCTTCCATATCTGGTAGGCTTGCGAGGCCAAGTCCACATCGTTGTCATCCTCATCGTCTAACGAGCCACTCTTCTCGTTATACATATCACGGAGGTTCTGTTCGTTACCTTCAAAGAATATTTCGTCGCTACCAACGATGTTAGCGTTTTCATTGATACGGGCATTCAGACGACTGCGCAGTCGGATAATCTTTTCAACACCCTCGGCAGGGAAGAACGAATAGCAGAAGATTTCCTCTGCCTCTTGGCCGATACGGTCTACACGACCAGCTCTCTGAATCAGTCGGATGATGGCCCAAGGCAGATCATAGTTCACAATGACGTGACCATCCTGCAAGTTCTGACCTTCTGACAGCACATCTGTAGCCACCAACACGCGCAACTCGTTTTCTGCAGAAACGTCGGCCTTGTTGCTCAATGGTGAGAACCGTTCTACGATGGCTGTCGGATTCTTGCTGCCACCCGTCGCTCTGTCGATATGACTGAAGCCACGCTTGCGCAACTGGCGATAAACATAATTGGCTGTATCTGAGTATTGGGTGAAGATGAGCACCTTGTCTCTCAGATGCGTCTTGCTGAGCAGTTCCTCCAGCATGTTCAGCTTCTGGTCTGTCTGCGGATTCCATTTGTCACAAAGCAGAATCATCTTGATAATCTGATCGCAGTCCTGTTTCAGATGCTGTTTCAATGTGCGTTTGAAGTACGTCGATTCTATCCATGCCACATTATTTTTCTGAGTCAACATCATATAGTATTGACGGGCCTTCTCCATATAGACTTTCATGTCTGTGGGAATCTCTATCAGTCCGTCGCCACCCATGCGGTCCTCTTCGTCATTGTCATGGTCAAAGATATCGTTAATATCCTCATCTTCAATCCACTCTTCAGGCAGGTCATTCTCATCGCCAATCGGTAATGGCAGTTTGTTCTCAATCGCGTAGATAAAGACGGCATTGCGCAGGATGTGACGATAGAGTGTCAGCAGAAATGAGAATCCACTACTGTCAATACGCTTGAAGAACGTGCTCTTACAGAATCCCATCATGCGCTGACCGGCGCGACTGAGATTCTCCAATAGGTGCTTGTCTGTCGTTGAGGCATTAGCCGTCTTTATAGTGTCTTCATATTGGGAGAGTCCATAACGTGGCAAGCGCAGTTCCTCCATCATGGCTATCATATCTTCAGAATAAAGACGGCTGTATTGGTCACCAGGCGTGGTGTCGAACTTGATGGCCTTGGGTTTTCGCTCTGGGAAGAAGTTCTTGCGTCCATCGTTAAACTCCAGGTATTTCCTGCCTGTTGCCTCATCCGTCTTGGCATAGTTGTCTTTAATAAAGGTACGTGTGCGACGAACCAAGAACAGTTTCATCAGTTCCTGCCAGTCGTCAAGACTGGGACTCTTCTCGAAAGCCTTGATGCTGCGGATAAACACCTCGCTATGTTTTTGCAGGAAGGCACGGTCGCCGCCCAACGAGCGGATGTATTCTTCTGGACGGATACCCAGGTCGTCATCCTCGCTGATAAAGAGTTTCAACTGACTGCTGAGGTCGGAGAAGTCTTTGTTGTAGGGTGTCGCCGTCAGGAGCAGCACCTTGCAATCCTGCCGCTCAATGAGTGCCTTGATGTTCTGGTAGCGTTTTCCCTGTTCGTTACGCAGATTGTGGCTTTCATCCACGATAATCAGACGATAATAACGGGCATTGTCGATATCTATGGGCTTGGCTATCGACATGATGTCGGCCTTCAGGTCATAACGTTTACGGTACTTGTCCCACATCTCCTGCAAATTGGCAGGACAGATGATGAGGGTGCTGCTGGCGTAGGTCATCTCATAAATCTTGGCAATGGCACAGGCCGTAATGGTTTTCCCCAATCCCACCACATCGCCAATCATGGCACCACCTCGTTTCTCGCTGTTAAGATGGCGGGCGGCAATCTTGACCGCTGTTTGTTGGAAATCGAACAACTCGCGTTGGAATTCGGGTGGTAGCGTAAACTCCTTCACACCACTACGCGCATCAGCACTTAGATGATAGGCTGTCTTCAGATAGATATAATAAGGTGGGATGATTTCTTCACCAGCCCAACTATTGTCGATGGCATCAATCAATTCCTTGGTAATGTCGATACAGAAGCGGTCGTTCCAACGATCCTCAAACCATTCTGCCAATGCTTCCAAGTCACGATTATTCTCAATGTCTGCATCCAACTCGCCCTGTTTGGTCAACCCTGCGTATGTCAGGTTGCTGCTGCCAAGGATGGCAGTAATCTTATTTCGGTTGGAGTCTGGGCTATAGGCCAAGTAGAGCTTAGCGTGAAGTGGCTCTGCCACGTAGAGCTTTACGCAGACCTTTTCATCCTTCAGTTGGGCTGACAGTCGTTGTAGCGTCCATTCGTCTCGTTTGGTTGGTATGCCAAGCAATAGCTGCTTCTTGAATTCACGAGTTATTTCGAGTTTGCATTGCTGTACGTAGGCTGCATCTGGGATTTGCGGGTTGGAATACAATCTGCGTACAAGTTCATCATCGGGCTGATGCATACCTATGAGTAATCGGCAGCGACGGAATGTCTGCCTGTCATTCTCATACACGAAATCGCCTGGAATCTGGTCTATCTGATTCACCACCAAATCCCATCCGCGAAGGTTGAAGTAGCCCACGCAAAAGTCTACGCGCTTGATACCTACATCCGTGATGAGGTCTTGCAAGCCCTGCACAAATTTCGACCCAATATTGTCGTAAATCCTTGCCATGTCTACGCTATAGTTTAGGAGCAATCAGACTATATCTTCAGGCTTGCTTACAGGTAAACACAAGAGACCTCAGGACACAAAAGAAGCGCGACACATGGCTCTTCTCTTGTATCGTGAGGTCCTAGGAATTACCTGTACTACTAAGATATAAGTCATGCCCGCGCTATCGCACGGGCATCCGCTGACTTATTCAAGTAGTACAATCGAGAAATTTCCTAGGTTT
>JAEEGH010021712.1_pt1 | contig 13233 bp, 12 predicted proteins | sample 9134181 | NCBI WGS metagenome assembly JAEEGH01 (sample SAMN16246544, study PRJNA631951) | gut metagenome | biome: gut microbiome; feature: rumen; material: DP-attached | host: Bos | place: Iran: Karaj | collected 2018-10 | reverse complement strand
CCATGGATATGGCGGAAGTCCGAGACCTCACGAAATTGATCTCCGCTGGGATCTTCCACAAGGGAGGTTGGACATGACATGGGATGGATTCAGCAATCCTTGTGAAACGGATTGTGTCGCCATCTCTCTCAGAGACTGCGCTTTCCTGCAAGCCGTTGAGGACAAGGATAGTTATGGCTACTCCCATTACGAGGATATAGATTGAGGTACAATATGGATAATAATATATATGCACTCAGAATTAAGAATAAGAGAAAATTATAACATCAATAGCATTCAAAATATGAAAACGTTAGTATTACGATTGGCAAGCCTGTTAGCCATCTTTATGATGTGCGGTATTCAGAGTCCTGTTCAGGCGCAGGATAACAATATCTATACCTTCACCGAAATTGATAAAAAGCCCGTTTTTAATGGGAAGACAGGGAGTGTAGAGGATTATATTATTGACCACTATCGCAGACCTGCTGGTGCTCCGGAAGAAGTGGAAATGGATATTGCATTTGTAGTAGAAAAGAACGGGAAGCTCTCCAATATTGAAATAAAGGGGCTTGAACGCATAACATCGAAAGGGGTTGAAGAAAGACCTGTCCCGCCTTCTGTCAAGAAGGAGGTCATGCGCATATTGACTGCTATGCCGGCATGGACTCCTGCCACAAAGAATGGTAAAGCCGTCCGCTATAAAGAAGAAACCTATGTGAATGCAATGGATAGGGAAACGAAAGCTAAAGAAGCAAGAGAGAAAGCTAAAGAAGCAAGAGAGAAAGCCAAAGAAGCAAGAGAAATGGCAGAGGCAAGAGATAAGAAGATCCGTGAATCAAAAGCAAATGGTAAAGTGTATGAAGATGTATATGTAGACACCCGTCCTTTTTTCCCTGGTGGAGATGCAGCCCTCATTTCTTGGATAAAGGCTAACATAAAGTATCCAGCGAAAGCCAAGGAGAAAGGAGTCACTGGAAGGGTAGTCGTTACATTCATTGTTGAAATTGACGGAAGTCTCTCGGACATAAAGATTATTCGCAACACAGCCCCTGAGTTTAAAGCGGAATTTGAAGCCGAAGCCATCCGCTTGGTTAAGGCGATGCCTGCGTGGGATCCTGCCAAAATCATAATAGAAAGAACAATAATAGATAGAACAGAAGATGTACGTTACAGATACACCTGTCCTATCGTTTTCATATGACACATGTGTCGCGGGTATCCCCTTACACAATTATTACCTCCTGAAAAGGATTGAAAGAACTAAAACGATACGAGTGCTCACAAGGGGACTGTCCCCTTGTGAGCATGGCCGATCGAATGTATGTTTATGATAACTCTATCGACGATGCAGAAGCATGTATATTGTTCCGAATGACCGATGGACAACTCGTCAAACGCTATACTGATATTATCCCCATTTGGGCTCAAACGCTCTTAGATTAACGAGGTGTTTTTTCTGTTAATCTTTCTTGAAGGCGGACACAATTTGTCCGCCTCACTTTTTACCTTTGCAGCCGATAAGTAAGAAGTGTGGCTATGGAGCAGAAGATTGAGTATGCAAAGTATCTTGGTGTGAAGGTGTTATGGTGGATGTATAACAAGTGATGAAGATATGAAGCTACAAGTGTTGTTAAGGAAATGCGACTTCGACAGGATGTTTGAGTACATCGTCAAGTTTGATCCCAAATCGGAGGGAAGCAGGTTCGCCAAAGTGGCGCAGGCTCAAAAAACGCAGATGCTCGTAGATGCAGCGTATCTACACGGTGGCAAATGAAGATTTCAGGCAAAAGATTTGGAAATCTCAGGAATAGTTCCTATCTTTGCAGTCGAGAACGTATTAGTAACGACGATTATGGCACGAGTCTGGGTCGTATAACACACTTAAGCCTATAAAAACCTAGTTATCAGTATAAACTTATAAACCAACAAATTATGACTAAAAAAATTCAAAACTTAACAGAGAGCAGTTGAACCTCTCTTTTGAATTGTTAGAGATCTTAGGTTATTGTCTCAAACACACTAATTGTGATCATGGCATTCCCATTATTACAATGGTGAACCGTCTTCTATTCGATAAAGGGAACTACACTCAGGAACTCCGGTACTTAGTGGATATGGTGGAGCAAAGGCTGCTGCATCCGGAGAAAGGCGACAATGGGTTCTTGGAAAGACTGCTTGATGGAGCAGATGAGGATGAAACGGCCTTCGCTCAAAATGTCACGGTGAACAAGTGTTTCAGATTTCCCAGCGAGTTTACCAAGGAGAAAGTGAAATTGCTTGTGGACTTGTATTACCAGGATTCGTATGCTAACCTGGCTCTGATAGAGATTGCGCTGTATGACCACGGGCAGCTGAAGAAGCGGAATGCCCACAAGCCATTTGTTGAGGCACTGGTGGCTTGGGGTATATTGGATGTGGAGAATGATGAAGCCATGACACTGCTGCTCGACAGCTTGAAACATAAGCATAACAGTCTGCCTAAGACTGATGGCTATAAAAGCTGGGGGCCAGAGTTTCTGAATGAGAAAAATACCTGTATCAACATCGGTGATGAATTAGGCGAAACGGCACCATATAGATACAAAAAAGAGGATTAGACGTTTCACTCTTTTCACCCGAAAATTTCACTTTACTTCACTTTGCTTCACTCCTTTCACTTTAGCCCGGTGAGAGGAGTTTTTTTGTGCTTTTTTGTTTGGAACTATGGGAAAACGCTTCCTAACTTTGCGGTGTGAAACTTTTAAATTTTTATCGCAATGGAACATTTATTTAAAGTAGAGGAGATTTGATTATGGAAAGACAATTGGATTTTTCAAGGAACAAGACGCAGGAGCTTTCGCTGGCTGATCTGGCGAAGACCTACATTGAGAACTATCCCAACGGGGAACCTGTGGGCGGCATCTACCACTATGTGCTCATTCAGACCATTTTGGAGAAGCTGGAGGCGGCGGGGCTGAAGCCTGAGGTGGCGCAGATTACGGCTGCCGACAACCGCGACCGTATGCGCCCGGGAGTGACCATCTTCAAGGAGATGGAGGCGAAATATGGCGAGGGCTCGTTTGAGAGCCATGCCCTCAGACGAGTGTATGCCATCATCACCGTGAAGGACTTCGCCGATAAGGATACGGACTACAACTGCGCCATATCGTATCACCAGAAGGGCATCTCCGTTGGCTTCGGGCCGCAGGTGCGGGTGTGCTCGAACATGATGATCATGGGCGCCCGCTATTTCCTGTCGACCACGAGTCTGGGCGGCATTATGGGCAGGCAGGAGAACATGAAGAACGTGAACGAGCTGCTGACGAAGGCCGACGAGATGATTGCCGGCTTCTCGACAAGCGTGGTGGAATGGCGGGAGAAACTCGACGACCTCAGATATATCACGCTGGAGGCGAACCAGTGCCGCGTAATCTTCGGCAGGCTGATGGAGGAGCGTATCCTGTATGACACGCAGAACAAGGATCTGCACACCAGCACCATCTATCCGCTGAACGACACGTTTATCAAACTGGCCTACGAACGCTATCTGGCGTATCTGTCGACATCGGAACACAAACAGATAACGGCGTGGGAATTCTATAACCTGCTGAATGAAGACCTGAAGCCGAGCAGGGTGGACATGCCGTTGCTGCAGCCTCAGATGGTAAGACTGAACGACTTCCTGTTTAATGAATTTGGAAAGCTATGAAAGAAGAACAGGTGAAGACCGTTGAAGAGGCCCAGCTGGTGATGGAGGGCGAAGAGGAATACGCCTCACGCCCTAAGACCAAGCCTGTGCAGGCCATCAGGGGCAAGCTGCTGATATGGCCCGACTCGAAGCAGTATTACTTCGAGGGCAGGAAAGACCACCCCGAGATGAAGCAGGAGGTGGTACACGACAAAGGCGGCGTGAGAATTGCCAAGACCTACGGCGAGAAGGATAGCTCGTATATACTGAAGGTGAAATGCCCGGCCGACGTGCTGGACTATGAGAGCCTGCTGTGCCACAAGGTGGTGGACTCGCTGAAGGGCAAGATGAAGAACGAACCGCAGATTGCCAAGCCGCAGTTCCTGATTGACAGAAACGACCTTAAGGCCTGGGTGAAGAAAAAGGAGAAGCATCTGCGCTGCCTCATTACACTCGACCTGAACAAATCGATTGAATCGGCCTTCATTGACCTCTCGGATATGTCGGCTGAGATCAGTAAACTGTTACACAACTCAAAAAACCTGATAAAATGAGATCAATATCACAGACATCGGTGAGAATGCTGATGGAAGAAAGCATGAACCCTGACAAGGTGCAGGGTTATGCCTACCACGCCAGATCATTCATGATGGCCTGCCAGTTTGTGGCTGACAGACTGCTCGACACCATCAACATGAGGTTTAACCTTCTGGAGTTCAAATACGAGATGGTGAAGGCCTATATATGTTGGTTAGAAGAGAACGAGCTGGAAAACAACGAGGTGAACGTCAGGGAGTTCTCGAACGTGTTCCGCAAGGAGGTGAGCAAACGGATGTATGACAAATTCAAGGAGAACGCTTAGACTATGGCTATCTGTATACAACCATTATTCGGTGCACCTGCCAAGCCGATTACGGCGAAGGAGTTTGAGGCGGTGCTTGACAATCCCTCTGTGGCGGAAACATACAGGCTTTGCAGGGCGAGTTACGACGTGAACAAGAAAGCCTACAATGAGGCCAAGAAGAACCTGCCGGCATGGATATTCTCGTGTAGCAGCTTCCTGCCTCATGAGTGGATAGACAACAAGGGTAAGAACCACGGCACCGACACCTGGCGACATCAGGAATATGGTGTGCTGAACGGTCTGTTCATGGTGGACCTGGACCATCTTGACGACCCTTTAGCCACGTGGAAGATGCTGCTGAAGAATGACCGTTTCACCGGCTACTACCAGCCACGTATGTTCTTTGCCTTTATGACGCCCTCGGGGCACGGTCTGAAAATCGTGATGAAGTGCGACCTGCAGGACGGCAACCTGGCCTCGGCACAAAACAGGTTCTGTCGCGAGCTGGGTCTGAAGAACGACAATGAGACGAAGGACTCCTCGCGCCTGTCGTTTGTCTGTCCTCGTTCGGAGGTGCTCTATTACGACTCCGCGATGCATACGTATGAGAATGCGGCGTGGATCAAGAAGTATCAGCCTGTTTACAGCAAGGCACTGTCGGAACCCGACCTTTTTGCGGACGACGGCAAACAGACGCCGCAAGCCGATGAAACAACGCCCCAAGAGACCATTTCCCATGAGTCGTTCGACGATTACCGGTATGAGGGGATAGAGGTGCCCGTCATCATCGACAAGTGGCTGGAGCAGTTCGACACGTCGGTTGGTAAGCGCCATGCCGTGCTGCTGCAACTGACCTCCGAGCTGAAATATGTGTGCGAGCGGAATGAGGCCATCGTGAAATACTTCGTGAACAAGCTGAGATGGGTGGAGGACTTGCGGAAGGAGGGCGACTCGGTGGACCAGACTATTGAGGACGGGCTGAGTTACAAGATGGGCAAGCAGATGCCCGACAGTATGACGATCGCCCTGAAAGCATTGGGCGTGAACCCGTCGATCAAGAAAGATCCGAGTGTGGTGGAAGCAGAGAATGCCCTGATGCCCAAGTTCCTGGAATACGGCAGGGAGATAGAAGAGCTGACACCGTACTTCCCCTGTCTGAAAGAGGTGTGCTACCAGATGCGGACCTCATCGAAGCCTGCCTGCATGTTTACGGGCGCTGCGCTCTTCGGCACGCTGATGACAAGAATGTATTATTACTTCTACCATCGGCCTGAGGAGCAAAGGCGGTTGAACTACGGCGTGTTTATCGTTGACGACCCGGCCACGGGAAAGTCGTTTGCCAGCGATCTGTATAAAATCATACTCTCGCCGATCATCGCTGCCGACAAGGTGGGTAATGACCTGCTGAACAAATTCAAGCTGGAGTCGCAGAAGAGGGACACATCGACCAAAGAGCAGAAGAAGGATGCCCTGACGCCGCCGCAGGTGAAGATCAGGATTCATGGTGCCAGAACGTCGAACCAGACCTTTATCGAAGACATGAACGCCTGTGTGGAGAACGACGGCGACGGAAAACCCGTAAACCTGCACCTCTTTACGTTTGACTCAGAGTTGGAGAACAATGCCAGGATCACTTCGGGTGGGCAGTGGATCGACAAGAGCGTGTTTGAACTGAAAGCCTTCCACAATGAGGAGGACAACCAGCAGTATAAGAACAAGAACTCGGTCAGCGGCCCGTTTAATGTGTATTGGAACTTCGTGTACACGGGCACGCCCATCAGTCTGAACAAGAAAGTGAATCTGAGGACTTTCGGCAGCGGACTCTACTCCCGATTAGCGGTGCTGCCCCTTTGTGCCGACTCATTCGACATGATACCTCTATACACGCGCAATAAGGAGAATGTGGAAGTGATTGACCGGCTAAAGGAATGGGCGTTTAAGCTCGACACCGTGGGGGGAGAATTGCCCATCTGGCCGTTGGTGGAATACACCTATCACTGGATGGAGAATATCATGATGCTGGCGAAGGAGGATCAGGACAAGGTGACGGCCATGCTCGTGAAGCGCGTGCCCTATTATGGCCTCCATATCGCCGTGCCGTATATCTTCATGCGACACTATCAGGAATGGATGGAAAACGACACGTTCAAGGTTGACGACACTGACAAACGGTTAGTGGATCTCTGTTTAGAAATCCAACTCTGTACACAGCGCTATTTCTTCGGCGGGATGGCAAGTGCTTATTATCAGAACAAGCTCAGCGAGGAGCAGGCCAATAAGGTGAACTATTACTCCAAGAGTGACCGGCTGTTGGAGGCTCTGCCATCGAGTTTTACAGAAGAAGATTTGATAAGGGTAGGTGAGATGAACATTAACTATGCACGTGTACAGCTGTGGCGCTGGCTGCAAGACCACAAGGTAGTGAAGACCGGCAAAGGGAAGAAAGCGAAATATACGAAGTGACGGCCTTCAAAAATATTACAAACATTACAATTATTACATTACAATTTCACTTTTTATTTCGAATGTGCTGTATGAATGGAGTAGAATTGAATAAGAAGATGAAGCTCTCCGAGCATTTTACGCTCGGGGAGCTCACAAAGACAAGTTATCACACGTTGGACGGGAATATCCCGAGTCGGGGGGCGATAGAGAATTTAAAGCGCCTGTGTGGGTGGCTGGAAATCCTGAGGGAGAGGTACAATACACGCTATGGCGATGGATTTTCTCCCCCTGAGTTAGGGGGAGTAAGAGGGGGTCTGAACAAGGGACAGTTTGAGGGTGATCAGACCACCCCGTCCTGCGGACACCCCTCCTACTCAGGAGGGGAAATCCCCGTCGTGATTTCGTCGGGGTATCGGAGTGAGGAGGTGAATATGAAGTGCGGTGGGGCGAAGGGGAGTAATCACCTGACCGGCTGCGCGGTAGATATCAGATGTTATGGCCCGGAGCAGATGATCAGGTATGCCAGCATCCTGCTCGACATCGCCGATGAAACCAAAAGGGTTTTCGACGAGCTGATTTTGGAGAAGAGGGGTACGACGTATTGGGTGCACTTCGCGGTGAGGCCGAAGGACAATTGGAGGAAGATACTCTTTGATTGTCGATAGAGCCGTTTTTATGAAATGAAAAGCCCCATCCAAATTTTGAATGGGGCTTTTCATTTACGAAATTATAGAATTAAAATGGTATTCTGTAACCAAAGGTCAGCTGGATGACGCTGTTGTGAACCTTGCTGTCGATTTGAGCACCATAGAAAACGCTGTATTCGTCATCGACCTCTGCTTTCAAGATATTGGAAAGACCAATGTTGTAGCGGAGCTCAATCACGGCATCGTCGAACTCGTAGGACAGGCCAACAGGAATCGAGAAGTCGGACTTTTTAAAGAAATCTTTCATATCCGTATCGCCTTGTTTGGCTTTCATCAGGAATCCGAACTGGGCACCTGCCTTGATGCCGAATCCTTGAACAGGGTAGACTGCCAACATGACGGGTACGTTGAGGTAGTTCATGTTGATCATATACTTTGTATGACTGTTTGAGACCCTTGCACCCTGCATGGTGTAGAGGGCACCAGCTGTTAAGGCGAACATCTCGTGGAATTGGTATCCCAGTTCAACACCACCTGTGAAGCCAATTTTCATCTTAAGATCATCTAAGTCACCTGTCATCGTGGATAAGGTAGCACCAGCCATAGGTTTGATAAACGCACCCACTTCCTGTGCGCTGGCACTCAGTGATGCCACCATCAGTGCGGCAATCATCAGTAATTTTTTCATATTTGGTCTTTTAAAAATAATAACTATCTTAAATGATTGTTAATAATATGGTGCAAAGGTAAGAAAAATATTGATACGTGATGTTTATTTTAATGATTTTTATCATTTTTGGGGCTATTTGCGCACAATTACACTGCCGTTAGCCTGATGTGTGGCCAAAATGAGCACTTCGGCAATCTGCACATGGGCTGGGGCATTGGCAGCATAGACGGCCACATCAGCGATGTCGTCACCAGTGAGGGGTTTGATGCCCTGGTAAAGTTTTGCAGCACGGTCGGTATCGCCATGGAAGCGGATATTGCTGAAGTTGGTCTCCACGAGGCCTGGCTTGAGGTTGGTGACGCGGACGGCCGTGTTGGCCACGTCGATGCGGAGACCGTCGGAGAGGGCTTTTACAGCTGCCTTCGTGGCGCAGTAGACGTTGCCTCCAGCGTATGCAGCATCGCCTGCCACGCTCCCTATATTAATAATGTGTCCGCTGTTGCGTGCAATCATCTGGGGCACGATGAGGCGCGTCATGGTGAGCAGACCCTTGATGTTGGTGTCGATCATCGTCTCCCAGTCGTCGAGATCGCCTTCGTATTCGGGTTCGAGTCCTAAAGCGAGGCCGGCATTGTTGACGAGTACGTCGATCTGCTGCCATTCCTCTGGCAGACGCTCGATGGACTTGCGGGCTGCTTCACGGTCTCTGACGTCGAAAGCGAGGACAATCACCTCGGTGCCTGCGGCCTGTAGTTCTTGACGGATGGCTTCTAACTTCTTAACGTTACGGCCGTTAAGGATGAGACGGTCGCCATTGGCGGCAAACTTGTGGGCGCAGCCGAGGCCAATGCCGCTCGTGGCGCCTGTAATAAATACGGTCTTGTTCATATTCCTATGTTGTTTTATATCATTTTTCCTCTTATGTGGCTGCAAAGTTACAAAAATAAGTGAAAAGTGAAAAGTGAAAAGTGAAAAAATTGCTGCTGTCGCATCATCTTCCCTGTTTTTTTCGTAAATTTGCAGCCGAAATAGAATCAACCGCTTATGACAAAGGAAGAATTTGATGGGTATAGGGAGAAATATGCCCAGCAGATAGAGGCTATCAGGCTTGCTGCCCACGAACTGCATCAGAGTGTGAATGAGACTTATGGCGACGATCTGCCATACGGCTTTCATTTAGATATGGTGGTGGAGGGCGTGGTTTGCTACGGCCATTTAGTATGTGCTTGTGAGGAGGATGTGTTGCCGATGTTCTTTGGCGCTTATTACCACGACAGTATTGAGGACGCGCGGTTGAGCTATAACGATGTGATAAAGGCAGCCCGCGAGTGGATGACAGAGGAGCAAGCGCTGATGGCAACGGAGATTGTTTATGCCCTGACCAACGATAAGGGTCGCACTCGCGATGAGCGGGCAGGGGAGAAGTATTATAAAGGTATCCGCGAGACACCATACGCTCCGTTTGTGAAACTCTGCGACCGATTGGCCAACGTGACATACAGTTGTTCGATAGACAGCGGCAGGAAGGGCAATCACATGCGAGAGGTGTATAAGAGCGAAATGGGAAAATTCCTGCCTGCCATCATATCGGATACTGACGATTTGCGGAAGCAGATTCCCTTTGAGGCCATTACAGCCCTGGCGGAGATTCTGATCGATGAGGTGGATCGCGACGAAATCCGCAGGCAATGGAACTGCTAAAACAATAAAAAGATAGAGAAATTGCAAAATTTCTTGCAAAATATTTGTTAGTTTCGCAGAAAAGTGATAATTTTGCAGCCGAAAACGACAAAAACGAGAATTATGTCAATGTTGAATGCATACTTTTACGGCTATTACTTTTACTTTGCAAGCAATTGTGAAGCGGGAAGTTGCGTATAATTCAACTTATGACAGAGAAGATAAAAATCAAGGTCCCGCTTCACACAAGTGAAAGCGGGACTTGTTTTTAAATGAATAGTGAAATAGTAAATTGTCAAATAGTCAAATAAGGATATGAAGAGGATTGCCATACAAGGACTGATCGGGTCGTTCCACGATATCGCGGCGCACCTGTATTTCGAGGGAGAACAGATACAACTGATTTGCTGCTCCACCTTCGAACAGGTGTTCCAGTCGATCAAGCAGGACCCTACAGCCATCGGCATGCTGGCGATTGAGAACACGATTGCAGGCTCGTTGCTGCATAATTACGAGCTGCTGCGCGACTCAGGTACCACCATCGTGGGTGAGCATAAGTTGCATATCACGCACAGCATCTGCTGTCTGCCTGATGATGATTGGGACACCATTACGGAGGTGCACTCTCACCCTGTGGCGCTGATGCAGTGCAGGGAGTTCCTGGCACAGCATCCGCAGTTGAAGAATGTGGAGGCTGAGGATACGGCCGGATCAGCGAAGATGATTGCCGAAGGGCAGAAAAAGGGATGGGCGGCTATCTGTCATGCAGAGGCTGCACGACTCTACGGTTTGAAGGTGCTCGAGGATCATATCGAGGACAATAAGCATAATTTCACCCGATTCCTCGTGGTGTCGAATCCCAACAAGGCAGATATGCTGCGTCCATTGACAGAGACGAATAAGTCGAGTATCGTGTTTTCGTTGCCTCACGAGGAGGGTTCGCTGAGTCACGTATTAGCGATTCTCTCGTTCTATAAGATTAATCTCACGAAGATTCAGTCGCTGCCGATTATCGGAAGGGAATGGGAGTATCTGTTCTATGTGGATGTGATGTATGACGACCTTACCCGCTATCGTCAGTCAATCGATGCGATTATTCCGTTGACAAAGGATTTAATAATCTTAGGTGAGTATAAGGATGCACCTACCCCCTAACCCCCTCCCCAGGGGAGTGGGAATTGGATAGTTTAAAAAAGAAATAATTATGGATAAAATCAATTGTAATGGTAATCAGACTCCCCTCACCTCGGGAGGGGTTCGGGGGTGGGTTCCCGCAGAGAGATTAAGTTTGGTACAGGAATACTACTTCAGCCGCAAGTTGAAGGAAGTGGCCCAGATGAATGCTGGGGGCAAGGATATTATCAGCCTCGCCATCGGCAGTCCCGATATGCCGCCTTCAGAGCAGACCATCAATAAGTTGTGTGAGGTGGCTCATCAGCCCAATGCCCACGGCTATCAGCCCACGATGGGTACACCAGAACTGCGCGAGGCGATGGCTGGGTTTTACCAGCGTTGGTATAATGTGAGCCTCGACCCAAAGACGGAGATCCTGCCTTTGATTGGTTCGAAGGAGGGCATCCTGCACGTGACGCTCGCTTTTGTGAATCCTGGCGATGAGGTGCTCGTGCCCAATCCTGGCTATCCCACCTATACCTCGCTGTCGAAGATTTTAGGCGCGAAGATCGTGAACTACAATCTGCGTGAGGATAACGGCTGGCAGCCTGATTTCGACGAACTGGAGAAGATGGATCTTTCGAAGGTGAAGCTGATGTGGACCAACTATCCCAATATGCCGACGGGTGGTAATGCTCGAATGGAAACCTACGAGCGACTGGTGAAGTTTGCCAAGGAGCACGGTATCGTGGTGGTGAACGACAATCCCTACAGCTTTATCCTGAACGAGAAGCATCTCTCGATTCTTCAGGTGCCTGGAGCGAAGGAGTGCTGCATTGAGTTCAATTCGATGTCGAAGAGCCACAATATGCCTGGCTGGCGCGTAGGCCTGTGTGCCACGAATGCCGAGTTCATCTCCTGGATTCTGAAGGTGCAGAGCAACATTGAAAGCGGCACATTCCGAGGAATCCAGCTGGCTGCTGCTGAAGCCTACCAGAACAGTGATGAGTGGCACAGGACTTACAACATCGAGACCTATGCCCGTCGTCGCCGGCTGGCTGAGCAGATCATGCAGGCACTAGGTTGCGAGTTCGACAAGGGACAGGTGGGCATGTTCCTCTGGGGACGCATACCCTCTATATATAATAATGTGGAGGAGCTGACTGAGCGCGTGTTGTACGAGGCTCGTGTGTTCATCACCCCAGGATTCATCTTCGGAAGCAACGGTGAGCGCTACATTCGCATTTCCCTCTGCGCTAAGGAAGAGAAAATAGAACAAGCATTAGAAAGAATCAAACACATCATATAACTATGGAACTAGAATTAAAACCATTGAATCTGCCTAGCGACAGCGAACGACCATTCGTGATAGCAGGCCCCTGCTCAGCTGAGACAGAGGAGCAAGTGATGAGAACGGCCCGTGAACTGGCCATGAAGGGATGCCACAACTTCCGAGCCGGTGTGTGGAAACCACGTACGAAGCCAGGCGGCTTCGAGGGTAATGGCGAAAAAGCCCTGCCCTGGATGCAGCAGGTAAAGAAGGAGACCAAGATGCTGGTGGCAACGGAAGTAGCTACGCCAGAGCATGTTGAGCTGGCATTGAAGTACGACATCGATATCCTCTGGGTAGGTGCGCGCACCAGTGCCAACCCCTTTGCTGTGCAGGCCTTGGCCGATGCCCTGAAAGGTGTCGACGTGCCTGTCTTCGTCAAGAATCCTGTCAATCCCGATCTGGAGCTGTGGATTGGAGCTCTTGAGCGTATCAATCAGGCAGGCGTGAAACGTCTGGGAGCCATCCATCGCGGATTCTCCAGCTACGACAAGAAAATCTATCGCAACCTGCCTATGTGGCAGATACCCATCGAGTTGCGTCGCCGCATTCCTGATCTGCCCATCATCTGTGACCCATCGCATATAGGAGGTCGTCGCGAACTGATTGCACCCCTCTGTCAGCAGGCTATGGACCTGGGCTCCGACGGTCTCATCGTGGAGAGCCATTGCGATCCAGATAAGGCCTGGAGTGATGCTTCGCAGCAGGTGACTCCCGATGTGCTCGACTATATCCTCTCGCTGCTTGTCATTCGCGATGAGCATACTACGACGGAGGGAATCCAGCAGCTGCGCAAACAGATCGACGAGCTCGACAACCAGCTGATGGACCTGCTGGCCAAGCGCATGCGCGTAT
>JAEEGH010021709.1_pt1 | contig 13235 bp, 14 predicted proteins | sample 9134181 | NCBI WGS metagenome assembly JAEEGH01 (sample SAMN16246544, study PRJNA631951) | gut metagenome | biome: gut microbiome; feature: rumen; material: DP-attached | host: Bos | place: Iran: Karaj | collected 2018-10 | reverse complement strand
AATGCTTCTGTTTCTCAAATTCCAAGCGACGAAAGTCGCGTACAACCGCTTCTTCGTCCTAGCCCTAAAGTTTAATTAATTTTATAATCGGGCTTGACCCGATTATAAAATATTCCTTTTTGCGAATTTATGTCGAAAAAGCACGGATTGAATCATACACCACCACAATTGTTCCCACAGCAAACGCCGCTGCCATAGCACAGAAACAAAGCGTTTTCAGCCTTTTTTGGCTCTGCCTTATCCGCTTGGAAAATGCGAGCGCGGGGAACAGAGCGAAGACAAGCCAAAAAAACAGAAGCGTAGCACCAACAAACAGAGCCGTGCCTTCGTCCATCATGCCGTCATATCGATACACCAGCCCTGTCAGACAGAGGAACAAAAAGAACAATGTCAGCGGCGTTATCAGCGAGCAAAAAATTGCCAATACGCCGAGAAGAAACAGCAAGACTTTTTTCATTCTCTTTCCGCTTCCCAATTCTTGCATTAACCTTGCAGAATGTATGTGATAATTGCTAACGCACCACAAATAATTCCCCAATACTGAAAGGAAATAAAAAAGAAACTGTGTGTTTTGCGCAGTTCAAATTCTTCGCCCGTTTCTTTGTCAATTACTGTTTTGCCGGGTCTGCCGTTAAGGTATCTTCCTAAAAACCAGCAGGCTAAGCCTGAAATTAAAAGAGATAAACTCAAAGGCCATGCATTGTTCATCCAATAATCAGTTCCAAAAATACTGTCTACGACTATTTGCCCTCCAATCACGGTAGCAAAGATGATAAAAAATACTAAAAATCCAAAACCTTTCCAAATAATCAATGTTTTTCCTCCTATTGCAAAGCACGCCAGTGGCGTGTCCACATAACAATTGGTTGTACCGAACGCGGCTTGACCGCGTGTCGGCTACGAACCTTTGTTAGGACAAGTTTAACAATAAATATCTCTTTTATCCTGGAGTTATTTATTCATTTGAATAATACATTTTTAATTAGGATGTATTATTGCTATAGATTCAATATTTTTTTCTTCATCAAATGTTACTGATAAAGCACAATATGCTAATCCAAAAAAACATTCTGGTTTTATATAAAATTCTTCATAGTTATTTCCTTTTATCCAAGGTTCTCCAAGTTGTTTAACTATATAATCATATGAAACATTTTCAATTTTATTTTTTTCAATAATAGCATTTGCTTTATTTAATCTAATCTTATATTTTATTGGATTTATTAAACATAAAGACAGAACAACTATTATTATTGAGAAAAATATAGTAATTATCTTTTTTACTTTTTTATTCATTATTTAAATACAACCGCTTCCTGCTTTTCCCTAAAGTTATATTTTCCAATAATTTCAGCAAGCTTGACTTGCTGAAATTATATTCCATTATTACGCTCCTTCGTTTCGCTAAAAATTCTAAATAATAGCTTCCTTGCGAGCTTTCATTACTACGACTTCTTCGTCTTAGCCCTCATATTTTTTTCTCCTAGCGCCCCAGTGCGGGCGTCCACATAACAATTGGTTGTACCGCAGCGGGCTCGACCCGCTGTCGGCTACGAACCTTTGTTATGTGATTATTAAGCTTCTCCATTAATATCTAAATCAAAAAACTTATGGTTTTTCAAATCATAATAAATACGCCAAAAACCAGCTCCGCCATCACACACGCTTATTCTAATGTGCGATGACAACCACTTTTTATCTGCTCCATAAAAGAAATCTAAAAAGACAACTTCTTTATCATCTTTGATTTCAGAAGAAATATGAACACCGTATTTTTCCCAGCTCAATATTATATTGCGGCATTGTTCATCATCATACGCAAAAATATAATCAAATAATTTGTTTAAATGCTCATAACATTTTTCATCTGTTAAAATGTTCAAATTATCTTCTGTGATATAAAAATCATTATCAATTTTTACGGAACTGATTTTCTTTGTTTCAAAATTATATATTTTTTTCCCTTCAACTGTGTTTAACAAGATTCCTTCTGTGCTGACAGTACTGATTGTTCCCCATTTATAATGAGATACAGTACGTTGAAGATTTTTGGAATTATTTATTACTTTCTGTACTGTAACAATGTCATAAATTTTTCCATTTTTGTAGACAGAAAATAAAATAGATTTTTTATTAAACTCTAACGGTATTAAATCCTGATAATCTGATGTTACGCAATACATTGCATCATTGGAAAGAAATACAGAATAATGCCAGCCGTCAATCTGCCACAAAGATTTTTCCATATCGTTGTTTTCGAAACAAGTTATTTTCTTTTCTGGAAAGTCAACGGTAATAAAATATTTTTCATTTTTTGAATATTCTATATATGTTTCAGGCGGAAGTAATGGCTCATCTGCAAAAATTGAATTAAGCAAAATCACTGCAAAGAATAGACATAATTTTTTTTCATATTTTTACCTCTTGCGCCCCAGTGCGGGCGTCCACATAACAAACATTCTCCGTATCCGCGGTAATCCTCTTATGCTGCAATAAATGCCGCATAAGATTCACAGCAGGACATCCTATTCCCCATATTACCACGAATTAGGAATTTTGTATAGCGTACTATGCCGCTCCGTCTAACGCGCTAAGACTTATCGCCGCCTAATATTCCGTCAAGCGGGCTGACCACGTCTTTCGCGCCGCGGTTTAGGACGTGCGTGTAAATCATTGTCGTGCGGACGTCGCCGTGGCCCAAAAGTTCCTGGACTGTGCGGATGTCATAGCCGTTACCCCGCAACTTCCGCCGCCGCCCTTATCTTCTGTATTCCTTCCAAGACGGCGGCCTTTTTTTGCGGAGTGTAAAAGCGGACTTTTGGCTCAAGCTCTTTTAATAGCGGAACTAGCGCCTTTAGCTTTTCGATGTCCAGCGCGTCGGGAGGAAAGACGGCCAATATGCCGCTGGTACTTTCGTTCCATTCGATTTTGGCGGAAGGGCAAAGGGCGGCCGCGGCTTCGATGGCGGCGCGGCGGATGTCCTCGTCGCGCAAAACACGGTCGCGGAAGCGAAACTTTCCGGGAAAATAACGCCACTCCATTTTACGCCTGCCCTTTCGTTCCCAAAAACGGCTTCATCGCCCGCGCCCCGAACATAACTGTGGAGGCGTTGTGCAAAAGGGCGGCCAAAGAAGGCGTTATCGCGCCGAACAAGCTTAGGAACATCAGCGCGGTGTTCACGCCGATTATGTCGCGGTTGTTCAAGTCGATTCGTTCCATCAGAGCGCTCCCCAAGCCGCGGACTTTTAAAAGGCCTTCCAAGCCGCCGCCTTCAGGAAGCGATATGTCAGCCGTTTCGCCCGCGATGTCGGCGGCGTTTCCCATCGCGATTCCAACGTCGGCCGCGCTAAGGGCGGGCGCGTCGTTTATTCCGTCGCCGACCATCACGACCTTGCGGCCGGCCTTCTTTTCCTTTTCGATGAACGAAACCTTGTCTTCGGGGAGCGCCCTCGAAAGGTATTGGTCAACGCCGGCGGCGGCCGCCGCGTTCTTGGCCGCGCCCTCGTCGTCGCCTGTGATCATCGCGCATTTTGTTATGCCCGACTTTCGCAAGGCTTGAATCACGCGGGCGGCGTTTTGGCGCAAGGGATCGTTTATGGCAAAGGCGGCTATCAAGCGCTTTTCTTCGGCAAGGTACAAAAGCGACTCGCCGTTTTCAAGCGCGGCCGTCTGGATTTTTTCTAGGCCGGCTTCCGCCTGGCATTTCTCGTCGTCAAAAATAAAATGCCGGCTTCCTATCAATAGCCGTTTTCCCTTTAGGCTTGTGGCGATTCCGTGGGCCACGATGTATTCCACTTTCGCGTGCTCTTCCGGGTGAAGAAGGCCGCGCTCCTTTGCGGCTTGGACAATTGCCGCCGCGATTGGATGTGCAAAGTGCTCCTCAAGGCAGGCTGCAAGCGCCAAAAGCTCGTCGTCCGATTTTTTGCAAAAGGAATGGATTTTAGAAAGGCGCGGCGAGGCGCAGGTCAGCGTTCCGGTTTTGTCAAAGACAAGCGTGTCGGCCTTTGACGCTTCCTCCAAAAATTTTCCGCCCTTTACGATGATTCCATTTTCCGCGGCCTCTTTCATCGCGCTCAAGACCGCGATCGGAGCGGCAAGCTTCATCGCGCAAGAATAGTCAACCATGAGGGTCGCCATCACTTTGCGAACGCTACCGGTGAACAAGAATGTCGCGGCCGAAAGAATAAAGTTGCACTTTACAAGCTGGTTTGCCAAGTTTTCGGAACGAACTTGTGAAGACACTTTTAGCCGCTCCGAAGAATCTATCATCGAAAGAATTCCCTGGACTTTTGTTTGGCTTCCGACCGCGCGCGTCTCGACAAAAATCTCGCCTTCCTGCACAAGAGTTCCCGCAAAGACAGAAGAGCCCTGCCGCTTTTCAACCGCGAGCGGCTCTCCGGTTATCGCCGCTTGGTTCACAAGGGCCTCGCCGCTTGCGACAGTTCCGTCAACAGGAATCACGCCGCCGCTTCTAACCGCGACCAAGTCGCCTTTTTTTACAAGGCTTATCGGAACGGTTTTTTCGACGCGCTTTTTGTCCGCTCCGATTTCCACAAGCTGGACTTTGTCGTTTTTTGAAAGCAAGCGGTCGGCCAAGTCGCCGTATGATTTTTTCTTGGTGAACTCTTCTATCGCGTCGCCAACGTTCAGCAAAAAATTTATGTTGGAAGCGGTCTTAGCGTCGCCCGCCAAAAGGGAGGCTGCAATCGCGGCTGAATCCAAGACTTCGGAATGAAAGACCTGCCCCGCCGCCACGCGCAAAAGGCCGCGCGCGATTCTTGGACAAAGCGAAACGACGCGCAAGAGCAAGCGAATGTAAAAAGGCAAAAAGGCCTTTGCGTAATGTTCCGCCGTCATCACGGCCAAGTTGAACAAAAGGCTTTCCTTTTCTTGCGGCTCGCCGACTTCGTCAAGCAGCTCTTTTTTTTGCAAGTATTTTTCGGACAGCGCCATAAAAAGCGCCTTGATATGTTTTTCTGAAAGAATGGAAGCGTCGTAATAAATCAAAAAGGAGCCGACGCAGTAATTGGCGCTGGCGCTCTTGATTCCTTCCTGCGTGGAAAGAAGCTCGGCGGCCAGCGCCGCCTGCCGCGCGGACACTTGGCTTTTGTCGTAGCCAATCCTTACGCGGCCCGGCAAAGAATGTTTGACCCAAAATTTCATGGCGAATTTTTGGCTGGCCCGTCCGGCTTACGCCTTGGCGGAACTTTCGGCCTTTAGGTCCTCAACGTCTTCTTTGAGCGTCTCAAAATATTCTTTTGCGTCTTCCTTTAATTGGGCGCCGCAAGCCAAGGCCTTGGCCGCTCCTTTTTTAAATGTGTCAGTCTGAACAAAGGCCGCCGCCAACGCTCCGGCCGCGACTCCCCACAAAAATTTTTTCCATCCGTCTGTCATTTTCTTGCCTCCATGACAAGCAGATATTAGCATAGACTAATTTAAATGTCAATTAGACAACGAAAATTTTACAGGGATAACGCAGCGGCAGCCCAAGCCTTGCACTTTTGAACGTCGTCGCCTTCGGGCGTAAGGTGGACCATAAGGGGTTCGCCCAAAAGGACGGCGCCCTGGCTTTTGATTCTGTCCGCCCAGTCGCGAAGCCACTTGCCGTCGCCCCAATCGTAGGAGCCGAAGATTCCGATTTTCTTTCCAGAAATCGAGCCTTCAATCGCGGCAAAGAATTCCTCAACGCTGTCCTCCAAAACCTCGTCGCCCATCGCGGGGCTTCCCAAAAGCAAAACGTCGCAAGACAATGCGGCGGCCTGGTCCGCTCCGTCGGCGGTCGCGCAAAGGACTTCCGCTCCCTTTTCCTTAAGCGAACCGCAAATGGCGTTGGCCATCGCTTCCGTGTTTCCTGTAGTGCTCGCGTAAATCACAGCAACTTTCATATATGCCTCCAAATATTTTTAAGCCGCCTTGACGGCCTTTTTGCCATAACAAATTATTTCTTTAATCGAAAAGCCCCGCTCAAAAAGGCGCAGGCAGCGCTCCGAACATTCCTTGTAAAGAAGCGAAAGCTTTTTGGCGCTCTCAACGTCGCGGTAGGCTTTCCAAGAGCCGCAGTGGACGCAGCCCCTTCCGCCGCGCCTTTCAAAGTCAATCACGTCCAAAGGCGGATAGCCCAAAAGAAGCCCCACCTCGTGCGGAAAACTTGAGCCGCTTTTTATTTTGGAACAGACTTCTTTTACAAAATCCTGAACGGATATCGCGCCGCAAGGGCCGCAATTTGAGTAGCCTTTTTGTAAGAGATATTTTTTCGCGCAAGGGTTTGACAAGATTTTTTGAACCCAATCCGCGTCGTAAAAAATCGCGACAATCCTTTGCCGCCTTCCTTGGACAAAGGCGCTTTGGATTCCAAAAGATTCCAGCGCCGCCGCGCAGTCGCAAAATTCGCGCTCGCAAAAATCGCTTTGCCTTACGGAAAACAAATTTCCCGCCTTGATTCCGCACAAGGCTGGCGCTGCGCATCTTACCAAAGTTTTTGCAAAAACAGAAGCCGCGGCGCCTTTTTGGTTAGCAATAACTAACTTTTTCATGCTGTTAAATTAGCATATGCTAACTATTTTGTCAAGCGCCTACGCTAGCGCCACGTCCAGGACCATCATCAGCGCGAAGCCCGCGGCGAATGTTATCGCGCAAATGTCAGTCTTTTCGTCGCGGACGGCTTGGGGAATAAGCTCCTCGATGACGACGTAAACCATCGCGCCCGCCGCAAAAGAAAGCATGTAGGGCAACAAGGGAAGCAAGAGCGCCGTAAGCAAAATCGTAAGGGCGGCGGCGATTGGCTCAACCGCGCCCGAAAGGGTTCCAAACAAAAAGGCCTTTCCCTTGCCCTTCCCTTCGCTTAAAAGCGGCATCGAAACAATCGCGCCTTCGGGAAAATTTTGGATTGCGATTCCAAGCGCCAGGGCAAACGAATCCGCCGCGCTTATCGCCGCTCCTCCGCTCAAAAAGCTGGCCAAAGCAACGCCGACGGCCATGCCCTCAGGAATGTTGTGCAAGGTGACGGCGAAGAAAAGCATCGTCGTGCGGCTTATCGACGCGGCGGGGCCTTCGGGCTTTTGCGCCATCGCGTGCAAGTGCGGAGTGATTTTGTCAAGAAAAAACAAAAAGGCGATTCCCGCCGCGAATCCCGCCAAGGCGGGCGCGAAGGCAAGGCGGCCCAAAGAAGCCGACATGTCCATCGCCGGAATCAAAAGCGACCAAACGCTAGCCGCCACCATGACGCCCGCGGCAAAGCCCAAAAGGCCCCGCTCAAGGCTGTCGTTCATCTTGCCTTTTAAAAAGAAAACCGTCGCGGCCCCTAGCGTCGTTCCCAAAAACGGCAGGGCCAGGCCAAAGAAAAGCGCGCTCATAAGCGTATTGTATCACGAGCCGCTTTTTTTTGCTAGAAGAAATTTTTGCGCTAATTTCGCCAATTCGCCAGTTCCGCGGCAAGTTTATTCATAAATTCATCGCTGCCAGTTCCGTGAGTTCCTTGTCCAAAAGTTCCTGTCTCAAAACGGATGTAGACATTGTCCTCGGAAAAATCTGTATCAGCTTCTTTCTTTAGCATCGCAAAGCCGCGGGCGTTAAAACAGTCAAACAAGTCGTCTGAATTTTTTGTGGGAACCACATCGTCGTTTGAGTCGCTGAACATCAAGATTTTTGAGCTGGGCTTGGGCGTAAAGTTGCAATTATAACCAGCGATTTTTTTGCTTATCGACTTGCGGAGCGCGCTGCTTTCGTTAAGCATGTCGGGCTTGAGGCTGTCGGACCAAGCAGCGGGCGACACTCCGCCATCATAGTCCAAATCAAGAACTTTAGACTCTATGTCTGCTTTGTTTTTAAAAATCGAGTTCTCGTCAAAGCCCATTTTTAAAAGCCTGTTGTAGCTTATAAGGCCAAGCCACACAACCCACGGGGCCAAAGCGGGATTATAGTCGCTCAAAGACTTGTTGACCGTAGTGCTTATGTCGTAGGGCCCCGCTCCGGCAAAAGTCTTTGTAATATTAATTGAGCCATAGACAGAGGTTGTGTCCACAAGCTTTTGAACGTGCATTGCGGTCTGTCCGCCTTGGCTATAGCCCACGTTGGCAAGCTTGTCCTTCCAAGAGTAGCCTAGCGAAGAAAGCCATTTTCGCGCGCAAATCAAAGCCTGCAAGGATGTCCTTGCGTTCACGTCGCCAAAGGCAAAGGCTTGAATCTGCCCTGACGATTCAAATCCAATATAATCGGCCGCGACGCCAACCGCTTTTTTGTCGGCAATCAATTTTTCAAAATCTGCCAAGTTTCCGCCATGCGAGGGAACGTTTTTCTTGGCTGTTGTCGCTCCGTGATTCATAAGAACCGCAAAGTCAAACTCAGGCTTTGGCTCCGCGTTATAATATTCAGCGGGCATAACGATAATGGCAGACGCGCGGACAGACTCCCCGGCCACGTTCCTTGTCGGATATGAAAAAACAATCTTTTTATAATTTTTTCCATTTCTTTCTTGGAGAGCACTGCTTACGTCAACTTGAATGTCAGAAAGCGCGACATTATAAGGAAGCTCGACATAGGGATTGTCCGTTCCAGAAGCGGAACCGCAGCCCACCGCAAAAAAGCCTGCGACTGCCATAAGAACAAAGAAAAATGACAAATGTTTTCTCATAAAAAGGCCCTCCTAACGTCCGCTATTCTACCACAGCGTCCGCATCATGCATAGGGCGTCAGCCCAGCGCCACGTCCAAGACCATCATCAGCGCAAAGCCCGCGGCAAATGTTATCGCGCAAATGTCGGTCTTTTCGTCGCGGGTGGCTTGGGGAATCAGTTCCTCGATGACAACGTAAACCATCGCGCCCGCCGCGAACGAAAGCATGTAGGGCAAAAATGGAAGCAATAGCGCCGTAAGCAAAATCGTAAGTGCGGCGGCGATTGGCTCGACCGCGCCGGAAAGGGTTCCGAACAAAAAGGCTTTTCCTTTGCCCTTCCCCTCGCCGACTAGCGGCATTGAGACAATCGCACCTTCAGGAAAATTTTGGATTGCGATTCCAAGCGCAAGCGCAAACGAGTCCGCCGCGGCCTTTTTGGTTAACCAGCGATTGCCACCGCGACCCAGCTTTTGCATTTCGCCACGCCGACCCAAGCAATGAGTCGGGAAGCCCAAGGCTGATAAATGCCAAATAAATTATTGGCAAAAGAAGCGTCGCCATGCAATTACTCCTGCGGAGCGTAAGTCCATTCAAAGTAGCAGCACAACTCGATGTCGCCGTCGCTGCTGTTAAGCGGATAAAGCCACTTCTTCTTTCCGCCGCCGGTGGTAAGCTTTACGCTGGTCGGGCCGTCCATGTAACCCCAAGTGTCGCTTGCCGGGTCATAGCTAAGCCTCATCTTTATCAAGCCTATATGGTCGTCCGCTGTGACAGTGTCCTTTTCCATAACGTCCATCGTGAACTCAACGTAGTGCTCCCTGTTCCTTGCGAACACAACCTCTTTCTTGCACGACCAATTAGGCTCAGGCTCTTCTTTGGCTTTGTAACCGCCGGAACCGTTGAAGACCCAATACTTGTTGCCGTTCTTTCCGGTCTCCTCCAACTCCTTGGCCGCATCGCGCGGAACGTTAAGGTCTGCAAAATCAATTGAAGCGTTGCTGCCAAAGGACCAGTAATACTCCGGACTTGTTCCGCCGTCGCGGTCAACCTTGGCGTTGACATAAACCGGATAGAAGACAAGCTTGCCCTTTGGCAATAGCGCCGTCGTGACAGAAGACTTTGCAAGCTTTCGGCACCTAAAGGTTGAATCGTCTCCAATTCCGCTGTACGCGAACATATAGAAATACCACTTAATATTCTGGTGGAAGGGCTTTAGCGTAAAGCCGCTCTTTAAGTCTTTGAGGTTTAAGAGGAAATGTCCCTGTCCTTGTCCCGGTTCAAGCTTAGTCTGGGCTTCAGTAAGAGTGTCAGGAGCGCTGATCACTTCCGCGCGCTCCAAGCTTTCCGGCTCCGTGTGGCTTCCAGGAACGCCGTAAAGGATGTAGCCGCCGTCTTCCGCGTCGGAGCGGCTGTCAGAGTAGCGGTCAAATACAAAGACTACAGACGGATTGACTCCGCCGACGGTAGATTCGTTGGCCTTAAAATTCTTTAGCGGACAGAACTTGGTGTCAAGCTTTGCGACAGGAACGTAATCCGTCACATTATTGTTGTACGAAACAATCCTTGCCCACAAGTAATTCGTTCCCACCGCTGGCGTAAGCAAAAGCGTTTGGTTCAAAGGCTTCCAATCAAGCGCTTCCAAAGCGGCCGTGTCGCTTGTGCCAGACCTTGTGATTTCGCTTGTAGTAATGGCGTAAGAAATCTTGTTGTAGACGATGTAAGTTCGCAACGACAAGACGATTCCGTCGTATACGGTAAGTTCCTTAAACCTTATGTCAGGACAACGCGACTGGGCTTCTTTGACATCGTCGGATATGTCGTATTTTTCATTGTCGTATACGCTTGTGATAATGCACTCGCTTATCAAGGGGTTTTGCGACTTGTAAGGAATGCAAGGCTCTTCGTCGTCGTAATCGTCGTAGTCGTCGCCGTCGGTGTCCCTGTCGGCGGGATTTGTGTAAAAGATTTTTTCGGGCGCCGCTTCCCTATGCCATCCAAAGACTTCGTAAAAGTCTCCGATCCTGTCGTCGTCAGTGTCAGCCTTGCTGTCGTCGGAGCCGTATTGGCGCTCTATGTTAAGCGGAAGATAGTCTTCGTCGTTATCCATGTCGTAGAAAATCGAATAGTCGGCGCCCGCGTCAAGATACAGTTCCTTTAAATTGTAGTCAGGATATCCAGTATGCAAAACGCTTTCGCTTTGCGGATCTTTTACAAGATAATCGTTGAACATTTCTTCGGCCTGGACGTTGTTGACGGTATAGCGCTTTAGAATGTACCAGTCGCCTTCCTTGTGGCTGGCCTTGCTTTCCTTTCCTCTGATGGAACGTATCTTTCCGCTCTCAAACAAAGAAAGAGCTCCGTCCGCAAAGCCGGCGATGTCAGTCAAAGCGTCGTAGACGGAAATCTTGTTGTAAAGGCTGTCCAATCCGCGCGCGTTTGTGTTAAAGCTGCACTTAGTGGAAATCCAATATCGCTCCTCGGGCTGAACGTAGCCGGAAGAATTTAATTCTGGGCCGTAGTCGATTCTGACTTGCGCGCACTTGGCCTTTACCTTTGTGACGGCTTCGTTAAAGTCAACGGGCTGCATCTGGCCCTTTTTGTTAAACTGGTAGTTGTAGCCCGAAACGCTTACGTTAAGGCAAGCCGGATCGTTTACGATGGACTCAAAGGCATCGACATCCAGCTCGACTTCCATAAGAATTTCCCTGCTGTCTCCCGGCTCAAGCGTAATCTGGGACGCAATACTAAAATTCTTGAGCGGAACAAAGCTTGTAAAGTTTTCATCGGAATAACTAAGCTTGCTTAAGTTGAGCGTAAGGTTGGTCAAAGTGTAAGAGATGTTCGATGTGTTCTTTGCGGTAACCGTAGTCTTGACGAGTCCGCCTTTGACGTCTCTAGTCTCTCCGCTTGTGTAAGCCTTGCTGTCAGTGAATGTCGTGGAGGAGGATTCCGCAAAGCTCTTTGTCATGGAATACGACGAAGTGTTGGTGTACCTTCCGTCAACGCCAAATTCGCCAAAGCCTTCAAAGCCGTGCTCCCCAGAGCCGCCCAAGTGGCCTTTTACAAACCAACCGAACGTGGCCGCGGATGTGGTGGAATTTGTGTACGCGTTTGAGTTTGTGTGGGTAAAGCCTTCCGACTTTGTCTGGGCGGTTTGCTCCGTAGTGGACGAACCGATTGTGTATTTATAGCCGATTGTAAAGTCATCGGAAATCTCGATGTCCATTTTTGGAAGGTCCGCGATTCTTGGGTCAAAAATATGGCGGATTGTATCGAACATCGAAAGCTCTTCAAAGTCGGTCCATTGGTCGCCGTCGGTGTCCTCGCTGTAGGGGTCGGTGCCGTAGCGGTTTATTTCGTACCAGTCCGAAATGCCGTCGCCATCCGTGTCCGAGGTTGTGTCGCTGGCTCCCGCGTTTATATGGACAAAATCCTTGGAATAACTTGAGGTGTAGTTTGGAGCGGTTAAATAGACGGAAAATTCCGTTCCCGAAGGAACCTTCTCTTTTGACAAAACCAAAAGGCAGTCAAACGAAAGCTTACCGTTGTCATAAGTCGTGGCTCGCAGGCTGCTGTTCAAAATTGCCAAATCAAAGGGAACGTTGTCCCCTACATTCGTGTAAACAGTAAGGATTCCTGTTTCTTTGCTGTAAAAGGCGTTTCTGACCGCAAAAGTATTTCCGGACGGACCGGAAGACCCGCCGGAATTTGCAGAATTGCTGCAAGAAAAAAGCGCCAGTAAAACGGCGCCCACAAAAGAAAATTTCTTCATGGCAGAACACTCTCACAAAATAAACACTGATTCCTGCCACCCTATTCATAAAATTATATCCTAGAAAGACGAAAAAGTCAAATTTTTTAGCCTCAAATATAACAAATCGTTAATTGAACAAAATGTCAAAAATCGCTATACTTATCTATATATTTTCCGAAAGTAAAGGTGGAGAGGAAAAATGGAGAGTAATACTAAAATGGAAACAAAAAACGTTCTTGTCTCTATGGACAACGATTATTTTGCCGGCTGCATGGACGAGCTTGAAGACTCGCTGGACGAAGGCTGGTCTGTTGTTGACCGCGAGTACGATGAATGCACAAACACTTCGTTTTTGACGCTTGAGCGCGAATTGGTTTGCGCCTAAGACGCGCCATTGCTCAGGTCAAAAAAGGCTGTCCGGTTTGGACAGCCTTTTTTGTTTATGGCGTAGTTGTAAACTTGCCTTTGTATGTATCCGCGATTTTCACCGCGCCGGCCTTTGTCGGGTGCGGGTCAAACCAAATAGGAATCGTTTGGCCAAAGGTGCTCACCAAAGCGTCAAGGTTGAATTTTTCCGGGTCGGCGTGAATCAACGTTTTATGCGTGTCTCGAACCACGGTGTTAATTACAGACGCGACATCGACATATTCCACATAAGGATTCGCGGACGCTTTGTCAGAAATGTAATCATTCAACTGTCCCAAGAATCCTTGGGCGATGCCGTTTATCGCCACAATCTTTTCTGTCGTAGATTTATACATAGGCGTGTATTGAGAGTCGGGAATTGGCGGATTTCCTGTAAAATAATGGTAGGGGCTGTAAACGGACATTACATAAACAGTCGCGCCGTTATCAGCCAAGGTTCCAAGGA
>JAEEGH010021708.1_pt1 | contig 13235 bp, 9 predicted proteins | sample 9134181 | NCBI WGS metagenome assembly JAEEGH01 (sample SAMN16246544, study PRJNA631951) | gut metagenome | biome: gut microbiome; feature: rumen; material: DP-attached | host: Bos | place: Iran: Karaj | collected 2018-10 | reverse complement strand
TTTCATTTTTCTGCGATTTTTTTTTTTTCTGAATAAGTTGACTCGTTGCAGCGTTGACTATCATTGACCCTGCTGGCGCTCGGCAGAGTTCATGCAAGCCTGACTCTGCTCTCGCTGTTGCAGCGTTGACTATCGTCGACCCTACTGGCGCTCGGCAGAGTTCATGCAAGCATGACTCTGCTCTCGCTGTTGCAGCGTTGCAGTGTTGCAGTTCAAAAGTAAAAGAAGACAATAGCGTTGCAGTGTTGCAGTGTTGCAGTTCAAAAGTAAAACATTTTTCCCATCCTATGAAAGGATGTAACCCACTGATGCTGAAATTGTCACCGCTCAGGACTCGAAATTGTTCGCTTAGCTTGTCCAGGAACTATAGGTCGGAACGACCTGCGGATAGAAGGGAAACGCCAGCATCGCCCCCGGAGTCGCCCAGCATGCTTGCAACTGCTGCCACTTCAGGGCACACTTATGGAAGTTGAATAAATTTGAAAAGAAAAAGCGTCGAATTCTTTGTTATTTCAGCAGCTTTTTGTACTTTTGCAGCGTCTAAGAAGAGGTAACGCCAGCTACTGTAAATCGGACAAATAACTTTCAGTTATATAGAAGTTGAAATCAAAGACATAATGAAGAGGCTCCTGATGGTTTTCTTGCTGTGCCTGGCTGTGCTGAATGTCAGTGCCCAGAAGTCTGCATCCAACGAGGTGGAACGGTTGGAGGCCAGGATGTATCGACTCTATACTGGCTATGATTACGACGAGTTCATCAGTGTCACCGATAGTCTGAAGAGAGCGGCCGAGGCGGCTGGCGACGATCGTATGTTCTATCGTGCCTGGGCGAACCAAGTGCTCTACTCCTGTAATCGCCAGCGGCGCAGCAGGGCTATGCAGATAGCGAAGGAAATGCAGGATCATGCCATTAAGCGAGGCGACCACTGGGGCATCTATAACGGACTTCACGTGTCGGCCTATGCCCATGAGCAAATGGAGAACCGTGCGGAGGCCATCAATGGATTCAAGAAGGCTGTCAACTACCTGCACGAGCACATGCCCAATGAGAGTGCGGCTTCCAGCCTGCTAGAACTGGCGAAAATATATTATTTGCAAAGCCGCAATGAGAGCGCTATCCAATATGCTGAGCAAGCCATCCATGAGCCTCATCTGAATGAATTACACCGACTGAATGCCTACTCCCTGATGTGCCTGTCGGCTGCCGACAGTGCAGCATACCACCCAAAGAACAGTGACTTCAGGGCAGACTTCAATCGCTTTTATGCAGAGCGGGAGAAGGTCAAAAAGGCTTATGGACGGGATGATAGTTACGGCCAAAGGGTGGATATATTTAGATGTATACTTAATCACCATTTCGATGAGGCCCTGCAAATTGCCTCCACCATCCGTGCGCCGGTGACGCGCTATAACATGGAGCGTGAAATATACTTTAAACAGAAGAATTATGAGAAGGCCTATAAGTCGCTGGTTAACTATATGATATGGAAGGACTCCGTCAGCGAGCTGCGCAATTCGCATCTGCTCCTGGAGATGATCACCTCGATGGACGTGGGGCGCCTGGAGAACGAACAGAAGGAACTGAGGCTGCGTAACCAGTCGTTACAGCTGGAGAACATGGCCGGTGAACTGGAGCAGAAACGGCTGGTGGAAGAGGCGCTGCAGCTGAACCTGAAAAACAAGGAGGTGGAGCTGCAGAATGCTGCTGTCAGGCTGCAGAACGACAGTCTGGACCATTATAACAAGAACCTCCAGATCAGCGAATACCAGTCGAAGATGAAAGCGAATGAACAAGCAGCCCGCGCTCGTAGAATCTTCACCACATCGGCCATCGCCATCGCTGCACTCATCATCCTGGCACTCGCTTTCATACTCTGGCGAAGGAACCAGAATGCACGCCGACTGAAGCTCATGAACGACCAGCTGCAGGAGGCTAACACGAACCTGAAGGCCGCCTACGACCAGTTGGAGGAGACGACGACGGCCAAAGAGCGTATGGAGAGTGAACTCCGCATTGCACGGGAAATACAGATGGGAATGGTGCCAAGCCTTTTCCCCCAACACAGCCACATCGACATCTATGGCATACTGAAGCCTGCCAAGGAGGTGGGTGGCGACCTTTACGACTTCTTCTTTCTGAACAACAAGCTCTATTTCTGTATTGGCGATGTGAGCGGTAAGGGCATCCCTGCCTCGCTTTTCATGTCGGTGATTGTCAGTCTGTTCCGTATGGTGGCCAAGAAGGGTTTCCCACCGGAATATATTGCTACGCAGTTAAACGAGAACATGTCTGAGAACAATGAGAACGGCATGTTCTGCACTTTGTTCATAGGAGAGATCGATATTCAAAGCGGCAAGCTCTTGTACTGTAACGCCGGTCACACTCCACCGGTGCTGATGGCGGGTAAACAGGACGGGGACGCTCCCTCGGCCCCTGCATTCGTGGAAATGGAGGCGAATGCTCCTATCGGCCTATGGCCGAAACTGGAGTACAAAGGCGAGGAAATAGAGAGTGTTAAGGGCAGACCTCTGTTCCTTTATACTGACGGGCTGTCGGAGGCTGAGGATGCTGAGCAGTTGCAGTTTGGCGATGCTCGTGTCCTTGACGTCATTGCCAGCCAGCCCTTTGACGGAGCCCGGCAGATGGTGGAACGTCTGACGGAGAGCGTGAAGCAGCATGTGGGCGATGCCCCGCAGAGCGACGACCTCACGATGCTCTGCATCATGTGCAGTTAGGTGGGGGGCCTGATGCTGTTTCACCAGGGGGGGAGGGTGAAGCAGGTGGTGGGTGCCCTGTCTGAGAAACAGATGAGCTTGCAGCGGGCAATGATGGCGGCTTTTCTGCCATTAACGGGGGCGGTTGCGGTGAAATGGCGCAGGCGATAGCCAAAGATACGAAAAAAAAGTGAAAATAGTATGAGCATTCGTTTTTTTTCAGTAATTTTGCAGGCTGAATGAAAAAGAAGATGATGAAAACACGTATATGTGGTTGCCTGATGCTGGCAGCCGTCTGTATGAACGCGATGGCTCAGGGAGGCACGAAGTCGCCCTACAGCCAGTACGGGCTTGGTACGCTGGCCGATGTGTCGCAGAGTATGAACCGCGGCATGAACGGTGTGGGGCTGGCGCTGCAGCAGGGTGACCAGGTGAACACGCTGAACCCCGCCAGCTATGCGGGCGTGGACTCGCTGACCATGTTGTTTGATGCAGGTGTGACCCTGCAGACCACCAACTACAAGGAGGGTGGCAGGAGGCAGAACGGCTCGATGGCCGACCTGGAATATGTGGTGGGCTCGTTCCGTGCCTGGAAGGGCGTGGGTATGGCCTTCGGCATACGTCCCTTCTCGAGTGTGGGCTACAGCTATTCTTCGACCACCAACCTCGGTAACTCCAGCGGAACGATAGCCGAAGCCTACAGCGGCAGCGGCGGTCTGCACGAGGTGTTCCTCGGTGTGGGCGTGCAGGTGATGAAACCCCTCTCGCTCGGTGCCAACATAGGCTACCTGTGGGGCGACATGAGCCGTTCGGTGACCAGCTCGGGCGGTTCGAACGTGAATACGCTGATGAAGACCTATTCCGTCAGCGTGAGCAACTATAAGCTGGACCTCGGTGCACAGTGGAAGCAGCCAATAGGCAGGAAAGGCACCCTGACGGTGGGCGCCACCGTGGGCATAGGCCACAAGCTGAAGGCTGACCCCAAGATGGACATCACGATTGTGAACACAACCGGGTCAATGGACACCACTACCTTCAAGGTGAACGACGGACTGAAGCTGCCGATGAGCTACGGGGTGGGTGCTGCCTACAACCACCTGGGACGGCTGACGGTGGCTGCCGACTGGACGCTGGAGAAATGGGGCAGCGTAGACTTCCCTGCCTTCAACTCTCAGACCAGCCAGTATGAGCTGACCTCTGGGTTGCTGAAGGACCGTACGAAGGTGAATGTGGGTGTGGACTGGCTGCCGACGACCAACGTGCTGAACCGCAACTTCCTGAGTCATGTGCACTATCGCATGGGTGCCGGACTGGCTACACCTTATTATAAAATAGGCAATCAGGACGGTCCGAAGGAGCTGAGCGTGAGTGCCGGACTGGGCATACCCGTGCTGACAGGACGCTCGTTGGTGAACGTGAGTTTCCAGTGGGCCCACACCAGCGCGAAGGACCTGATTACGGAGAATTCGTTCAGGCTGAACATCGGCGTGACGTTTAACGAAAGATGGTTTGCCAAGTGGAAGGTGGAGTAGCGGAAAGGCTGAGGACAGCTGCCGGGCGGCGCATGAGGATGCTGCCGGTTATGGCGGCCTGTCTGTGGCTTGTGCTCTTTGCTGCGGCGTGTACGGAGGCTGTAGAACATACGGCTCCGGCTGTGCGTGACCGCGACTCGGTGGCCATGATGCGTTCCTACGGTGTGAATACCCTGATCAGCGACTCGGGGGTGATCAAGTACAGGATCGTGACCGAGGAATGGTTCGTGAATGTGGCCAAGAAACCGTCACGATGGGAGTTCATGAAAGGCGTGTTCTTTGAGCAGTTCGACGAGAAATTCCACGTCGAGGGCTATATACAGGCCGACACAGCCTGGTACTTTGACCAGGAGAAACTGTGGAAGTTGCGCGGCAGGGTGAGGATAAGAAACGTCAACGGACTGGTGTACACCAGCGAGGAGCTGTACTGGGACGGTATACGCCACGAGTTCTATTCGAACGTGTTCTCGCGGGTGGTGACACCTGAGCGTACTCTTCAAGGCACCTATTTCCTGAGTGACGAGCACATGAGCCACTATACGGTGAGCAACTCGAAGGGATCGTTCGTGCCAGGCAAGGACAACCAGGAGGAACAGACACCGGCAACGGCAACGACTGCCAAGAAAGACAGTGTGGCAAAGCCCGACTCGGTACCGCCTCCCTACGTGAGACCTGCTGCCCAGAAACATGCGAAGAGAGGCTATTAGGGTGAAGTGGTAAGAAGATAAGAATTATTCAGAGAAGTGATCAACGAGATTATAGGTTTATTGGTGGCGATGGTTTTCTCCGCGTTCTTTTCGGGCATGGAGATAGCCTTTGTGTCGAGTAACCGCCTGCTGGCCGAGATGGACCGCGAGAAAAACGGACTGTCGCAGCGGGCGCTGGCTGTGTTCTATCAGCATCCCAATAACTTCGTGTCGACAATGCTTGTGGGCAACAACATCGCGCTGGTGGTCTACGGCATACTCTTTGCCCGTATCTTCGACGTGCTGCTCTTCTCAGGGCTGAACGACGGGGCAAGGGTGACCTGCGACACACTGCTGTCAACCCTCGTGGTGCTCTTCACGGGAGAGTTCCTGCCCAAGTCGGTGTTCCGCAGCAATCCCAACGGGCTGGTGACCTTCTTTGCTGTGCCAGCTTTCATCTGCTATGTGGTGCTGTACCCCATCTCGCGGTTCGCCACTCTGCTCTCCAAGGGGCTGCTGAGGCTCTTTGGCATCAAGGTGCTGAAGGACAACGACGGGAAGGAGTTCACGAAGGTAGACCTGGACTATCTGGTACAGTCGAGCATCGACAATGCCAAGAGCGAAGACGACATAGAGGAGGAGGTGCGCATTTTCCAGAACGCGCTGGAATTCTCGGAGACGAAGGTCAGGGACTGCATGGTGCCGCGCACAGAGATAGACGCCGTAGAGGACACCTGCACGCTGGAGCAGCTGAAGCAGCGCTTCGTGGAAAGCGGACACTCGAAGGTCATTGTCTATCACGACGACATAGACCATATCATCGGCTACATTCACTCGTCAGAGATGTTCCGGCTGAAAAGCGATCCACACGACCTCAAGGGGCTGATCAGGCAGATGCCCTTCGTGCCCGAGACGATGCCTGCCTCGAAGCTCATGCGTACGTTCCTGCAGCAGAAGAAATCGATAGCCGTAGTGGTGGACGAGTTCGGTGGCACCAGCGGACTGATATCGCTGGAGGACATTGTCGAGGAGATTTTCGGCGAGATAGAGGACGAGCACGACTCGGTGAGCTATGTGGCCAAGAAAGTAGGTGAGGGTGAGTACATGCTTTCGGCACGACTGGAGATAGAGAAGGTGAACGAGATGTTCGACCTGGACCTGCCCGACAGCGAGGAGTACATGACGCTGGGCGGACTGATACTGCATGAGTACCAGGCATTCCCGAAACTCAATGAAATAGTGAAAATAGGACGCTTTGAATTCAAAATCGTGAAAAATACGGCAACAAAAATAGAACTTGTGAGGCTAAAAGTCACAGAATGAGGCTTTTTTTGCAGAAAAATTTCGCTATGTCCGACATTTTTTGTAATTTTGCCGACTGAATTTGAAAAAATGACAAAAAATTAAATAATTAAACAGTAAAATTAAATGGCAGCAATTGGAAAAATCAGAAGCTGGGGACCAGTACTGGCAATCGTAATCGGTCTGGCCCTCTTTGCATTCATTGCCGAAGAGATGTTCCGTTCGTGCGAGTCACAGTCGAACGAGCGCCGTCAGCAAGTAGGCGAAGTGTTAGGCGAGAAAATCAACGTGCAGGAGTATCAGTCACTCGTTGACGAGTATCAGCAGGTGATGAAGCTCACACAGGGACGTGACAACTTCTCTGAGCAGGAGCTGAATCAGATCAAGGACCAGGTATGGAATACCTACGTCAGCAACAAGGTGATTGAAAAAGAAGCAAAGATGCTGGGTCTCACCGTGACCGACGAAGAGATGAAGGACATTCTGCGTGAGGGTACGAACCCCATGCTCCTCCAGACACCGTTCGTCAACCAGCAGACCAAGCGTTTCGACGTGGCTGCTCTGCAGCGTTTCCAGGATGAGTATAAGAAGGCTGCCCAGACCAGCCCACAGGTGGTTGAACAGATGAAGACCATCTACGACTACTGGATGTTCCTCGAGAAGACCCTACGTCAGCAGACACTGGCTGTGAAGTACCAGACCCTGCTGGCTGGCTGTCTCATCTCCAACCCCATCAGTGCAAAGGCTATGTATGAGGCTCAGAACGTAGAGAGCGACATCATACTGGCTTCTGTGAACTATAACACAATGGAGGACAGCCAGGTGAAGGTGTCGGACGAGGATCTGAAAGCCGCCTACAATAAGGACAAAGAGAAGTACAAGCAGCTGGAAGAGACCCGCGACATCAAGTATGTGGAGTACCAGGTGGTGGCTTCTGAAGCCGACCGTGCTGAGCTGATGAAGCGTATGGTTGACGCTGCCAACAAGCTGGAGAGCGGTGCCAATCCCGACGAGGTGGTCCGCAAGGCTCAGTCGCAGATTGCCTATCTCGGCGTTCCCGTTACACGCAGGGGCATTACCTACGACATCTTCCAGAAGGTTGACTCAATGGCTGTGGGACAGACTTCTCAGCCCTTTGAGAGCAAGGGCGACAACACCCTGAATGTGGTGAAGCTCATCTCGAAGACCCAGCTGCCTGACTCTGTGGAGTTCCGCATGATCCAGGTGACCGGTAGCACGCTTGACGAGACCCGCAACCGTGCTGACAGTATCTATAACGCCATCAAGGGCGGTGCCACCTTCGAGGCTGTGGCCAAGATCTACGGACAGACAGGTGAGAAGCAGTGGATGACTACTGCACAGTACGAGAAGGCTCCCTCTATCGATGCCGATTCCAAGTCCTATCTGAACGCTCTGAACACCCTGCCCGCAGGCGAGCTGAAGAACCTGCAGTTCACATCGGGCAATGTGGTTGTACAGGTTACTGACCGCAAGGCTATGACCACCAAGTACGACCTGGCTGTGGTGAAGCACTCTATCGATTTCTCCAAGGGTACCTATTCTGAGGCTTACAACAAGTTCTCACAGTTTGTCAGCGAGAACAAGACCCTGGAGGATGTGGAGAAGAATGCTTCCAAGTTCGGTTTCCACGTGCTGGAGAAGGGTGATATGACCGTTGCCGACCACCTGGTGGCCAACATCAACGGCACCCGCGACGCACTGAAGTGGATATTCGAAGCTAAGCCCGGTGAGGTGAGCCCCCTCTACGAGTGTGGCAGCAATGACCGCCTGCTGGTGATTGCGCTGGAGAAGGTTCATCCCGAGGGATATCGTGCCTTCGAGGATGTGCGCGACCAGATCGGACAGCAGCTTGTCATCGACAAGAAGGCTGAGGCTATCATGGACAAGATGAAGAACATTAAGGGTGTGGAGTTTGCCGAGACCCTTGGTGCCAAGATTGATACTGTGAAGCAGGTGACATTTGCTGCTCCCGTATTCGTGCAGTCTACTGGTGCCAGCGAGCCCGCCCTCTCGGGTGCTGTCGCAGCTCTGGCTGAGGGTAAGTTCACACCGAAACCCATCAAGGGCAATGCTGGCGTGTACATGTTCCAGGTGGTTTCCAAGAAGGAGCGCGAGGGTGCAAAGTTCGATGCTAAGGAGCAGGAGCAGATGCTCCGCCGCGAGGCTCAGCAGGCAGCATCACGCTTCATGCAGGAACTGTATGAGAAGGCTGACGTGACCGACAACCGTTACCTCTTCTTCTAATCTGTATACGCACGCGCGTACATTAATAATATTTATTAGGAAAATATCGGATTTTATTCATAGTAACATACTCAGCCCCCGGATGTATTCACGCCCGGGGGCTTTTAAAGAAAATAGAAATCAAGATGAAAGCATTTGTTTTCCCCGGACAAGGGGCACAGTTCGTAGGTATGGGCAAGGACCTGTACGATAACAACGCTACAGCAAAGGAATTGTTTGAGAAAGCCAACGAAATTCTTGGCTACAGAATCACCGACATCATGTTCGAGGGTACCGATGAGGACCTGAAGCAGACCAAGGTCACACAGCCTGCTGTGTTCCTGCATAGTGTGATTTCCGCACTTTGTGCTACACCGTCAGACAATCCCGAAACCGACAAGCCCGCTATGGTGGCAGGACATTCACTTGGTGAATTCTCGGCTCTGGTCGTTGCTGGCGCACTCTCTTTTGAAGATGGACTGAAGCTGGTCTATGCACGTGCTATGGCTATGCAGAAGGCCTGCGAGGCTCAGCCCTCAACGATGGCTGCTATCATTGCACTGCCATTCGAGAAGATTGAGGAGGTGTGTGCTGAGGTCAGCAAGATGGGCAAGGGTGTTGTCGTTCCTGCTAACTATAACTGTCCCGGACAGCTGGTCATCTCGGGCGATATCGATGCCATCAATGAGGCCTGTGAGCAGCTGAAGGCTGCTGGCGCCAAGCGAGCCCTGCCGCTGAAGGTGGGCGGTGCGTTCCATTCACCGCTGATGCAGCCCGCCAAGGACGAGCTGCAGGCTGCCATCGAGCAGACAGAGATCAAGGCCCCGCTGTTCCCGATTTACCAGAACGTCGACGCCAAGCCTCATACCGATCCTGCTGAAATCAAAGCCAACCTGATTGCACAGCTCACCAGCAGCGTACGATGGGCACAGAGCGTGGAGAATATGATTGCCGATGGTGCCACCGACTTTACGGAGTGCGGTCCTGGTAAGGCGCTGCAGGGTATGATTGCCAAGATCAATAAGGAGGTAACAGCACACGGCATCGAGTAATGAACGAGAAGATAGTAATCTATCAGATCCTGACACGTCTGTATGGCAACCGCAATACGACGCGCAAGGAGAACGGGACGATAGAGGAGAATGGTTGCGGCAAGATGAACGACCTGACCCCCGCGGTGCTGAAACGCATACGTGGACTCGGGATGACGCATGTGTGGTTTACAGGTATCATCCGGCATGCTACACAGACCGACTATTCCGCTTTCGGCATTCCCCGTCAGCATCCGGCAGTGGTGAAGGGTAGGGCAGGATCGCCCTACGCCATCACCGACTATTTTGATGTGGATCCCGACCTTGCAGTCAACGTGGAGCAGCGTATGGAGGAGTTCCAGCAGTTGGTGAATCGTGCGCACAAGGCAGGACTGAAGGTGGTTATCGACTTTGTGCCCAATCATGTGGCACGTCAGTACAAGAGCATCTGCAGGCCGCAGAACGTGAAGCAGGATTTGGGCGAGGGTGATGACCCGCAGCAGGGATTCTCGACGAAGAACAATTTCTACTACTGTCCCGGCCAGCAGTTCTCCCCCTCCTTCGACCTCTATCACGGTGAAAAGGAACCCTATGTGGAGATGCCTGCCAAAGCCACCGGTAACGACTGCTTCAACAATGCACCAGGACAGAACGACTGGTACGAGACCGTAAAACTGAACTACGGAGTGGACTACTATGCCGGTGTGACCCCTTCCTCCTTCCGGCTGTCATCCGGCAACCCGATACCCGACACGTGGAACAAGATGCTCGAGATACTGCTGTTCTGGGCGTCAAAGGGCGTTGATGCTTTCCGTTGCGATATGGCCGAGATGGTGCCTGCTGCCTTCTGGGCTTGGGCCACAGGGCAAGTGCGTCTGCAGTATGAGCACATCTGCTTCATCGGCGAGGTGTACAATCCTGCCGAGTACCGTCATTACATTGCGAGTGGTTTCGACTACCTCTACGACAAGGTGGGGATGTACGACACGCTGCGGGATGTCATCCGTGGTGTGCGCTCCACTCATGACATCAGCTTCGCCTGGCAGCAGACCGATGATATCCGCAAGCACATGCTCTATTTCCTTGAGAACCACGATGAGCAGCGTGTTGCCAGCGACTTCTTTGCCGCTGACGGGCTGAAGGCTCTCCCGGCGTTGGTCACGATGACCCTGCTGGAGCAGAATCCCATCATGATTTATGCGGGACAGGAGTATGGCGAGCGCGGAATGGACAAAGAAGGGTTCAGCGGTAACGACGGTCGTACCACCATCTTCGACTATTGGAGTATCGACACCTTGGTGCGGGCCAGTGCCCGTAAGCTCACGCAGAAAGAGAAGCTGATGTTCTCTTACTATAAGCTTCTGCTCTATATAGCCACCCACAGCGAAGCCGTACGTGCCGGACAGATGTTCGACCTGATGTATGTCAACGAGCATCTGCATCGTCAGTATGCCTTCATGCGGAAGAAGGATAATGAAACGCTTTTGGTTGTGGCCAACTTCGAGCACCAACCCTCTGAGGTTGACCTCTATCTGCCTGCCCATGCTTTCGACTATATGAAGTTGAACGAAGGGAAGGTTGATGCGCAGGACCTTCTCACTGGAGAACACCTGCAATTAGAACTGAAGGCCGACAATCCCGTACATTTCTCCATAGGAGCCGACACCGCCCTCGTACTCGCTTTTTGATTCACCATCAATGCCTGACACTCAATAAATTAGCCAACAACCAGAACTCAATGGACGACTACATTCTGAACGAACATAATAAGGAGGAGTTCCCTCCTGCGCACACGGCAGAGCATCTGCTGAATCAGACCATGATCCGGATTTTCGGGTGCGAACGCTCCTATAATGCCCATATAGAGCGCAAGAAGAGCAAAATGAGCTTCAGGCTTGACAGCAAGCCCTCGAGGCAGGAGGAAAGGGAGATAGAACGTCGCATGAACGAACTCATCGAAGAGGATTTGCCCGTAACATTCGAGTTCGTCACCTTAGACACCCTTCCGCCAGAAGTGTCACCCGACAGGCTGCCGCCTGATGCCAGCGACACCATACGACTTGTCCGTATCGGCGACTACGACGTTTGTCCCTGCATAGGACGACATGTGCGCTCAACTGCGCAGATTGGCCGCTTCGAGATGTTAGGCACCAACTGGGACGAGCACGAGCACTCCTTCCGAGTGAGGTTCAAGATAGTCTGACCAATCATCAGAAGTGGAGGAATAATTGTCAGGTATGAAACAGTTCTGCGCTTTCATCATCTTACTGGCTGCTTTCTGTGGCTGCACAGGCGGCGGTCAGTACAATGAGATGCGTCAGCGGCTTGATGCGCTGAACGCGCTGAACCGAGCCGACTCCGTGCTCACCGTCAAGGAGCGCGACGAGGCGCAGACCCTTGCTGATTATTTCGACAGTCATGGCACGCCTAACGACCAGATGCTGGCCCACTACCTCCTTGGCCGCTGCTATGCCGACATGCACGAGGCACCCATGGCCCTCCATTGCTATCAGGAGGCCATCAGCCGTGCCGACACACTTAGCCCCGACTGCGACTTCGCCCAGCTCAGCCGAGTTTACGGTCAGAGTGCCACCATCTTCTATCAGCAGGGCCTGTATCAGAACATGCTTGATTATTCTGATTTTTCAGTAGAATATGGATATCGTGGCAAAGATACGTTGAATGCATTGAGAAGCTACGCCATGAAAGGTGCTGCTTATGATAAACTTCAAGTAAAGGACTCCGCTATCTATATATATAAGGAGGCCATTAAGTTGCTTAAAGATTATAAGTATAATGTTATAGCAGCGGGTTTTTCGGGTGCACTTGCAAAGAAACTCATAGACAAAGGTGAAACTTCACCGGCTTTACCTTATCTACAAGACTATGAGCATAACTCTGGTTATTTTGACCAAACTGGCAATATTGGAAAAGGACGAGAAATCTATTACAGTTTTAAGGGATTTTTTTATTTGAATAATCATCAATTGGACTCTGCCGAATACTACTTCCGCAAAGAACTTCGAACTGGTAAAGATTTCAACAATCAAAATGCTGGCGCATTGGGGCTTGCCCAGCTTTTTAGGCTAAAACATCTTTCAGATTCAGCCGTCAAATACTTCGAATACAGTTATGCCATGAACGATTCCATGTATGCCCACAATACTACACACGAAATAGAGCAGGCCAAGGCGATGTACGACTATACCCGCCAGCAGGAGTTGGCAAAACTAAAGGAGATAGAGGCAAACAAGGAACGCGCCCAAAAGGAGCGAATCATTTATGCTTCCCTGGCATTGCTTTGCTTGTTGGCATTCATCTATTTCAGATGGAACCACAAGAAAAAGGAATACCAAGCTCTACTTGCCACTCATCAGCAGGCAGAGGCCGAGCTGCAGTCCCTTCATCAGCTGCAGACCGAGCACCTGCAGGTGCTTGCCGACGTGGAGAGGTTCCACGAGACTCAGGCCGTGCTGAATACCCTTGTCCAGAAAAAGGAGGAAGAAGTAGAGAAGCTTCGCCTGGCCATCAAGAAAACTAAGAGGGAAGAGCTTAACAGCAGTCGAGCCAACGCATTGGCCATATCCCAAATGAAGCACTCGGATGCATATCAGGGCATCATCACGAAGATCAACAGAGGAAATGCACTGACATCTGAAGATTGGCAAAGTATAGACGAGCTGTTGAAGGAGCACTTCCCTGGCTTCCTTCATTTCCTGGAGTCAA
>JAEEGH010021707.1_pt1 | contig 13236 bp, 12 predicted proteins | sample 9134181 | NCBI WGS metagenome assembly JAEEGH01 (sample SAMN16246544, study PRJNA631951) | gut metagenome | biome: gut microbiome; feature: rumen; material: DP-attached | host: Bos | place: Iran: Karaj | collected 2018-10 | reverse complement strand
GACATCTGCTCTCATAATCTTTGCCCAGGTAGATTCGATATGGAACCCGATATCGCAATATTCATACGTCTGCCCGGACAGCAGGCATTTGTCAATAGTACGTTTCTCAAATGTAACGCGGGATGCAGGATCCTCTACCGGTTCCTTGTCAGGGCGATAGATGGCAAAGATAATCGTATCACAGTCGGGAGAGGACTCTATCCGATTCACGGCAATCTCAAATGCATCCGGCTCATAAAAGTCATCCGTATCACAGATCATCACATATTTTCCTGCCATACGTTCGAGCCCGTAATTGACAGCGGAGGAGTGCCCGCCGTTCGGCTTGTGAAACACTTTGACCCGGCTGTCGTTTTTGGCGAATTCTTCACAGATTTCTCCGCTCCTGTCCGTAGAACCGTCATTGACAAGAATCAGTTCAAAATCTCGAAAGGTCTGTGAAAGGATGGCTCCGACGCTCATCTGCAGATAGTCCTCTGCATTATAAACCGGAATTACAACGCTTAACGGAAGGTTCATACAACGATCTCCTCTCTGAAAGTCTTTCCCCTTGAACGCTTTACTGCTGCATAGAAGTACCGATATACCATCCGCCCGTGCAGCGGAAAATACTTCCCGACAGCATATAGGATTCATCCGACATCAGATAAACAAGAGCTCCGATATAGTCACTGCGCTCATTCATTCTGCCGAACGGAATCACTTTGCTTGCTTCCCGGCGAAGTTCGGCTTCCGTCTGTCCCTGTGAAATACGGAGCCTGACTTCACCCTCTGTCGGCGTCCAGCCAAGCGTAAGATAATTGCAGCGGATTCTGTCTTCCCCGTAATTCTTGGCAATATGATCCATAAGCGTAAGCAGTACGCCTTTGGAACAGGCATAGGCTGCACGGTCTTTTTCACCGCCCCATGCATGGGGAGATCCGGTAAGAACAATCGTCCCTCCGCCGGTTTCCCGCATATGATTCACCGCATTCTGGCAGCAGAAAAATGCCGCCCGGAAATTGACATCCATTACTTTGTCAAAAGTAGCCTGATCACAGGTATCCAGCGGGGAGACCGGCGTCACACCGGCATAGTTGAAGAATCCGTCGATTCTTCCATACTCTGCAGAAGCTTCATCAAAGAGTTTTTTACAGTCTTCCACATTGGTGAGTTCTGTATGGACAAAGATGCCTTCCGAGCCATAAGTGCGAATCGTTCGGAGCGAACGAAGTGCTGCTTCTTCATTACGACCGCCGATTACAATCTTAGCACCTTGGGCAGCGAACTCCTCTGCTGCCGTTTTTCCCACACCGGATGTCCCTCCGGAAATGACAATAACTTTCCCTTCAAGTCTTTTCTCTGCCATGTTAAACCTCCAGCGCTGCCGCAGCATCAAAACCCGCGACGAGCATGTTTTCACCCTGTGCGTTGAAGGCTTTGATCTCTTCCTGATATTCTTGTATTGCGCACGCCAGTTCCTGCTTTGACTTGCAAACGAGGAAGAGCCGCAGCATGACCTGCTGCTCTGTTCCGATCCAGGACGATAAAATCTCGTCTCCCTCAAAAAGCCTCTGCACTGCCGCAACTACACGGCTGTCATTTTTAGCTTTTTCAATTCCCTCGATCGTTTTAACCGTTCCTTCGTTCAGGAGGAACCAGACCGATGCAGCATACTGACCGTGGAAGCGAGGATCATCTGCTGCGGAAAGATCAAGTTCTCCTTCTGAGCCGGTCAGGGCAAAGGAAATCAGCAATTCTCTCTGGTCATAACCGCAAAGCTTCTCGATCAGAAGATTGGATGCTTCCCCCTGAAGCCGAAAACCGGTGTCATATACATAGAATTCCTCATTCTCATAAAATGCCTGTACCAGAAGCACGCCGTTCTTGATTCCCATAGATTTAAACAGGCGGAGAGCATTTCCGTGCATTCTCTCGTAATAATGATCAATATGTTTGGAAGGATAGACGTTTCCAAGGGCAACCCGCCCGCCTCCGGTATAGCGATCATAGATACAGGACAAACTGCATACACCGTCTTTGAAGGTATAATACAGGCCGACATCATCACATTCCATGAGTTTTTCTACCACAAAACGGCCTGACTTCGAAGCCGCTATGGCTTTTTCCACCGCGGGACGCAGCTCATTTTCCGAACTGCAGGCTGTCATTCCGATCCCGGAATAGCAGTCAACCGGCTTCACCATCACAGGATACTGAATTCTCGCAAGGTCACGCGGATTCATGCTCGCATCCAGATAATACTCGGGAACGCCGTGGATGCCGTATCGCTCGCAGGTAGCCTTAAAGGTATCTTTATATCCAAACACTTCGATAATTTCTTCATTGGCATAGCAGGGCAGACCAAGCACATCACATACCTTACAGTAAGCAGGGATAAAAATATCGTCTGTTCCGGGAAGCACACCGGCAACCTGTTCCTGTCTGGCCAGGGCAACCATTGCTGCAATATCGGTAGCATCCGTATCATATTTCACGGCAGCACAGGCCTTTGCCATAGATTCCGGATTGGAACTGGACACGACCGTAACAGCCCCGAGATTATTTGCAGTTTTTACAAGCGGGACTGTCTCTGTATTTCCTCCCAGAAACAGCAATTTTTTCCCTTCAAACGGTTTCATCATTCAAAATCCTCCGGTAAAATATACTGTTCGCCCATCTGCATCAGAAGATAGGCATTTTCCGGGCATTCCTCCTGCATATACCGGCGAAACACCCCGGGATCTCCTCCATGCGAGGCAAACATCCCATAATGGCACGGGATCGTCAGATGCGGTTGAACCGCCTTACTGAGGCGGGCGCAATCCTGCTCATTGAGATTGCCATAAGCCCCGTTAATCGGTGCTATCATCACATCGATCTCTCCTGTAGAAAGGATTTCTTTTGCTCTGTCAAGTCTAAGGCAGGTGTCTCCTGCAAAGAAGACCCTTTTCCCATCTACCGTAATAACAGCCCCTACGGCGAGAGGAGCGAGAGTCCCATGATCACAGTTAACATAACGTATGGCAAAATCTCCTGCCCTGATTTCATCTCCCGGTCTGACATAGGTGACATCATAATAGTCCAGCCGCAGCTCTCTCACGAGATCAGCACAATCCGCCGCTGCAAGCAGTTTTGTCCTTCCGCTTGCCAAAAGTGCCGGCATGGAATCCCGATCAAAATGGTCAAAATGGAAATGGGATGCCAGAACCAGATCAAAACTGATTTCCTCCGGGAGAAGCAGCTTGGGAAGCAGCCGCTTAAACCCGACATTCCCTTCAAGGCGTTCCCCGCACTCGGAGAGATACAGATCCCATGCAAGAGTCTGCCCCGAAGAGCTTTTTAAAACAAATCCAGCCTGTCCCACTGAGAAAAGGTGCGTTCTTCCCGGCTGTGCCGACAGGATGCGGATAGCAAGATCATTCATTGGTTTTCCTTTCCGGCTGTTTCAAAGGCCGACTTTTCTGAATAGCTGCCCTATCACGAACGGCGTCTGTTCCCGGAAGAACCGGATGCAGTCCTCATAGGACTCAGGCAGGGAAACAGAATCAAAAAATTCCTGGCAGGTGAGCACCTGCGAGATGCCCTGCTGCGAAAACTGCGGCTCTTCTGAACAGTCGATCACCCCGCCCCGGTAACTTTTTACAGCTCTTTTATCAATCTGCCCGCAGACGAGGATTGCCTCTTTTTTGTGTTTTTTTGCCAGCATGGCGATGACTGCCGGTGCTTTCCCGTCTGCTGTGTTGTCGTAACGGCCTTCCCCGGTGATGATCAGATCATTGTTCCGTATTTTATCTTCAATTCCAAGAACCTGATTGAAATGAAGTCCGCCCAATGTATACCGAATGTTCGGAAAAATCTGCTCCAGTCCGAAAAGAAGCCCTCCGGCAGCACCGGTAAAATCCTTCTCCGGAGAAATGCCCGTCAGGGCCAGTACATTCTCAACTCCGGCTGTGGACTGTTCCACAATCTGCTCCTTTTGCTTTGAAAAAGACTTTCCGACTTTCAGCCCTGTAATGCCGGGCAAAGCATCCACTTTGGAATTCCCGTCCGCCACAATATGTACTTCAATTCCGGAAATGTACATTTCCGGAATTTCTATACGGGACAGCTTCAGAAGATCTTCTCCTCTGCACGGGTGCAAGATCAGTTGTCCGTCTGCATCGAAGAGTCTGGCCCCCAAAGCCTGAATGGTTCCCATCCCGCAGCATACCGTAGAAGTTCCACCGAGATACAGGGTCAGCTTAGTACAGCCATGGCACAATGCATCTCTGATCATCTGACCAAAGCCATAGTCAGTCAGTTCCAGAGGGTTTTTGAACTCATCTTCCTGAGGGAAAAGCCTGAGAATACAGGAAGAAACCAGATGTGCTTCCTTTCCCCGGAACAGATACCGGGAAGAAACCGGCTTCCCGTACGGATTCACAACCTGCTCCACTGTTCTCTCCCGGAAGTCGAAACAATGCTTCAGAACTTCAAAGGTATATTCTCCGCCGTCGCAGAAAGGCACCATGGAAACTTCATTCTTTTCCCTGTCCAGCGCTGAGCAGAGTACATCTGCCGCTTCCAAAGGGCTGTATACATCTTTGAATGAACCTGTTGCTACAAGAATCTTCATGGACTATCCTTTAAAAATCAACATCATAAAACTTCTTCTTCAGAACCAGCTTCTCACGGATGAGATGGTCATGCACAATTTCTGCGATTTTCCCGGAGGTGTTGCCATCCCCATAGGGATTGGAGGCATTGCGTGCAATTTCCCTGAATGCCGGAGAAAGAGCCGTTTGAATTGCCTCAGCAATGCTGTCGGCACAGGGAGCACAGTTGATGATGCTCTCTCCCTGCATACGACCTTTCTGTCTGTCACCGATATTGACCGTCGGAATGTGGAAACACGGCACTTCCGCAACCCCACTGGAAGAATTCCCGATTGCAAACAGCGCATGGCTCAAGGCACTCAGGTAGCGTTTCGCTCCAAGAGAATCGAACAGAAACACATTTTCCCGTTCAGAAGAATACTCTTCCAGCACGGTGTTGATCACCCTGCCGTCCGCATCCGCATTCGCCTTCGTACACAAAAAGGATATATCCGGAAACCGGGAAAGAGCTTTCACCAGTTCCTCTGCCTGCTGTTGAGCGGTATTCTGTTCCAGTGTAACAGGATGGAAAGTCAGAACAGCATAGCGTTTTCCAAGAGAACATCCGAGGCTTTCTTCCAGCTCAGGAAGAGAAAGTTTCGGCATATGGATTGCGTTTTCCGGTCCCATCGCGCCAACCTGGAAGACCCGTTCCGGGTCCTCACCAAGCTGGATAACCCTCCTGCGAAACTCCGTATTGGCAACAAAGTGAATACAGGAGAGTTTTGTGAGTGCATGGCGAAAACCTTCATCTACGGCTCCCTCGGTCGTCTCGCCTCCGTAAAGGTGAAAGATCGGTATCCTCGCATTCACGGCAGCACAGGCAGCAGCCAGTGTTTCATATCTGTCTCCCAGAACAAGCAGTGCGTCCGGAGCGGTATCTGCGAAATAGTCTGCAAAACCGATCATTGCCAGCCCCATAGATTTGGAAATAGAGGACGGTGTATCAGCAGAGAGCAGGATTTCCAGCTTTTTATCGATTGGAATTCTTTCCGCCTCGATCTCGGAAACCGTCATTCAAAATTCCGGAGAGAGATGTGCCCCTGTGACAGCGAGACGTACATCCAGATCAGGATATGCCATCAGTTTTCTGATAATCGGTGAAAGGAGGCCGAAATCAGCCCTTGTCCCGGTGAGTACAGTCAGTCTTTTCATTATCTCAGCTCCTGCTTTACAGTTTATAGAAAGTCGGTGTACGTTGTGTATAAGAAGACGCATAGGAAAACCCGGCTTCTCTCAGCACTTCATATCCGGCCTCAAGACCGGAAAAAGCGCTCCGACAGGAATGCCCATCGGAACCAACCGTCACAATCTCTCCGCCAGACTTTCTGTAGAGTTTCAGCAGTTCAACGGATGGCATTGTTTTTTTTATCGATGACATCCGAAGGCCGCTGCAGTTGACTTCTATGCCCTTTCCTCTTCTGATAACAGTTTTAAACAGTGCTTCGTATCCCTCCTGAAATGATTCCGGCGGAAACTCTGCCGTAAGCTCTTCCGGGATAAAACGGAACAGATATGTAGCATGTCCGATCACATCGTAATCACAGGCAGATGCCATCTGCGTCATTTGGGTCAGATAAGAATCTATAAAACCCTTGACATTCTCTCTGCTGAAAGGAAAGGATCGCGGGTCGGAATATCCATCCAGCTCATGGGCAGAAGCAATGATAAAATCCGGCTTTGCCCCTGTCAGCTTCATTTCAAGCTCCGCGTCCCGCCACGGCTGCCCTGTCTCAATACCGGAGCGGATTGCCGGAAACACTCCATATTTTTCCCTGCAGGTTGCCAAAACCGCTTCACGCTTTACAAAATCAGGCCATGGGGCTGTATCCCGAAGCGGGAATTCTGCATGATCCGTTAATGCAATTTCATCGATACCCATCTGGAGGGCTTTCTCAACGATATTTTCTATTTTTTCAGAAGAATCAAAAGAAAACTCCGAATGGAGGTGATAGTCACAGATCATTTCATTCCTCCAGCAATTCTGCAGGAACGTTCTGCTTGATCAGGTTATTGCCTTTATCGTCCAGCACAACCAGGGTCTTCTGTACGGCATCCATCAGATGATAGATTTCTTTTTCGGAATCCGCTGAAAGGCCGATTTTCGCAAAATTCTCTGCTGTTGACCCGTCATCCGGAACAACATCCCCGAGATTTTTGATCTGAACGATCCAGTCAACTCCCGGTATTGCCAGAACCTTATCAACATCCTTTACTTCCCGGATACACCCGGGCCATGCCTGCAGATTCTGACAGGCATAATGCCGTTTGAAATGTGCATCAATTTTGCCTTCAAAATCAAACCGGTCATATGTTCCGGTGAGAGCGTAGTCAATCATCATGGCAAGCAGGTCAACTCCGCATTCCTGTTCCACGAATTTGTAGAAATGCGTTCCGCCCCAGCGAAATTGCGTTTCAATCAGATATAATTTACCTTCACTGATCATACCGTCAAAAGAGATAACGCCGTTATGAATACCCAGCCCATGGATCATATCCGTTATGGGCTGCATCACCTGCTCTTCAATGACATCGATGTATTTGGAAGGATACATGTAGGAAATAGCTAGCGGAACCGCGCTTTCGGAAGTACGTACAATACACCGATCCATTGCACAGGCGAGGTATACCTTGTCGTTTTGTATGGCAAGGTCAAAAACAACCAAATGACCGTTTCGAAGGTATTTCTCCACGACTACTTTCCTTGAAGCTGAAGGTGCAAGCGCTTTTTCATAAGCCTCCCATACCCCTTCTGCTGAGTGTAAGACGGTCATCCCGCGCGTCCCGCCCGAGTCGATCGGCTTGAAGATCACCGGATACTGAAAGCGGGCGATATTCTGCTCGGTGAGATTTCCTCCCACGTAATATTCCGGCGTAACAGGAACTCCGTATTTTCTGCAGGTAACTTTGAAATCATATTTAAAGACAAGAGCATCAAGTTGTTCCCGCGTAGCAAAAAACGGAAGGCCAAGCTGTTCCGCTGCTTCCTGCGTATGAAAGAGGTTCATATCATTCCAGGAAGTAAAGAGGCCGTCAACCTTCTGTTCCCGGGCAAACCGAACGATATCGTCTACCACATAGGTATCCACATCCGCAGCAAGATCGGCATACTGCTTTCCTTTCGCATTTGGATTGTTATTGATGACGATTGCATATGCACCCATCTCCTGCGCTTTCTTAATTGCAGGTTCAAAGTGCCCCGATGCTCCGACAAACAAAAGCCGTTTACCGAAATATTCACCATTTGGATTCACCATTTTGAAAACTCCTTTACAGCTCAATCTTTTCGTCAGGCGCAAAGTCACGTACAGCAGCCAAACCGATTACACGATCCCACTCCATCGGTGAGATCCCTCCTCCCGGGCGCTTACAGGCGAGATTTTCCTCCGTAAAGATTTCCCCTTTTGAGATGGCACGGGAAGCAACTATGCTCTTACGCACAACGTTGATGTTCTTCCGCTCAGATTCCGTTGGAATTTTGATCCCCGAGCCGAGTGCCTGTTCCACATGGCGGATGGATTCCACAAGCCTCTTCAGCTCATCCGGCTCAATGCTGGAAATCTGATCCGGGCCCTCCATTGTTCTGTCCAATGTAAAATGCTTTTCTATTATCGTAGCACCAAGTGCTGCTGCTGCAATGGGAACTTCAATCCCGAGAGTATGATCCGAATATCCAACCTCAAGCCCGAATTTTTCCTTCAGGGCAAACATAGCGCGGATATTGGCATCCGGATAAGGCGTCGGATACTCCGAATTGCAGTGCAGGAGCGTAATTTCTCCTGCCCCGTTTTTTCGGAGATAGTTGAGGGTTGTTTCAATCTCCTCCATCGTTGCCATTCCGGTTGACATAATAATAGGTTCTCCATAAGAGGCTATCAGCTTCAGCATTGGGAAATGGGTAATCTCTCCGGAAGGGATTTTCCAGAGGTGCATCCCCATATCATGCAGGAATGCAGCACACGGTGGGTCAAACGGAGAAGAAAGAAACCGGATGTGGTTTTCCTCGCAACATGCTATCAGCTCCGGGTACACTTCAAAGGGAAGCATCAGCTTGGAGCACATCTCCAGCTGGCTTTCTGATCCGGAAGCATCTCCCGTATTTGTCTTCTGATACTCTGCCTTTTCTGCAAAAACAGAAACGTCAAATTTGGGAACCCCGGTCTGGAACTTGACATAATCAGCACCCGAAGCAGCTGCTGCCTTTACCATTTCCTTGGCAATAGCAATGTCCCCGTTATAATTTACTCCTGCTTCCGCAATAATAGTAATGCGTTTCGTCATCCCTGCGCTCTCCTTGCGAGAAGGAACTCGACCAGTGCAAGATCATCCTCGCTGTCAACGTCGACACTTTTTTTCCTGTCCATAAAAAGGGCATAGCAGTTATCCTCATAAATCTCATCATCCGGAGGAATATTGATTTCGTTGACACTGAGAAGATAAATTGCCCCGTTGACCCGATAATAGGGTCTGAGATCCTGACGGTTCACCCATGCAAGGTCCTTCCGCCCAAACCCTTTCATGCTTCCGCTGTCCGGAATAGTATCACACCAGAGAGGAGAATGATCCACCTCACAAACGGCAATAACCGATTTCGCCTGTTTCTTCTGGAAAAGGGCATAGGCTGCCTTTACATCCTCCCCTGTTCGGAGCGGCGTCGTCGGCTGCATCAGCATCATGGTATCAAATCGTTTACCAATCTCATCATAACGAGCCAGCACTTCACGAACGGCGTCCCACGTTGATGCGGTGTCCGTTGCCAGCGCAGCACTTCTCAGGAACGGAACATCTGCGCCATACTGTCTGGCAATTTCCGCATAACGTTCCGAGTCTGTTGAAACATGGACTGTATCAAAACAGCCGGATTCAAGCGCCGCCTCGATCGTATAGGCAAGCAGCGGTTTCCCGTTCACCGGCTTGATATTCTTATCCGGCAGCCCTTTTGAGCCGCTGCGGGCAGGAATCACTGCAATATTCTTCATCTTCCGTAAAGCCTCTCTCTCATCTTCTCAAGCTCAGACAACTGCCCCATATCCAGCCACTCACTCTCGCTGACCGGGAAGACAGCAGCCTTTCTGCCGTGATCCAGCTGAGCCTGTATGACTTCCGGGAAAGTAATCGGTGTCTGATCCGGAATCTCTTCCACAACCTCCGGCTCTACAATATAGATACTTGTATTGGTCAGGAAAGACAGCTCCGGTTTCTCACGCATCTGTTCAATTGCACCGTTCTTCCCCATCTCCACAATACCGTATGGTATGGTAACATTCTTCCATGCACAGATCATTGTGACCGCATTGCCGTTTTCCCGATGGAATCTCAGCATGCTCTCATAATCCGACAGCAGGAGTGTGTCGCAGCTTGTAAAGAAAAATGTACTGCTCAGTTTTCCTTTGAGCAGGCTTAGCCCTCCGCCGGTTCCGAGTGGTGTTGTTTCATCGTACCAGGTAACTTTATACTGATTTTCACTTTCCCGGAAATAGGTTTTAATCAGTTCCTTCTTATAATTGACAATAACACTGAAATCATCACATCCGAGTTTCTGATACTGCTGCATAATATGTTCAATAATCGGAAGATCCCCTACGGGAATCAGCGGTTTGGGGAGAACTCTAGTAAATGGATCCAGCCTCGTGCCTTTTCCGCCCGCGTTTATTACTACCGGTACATGAAGAGGTTTCTGTTGCTTCTGCGGCAACTCATCTCCGACATAAATATCAATAATATTACCGCAGTCATCCAGCACGGGAATGGCAATATAATACAGGCGGTTATACAGCTCTGAAGCATGTTTCAAACTCCTCGCTGTCCTGGGCTTATGATTGGCTGCCTTCTCCGCCTGATCGTTCAGTGTGCCTCCGTTGAAGAGGAAGCGGCGAATATCTCCATCCGTCAACGATCCGGCCAGATGCTTCCCGTCAGCAACGAAGAGGATTTTCAGGTCGCTTTTGTCAATAATGCGCATGGCATCGCATACGCTTGTCTGAAGATCAATGATCAGGTTTTCGTTCTCCATAAAAGCACCCTCCTCTGTATGTCTGACGTAATGCTGTGCTGTTTTGCAGGGATCAGTTCTCCCAGACCGGATGCTTCAGCACCCATTCTCCGAGATCGTTCTTTTCAAAAAGCTCTCTGTTATAAAACCGATCTACGATTGCCCAGAACTCCGACTCGGAATAGCCGCAGAACGAGCAGAAGTCTCTCACGCAGAGCGGATCGAGTTTACTGTCATGTTCTTTTACGAGCTGAACTGCTGTTTCACGGTCAATCAGACCATAACGCACAAAACGAGAAGCATAATCGGTCGCGCTCGTATGTCCGAATTTCGGATATTTCAGCCAGGGATGCACAAGATACGCGCGGCTGTCCACCTGGTCAAAATCTTCAATACAAAGGGTTCTTCGCCATTCATGCGTCAGATCATGGAAACCTCTCGATTTGGCAAACACAGCATTTTTCACACTGTTCCAGGGTACAAAATAGGAAATATATATCGGGTCAAGGGAATCCAGGATACTCTGTTCCGGTGCTCTTGTCAGAGACAGATCCTTCGCCGTAACACCGGCCTTTTCAATCAGCTCTGCTTCGTCCACTCCGGAAGCGACTCCGTTGTTGAGCTGTTCCTTTGCAGAATAGGTCTCTTTTCTGTCCGCTCCGCCGTATTCATAGCTTACATTCTCCCCGTAAACCAGAAGAGGCGTGTTGAACTTTGCAGCCATATAGAGCGGATAAGTATAGATCAGACGGTCGACATACCAGGTTGGCTTCCCGTATTGCTCAAACATATAGCGCATCAGTTTTTTCTGAGCCCTGATATCCGGCTTCAGGCTGATGATATTACAGCCGAATTCTTCGGAAATATTGCGGATGTTGTGTTTGCCCGCTTCCGTCATGGGGAAATTATCCTCCACGCTGAACAGGATCGGGTTCATATGCATGACTTCCTTCATCAGATACACCTGATAATGGGAGTCCTTCCCGCCGGAAACGGCGATAGCACAGTCGTAACCATCTCCGTTCATGCCGCGATAGCGGTCACAGATGGCTTCCAGTTCCTTCCATCTCGCATCCCAGTCAATATCTTTCCTTCTTTCAAAGGACTGACATCCGGAGCAAATCCCCTCTTCATTAAACGTGATACCCGGTCTGGTGTCAGGCATCACACATTTTTTGCAGTACCTCATGTCGCTCTCCTTATAAGTTATAGAGATCCGGTCTGTATCGGTCAAGATTCTCGCGAAGGAAGCGGATCGTTTCAGCCAGACCGTCCTCGAAGGATACCTGCGGTCTCCATTCTGTCAGCATCCTGATCTTTTCGCTGCATCCGAGCAGCCGGTTGACCTCACTCTTTTCCGGCCTCAGGCGCTGTTCTTCGCAGACGATTCTGGCTTCCGGATTGATCTGGCGAATCAACTCGTTGGCAAGATCACCGATGGATATTTCCTTCTGGGTCGCGATGTTGATTTCCTGTCCGACTGTTTTGTCTGAACGGTAAATGCAGTAAAAACCGTTCGCCGTATCACGGACAAAATTGAAGTCTCTCGTCGGAGACAGTGCCCCAAGCCGAACTTCCTGTTTCCCAGCCAGGAGCTGTGTAATAATCGTCGGGATAACGGCGCGTGCTGACTGACGCGGCCCGTAGGTATTAAATGGGCGCACAATCGTCACCGGGAGATCAAAGCTTCTGTAAAAAGCCTCTGCAAGCCGATCGGCTCCGATTTTTGTGGCAGAATAGGGGGACTGCCCCTGATACGGATGTTTTTCATCAATGGGGACATACTGGGCAGTGCCGTATACTTCCGACGTTGAAGTGACAAGTACACGGGATACGTCCAGATCCCTCGCCGCCTGCAGTACATTGAGCGTACCCTTCACATTTGTATCAACATAGGTATCAGGCGAATGGTAACTGAACGGGATGGCTATCAGCGCTGCGAGATGAAAAACCGCTTCGCAACCCCGCATGGCGTCCCGCACCCCGTTGGGGTCACGAATATCCCCGGAGAAAACCTCTATAGCGTCTTTCACATCCTGCGGGAAGGAATCGATCCATCCCCAGGTTCCGAGAGAATTATAATGGACAAACGCCCTGACATCATATCCTTTTGCAACAAGCAGTTCTGTCAGATGGCTGCCGATAAATCCGCCTGCCCCTGTAACAAGGATTTTGCTCATTTCTTTTACTCTTTTCTTTCTACGATTTCTTTGAACTTCTGTTCCTTCAGCTGAATACCACCGCTGTTATTGATCCGGTTATCAACGGTCTTTTCCCACTCTTCCACAAAGAACTTTTCCCGGAACCGTCTGTTTCTGATTTTTCTTCCGGTCAACCGGTACCACCCCCGATAGGCCTTTTTCACAGACAGCTTCAATGGAAGATGATTCCTGAGAAGATAGTTTACACGGTCTTTCTCATAGGTATCCAGATCCTGCGCTTCCGGCAGTGGCCCGTCAACCACATCTGCAATCTTCCGGTAGGCAGGCTCCGGGCTGAAATCATAATAGTATTCAATCAGGTTCCGGTCGATTGGGAAAGCCTCTACACCGGGATCATATCCGAGAATCTGAGTTTGGAAGGATTCATAATTCTCTGCTGCACGAACTCCCTGATACAGTACACAGT
>JAEEGH010021706.1_pt1 | contig 13236 bp, 26 predicted proteins | sample 9134181 | NCBI WGS metagenome assembly JAEEGH01 (sample SAMN16246544, study PRJNA631951) | gut metagenome | biome: gut microbiome; feature: rumen; material: DP-attached | host: Bos | place: Iran: Karaj | collected 2018-10 | reverse complement strand
GGAGGCGGAATCCGCCGGCGGCCACGCCGAGGGATGGTACTCCCCGGCGACCGGCAAGGGCGCGCACGGCGGCGGCCTCTACGGGATGGCCGACGGCACGGCAGCGTTCGCGCAGGGTATCATGGTCTGCGCGACCAACGACGCCTCCGTCGCGCTCGGCGCCTACTCCTGGGCGGACGCCGACCACTCGTTCGTGTGGAACGGCGACAAGAAGCCGGGCTCGCCCTGGCCGCGTCCGGAGCGGATCGACGGCGGCCACGGCATCCTGCAGGACGGGAACAACGGGCGCTTCTTCTTCCGCGGCCACGGCCCCGGGTCCTTCAACGTGAATCCCGTGGGCGGGCTCCGCGGCTTCTGGATCGGAGGCACGAACCTCCACCAGCACCTCTCGTTCTGGAGCACGAACGCCTACGAGCGAATGGCCCTCTGGCAGACGAACATGGTCGAGCGGTTCGAGTTCTGGCGGACGAACATGATCTGGACCATCGCGGTCTCGAACACGAACCTCTACGACCGCGTCACGAACCGCTACGCGCGCTGCGTCTTCTGGATGCCGGACCGCACGGGATTCTGGACGGCGCTCCATCTCGGCATCCTCGACGGCGGCATCACCGGTCCCTACAGCTTCCTCTGCGGGTGGCACGTCTCGGCTCCCGGCCGCCACTCCCACGCGCAGGGTGACCGGACCGAGGCCGGCGGCGACTACTCGCACGCCGAGGGGTCGCGGACGACCGCGACCGGAGAGGCGTCCCACGCCGAAGGAATGAACACCCTGGCGCTCGGCTACGCGGCGCTCGCGCAGGGCGCGAACACCAAGGCGACGGGAGATGCGTCGCACGCCGAAGGACAGGGGGCCACGGCATCCGGCCACGATTCACATGCCGAGGGCGAGGACACGCATTCGTCCGGGGCCTCGTCCCACGCCGAAGGGTCGAACACCACCTCGAGCGGCGGGGGCTCCCACGCGGAAGGCGCCTCGACCGCGGCGAGCGGCGAAGGCTCCCACGCCGAGGGACGCGCCACCATCGCCTCGGGCTCCCACTCGCACGCGCAGGGCGTGCAGACGGTCGCGAGCGGCGCCGGCTCGATCACGAGCGGCTTCCTCACCACCGCGAGCGGCATCGGCTCCTGGGCCGGCGGCCACAGCACCTCCACCTCCGGCTCTGGCTCCGGAACGACGACCACGAACAACCACGACTACGCCTACGTCTGGCAGGGCTATTCCGGCAGCGGGGAGATCGAGGTCTACCGCTCCCACGGCAACGGCACCTACAACGTGAAGCCCGTCGGCGGACTCGCCGGCTTCTATGTCGGCGAGACGAGCCTCGCGACGACCCTTGGCGGCTACGTCCCGTGGACCAAGGACAAGGACGGATGGAACAGCGCCGTGACGATCGGACATCGGATGCCCGAAATGGAGGTCGGCGTCGACAGCCTCGCGCAGGGCGTCCGCGTCTGGGCCACGGGGACGGGCTCGTTCGCGTCGGGGAGCTATTCGTCGGCGACGGGCTACGCCGCCCATGCGGAGGGGGACACGACCTCCGCCAAGGGGCGGGCCGCCCACTCGGAGGGCTCCTACACGTCGGCCAACGGGAACTTTTCGCACGCGGCCGGCGAACGCGCGGTCGTCAATTCCGCGGACCATCGGGCGTTCGCGTGGCAGGGCGCCGCCACGACCACCAACGAGTTCTACCGCTCGCACGGCCCCGGCACGTTCAACCTGAATCCGGAGGGCGGCGCAGACGGCGTGTTCATCGGCGAGGAATCGCTGCGAGCGCTCGTCCGCCGGCTCGTCGCCGAAGAGCTCGCGGCGCAGGGGGACTAGCCATGCAGACCGACTGCTACGGATTCCCGGCCACGAGCGAGTTCTACCAGAAGCACGCGCTCGAGCCCTTCAAGGTCAAGACCGACGGCGTGTTCGTCTACGCCTGCTTCCAGGAGAAGTCTCCCACCGCCATCCACCGCCTCGAGAACAAGGGCGACGGCGAATGGGAGCAGACCTGGGCTTGGGGCGACTGGAACGACGCCGCCTCGCTCGACTACATCCCCATCAACGAAACGAGGGACATCTAGATGCAACTCACATACTCTCTCAACGGCGGCTCCGGCGGAGGCGGCGGTGGTGACGGCACCGACGCCGTCGCGCGCCGCCAGATCGCCGACCTCAAGGCCGCCTTCGAGGCGCACGAGGAAGACAAGGACAATCCCCACGAGGTCACGGCCGAGCAGGCCGGCGCCGCCTCCGGCTTCGTGAAGGAGGCCGACCTTGTCGAGCGCCTCGCCGCCTACGCCAAGGAGTCGGACCTTCGCGACATGCAGCTCGCGCTCGCGAACCACAAGGCCGACTTCACGAACCCCCACCGCGTCACCGCCGAGCAGACCGGCGGCGGAGGTGGCGGGGGTAGCGACGTGTCGAGGCAGGAGTTCGACGCGCTCAAGGCGCAGGTCGAATCCCACGCCGGCAACACGAACAACCCCCATGCGGTCACCGCCGAGCAGACCGGCGCCACAGATGGAGGCTTTACGGCCTGGAAGGCCGGCCGAAACATTGCCCTCGGCGCCGGCGCGAGCGCGGAGGGCGGAGGCCAGACCACGGCCCTCGGCGCGAACACGAAGGCCATCGGGACCTTCGCCACCGCCGTCGGCAACAACGGCACCACCGCCTCCGGCGGCTACTCCACCGCCGTCGGCTCCTTCGCGAAGGCGACCGCCACGAACGCCGTGCAGCTCGGCGCCGGCGAGAACGAAACGGAGGGCTCGCTTCAGTTCCGGGACTACACGCTCCTCACCGGAGACGGCGTCATTCCCGCCGAGCGCCTCCCGGACGCCGTCGCGCGCAAGGCCGACGTGAAGAGCATCCGCACCGCCCTCGCCGCCGCGCTCGCCGGAGTCACGACCGACATGCCGGCGTCGTGGGAGGAGACCGCCCGCCGCCTCGTCGACCTTATCGAGGCGCTCAAAGCCCAATTCGGAACCGCATGACCATCACCCCTGAAACCATAGCCGAACTTCGCGCGGAGGCCGAGCGCTACGGACTCGACAACCGTTGGATCGCCGACAAGTACACCGACGAGGAACTCGCCAAGATCTACAACGGGCTCGGCCCCGACTCTTTCCCGCGGTGGCTCCGCGCGGTCCTCACCGACCTCAACCCGCTGCTCCGGCCGGTCGCGTACATCCACGACATCGAGTGGCACGAGGCAGACGGATCGAAGGAGGCGTTCGACGCCTCCAACAAGCGGTGGAAAAGAAACGGCTACCGCGTCGCCCAGGTCGAATTCCGCGCGTGGGACCCGAGAAGGTATCTGCTCATGAATCGCGTGAGAAGGTTCGGGAACTATTGCCAAGCGTTCGGATGGAGCGCATGGCGAACCCCGTCGAAGGAAGTCCAGGCATGAGAACCGTCCGTCTCGTCGTTCGCATCTGCTCGGCGCTCGTCCTCGCGCTCGTCGTCGCGTCCCTCGCGCTCGCCGTCTCCGGCTGCGCGGTGCCGTTCGTCGAGCGCCCCTCGGTCGAGGTCGCTCTCGTCCCCGTCGCGTAGAGAAAGCCCGCGTCTGTCATCATCGGCAGACGCGGGCTTTTTGCTTCATAAATCCGGGCCGAAGTCAAGCGAATTCGGCCGTGAAAAAAAACTTTTCCCAGACGCAATAATTGACTGGATATCGATCCGCCTTTACGCAATATGTGAGGCGTCGACAACCACATGGGGGTGACGCCCCTCAACCACAAGGAGAAACGAAAATGAAATACCGGATCAGCAAGCGCGACCTCGAGAGACTCCGCAGCCGCGGACCGTGGCGCGACATGCGGCCCGAACTCGCGCCGCCGGACAAGCCACTTTCCGAACTCGAGAATGCGGTCGCCAGGTACCGCAAGGCGATGGCCGAAGCCGAAGACGCCAAGTGCGAGTACTACGCCATCGTCCATCACGCCTACAAACTCCGCGTCGCGAAGACGCCGTCGGCGGAGGCCGAGGCGGAAAGCCGCGCCGCGGCGCGGATGGTCGACGACCTTTACACGGCGGCCTGGCGCATCCGGGACGAAATCGCGGACCTCGCCATCCACTGCAAGCTCCGTTGAACCACAAGCCCCGCCGGCGACCCCGGCGGGGCGCAACCACAAGGAGAACACCATGAGCAACGACAGACCCCGCCCGACACTTGAGCAACTCAAGATCGCGGTCGCCAAATACCATGCGGTCCTGGACCGCTACGAAGAAGCCAAGTTCATTTACCGTGGATGTGAAAAACGCGAGCTGGTGTTCCTCGACGCCGGTAGACCGATTCCTCCCGATCTGCAAGCCGAAACCAAACGCGCCTTCGACAACATCGATGCATGGCACTTCAACCTGCAAGAAGCGTTCCGGCGGGTCGGGAACATCGCCATTGACATCAAGTTTGATTGAAAAGGATAACGCCCCGCCGGCGACCCCGGCGTGGCGCAACCACAAGGAGAAAAAGAACCATGACCATCGAAGAGATCCTCGCGGGGCTCGCCCGCGAATGCCGGACCGCCCTGCGCCTCGCCAAGCGCTACGCCGAACTCGACCGGCAGCACGACGACGCCTTCAACGACGAACGGACTCCGGAAGCCTCGCGCCGCATCGACGGCATCGAGGAGGCCCTGCTCGACACCCACCGCGAATACCGCGACGCCCTCCTGCGCGCCCACGGCCTGATGTCCGCCTTCGACGCCCGGCTCCGCACCCTCGCCCTCGACGAGGAAGGCGGCGTCTGAAATCCGCCCCGGAAAAAAGTTTCCGGGGGCGCGAATAATTGACTGGATAAACGGGGGCGCTTACGCAATATGGTGGCCGTCAACCAACCACACGGGCGCAAGCCCCAACTCCAAGGAGAAAAACGAAAATGACCACGAGCGCAATCAAGAAGGCCGTCGCCCTGTACCTGGGCGACCGCGACCGCCACGGCCGCAAGATCGACAAGGCGAAGACCGCCGGCGACGAGTCCTACCACCTCTCGATCCAGATCGGACGCGAGACGCTGTTCTTCCCGTCCGACAACCGCCCGAAGATCGAGTTGCTCGACGACGGCGCCACGCTCCTCATCGTGGACGACAACCGCAAAACGTGGTTCGTCGACGCCGCAGCCATCGACTACATCGACCTCTGACAATCCAAGCCCCGCCGGCCGAAACGCCGGCGGGGCTTGAAACAACCGGTAGAAAGGAAAACCATGAACGGGGAAAACGCATCGGCCACGGCAAAGCCGCGCCTGTTCATCAACCGCCGCATCTACACAGACATCGAGTCCTGGGAGGTGCTGGAACTCGACGAAGGAAAAGGGACGGCAACGGTGGTCGAGGTCGCGCGAGACTTCAAGCCGCAATGGGTCCCCGGCGGCTTCTCGGCCATCTGCGTCAACATCGCCGAACAACGCAACGCCCCTGTCGTCCGCAAGCGCGGCGCCGAACCGTTCGCCGTCGTCCGGCATCGCGGGGTGTGGGGCTACTGGACCGACGCGCGGCTTTTCGGCTGTCACGTGTCCGCCCTCAAGCCGGAAGGAATCCGCAAGTTCCGGGAGACCCCGAACGCCGTCTTCGAGACCGATGGGGACGGCCGCGAGACGGTCTCCGTCTACGAGTTCACCAAATCGGGGAAACGGAAGCGCAAGTTCATCAAGCTCGGCTGCATCGAGCCGCGCTGCGAACAATTCCACGACTTCAATTTCTAGGGGAAACAAACATGGCATCGCAAATCGACATTTCACGGGAACCCGACACGACGGGCTGGCAGACCGGCACGGCCTCGATCCGGGGTGCGACCTACTCCGTGGCTCTCAAACGCTCGGCAAGGCCATCCGGCTTCGGAATCGACAACGGGCGCATCTTCAAGCTTGAGATCACCACACCTCGCGGGCGGCGCGCGGTCGACTACGATCGCGGCTGGTTCGCTTGCCCGAAGGACGGTCCCGACGCCGAGGTGTTCGAGGCCGTCCTCGCCGCCTTCAACGGCCCCGACCATGAAGGGGGATAGGTCGCGGAAGAAGATTTCGACAGCGCGAATAATTGACTGGCTATTGATTCGGTTCTACGCAATATGGTGGGCGTTCCCAACCACCAAGGGCGAGAGCCCGCAACCACAAGGAGAAAAACGATGACCCCCATGAAGATGAAGACCCCCGCCGAAATCGCCGAACTCTACGCGGCGGCCGCAATCGCCGCCCAGAACGCCGGCGTCGCGAACCGCGGCTTCAGCGAAGCGCTCGCCCGCGCCTTCGAGACCCACGCCGAAAAGGACGTCGCCGAGGTCGACCGCCGACAGGCCGAGAAGAACGAGAAGCACCGCGCCTTCATGGACGCCATGCAGGCGTTCCGCGATGCCGTCGCGGAATTCGATTTCACGGCCAGCGCCTACGCCAACGCCTGACCGACAACCCAAGCCCCGGCCGGCCGCGAGGCCGGCGGGGCGCAACCCCAAAGGAGAAAACAGACCATGACCCCCGAAGAACTCAAGAACGCCCTCGACGCGGAGGCCGCGCCGATCATCGACGAAATCAAGCGCATCCTCCCTTGCGAGCGAGTCCATCTCGTACCCGGGATGCTCACGCTCCAGACGGACCCGGCGAACCGGACCTACGACCTGACCGCCTCCTTCGGCCGGGACGGATACACCGGAGGCGACTTTCGGTTCGAGGTCGGAATCGGCTCCTTCATGCCCTTCGACCCCACGCGGGACTCGCCGGCCCGCACCTACTACCGCATCGCCGCGGCGCTTCTCGAGGACGGTGTCGCGTCCAAGGTCCGGGCGCTTCTCGAGGCATACCACCGGGCGGCCGCGACCCTTCTCGAACGGTTCAGGGCCGCGAACGGCTGACGTCGACCTGCAGGGATGCTGCGAAGACGGCGTGACCTCGGAGGAGCCCCCGAATAATTGACTGGCTATTCCGGGGCGGTTACGCAATATGGTGGACGTTCCAACAACCCAAGGGCGCAAGTCCGCAACAACAAGGAAACCAGATATGGACACCAAGACCGAAGAAACCCTCAGGCGCGAGCGCGAGGCGCTTCGCAAGAGAACACTCAAGACCCTGGAAGCGCTCGTTCCCGGATTCGAGATCGAGCTCTTCCGCAACCAGATGGTCGCCCATGCGATCCCCGGCACGAGCCGCCGGTCGGTCGACGTCCTCTTCGGCGACCTCGACCTCGACGGCCCCGTCAAATTCGACGTCCGGATCAACCTCCCCGCCACGGGCTCGTTCGATCCGACCGACCGCGACAACGCGACGGTCCGCATGTGCCTCGCGGCCTCGAGGATCGTCGACAACGCCGTCGCCATCAAGGAGACGCTACGCCACTACGACGCCGAGGCGCGCGAACTCACCGAGGCCTGCCGCAAGGCGGCCGAAGGCTGATCCGACGGGGGCGCGGGGCGGCGCGAGCCGCTTCGCGCCGGGAGGCTCGCAATGCTCAAATCGGAATTCGAAAGACTCGCCCTGCGAGGGAACGCGACCATCGGGGTCTACATCTACCGGGCCATCGAACGCTACTACATGAGCGACGACGACTACCACCGTCTGCACGGCGGTCCGCAGGAGGACAAGCGGAACTTCGTCAAGCGGGTCTTCGGAGGCAAGGTCAACACGCCCCGTTCGATCACCCGGAAGCTCACGGAGGAAAGCATCCGGGAGAACCGCTGGTTCCTCCGCTCCCACAACCTTCCCGAGTCGCGGCTCAAGGAGATGGACCGTGCGCTTCGCCACCACTTCGCGGTCCTCGCGACCTGCGGATGACGAATCATGGATTCGGGGCGAAGTCAAGCGAAAAACCGGGCCGAAAAATAAATTTTCAAAACCCGAATAATTGACTGGCTATTGATTCGGTTCTACGCAATATGGTGGGCGTTCCAACCACACAAGGGCGAACGCCCGCAACCCACAGGAGACACCATGATGACCACCAACAAGAAGAAAAACGAAACCCTCCCGACCGCGACGCTTCGCGTTCCGCGCACCCGCGACTACCTGGCCTGGAGCTTCGGCTCCGCCGAGGTCGCCGGCAAGACCTACCGCGTCCAGGTCAAATGGTTCGAGGAGCCCTCGAGGTTCGGCATCCGCCGCGGCCGCGTGAGCAAGCTCTACGTCGCCGCAGCCGGCGAAGGCGCGGTCCTCGACTACGACCGCGGCTGGATCACCCGCGCGAGCACCGCCGAGGCCAAGGCGATCCTCAAGGCGATTCTGAAGGAATTCAACTGAAAGCACACGGGCGCGGGGCGGCCGGCGCCGCCCCCGCCCGTAACCACAAGGAGATGAAACATGGACATCAACCTCGAAGGGCTCCCCGCGGCCATCGAACGCAAGTGCGGAGAAGTGCTTGCCACGGCAAACCGCATTGACGAAATCAACCGACGGCTCATGGCGGGCGTCAACGGCAAGACCGCCGAATCGGGTTATGAAACCGAAGAGATGGAAATCGAATACGTCGAAAGGCAGGACGAATTTCACATGGCGATGTTCGCCCTCCTGGAAATGCTCGGCGCGTTTGGAACGCAGGCTTCCGGACTCGCTCTCAACGGCAAGCCCGTGCCCGAAATCTAGACGTCCCGGACGAGGGGCGGCGGGAGCCGCTCCCGACCGAAACCCGCAAGGAGAAAACACATGAGAGTCGAACTCAAAGACCTTCCCGCCGCCATCGGCGGCGAGTGCGCAGAGGCGCTCGCACTGGCCAAGCGACTTGCCGAAATCCACCGGTTGTGCGAAGCGTGCTACGACAAACAGACGGGGCAGGCAATCCGCGGAATCGAGCTGGAGATCAAACTGGAATACTACGAACTGCAGGACGATTTTCGCGTTGCAATGTTCAACCTCATGAGCCTGTTCGAGATGTTCGAGTCGCAGGTCGTCGGCCTCGTGATCTATCGCGAACCCGAGCCCGAACCCTACAAGCTCCGCGGCTAAGAAAAGGAGAACGACCATGCGTTTCACCATCCAATACCGCCGCAAGGATTCCGAGACGTGGACCGACTGGCGCTTCTGCTCCGCGGCCCGCGTCGCGACCTGGAAGAACGAGGCCAAGGCCAATGCCTACTGCGAACGGCTCAAGGCCCGCAACCCCGACTGCCAGTTCCGCGTCGTCGGCTGGCTTGAAGCCTTCTCCATCCCCGCTCGCTAACCCCGAAAGAAAAACCGACCATGAGCAAAACCGAATCCGCCATCGTCCAGGTGGCCGCCAAATCCCTGGATTTCTACACCCGCGCAGCCGAGCGAGACCTCGCCGAGGCCAGGCGCTTGATCGCAGACCTCCGCAAGTGCTTGACCGGCATGTTCAAGACGCTGGACATCACCGAGGATCGCCTCGCCGGAAAATACAACTCGCCCGAGTTCGCCAAGACAACGGCACGCGACAAGACCTTCATCCTCCGGGTCGGGGCCGACTCCGTCAAGAACGACGCGCTCAAGGTCGCAGGCATTGCCGCCCGGATGAACGAGAAGGCCTATGGTGCCCACGCCGTTCTCGACGCCCTCGCCGAAATCCAGAGCTCCGAGAAGACGGAAAACGCGCCCGAACATCGGCGCGAATAATTGACTGGATAAACGGGGGCGCTTACGCAATATGGTGGCCGTCAACGACCACAAGGGCGCAAACCCCCACCCCAAAGGAGAAAAAGAAATGACCACCGAGACCCACGACTTCGAAATCAGCGCCTGGAACTACCGGGCGCTCGAGTTCCAGCACCTCGCCGACCTGCGCGGCCGCACCCAGGAGGATGCGGAGCGCGAAGCCCGCGCCCTCCGCGACAAGCACCGGGTTTCGATCCGGCTCCAGCGCGGAAGCCTCCGCTGGACCTTCCGCGCGGAAAACCCGGCCAAGGTGTTGCCCGCCGGACTCGATCGCGGAAGGAAGAGCGAATACGAACTCAAGGTCTGGGAGCCGGGCGCCCGCTCCTTCCGCACCGTCGAGTGGACGGGTCCCATCACGCGCGAGGAGGCGATGGACAAGGCGCGCGCCCTGCTCAAGGCGACCGGCCGCAAGGTCCACGTCTGCCACGGTCTCGCGAGGACTACGCTCGACCCGGCGACCATCGACAAGCCCCGCTTCTGAAACAACCTCAAGCAATGGAACGACCGGCGGGGGCGGCTTTCGCCCCTCCCGCCGACGGAAAGGAGAAAGCAAATGAACGAAGAAGAAGAAAGAACCCTGCGGACCAAGGTTCACGCATGGTACCGGAACCTGGGCGAGAACGACCGCCACGACATTGCCATCGACTGTTCGGTCGGCGAGCGCGGTCGCCGGTACGAGGCCCGCATCTGTCTCGGCGAACTCGGGCTGCCCAAGACTCGCGAGAACGTCCGGGTCGCCGGCGAGGAACTGGAAGACCTCACGGAGGCGGAATTCCAGTATTGAGGCCGCGAAAATGGAGATTTTTGAAGCCTCATAATTGACTGGATAAACAGGGGCGATTACGCAATATGGTGGGCGTCAACCACCACACGGGCGACCGCCCGCAACCCCAAGGAGAAAACCGATGACCAAGACCGAACTCAAGAAGGCGATCAACGCCGCCCTCCCGAAAGGATGGAGGCTCGCCTTCATCAACATGAAGCACAAGGCATTCATGGTGACCTGCCCCATCGGAGACCGTTTCGACGTGGCGCTGGGAACCTACAACCGCAAGATCCGCAGGATCGAGAAGGCGGCGAACGCCGACTGCGACGGAGGCGAGTTCCTCGTTGGCGGCGACACCTACGAGAACTTCTTCTACCTCAAGGGTTAGAACGAAAGGAGACACCACCATGCCCATCACGAAGGAAGCCCGCGCGGAAGCGCAAAAGAAACTCGACGGGTTCGTCGCCCGGTTCGGAAAGATCAAGCAGATCTACGTCGGCGAGGACATTTGCTGCCGCTGCGGATGCCGTGGCCGCTACCACGAAGGGGAGCGGATCAACCGCCGCACGCTCGGCTATGTCCTCCGCATCCTCGCGGAGACCGGCAAATGCGAGGTTCTCGAAAGCGGCCCCTACGTCAACATCCCCTACGGCAACAACCGCGCGGTCACGCTCTACTTCGAAGGCGTCAAGAACAACGGGTAACCGAAAGGAAAACGACCATGCCACGAAAGACCACGCGAACCGCCGCGGCCGAAACCGCGGAATCCCGCCCGCCCCGGATCGAGGACATCCGCGCCTCGCTCGCCCGCCTCGCCGACGAGGCGGAGAACCGGAAGATCGACCTCGAGTCGGACTTCCCCGACGCCTCGCCGGCCCAACGCGAATCCATCGACCGCGCGCAGACCTGCACGGCCCGGGCGATGGAGCTTCTCGCCACGGCCGGCGATCTCCTGGACCCGACGGCCGCACGATTCCACGAGGGTGCGCAAGGCGCGAAGAGCGGCCGCTCGGCAACGAGCCTTCTCGTTGGCGCGGGCAACGCCCTCGCGGCCTTTCTCGACGCCTTCGAGGGCATCGTCAGCGAACAGGGAATAGAGGGGCTCGACCGCTTCTGCAAAGACCCGGAGGGCCTCATGGTCAAGGCCGGGACAATTCTCGAAGACATCGCGAGCTTCACGGGCGACGGAAAGGAGAAGAAATGAGCGATCCCTTCTTCGCCGCACGCACCTGCCCGCGCTGCGGCGCCGACCTCGCCGGCGGCCGCACGATGAGCCGGTTCACCACCGACCCGATCTGCCTTGCCTGCGCGAAGGCAGAGCGTCGGCATCCTGACTACGCCAAGGCCTGCGAGGCGGAGCTTGCCGCCGTCAGGGCCGGCGACCGGAACTTCCCCGGCATCGGCCTCCCGCCCGACCTCGCCAGAAGGCCGTAGCGCGCGCCATGTACGCGTCGGCGGCCGAGGGCGGACAAGAGCGCGGCAACGGGGCCGCCGCGCGCAAACAGACCCCTTGCGGCGCCTCCGTCGGGTTTTCCCAGAAAAGACGGCTTCCCTCCCTTTTCTACGAGCCTTGCATTATATGGAGGCGACTTGAATTGGCCGGCGGATCGATCCGCATACTTTTCCGACAATTTGCGATTGAATCCGCAAAAGGTTTGTGGTAGAGTTGCGGGCATCGGAGGCAAAACATGTATATCGAACGCGATTTGGAACCCCGTCTGGCAGAAGCGCTGCGCGGCAGCAAGGTCCTGATTCTCTACGGCTCGCGGCAGACGGGCAAGACGACCGTGGTCGAACGTCTGCTGTCCGCCCCGGACATCCGGCGGGAGGGCGTCGTCCGGCTTTCCGGCGACGTTCTTCCCGAACGCGAACTGCTGGACTACGCCACGATGACGGCGGAGAAGGCGCAAGGCATCCTCGGCGAGGCGAAGACCCTGTTCGTGGACGAGGCCCAGAAAATCCTGGACATCGGTCTCACGCTCAAGATCGTCCACGACCGGTTCAAGTCGCTCCGGATCGTTGCGACCGGCTCGTCGTCGTTCGAGCTTTCCGAAGAAGTCGGCGAACCGCTCACGGGCCGCATGGACGCCTATGTCCTGCCAACCCTTTCCTTTCCCGAACTGGCGCGGAGCGCAAGTCCCGTCGCCGAACGGAACCTTCTCGAGACCCGGCTCCTCTACGGCTCGTATCCCGACGTGGCGACGGCTCCGTCGGACGAGCAGCGGCGCCGCCGTCTGCGGAACCTGTGTTCGTCCTACCTCTTCAAGGACGTCCTCAAGTGGGAGAACCTCAGGAACTCGGACCGCCTGGCGCGGCTCGTGAAGGCCCTTTCGCTCCAGCTCGGCGACGAAGTCTCGTGGAAGGAACTCGGCGATACGGCCGGCATGGACAACGAAACGGCGCAATCCTACGTGGAACGGCTCGAGAAGGCGTTCGTCGTCTTCCGCCTTCCGGCCTTCTCGCGCAATCTCCGCAACGAACTCAAGAAGTCGAAGAAGGTCTACTTCTTCGACACGGGCGTCCGCAACGCCTTGATCGGGGACTTCCGTCCGCTCGCGTCCCGAACCGACGCGGGGCACCTGTTCGAGAACTACCTCATCGCCGAACGGATAAAGAACAACGCCCTCCGCGAGCGCGACGTGCAGTCGTTCTTCTGGCGCACGAAGGGAGAAGGGTCGAAGGAGATCGACTATCTGGAGGACTCCGCCGAACGGGGCCTGGTCGCCTACGAATTCAAATGGAATCCGTCGCAGGCGGCCCGCGCCCGCTCGCCGAAGGCATTTTCGGAAGCCTACCCGGACGCCACCTGGACGCCGGTCTCGCGGGACAACTACGTCGAATTCGCGACGGGGCTCATTTGACATTACCCCTATGATTCCCTCCTGGGAGCAACTG
>JAEEGH010021705.1_pt1 | contig 13236 bp, 13 predicted proteins | sample 9134181 | NCBI WGS metagenome assembly JAEEGH01 (sample SAMN16246544, study PRJNA631951) | gut metagenome | biome: gut microbiome; feature: rumen; material: DP-attached | host: Bos | place: Iran: Karaj | collected 2018-10 | reverse complement strand
TTGTTGTCGCATTTTCTGGCGGAGTTGATTCGACATTCCTGCTGAAGGTTGCTCACGACGTGCTCGGGAAAAATGCCGCGGCTGTAACGTCGCGCTCGCCCCTTGTTTCCGAAAGGGAATGGGAGGAGGCGCGCGCTTTCTGCCATGAAAACGGCATTATCCATTTTGCCTTTGACTTTGACCCGTGCGGCACAGAGGCGTTTATGAACAATCCTCCCGACCGCTGCTATCTCTGCAAAAAGGAGATATTCGGGCAGATCGTCAGGATCGCCGCGTCAAACGGTTACGCGTATGTCGCGGAGGGTTCGAACGTCGACGACCTGGGCGACTACCGCCCCGGCATGCGCGCCGTAGAGGAGCTGGGCGTGGAGAGTCCGCTGCGCGTCGCGGAGCTTTCCAAAAGTGAGATCCGCGCGCTGTCCCGTGAGCTGGGTCTGCCCACCTGGGACAAGCCCTCCTATGCCTGTCTCGCCTCCCGGATCGCCTACGGCGAGGAGCTGACCGCGCGGAAGCTCGCCATGGTGGACGCGGCCGAGGAATACCTGCGCTCGCTGGGCCCGAGGCAGCTTCGGGTCCGCGTTCACGGCACGGACGCCCGCATCGAGGTCGAACCGGACGCTATGCCTCTCATCGCCGCTCCGGACACGGCCCGGTCGGTGAACGAAAGACTGCGCTCTCTCGGATTTTCCCGCATAACGCTGGACCTGGCCGGATACCGTACAGGCAGCATGAACGAGGCTCTTATCGGAAACCGTTCCCGGTGATCCGCCGCGGCATACAGTAAGCCCCCGAAGGAAGGATGTCTTCCCTCGGGGGCCTTCTTTTTATGTGCGGGAAATCAGCTTTTCTTTTTCAGTTCGTCTCCGTACAGTTCCAGCGCCTGCATGGAAATGCGGATATACAGCCGTTTGGCCGGCGAGTCGAGATCGTCGCCGAGCATCTCCTGACACTTGCGGATCCGGTAGAGCACCGTGTTCCGGTGGGTATACAGCGCCGCGGCCGTCTGGCTCAGGGACCGCTCGCAGTCGATATAGGTTTTGAGCGTATCGTACAGATCGCTGTTGCCGCCGCGCGCTTTCTCCCACAGGGAGATCACCACCGGGTGACAGGCGCTGTAGACCTCGCGGGCAGAGTGGCTCGAGAGCAGGAAGTTCAGCCCATGATCCGCAAAGGTGTAAACGCCCGGTTCCGCGCTCTCTGAATTGCTGAGGACAAAATCCGTCTGCCGCTCGAGAAGAGGCAGGTAGTTCACATTGGGCACGCAGAGGCTGAACGCTATGCGCAGCGAGTTGTTGGCCAGGAGGATCTCACGGAACTGCTGGTGAACGGGATCGTTGTACATGTCCCGGTTGCTGATGACATGCACGCACCCGTTTTTCTCCAGGACGATGGCGTTCTGGAGATGGCGCGTGATCGTCTGCGACAGGATGTGCAGCGACATGTCCCCGCTCTCGCCCGCGGGCTTGATGGTGCACAGCTGATACGGGTCTTCCGGCAGCCACTGATAATAGGCCAGCTGGATGCTCAGTTCCTTTTCGCTGTAGGCCTGCTGGCTGAGCAGCTTGAAGAACACGTTGACATGGGAATTGTTCCCGGAGCTCGGCCGTCCGAGACGGGGCTCGAGCAGCTTGGCCAGACGTTCGATGAGCTGGGAATCCCCCGCGTTGAGCTTGCGGTTCTTTTCCAGCAGCGTAATGCGCCCGCATACCCCCTCGTTGAAGATCATGCAGTAGCTGATGCCGCCGTAGAGCATGGTGTTGCTGCGCTGGAACTGAAAGCTCTGGGACCCGTAATGGGTGAAGTCCACATTGCTGTTGTCGTAGCGCATGGCCCGGATGCTGTTGAGAGAGGAGTAGCCGTATTTGCACAGGTAGTCCCACTCCGGGTCCATCTTGCCCAGCTCCGGATCGCGGGTGATGGCCAGCAGCCGGCTGTTGCCGTCAAGGATCATCATGGGGTTGTTGAACACCAGCCAGCTGGTGTCTACGGCCCGCTGAAAATCCCCGTCCGCGACGGCCTCCTCCATTTCGGTCTCCCAGTCCTGATAGTAGTCGAACACGCCCTGAATGATCTCAAAGGCCTCCTTGAGCTGGATATCAAACAGGGTGATATGGTCGCCGCCCTCGCCCTCCACGATCACGTTGCGCCCGCTCTGGTAAACGTGAGCGGTATTGGTGGAGTAGGCCACCCGCGCGCTGTTGAGGATGGGCTTGGCGTCCATACGGATGTTGGTCGCTATGTCCATCAGCGGCGAGAGGCGGTTGGCGATCATCCACATACTGAGTTTCATGTTGGATCCCCCCGGATGTGATGTCCGCAAAAGAATACAGTTTCTCTCAATAATATTAATCCTTTCCGCACAAAAATTCAATCGGAAATTTGTGCGGATTTGGGCAGACGTTCCCGGGGGGAAACCCTTCCGCTCCCGGGAGAGGAAAAATCAACTCGGCGGGACCCTTTCTTTTTTGTGCGTGCGGCACATGGGAAAGGACGGCTTATCCCATATAATGATATATGTACAGATTTGTCCGTATGTAATAAGCATAATCAGCCGATATTGAGGAGGTACAAAATGAGTGTTGGTAAGTTTATGAAGCAGGCCGCCGAGCGCGATTATTCCCAGTGGTGGCAGAAGCCCGGCACGTTCCCCTGGATGTTCCAGCAGGCCAAGCCCCCGCTGAATCCCCCCGATTCCGCGCGCCCGATCCCCACAAGGGAGAACTATGAGCGCGCCGTCCGCGGCCAGCAGCCCTACTGGATCCCGCAGTATTTCACCGACAGCAACATCATCTGGCCCGACGCCATGGAAGAGCACCCCGTGCCCGAGGTCGACGGCTGGGACTGGTGGGGCGTCAACTGGATCATGGCCGAGGTTGCCGGCGGCATGATCACCAAGCCCGGCACCCGCACCTTCAGCGAGTTCGCCAACTGGAAGGAAGAGCTGGAGTGGCCCGACATGTCCCTGGTGGACTTTGAGGCCGACGGCAAGAAGATCCAGACCAATCTGGACCCCGACCGCGTGCATATTTATGAGTGCGTGGAGGGCATCTTCGAGCGCCTGCACGAGATGATCCCGTTTGACGAGTCGCTGATCGCCTTCTATGAGGAGCCCGAGCTTCTGGAGGAATTCTTCCAGAAGATGGCCGACTACAAGATCGAGACCTGCGACAAGATCTTCAAGTACTACGGCCGGGTGGACGGCGTGCTCTATCACGACGACTGGGGCACCCAGCGCGCCGGATTCTTCTCCAACGAGATGTTCCGTGAGCAGCTCATGCCCGCCACCAAGCGCCTCACCGATTTCATCAAGGGGCAGGGCAAGTTCCTGGAGCTGCACTCCTGCGGCCGGAACCAGCAGTACATCCCGATGATGATCGAGATGGGCTTCGACATGTGGGGACCGCAGGCCAACGCCAACGACATCGACTGGATGTTCGACAACTACAACAAGCAGATGTCCTTTGCCTTCCCGCTGGTCATCAAGCCGGGCTCCAGCGAAAAGGAGATCCGCCGCACGGTGGACGAGTGGGTGGATCACTACGGCGCGAACGGCCGCATCCTGGCTTCCATCCAGGCCGATTTCCGCGATCCTCAGCAGGGCGCCATCGCCGCCGACGAGCTCTACAACTACTCCCTGGCCTACTACAACAAGCTTTACGGCCGCGGCTGAGAAGACGCGGACCCTGCAGCGAAAAGTGAGGGATATGCATGCTGACTCCGAGACAGAATCTTCTTGAGACCATTCACGGCGGCAAGCCCGAGCGCTTCGTCAACCAGTATGAGGCGTTCGGCATGATCATCGGCACGCCCTTCGGTCTGCGCAACGCCAACCCGGCCCGAGGCCAGATGAACGTGGTAAACGCCTGGGGCATCACCAAGTCCTTCCCCGAGAACGTCCCCGGTGCCTTCCCCGTGCACACCCCCGACAAGATCGTCATCAAGGATATGGAACACTGGCAGGACTATGTCAAGGTCCCCAACGTGGTCTATGACGCCTCCGAATGGGAGCCCTTCATTGAGCGCGCCAACGCCGTCGACCGGAATGAGCAGTTCTGCATGGCCTTTGTGGCCCCGGGTCTCTTCGAGCAGTGCCATTACCTGATGGAGATCCAAAACTGCCTGGTGGCGTTCTATGAGTATCCCGACGAGATGCACGAGCTGATCGAGGTTCTCACTCAGTTCGAGCTGGACTATGCCGCCGAGGTCTGCAAATACCTGAAGCCCGACGCGCTGTTCCACCACGACGACTGGGGTTCCCAGACCAGCACCTTCATCTCCCCCGAGATGTTCCGCGAGTTCTATCTGGAGCCCTACAAAAAGATCTACGGCTTTTACCGCGACCACGGCGTGGAACTGGTGGTGCACCACTCCGACTCCTACGCCGCCACGCTGGTGCCGCAGATGATCGAGATGGGCATCGATATCTGGCAGGGCGTAATGACCAGCAACAATATTCCCGCCCTGATCAAAGAATACGGTCCTCAGATCAGCTTTATGGGCGGCATCGACTCCGCGGCCATCGACTTCCCCGGCTGGACCCGCGAGAAAGTCCGCGCCGAGGTCCGCCGCTGCTGCGACGAGTGCGGCAAGCTCTACTTCATCCCCGGTGCCAGCCAGGGTCTGGCCATGAGCACCTTCCCCGGCGTGTACGACGCCACCACCGAAGAGATCGACGCCTACAGCAGGGAAGTATTCCGATAACCCGACCCAAATCAGCAAAAGCGCCGCGGCCAAAGCCGCGGCGCTTTCCTTTCCGGTCGTTACTATTCAGTACAGCGACCCTGTCGCGGAGATCGCCGTAAGGCGCAGCTCCGTTCCGTCGGCCGTGGAAAAATGCTCGAAAGCCGCCCGCCCGCCGGCGAAAACGCTGCCGTAAGCCGTCGGTATGTATTCGTCCAGCGGTGAACAGGCCAGCAGTCTGCGGAAATCGCTGTCCAGGAGCTCGTCGAGCAGCTCGGCGCGCATGCCCTCCGGTCCGTCGAAAACATAAGTGCCGGAGGCGGTATAGATCCGCAGGGGATAATTGACGGTCTTTGCAAGCTCCGCCCAGTCTCCCAAAGCGAAAATGCCCTGCACCTTCAGCGCGAAGGCCAGCTCCGGGCTGTCCGCGCGAAAAGGCGTTCCGGCGGTGTACCCGCCTTCCTCCTCTCCCCAGGTCCAGCTCTTCAGGACGTCGCCGGACACGTTATACTGGCCGTTGGCCGCCGTCGCTCCGTTCCACTGCACGCCGGCACAGGAGTCGAACGTCAGCGCGGGGCTCGGCACGTCGTGGATATTGCAGCCGCGGAAAGCGACCGTATCGCACTCATACAGATAGGCCGCGCACCAGGAGCATTCGAAGATCTCGGTGCCGGTCACGGTTACGGAGGAGCACTGCCAGGCGTTCACGCCCGAGGTGCCGCAGCCGTAGAGGCGGCAGCTGTCGATCACGGCGTAAGAGCTGTTCTGCAGGCTGATCACCCCGCCCGTGCACTCTCCGATCCCCTCGGAGTGGCCCGCGGTGAAGCCGGTCAGGCCGACGCCGCTGCAGCCGCGGAAGGAGAGCACGTTGGCGTAACGGGGCGCGGCGGTGATCACCGTGTCGCGCGGATCGTCGCTCTCGGCGCGGATCATCAGGCCGGAAACGCCGTCGATCACCAGCTCGGGGCCGTCATATGTGTCCTGCCAGTAAAAGTGCTTCCCGCCGAAGCCTCCGTACCCGGCCGCGGCGGACAGATCATAGACTCCCGGGGCCAGGATCACGGTACGGTCGGGGCCGATGGCGGACAGGAACTCGTCTACGGTTGAAACGCGGATCTCGCCTCCCGGTTCCACCTCCGCGGCTTCGGTCAGCGGAGGATGAACGCTTATGGACTGCGGGTCGATCGGGCGCAGCGTCATGGCCGCGAGAGCCTCGTCGCTGAGCACGGCGCCTTCCGCGTCCACGGGCCGGATCGTCCCGGACCACTGCAGATAGCTGTTGCTGACCAGGGAGCATCCGTCCACCGCGGCGGCGGAACGGTTCAGGTCGAACACGGGAGCATCGAACCGGCAGCCGCTCACATCATTGGACAGGAACTTGACATTGCTGCCGTTGTTGGCGATAACAAGGGACATGGCGGCATTGTCGGTGATCCGGCAATCGGCCACAGTGAAGATGTCGGTCCCGTTCACCTCGAACAGGCCGAAGGCAGGACCGGTCTCCTTTGTCCCGCAGCTGTCAATATCGCAGTCGTAAATATGCACCACGCCGCAGTTCCACGCCGAAACGGCGCCGTAACTGCACTCGTAGATGCGTGTGCTTTGTACGGTCAGGTCCGCGCACTCCTCGCCCTGCACACCCACAGTGCCGCAGCCGTAAAGAGCACAGGCGCGCACCGCGGCGCCGCGGCAGCCGTACAGATACAAAACGCCGCCGGAGCAGGCGCCGGGCTCTTCCGTGTGGCCCGCGCGCAGGTCCTCTACGGTCAGGCCCCGGCAGTTGCGGAACGTGAGCACATTGGCGTAGCGCGGCAGAGCGCTGACCGTGGTTTTGTCCGCGCCGGAGCCCCGGACCGTCAGGTTATCCACGTCGTGGATCTCCAGCTCATATCCGTCGTAGATATCCACCCAGCGGCAGTAGGGATTGATCTCTCCGGCATTTTCGGGCGGGGTCAGTGTGAAAACGCCTTCGCCGAGCTCGATCATGGCGCCCGGCGCGACCGCCGCAAACAGCTCATCCAAAGTGGATACGCGCAGGACGTCCTCTTCCGCGGAGAGGACCGGCTCCGCTGTCGGGTCGGAGGCGGTTTCTTCGATTTTCCCGGCCGAAGCGCAACCGCCTGTCAGCAAAAGGGCCAGCGCAAGGATCGGGATCAGGAATCTTTTCATAAGGGTCAATTCCTTTCGAGTGGTTTGTACCCATATGACGTCCCTTCCTGTGCGGCGGTTCACTCGGCCGGGTGAACCTTGTCCTTCCCGGGTCCGTCTGTATATCGGGAACAGGGGAGGAGGATCAAAATGAAAAAGAAAAACGATATACGAGTGTATAACTTGATGTTTCCCGTATGGATGCTTGTCTGGTGGCCTTCGTGGCTGTGGCTGGCGCTGATCCCGCTCAATTACGGTATCGACGCCCTGGTGCTGCGCCTGAGCCTTTCCGCCGGTTCGGACAGAGCGGCATTTCTGCGAAAGCATACGTGGAAGATCTGCCTGGCCGGCTTCGCGTCCGACTTTCTCGGCAGCGCGCTTTTGTTTGCCGTCTATGCCTTCACTCCGGGAGATCCTCTCTCCTATAATCTCGCCTACGCGCCCTTCGGGAACGCCGCCGCCCTTGCGGTCACTCTCACAGCCCTGGTGCTCTCCGCCGGAGCGATCTTCCTTCTGGACAGACGGATCCTTCGCCGCGCCGGGCTGGACCCGGACAAGGCGCGGCGCGCGGCCCGAAATCTGGCGGTCTTCACCGCGCCGTATCTGTTTCTGTTTCCCTCCGGACTTCTCTATCGGTGACCGCTTGCCACGCCGCGGCGTATTGTGCTATGATGTATGTATCCGTATGACAGGGAGGCGGCGTCTATGCCAAGGTTTTCCTCTTCGCTGATCATTTTCATTATTTATATTATCGCGGTGAGCCTGTTCAGCGGCCGCAAAAAGAAAAACACCTCAAGCTCCGGCAGCGGCGCGTCCGCCGCGAACCGGCAGACGGCCGTACGGGCAGACCGTCCCACTCCCACGATCCCGTCGCTGGCAAACCGCCACTCCAAAAAGGATGACGACTGCGACTACGGCGAGGTCAACCACCGGTATTCCCATCAGAACGAAAAACGCGTCGCGCAGCTCAAGGGCTATCTGGATGCCGGACTCATCGACAAGAAGGAGTATAACGAGATGCTTGAGCGCTATACCAGGCAGGACCAGCTTTACGATTCCTACATGAACTGAATCCATTGGATGTACAGAGCTTTCTTCCTCCCGGGGAGAAAGCTCTTTTTTAAATTCGAAAATGAGTAAAACGGAAAAAAAACGAGAAAAATGAAGAAAATCGGAGTTATGAGATCGGTAATCGAAAAAAGATGAAATCTTGTGTTGACACCGCGGAGGGGCTGTGCTATAAAAATAAAGCGCGTTTGAGGGCCGAATCGGCTCCGTGCGCCCAAAATGATGTAAAATTACTGATATTGGAGGCAAATTCATGTCCACTACCATGGTAAGGACCGAGGACGTCCAGCGCAAGTGGTATGTTCTCGACGCGGCCGGCAAGCCCCTGGGCAAGACCGCCGCTCTCGCTGCCGATCTGCTGCGCGGCAAGCGCAAGGTCGACTACACCCCCCACGTTGACGGCGGCGATTTCGTCATCATCGTCAACTGCAAAGACGCCGTTCTCACCGGCAACAAGCTGACCCAGAAGTTTTACCGCACTCACTCCGGCTACGCCGGCGGTCTCAAGGAGACCCGGTACGACCGCCTGATGGCCACCCGTCCCGAGCTGGCCATGACGCTGGCCGTCAAGGGCATGCTGGCCAAGAACCCCACCCAGATGCACCAGCTTCGCCGTCTGAAGGTCTTCGCCGGCCCCGAGCACAAGCACGCCGCCCAGAAGCCCCAGGCCTGGGAAGAGTAAGAAGGAGGAACAACATAATGGCTACTTATCAGAGCAAGCGCCCCTACACCTACGGCACCGGCCGCAGGAAGTCCTCCACCGCCCGCGTGCACCTGATCCCCAACGGCACCGGCGCCATCACCGTCAACGGCCGTACCCTGGACGATTATTTCGGACTGGAGACCCTGAAGCTGATCGTGCGTCAGCCCCTGGTCACCACCGGAACCGTGGATAAGTACGATGTGGAAGCTACCGTCGCCGGCGGCGGCGTCACCGGCCAGGCCGGCGCCATCCGTCACGGCATCGCCCGCGCCCTTCTGCTCGTGGACGAAAGCTACCGCGCCCCCCTCAAGGCCGCCGGTTACCTGACCCGCGACCCGCGCATGAAAGAGCGCAAGAAGTACGGCCTCAAAGCCGCACGTCGTGCTCCGCAGTTCAGCAAGCGCTGATCTAACTCGAGAATACTCGAAAAACCCTGGAATTTCAACGGTTCCAGGGTTTTTCTTTTCTCAAATCTTTTTGAATTGTTTTAACGAATTCTGACGAAATCTGGCGAGATAATAGTAGTTAATACTGAGGGAACCGCCCGTTTTAGACCCCTTTTAGTTAAAAATTGAGGGAAAAATCGGAGAGTGACAGAACGTAAGAAGTCCGTTTGATCTCATTTTTCGAGCTCTGATTTCGACGTCTGGCGATCCTTTATCTCAAACTATTATGCCCAGTTTTCTGGAACAGGAACGAATGAAAGAATCTGACTGAATCTGATATTTCGTATAGCGGACACGGCTTATAGCCTTGTTAGTTGCTGGATAATTCCAGGCTGCAGTGCTCTGAGGCTTTCCCTGTCGGGTCAAACAAACACACAGAGACCAAATTACCCTGTTCAGATAGCTCCCATACGATGTCGCCAGAGAGAATGGTTTTACTGACAGGCAAATCGGAGACGATGATCTTCACAGCGTTTTGGTAGATTATACAGGAGAAAGTGGAAGTATCAATTTCGCCTGGAACATCCACCAGCAGATCCCCTTTGGTGTACTCTGCCGGAAGCGGGTACTCCTCTGCCACTTGCCGATAATCAGCGCAGATCACAAGCGTAACACGGTAGATAATACGATCCGTCTGATCAAAAACCAGCTCCAGCAAAGAGGTATCATCTTTGCGGAAAGAGCAGTAATCAATTGTGTTGCACGCCTTTTCCGTACGCACCTGTACAGGAATATACTCGGTCAAAACGATAGACCTTTGAATGGAAGTGTTCGTGATAGTCATAAAGCGTCCTCCTTATTTCTTGATGAACGCATGGATAACTGCGTCATACGGCTCTCCGTTCCGGGGCTTGCTGATGATAAAGTCCCAATTCCCATGATGCACGATTCTCCCATACGGTATTCCGTTTTTTGTTACTGCGGACAACGACTGTTGCATATCATAGAGCATAATCTGAGATGCCAGCTTGGTTGGTTCGGACAAATGCCCCGTATTGGCTTGCTTTATGATATAGTCAGCCATGTGCTCCGTTGCGTTTGCGTGCACCCAAAGTGTTTCGCTATCTGTTCTTATAACGAAAGAACGAGGAATCTCTGTGCCCGGATAATTTGGTTGAGTAGGAGTAATATCGTTCCAAACTTTTGCTGAGACGCCGTTTGTCCCGGTAAACAGGTTACTAAAGCTCTTACTCATACCGCCCGCCTCCGTTCAAAGGCCGCGGCGGTTTTGCTTGGGAAGGCCAAGACCTGAATGCCCTTTGCACGCAGCACATCAAAACAGGCGTAATGATCGGAGCCATAAACGAGAATGGTGTGGGGCTGCAAGACACGCACCATTTCAAACAGCCCATCCTCAAAGCGGCGACGGTCAGCCAGTTTGCGCGGGTTGCCTCCGGCTGTCCCGATTGCAACCATGCTGTTTTTTGGTATGCCGTCCCAGCAATAGCGATAGGATTCCGGAGTGCCCCAGCGGACGTTGTTGGTGATAGGCACACCGTTCCTCCCCAACCAATACCCTAACGCACGCATCCGATAAGTATTGTAGATTTTGATCGGCTCGGGGAAATCTTGGTAAGTAGAGAAGTCTGGGGTGATGACTCCCGCAAAATGAGAAAGTATTTTTATCGCATGTGCACTGTCATGCCAGATCCCGCGAGGACCGTCAAACTTGTAATCGTCCTGGTAGAAGCAGACAACAGCATCATAGAAGAAAGCCCGTCCGAAATTTGATTCCCGAACGGGCTTTCTTTTATTAGTGATTAAAGTATTCTTTTTTGAATCTTACCAGGCTGTCAGTTCCAGATACAGATCCTTGTACTGCTTCGCTGAGTTATCCCAGGAAACATTCTTGGCCATATCGCGCTGAACCATTTCATCCCAGTAATAGCGGTTTTCAAAGTACAGTGTCTTGGCGCGGTTGATTGCATCGTATAACAGTCCTGACTCATATCTGTCAAACGTGAATCCATTGCCCCAGTCAGCATACGTGTTGTAAGGTTCCACGGTGTCCTTAAGACCGCCGGTCTCTCTGACGATCGGAACCGTTCCGTAATGCATGGCGATCAGCTGGGTCAGGCCGCACGGTTCAAACCGTGAAGGTACTAACAGCACATCACATCCGGCATAGATGCGGTGGCTTCTCGCTTCATCATACTGGATACAGCCCGCAAACTGTCCCTTGTAATGATTCTCATAGTAGCGGAAGGAATTTTCATATTCGGCATCCCCTGTGCCCAGAACGACGACCTGTGTATGTGGATCCATGATCTGCGGAATACAGGTATTCACCAGATCCAGACCTTTCTGGTTTGTCAGTCGGGAAATCAATCCGATGACAAACTTATCTCCGTTTTCTTCCAGGCCGAGTTCCTTCTGCAGGGCAATCTTATTTTCTCTCTTTTTGGCGATTGCATCCTCGATGCTGTAGTTCGCAACGATGTCGCTGTCTTTTGACGGATCCCAGATATCATAGTCGATACCGTTGACGATGCCGCGCAGTTTTCCTGAGTGATAGCGCAGATGAGCTTCCAGTCCTTCACCATACTCGGAGGTCTGGATCTCTCCGGCATAGGTATTGGAGACTGTTGTGATCATGTTGGAATAGGTTAATCCCCCCTTGAGCATATTGGCATCAAGCCAGTTCTGAGTCAAGGCATCCTTGTTGAAAACATAATCCGGCAGATTCGTCCAATACTTGATGGTCTTGATATTGTAAATACCCTGGAAGCGCAGGTTATGGATGGTGATCATGGTTTTTGCGTTACCGATGGAAGTATTCTGGAAGAACGTCCGCAGATATACCGGTACCAGAGCCGCCTGCCAGTCATGGCAGTGGATGATATTCGGTTGCCAGTTCATGTAGTTGAGCGCAGCCAGAGCTGCCTTGCTGAAATAGCAGTATTTCGGGATATCATCGATCAGATTGGTATATGGCTTATCTCCGCCAAAGAATTCTTCGTTATCGATGAAGTCATAGACAACTCCATCCCAGACATATTCCATGATGCCGACATAGTACTGTTTGCCGTCACTTGTCAGATCCATATAGAAGCTTCCCCGGTAAACCATTTTATCCTGATACTGCTGCGGGATGCATTTGTATCTTGGAAGGATGACCTTTACATCACAGTTTCTTCTGGTAAGCGCCTTGGGAAGAGCGTACATGACGTCTCCAAGTCCGCCGGTCTTTACAAACGGATAACATTCCGATCCGATAAAGGCAATGCTTCGCCGCGGTGATTCAGGTTCCTGGGTCATCACCTGCTGATTGGCAGCAGCGATGATCTCATCAGCCGCAGCTTCCACAGCTTCCTTCTTAACAGTCTTTTTATCCGTAACAGTTTTTGTTGTTTTAGTCATTTTTTTCACGGCAGTCTTCTTTTCGGCCGTTTTCTTTTCTGCTGTCTTCTTTTCCGCAGTTTTCTTCACTGCAGTTTTCTTTTCCGCGGTTGTCTTTTCCGCTGTTTTCTTTTCAGCAGTTTCTTCAGTTGCTTTTTTAGCAGCCATTTTAACTCCTCCTTCAGATTGCGTCGTCTGTGAATAATTTAATTATCACAGCAACTACAATAATAATCTTTAAAACCGCTTAATTCAAGTCTTATAGCTTTCCAGAACATGCTGATTCTCTGTTTCAGCACTTTCATTCCCTGTTTTTTACATAATAATTCCCGGTAATTTAATCATTACCAAACTGATCAGCGATGAACTGGGTGGCTTGAAGCCATTGCTGTTGAGGCGAAATTGAAGCGGTCCCATCGCCTTTCTGGAAACCGTAACTGCCAAACTGGCAGTGATTGCCGCCTTCTATGACTTTTACGGCAAAGTTGCTGCACATGTCCATAAAGCATCAAAGTCACTGAGAAAAGACAAAAAAACGTGTCTCAACGCAATACGCAAAGATCCGTATACCGTAATGTTTGTGGATGAGAAACTGAGAAATAACGATCCTGATATTTGAAATGCCATTATCAATACTGAAAAATGTGCTGCCGTTACGGAAGGCATCCTTCTTAGGGATTCCTTTCTGAACTCCATCTTTTTTCCAAAATGCCTGCCATCTACTTTCAAAAGTTCTGGGTCTTGTTTATATCGATGGCAAGAGAAACGATCATAATCGACGGCGTGCGTTACTACGCTGACCGTCCGCGAAGCTGCAGAGGCTGTTTCTTCTGGAAGAACCGGAAAGTCGGA
>JAEEGH010021703.1_pt1 | contig 13237 bp, 15 predicted proteins | sample 9134181 | NCBI WGS metagenome assembly JAEEGH01 (sample SAMN16246544, study PRJNA631951) | gut metagenome | biome: gut microbiome; feature: rumen; material: DP-attached | host: Bos | place: Iran: Karaj | collected 2018-10 | reverse complement strand
ATATACATCATAAATATCCCCATTGTAAACTACGGGGCATTTCACATTTCCTTCCACCGGTACCTGTCAGGATCAGATTTACTTTCACATTCCCTTCCACCGGTATCTGTCAAGGTCGACTTTACCGTCATTTACTTCGATCCCTTCTGCTTCAAGCAGCCTTGCCTGCGCCCCGGAACCGCCGAATGCAAACTCTCCGGCCAGTTCCCCTTTAGCATTAACGACACGAAAGCAGGGAATATTATCAGGATCCGGATTTTTGTGAAGGGCATTTCCTACCGCCCTGGCCATCTTCCTGTCCCCCGCTGCCTCCGCCACCTGGGAATATGTGGCTACATGACCATATGGTATTTTCTTTACCGCTTCATATATCCTCTTTGAAGGACAGTCGCTGATAAGATCATAACTTTCCGCAATCATGATCTTGATATCTTCATCCGGAATACTTCCGTCAAGAATGATTGTATTCCAGTGATCCTTGTTCTGATGATAACCCGGAATGACGGCTTTATATATCTTTCGCCAGAAATATGCCTTCTCCGGATCTACTTTAACATTCAGATTGAAATATCCATCTTTTTCATATGTCCAAAGAAAGGCTTTCTTATTCCCTTTATATCTGACCAGTTGCCAGTTTAGATCATGAAAGGGCGCATCCTGATATGTATCCGGGAAAGAAAGGCCGTATTTTAATGCTTCTTCTCTTGTTTTCATAATTTCCCTTTGAACTGTTGATGCTATCTACTATTTTTTTCATCGTAAGTTTAACACAGGCTGCATGAGCAGTGCCTCTATCATAGGATAATACAACTTCCTGTTGTCAGCCTGTGCGATGGTTGTAATCTTGTTTCCTGCATCCTTTGAGGATGCGCCGCAGTGATATATCTTCTCCGTCCGGCAATTATAGTCGATGATTATATACCTGTCATGGAACTTCCCGTCGGTTTTCCGGAACGTGAGTTTTACATTCGGATACTCCGCCCGAAATGCTTGAAATTCTGACAGACGAAGAATATTTCTCAGGTTATCGCTGAAAATGATAACATCTACATTTGAAGGCGCACTTTTCAACATCAGCAGGGTTTTCGGTCCGATATAGTTATCCACTATGTACAACTTCTTCTTCGCTTTGCTGTAAATATCCGCGTATGCTACATCAGCCTCAAATGTCTGCCCGGCGTAGATCACATATTCCATGCCTTTATCCGGTAATGAAAAACTCCTGATGACCTTCGTCAGATCATCCTTTGTGACCATATTTTCTTTAATTTCACTGATGTCCTTTGTATTCTCCGATACCTGAAGAGACAGTTTCGCAATATTGGAAGATTCCATCAGCAAAGGATCCTGCTCAATATAATCCTTCATTGCTTTGAATGTCCGGATTAATGCCTTGCTCTGACGGACAGCAAGTTCTCCCTTAAGGACGGTCATGAGCATATATACACCGCTTTCAGTAAAACACCAGGGCAGGTACCTCGTGCCACCTGATTGTCCACGGAATAGTGTCTCTTCCCGTGAGGTCAAAATTTTTGACCTCACCAATTCGTCAAGTTCTTCCCTGGTTATCTGAAAACGAAAGTCCTCATCAAACTTCTCGATATTGTTTCTGACCTGCTGATTAAAAGCTTTTGTCGTGTATCCGTATATCTCCGCAAGATCAGCATCCAACATAACTTTCTGACCACGGATTAGATAGATCTTTGCTTTTAGCGTTTCCACCGTAATCTCCACCGGAACAAGTGCGTTTTCTTTCTTCTCACTCATGTATTTCTCCTTAAGCTGTTTTCCGTGAGGTCAAATTTTTTGACCCTGGTCATCCTTCCCTATCAGTTCCTCATATTTCAACTGATACGATATCAGCCTTGGAATATACTCCGGTGGTGTTCTTCTTCCTGCCTCCCAATCTTCCAATGTGCGAACAGGGATACCCGTATGATTTGAAAACTCTTTACGTGACATCCCCGTCCTTTCTCTCAAGTCTTTTATTGATCCAGCTATATCCATATCGTCACCTCGCATTGCGTATTTGTAAGTACAGAGTATCACATTTGTAAACTATTCGCAATGCGTGGTGTATAATTTGTTGTCTTTTTTTTAATAAATTCCTCTGTCGAATGGACATTCAATCCTGTTGTTTCATTGATTAAGCACTTTATATCTCATATCCTTGTATTTCTGAGTTTTATCTTCAAAGCCCAATTTCTTGTAAATCGGATAGCCATCATCGGTAGCAATCAGATCAATTCGGCTAATCTTATGTTCCGTGGCATAAGCAATCATGTTCTTCATAAGCTGTGAACAAATACCTCTTCCGCGGTAATCTTCTTCCGTATATACACTTAATACTTCTGAATCAAGACCGTTAAGGAAAAATGGATTTGCAGGTTTTTCAATAATAAGAAGATATGCCGCTGCGACAAGTCTTCCCTCAGCTCTTGCCACAAATGCAATCAGCTTCTTCCCAAGTTCTCTTTCAAAATAACCCGGAAGCTGTTTTTCCATTCCTTCTCTTTCTTCATCTGTTATGGAACCGAAATCATCGATCATATACAATATTCTAAGTCGCACAAGCTCGCTTATATCATTAATATTTGCAATATCGTATACAACGCCTTCTCTGTCCCCGTTAATTCTGTAAGAATTATCGTTCTTTTTATGGTTTCGTATCATTTCCAATGTCTCGGAAACGGTTGGGCAAATCGCGTATCTGCCCGGCCATATATTCTTATTGAAATATTCATATGTAGACTTAGCATCCATATATGGATTGCTTCTGGTGGAATTGCAGTATCCCGGAACAATCATCTCATAGCCTCTTTCAAAGCCACTTTTTATAGTAGCGTCTATGCAATAATCTGTCTGAAGTCCGACTGCTATAACCTTTTTGATGTTCTTGGATTTTAGATACTTGTCCAGCCCTGTTGAGTCATGAAGCGCACTGTTGACTTTCTTATCAAAAACCTTTTCTCCGGCCATGGGTGCAATTCCATCATAGATTTCAAAATCAACATCTCCTACTGAGAAACCTGAACCCGGACCGTCATCATGTCTGACATAGATCACCTCAACACCGTTTTTGCGGGATGCATCTATGAGTTTCTTCAGATTCTCTTCAAGTCTCTGAAAGCCATAGAGTCTCTCATCTGTTATTCCTTTTTGTACATCAACAACAAGTAAAACCATTCTTCCTCCATTTTTTACATTGCGTCCTTAGGACATGCCCTTTATCAGGCAGATTTTCTTTTTAACCATACTGTCAATACAAGAGCAAAAGATAATAACTGTGCGATGACCACTCGGACGATCATCATCTCATCTACCCCCGTATCAGTTACTACATGAAGCAGATTCGTTGCAATGCAGTTATTAAAGAAATGATCAGCCATACCGGCATAGAGATTACCGGTCATCTTATACAAAAGGCCCCACTTTATTCCCATCATTCCCGCGAGAATGATATATCCTATTCCAAGGCCGACAAATGACGCGATATTAATATCACCGTCAATAAGATTGTGAAGCGGAGTTACGATATGCCACACACCAAAGAGAAAAGCTTGGAATAATAAAGCAAATCTCATGGGATGATCAGACTCTGCAAGCTTAGTAAACAATCCACGGAATGTTCCTTCCTCCATGATAACATTCACAATGTTAAAGAACACGCACATCAGTATAAAACCGATGCCTGTGTGTATCGCTGCTTCACCTGTAAGAGAAAAACCTGTTGTGAAAATACCAAGACGTGTCGGGAGACCCTGATTCTTTAATATAAGAATCTCAACGATATATGAAACAGTAAAAGAGCAGGCCGCAAGAATAAGTCCGATTAAGGCTGCTCTTATGAATCCTGATTCGGAAAAGCCGATATCCGACCATTTCCAGTTGATAAGACGTAAAACAATAAAAACAAGAAGAATGCCAAACAGTTTATTAATACAATTTTCACCAAGCACTGTCTCGTCCATTCGAAGAGCAATTGCTTCAAAGCCATGTACAAAGATCAGTATTGCAAATATGATCCAGCAGGATAAAACCGGCTTCTTAGTTATCTTCTCTTTCATTTTCCATAATTCCCTTCACATCATACTAGTCTCCGTATCTCCAAGGGGTATTCCTCGGTCGATACATACCGACTCTTATCATCGTTTAAATTAAACCATGTGAGAACTGTCTCTCTGTGATAAGAAGCAGTCCCTCCGTCTTTTACCATAACGATCGTCCACTCCTATTCGGGGAGATTTTCCACATCATCCGTGTCGGCATACATTTCCCAAGTGATACGGTATACACCCGTTAAGGTATTTCCTTCAATTGAGGCTTCGTCCAGAGTCGCATTATGGACTTCATCATTAAACTCTACATTAGGGAAATCGGAATCAGAATCACTTATGATCACACTAACCCCGTTTCCTACCCATTCTCCGTCCCAACCAAGCTCGTCTTTGGAAGGTTCAGATCCTGCCGATAGCCGACTATTTTATCTTTTTCCATATAACAAATATTAAGAACCTGATTTTAATCTTTATCCATCAATATACCTTTGCAGCTTTTCCTTATCGATCAAATCGCTTACCGTGGAATACCCATTCACCTCACATATAGCATAGTCACTTTTTTCGACATATCCTGTCACGTAAAAACCGTAGCTATATTCAACACTCTGATGATAATCTCCGGCACAATCAATCGCCAGCCTTGTTTTTCTTTCAATTTCTCCCGTGATTTGAGATCCCGGTGAGAATGCACCGAATTCCATCATGTCACAGATCTCATTCCAGTTGACCACATTCGCGTTGGTTTCCTTGTTGAAATAATGTAAATAATCTTTATAAAATGGCATGAAATCAAAGTATAAAGCATTTTCCGTCTCATGAATCAGGTATTCCGATAATGGCTTTTCAAAACTCTCAAAACTTAATGAACCAAATGGCAACGTTTTATTCAAATGTTCATGCATTCGCTTCTCATAAAAATCTTTATCAAGGGGTCTTTGCTCGTTAACACCCCATTCATCAATCGGATAAAAAAAGTCGTTAATAAATGCAAAGTTTAAGTCCTCTTTTGAGGGATATACTACCTTTGCAACCGATTGGATCACCTGACAATACGGATCTATGCTCTCAAGACGGATTACCTTACACGATGATTTTCTTGCGTCAGTAGGTGTATAGAAATAACTCCCTCCCTTGTGGTAATAATCGTATTCCCATTGGAAAGCATCTGCGACGAAAACAACAGGGTATTCTTCTTCCCACACACGGTAGAACGGAGAAATCGGGGCAAAAAGATTCCCGTCTCCGGAATCGACATATAAATCCGGAAGTTTCGGAATATCTTCTTTATCAAACAAGGAGTCCTCCCCGCTCATGGCATCTTTCACTGAACCGACAGCTATAGCATCATCATAGGAATAATAGGATTCACCGCGACAGATCCGGTATTCTTCAAGTTCATTCAAATAATCCCATACTCCGTCCACCGTTATCCTAAATCCTATACGGTCCTTCCCTACATATACCGGGAAAAGCTCAAATTTATCTTCAGATGACGGATATAAAGGATTACCATCATGATCATATACCGTCAAACTGGCCACATTATCTACGTAAAACCCGTCATATTCATTTTTAATGATGTTTATCATTGCTTCCCTGACATTGCCATCAGCGGAAGCATTGTCCGTTTTGGGAGTCAGGCGTACACTGATTCCGACAATTCCTTCTTCCACATTTGTTTTATAATAATCCACTGCTTCCTTGCCGAAGATGATTCCTTCAATAATACCGTCTTCGCAGCTTAAATGGAGAAAACAGGCATCTGCCACTCGAATTACCTGTTCACCGCTTGTGAGAATATCAATATAATTACCCTCCGCGATTACTTTCTGCTTAAATGTATCATCTGAAAGAAACCTGTATTCCAAGCGATATGAAGCCACATCATTCATATGATCGCATATCCCGTCTCCGATAAATTCCGCTTTAAGTGCACCATCGGAATAGTCCAATCCGCCGGAATTTCCGTAATAATCATCCACTCCGGTATATCCGTATGCCCATGCCGGAATATATGTCATCATTCCCTCGGAATCAAGCCCATCCTCTTTTTCCTCGGCACTTGTAAAGGCAATATTATCCGCTGTGATATACAGACTGCTTACGTCATTTCCCGAACCATCCATAAAAAAGATATAATATCCGCATTCCGACCCCATGCCTTCGGTTTCTTTAACGATTGACGCATTTTCATCCGTTACAGCAAATACTATCTTATTATTTCCTTCATAGGAAACACTTAATATTGATCCCTTTGCACCTCCTTCATAATCTGTGTCCGCTCCGGTATTATCTTGAGTTTCGTCGGAAACATTGTCTGATGTTCCTGATAAATCTAAATCTTTCTTCCCGCAGGCAGCCAAAAAACACAAGATCAATACTGCTGAAAGAAGAACTATCTTAACTGCTTTTTTATTTTTCACTTCATTGAGGTTCATAATCATTTTCCTCCTTCATACTTGAAACTGAAGCTGTATTCCTTTTCCGACCTTCCGGGCATCCGGGCTGACGACTGTCCTTGGATTTGGGCTTATTATAATTCTCTCTCTCAATAAGCCCATACTTCTGCTTAACCTGTGCGATATTCAATCTTGTTACCCCATCCATGCCGGATATCATCCCTATTATTCAGCTCGACAAACTGCGATTTGGCTTACTCGTGTGACAGCAAGACAACAGTCTCAACATGTACACTATGGGGGAACATATCTACGGGTCTTACTTTCTTAAGCTCGTATCCTCCGCTTACCAGATATTTCAGATCCCTTGAAAGTGTTGCCGGGTCGCAGCTTACATATACTATTCTGTCCGGTTTCATCTTAAGCATGGTAGACAGACATTCCTCATCACAGCCCTTTCGGGGAGGATCTACTACTATCACATCCGGATGTTTCATGCTGTCATTGCCACCGGCTTCTTTGGAATAATAAGCCGGGAGAACTTCTTCTGCCTTGCCCACAAAGAACTCAGCATTATTTATTCCGTTAGCACAGGCATTTGCTTTTGCATCGTCAATTGCCTGTGGAACGATCTCTACCCCATACACCTGCTTTGCCTGTCCTGCCAGGAATAACGATATTGTTCCTATTCCACAGTAAAGATCCCATACCGATTCATTGCCTGTAAGATCAGCATAGTCCAAAGCAATGCTGTAGAGCTTCTCAGTCTGTTCAGGATTAACCTGATAAAAAGAAAGGGGTGAGATGGAATACCTGATTCCTTTATCGAATCTGGCAAATCCATTATGAACATCTCTTCTGTATATTGTGTCGTGAATGACACCATCTCCCCAGAGATGCGTGATCTTTTCACCCATTATTACATTGGTATTCGCCTTATTGTGAGACAGAGAAACAGATGTCATACCCTCTATCTTTCTAAGACTCTCAACAAGTTCTTTATCATATGGTATCTTATCCCCGTTAATGACTATGCATACCATTATTTCAGATGAATCAAAGCCTTTACGAATAAGCACATGTCTTACAAGTCCCTTGCCTGTGGCTTCATCATATGGAGCAATGTCATATTTTTCCATATGGGACAGCATCCGCTTAAGAATATCCTTATTCTCTTCCACGCCTATAACGCAGTCATCCGTCTTTATTATTGAGTGGGTTCTTCCCGCATAGAAACCGGCAACAGGCTTGCCGTTACTGTCTCTTCCTATAGGGAACTGTGCCTTACCTCTATATCTGAAGGGACTGTCCATACCCACGATAGGTTCCATAATCTTACTGATAAATCCTTCTTCGAATTCTCCTATCCTGACCAGATCCTCAAATACTTTCTTCTGCTTATATATAAGCTGATCTTCATATCTGAGTTCCTGTATTTGACAGCCTCCGCAGGCTCTTGCAATAGCACACGCAGGCTTAGCCCTCTTTTCTGACGGCCGTGTCACTTCCTCAAGATGAGCATAGGCATAGTTCTTCTTTGCCTTCATAATCTTGACTCTGACGCGATCACCAATCACTGCATCTTTGACAAAAAGAGTATATCCTTCGTGCTTGCCTATACCCTCTCCGTCTTTTCCTATATCTGTAATATCAACTTCAACTATGTCGTTCTTTTTATATTCCATTGGCGACTCCGCTAATGTACCCTTCGTTACAATAGTCTTAATACTTTTCTTTTTAAAAAATGCCTGCAAACTAGTGCAGGCTATTTTTTAATCAAGTTTTGTTATTCGGATATTTGAATCAAACAATCTGTTGAATCCAAGCCAATCCATACTGTTTGTTCCTTTAAGTATCTCCGTAAAGGTTTCAACTTTTGCATCAACATTATCAGCAAAATTGAGGGCGACTGCCTCAATGATTGCCGGTTTCTTAGGTGAACCATACTCATACTCACCGTGATGAGACAGTATGCAGTGCTTCAGTTCCGATGCAAGCACATGCGGGAAATCCGGGATGCTCTTAATCTTCTCATCCACCATGATTGCTCCCATGACTATATGTCCGAGGAGATTACCGTCATCCGAATAATCATTCGCAGGGAAAGGATCTATCTCCTTTATCTTACCTATATCATGCAAAAGTGCTGCCGAAACAATAAGGTCCCTATTGATCACTTCATAATGTGAAGCGAAGAATTCACATATTCCAGCCACACTGAGAGAATGCTCCACAAGGCCTCCGATAAAACCGTGGTGAACGGATTTTGCGGCAGATGAATACTTGAACTTTTTGATAAAGTCTTCGTCTTCCACAAAGAAAGCTTTGAGAAGTTTCTTCAGATGTTCATTGGATGTCTTGTCTATCATGGCAAGAATCTCTCCGTACATCTCGTCTATGTTTCTCTCGCTAACAGGAAGATAATCGGCAGGATTGTATTCTGTCTCTCCCACTATTCTGGCTCTTTTTATGCTTACCTGAAGAGCTCCGTTGAAACTGCTTACATCTCCGACAACATCTATATAATCCATATCGTCGAAATCTTCAATGCCTGCTCCGTTAGGCTCCCATACCTTTGCGTCTATTGTTCCTGTTTTATCCTGAAGAGTAACACTCCAGTAGTTCTTTCCGTTCTTTGTAACCGCTGAAGTCTTATGCTTACACAGGTATATGTCGGCAACTCTGTCACCGTCATGCAAGTCTTTTAAGTATTTCATTTCTTTCCCTCGTCGAGTAGTATTTCCAGTTCAACCTCACGGTACTCAGACTGACCGCTTTGTCTCATGATTGTTACAGTGACAGTTGTGTCAGGTGTCTTCGTCATAAGACACTCCGTAAGTTCTGCAAAATCAGCTATCTCTTCATCGTCTATCTTTATTATGACATCTCCGCTTTGGATTCCGTAATTCATTGCGGGAGAGTTCATAACTATACCCGTAACATAAGCTCCGTTAGGAACCTTATATTCTTCATGAGCGGCTTCTGTAACATTGGTGCCTGTTACTCCCAGTCTTGCTCCCGCTTTTCCGTTAGACATTCTCTCTATAGTCTTCTTCAGATCAGAGATTCCTATGGCTGATATGAGATTCTTAGTATCATCGGTATTATAGCTCTGGTCTATTATGCCGAGTACTTCTCCCTTAAGATTAACAACTATTCCGGTTGCATATTCACTTCCGTATATATCGGTTGTCATTATCTCATAATTGCTGTCTGTGAGGCTTACTGTTCTGTCCTTTGATACCATCATACCGAAGCCTACAGATTCAGAGCTTCCGTAAGGATGTCCTATTGCTATTACAGGTGATGCCACAAGAGTCGACGCTCTTGAATTACCTAATCTAGCAGGAGTGATAGCAGATATGGTATCTGCATTTACATCGGATACATCCACGGATACTATAGACAATCCCGAATTGACATCAGATTGCTTGATTGTAGCCTTGTGCGTTGTTCCGTCTATAAAAGTAACATTGATTGAATCGGCTTCTTCAAGAGCAGATGTCTCTGCCAGGATCAGAATCTGTCTTCCGTTATTGGCTACATACAATCCCGATGTTTCTCCCGCGCTCTCGAATTCGTCACCCCACCAGTTCTCATCTGTTGTAACACCTGTAACTGTTACCAAAGATTTCTGAGTTTCTCCGGCAATATCATATACTTCCTTGTACATGTACTGGTAATTGTCCAGTGGATCCACCGTATCGGCTTCTTCTCTGATTATCTGAATAGTGGGTTCTTTTTTATCCTCAAGCAACATGTCTTCCGGTGACACTTCATCAACGTCTTCCGGAATCTCAATTATCTCAGGCTCTTCTTCGGGCGACAGTATATTACTGAAGACCGGTTCCAATACGAGAAATGTAAAACAAGCAAGCACGCCGAATACAACAGCCATGGCTGCTGTAATAATTGTTCGGCGCATCAGCTTCTTCCTGTTGAGAGGACGCTGCTTCACTTTTTCTCTGATATATTCGTTTTTGTCCTGCTGATTCTGTTCAACTTCGTTCTGATTGTTTTCTTCCATAACGCTAACAGAGAGACTAATTTGCTCTCAGTCTTTCAATAAAGTTCTTCAAACGTCCGATGGCAACTTTTAAGTCTTCTATTGAATATGCATACGATATTCTCAAGAATCCTTCTCCGGAGTCACCAAATGCTGTCCCGGGAACAATGGCAACTTTCTCTTCCTTAAGGAATCTGGTTGCAAACTCATCGCTTGTCATACCGAATTCTTTGATACAAGGGAAGATATAGAATGCTCCAAAGGGCTCAAAGCAAGGAAGATTCATCTCTTCAAATACATGAAGAAGATATCTTCGTCTCTGATCGTAGGCTTCCTTCATCTCCGCAACATCTTCGTCACCGTTTTTAAGTGCTTCAACAGCAGCGTACTGGCTTGTTGTAGGCGCACACATTATTGCGAACTGATGTATCTTAGTCATCTGCTTGATGATTGCTTCGGGACCGCATGCGTAACCAAGTCTCCATCCCGTCATGGCAAATGCCTTGGAGAAACCATTGATAACTATCGTTCTCTCTGCCATTCCGGGGATTGAAGCAATGGATACATGTCCTTCCTCATTAAATGTAAGCTCGGAATATATCTCGTCTGATATTACAAAGATATCCTTCTCGATTATTACCTTGGCAATCTCAATAAGATCCTTCTTCTCCATTATCGCACCCGTTGGATTGTTGGGATAAGGAAGAATAAGAACCTTTGTCTTGTCTGTTATTGCTGCTCTCAGTTCATCGGCAGTAAGTCTGAAATCGTTTTCGGCCTTTAAGTCGATTATGACAGGCTTTGCATTGGCCAGTATGGCGCAGGGCTCATATGATACGTAACTGGGCTGAGGAATTATTACTTCCTCACCTTCGTTGATCATTGCTCTTAAGCCTATATCAATGGCCTCAGATCCACCAACCGTTACTATTACCTGGCTTAAAGGATCGTATTCCAGACCGTATTTTCTCTTCTGATAATTACATATCTCCTGACGAAGTTCCTTAAGTCCCGAATTGGATGTATAAAAAGTACGTCCCTTCTCAAGTGAATATATACCCTCGTCTCTGATATGCCATGGTGTATCAAAATCAGGTTCTCCTACACCAAGGGATATTGCATCCGGCATTTCGCTGACCACATCAAAAAACTTACGAATGCCCGATGGTTTTAATTCAACTGTTCTTTTTGCTAATGGATCTCTCATGCCATTCCGTTCTCTCTGATATCTTCATGCTTTTTGTCGAGAATAGTACCGTGGTCTTTGTACTTCTTCAATACAAAATGTGTTGCCGTGCTGAGAACAGATTCCAGTGTGGACAGCTTGTCGGTTACAAATGTTGATACCTCTTTAAGAGACTTGCCTTCCAGGCTGACAAGCAGGTCGAATCCTCCGGATATAAGATATACTGCATTTACTTCCGGATATTTGTATATTCTCTCAGCAATGTTGTCAAAACCCTGGCCTCTCTGAGGTGTTACTCTTACTTCGATCAGAGCAGATACCTTTTCGATAGAGGTCTTTTCCCAATTGATAAGGGTATGATATCCGCATATCACACCTTCTTCTTCCATGGCCTTAAGTTCATTTGCAACATCTATTTCGGCGGCACCCAACCTTACAGCCAGTTCCGCTATATCGATCCTACTGTTCTTCTCAATTACGTGTAAAATCTTCTCTCTCATATGTCCTCCTTTGTCGGATTTTCGCACATCCGACATTCTTCTTATTATAACATAATTCCCTATAGAATGGTGATTTCATCCTGACGAGGTTGCTCAAGGAATCGGTGTTCTTCTTCTGATGCAACTATCACCTTATCGTGACCATCCGTAACTCTTCCTATAAGCGTCGCCGCGATGTCTTTTGCTGTCAGCTCTTTAATCAACTCCTCCGGCTTATCCGTTACTATAAGGAGGGACCCGTCAGATCTCAGCTTGTAAGGGTTGATATCAAAGAACTCGCATACTTCTATTGTCTCCTGACGCACCGGAATGGACTTAAGATCTACTTCTATTCCGACGCCGTTTTTTTCCGCCAGTTGCCACAATCCTGCAAATACGCCACCATCGGCGATATCATGCATAGTTGTAACGTCCAGCTTAACCGCGACTGCAGCCTCTTCTTCAACGCTGTAGAATCTCTCCAATTCTTCAGTATCATCCAGCAAAAAAAGGGGCAATTTTGTCTTCAGAATATCCCTTTTCTCTCTTGCCAGCAGGGCCGATCCGCTCATAGCCATCCACTTAGTCATAACTATTGCCTGACCGGGACGGGCTTTTGCTTCTCTGTAGCCTTCAATCGGACTTCCCACAAGCGTTGCCGTTATAATCGGACACTCTATTCCCTTAACAGTCTCTGTATGTCCTCCGACAATCGCAATTCCTGATTTTTCCGCGTGTCTCGCAGCATCAGTCATCAGTTCTTTCAACTTAATCTCTCTGTAGTTTTCGGGGAGGCTGATGCTGAGTGTTACTGCTTCCGCCTTGCCACCGGCGGCCACCATGTTGTTAACCGCTCGCTGAATTGCATGACCTGCGGCTGTTACTTTTCCCTTTTCAGGCATTGTTTCATTTGCCACATAACCTGTTGAAACCGTTTTTCCATTAAAAAAGGCGCAGTCGTTCCCTACGGCTGCACCTTTATCTATATTCTTATCTTTTCTAATGTTCTTAAGTATTGAGCGTACAAGTACGTTTTCTGAAATTTTTCCCGGGTTCATGTCCTTTATAATCCAGCTAAAATATGATAGAGTTCTATTAGGTTAGTA
>JAEEGH010021702.1_pt1 | contig 13237 bp, 11 predicted proteins | sample 9134181 | NCBI WGS metagenome assembly JAEEGH01 (sample SAMN16246544, study PRJNA631951) | gut metagenome | biome: gut microbiome; feature: rumen; material: DP-attached | host: Bos | place: Iran: Karaj | collected 2018-10 | reverse complement strand
CTGATTGTCGAAGGTCTTATAAAGGATATCGTCGTCGTTGATCTCCAGAACCTTCGCTTCGATGGAACGTCCGTCGATCGTGTGGATGATGTCTTGGGCGAAAGCATTACCGCACAGGGCCATCCACGCACAAATAAGAATCAGTCTTGCTTTCATAAATGTTTCTCCTTTTATCCTAAGCCTGCAATAAGCATGCCCACAGGGGCCTGTAGGGGCGATTTAATAAGAACACCTGTCCAAAGGAAGCCATATGTTATTATCCGAGTGGGCATTGCCAATTCGGACCCATACAGTTCGTAATACCGGATGTCAAGAGAGCGCCGTTATCAAGATCAAAAGGTATATCACTAGCGGGGACCAACTTAACTTCGAATTTAAGGCCATGAAAGATTCTATTGATCAGAGAGACCCACTTGAACCACTTTGACATTTGCCTTCTTGGTGAAAGAACTTATCTGCACGATAGCTTCACGCTTATACATGGTCATATTTTGCTCAATAGACAGGACTACACCAGATGTCCAAGATGGAAGAGCCTTAGTCTGAGGGTAGTTTTCGATAACTTTGGTAACACTGATCCAAGGCGCCGCAGGCGTGCGATCCCCATTGTTTGGATCAGTATTCCACTTATCTGAATTGCTAAGTTCGATAGACACATCACCTATTCCTGTTGACGTGACTGGAATGGTGATTTCTCCACCATTTGAATCGACAATATACTCTTGCTGGGCGACGGATATGGCTGGAATGTCCCGCTTTGCACATGACATAAACAGAATTGTCAAGGCTAAAATAACGATGGTGTGTATCTTCATAATACTATTCTTCTATATAGATGCAATTCTTATGACAATTGTTTCAATACAAATACCGATTTTTCGAAGACAAAGCTAGCAAATACCTAAGACTTCGACAATGTAACCATGCAATATCCCTCGTATGGAGTTGCTATTTTTGTGTTAGATAATCTATCATAATCTATGGCTTACATTGACAAAATAAACCCGGCAATGCCGGAAGGGAGGATTGTTGTCCGGGATGGGCAGATCCTTCTGAAGGACATAGGCGGCCCTATGTCCACTACTCCCTTATCTTCGAAATGGCAGATGCTGATCAAATACATTTCGTGTGAGGGGTATTCCGAAAGGGAGGTACAGCGCTTTCAAGAAGCGTTTGATCTGATTTCAAAGCACTCTGCACAACGCGATCTTGATGGCTATAATAGGTTAAGGCATCGCTATAAAAGCCATAAACCGCAGTTCTTATCTTGGATGCTTTTTGACTTTTATGACATGATGCCGACAAATCGAAAATACTATCCTTCTGACTATGATTTATTGGATCGACCTTATAGAGAATTGATTGACGAGGGGATGAAGGCGGGTAAATCAAACAATCTGAGAGATTCTACTATCAGCATTGAGGCTGCTTCTGTTGCGTCTTTTTTTCTCTATCTGCAAAGAACGGGGATTACTTCCTTCTATGAAATCCAGGAGAAGCATATTAGAAACTACATCCAAAAGAACCACTGCGAACAAATCATTGTATATAGGATAGGCTTATTCATCAAACGGTTATCCGGCCAGATTAAAGATATACGCTTGAATAGGATTGCAGATTTGTTCCCAAAACAAAGAGCGCAGAAAAAGGTGTATCCGGCTATGTCAAAAGAGGAGAGGGGAAAGTTAGAAGCATTTCTTCTAGATCCCCAGAGCCAGATATCATTACTGGAGAGGGCAGTTGGCATTACATTCCTATATACAGGTATGAGAAAAGAAGACTTACTGAATCTTAAGTTGAGCGATATAGACTGGGCTCAAAATGTAATTCGATATAGCCAGGATAAGAACGGAAATATCAATGTCTTGCCTTTAAGGCCTGTTGTGGGGAACTATCTGTTTGAGTACATTCAGAATGAACGACCGGTTGGTGATTGCGAGTTTCTGTTTCTTAGCAAGAAAAAGGTTAGGGGTAAACATCAACGGTTCAATATCTCAGAGCTTGTAAACAGATTGTATGACCTGACTGGCATCCGGCAGGGGAGAGTCCGGAAAGGGACACACTTACTTCGTCATAGCCTTGCAGATGAACTGGTCAATAGCGGAAGTGATCTGGCACTCGTCAGTAAGATTCTTGGACACAAGGATCCTGAGACAACATTAGGCTACCTTTCTGCCAATATAGAACAGTTGAGAGAATGCGCTTTAGATGTATCCCAATATCCGATAACCCATAAATTGTATCTGCTATGAAGGAAATGATGACGAGGGCGGAATGGTATTCTGATTATATGGAATATCGACAAGTATATGGAAGGAAGAAACCAGCCAATGATTTCGTAAAGTATTTTTTGAATTGGTGCTCGAGAGAGCATCCTGAAACGGATGTACTGACACAATATATGATTGATGAATGGTGCAAACATAGAGAGAGTGAAAGCAATCGTTCATTTGTCACGAGAGTCTCTGCCATCAATGTGTTTTTGAGATACATAAATGAGCGCTCGTCTAGTCAATTCGATTTGGTTGATAATGACTTGGAGCTTGAGCCACTACAGGAGCCGACTCTTTTTTCCAAGGAAGAACTGGCTAATTTTTTCAGGGCGACGGATGAAATAAATGCCCATGAAGATTGCAGAATACCTTTACCTAGGTTTCAGGCAAAATTGAAAGCATTGATTGTCCCAGTTATTTTCAGGTTGATGTACAGCACGGGACTAAGGCCGAATGAAGTGCGGTGGCTCGACTGCGCTGATGTAGATTTTGAAAATGGAATTATACACGTTCGGAAGGCAAAAGGATATTATCAAAGAATTATTGCCCTTCATCCAAGCATGGTATCGATGCTAAAAAGATATAACGAATTGATGGAGAAGGAGATGCCCGGTCGTAAAGTATTTTTCCCGAATACACACGATGAATATAGAGACATATTTTTCATCACAACTCAATTCAAGCGGTGCTGGTATAAGTATAATCAGCACGGGGATAGAGAAGTGATATCCTATTCTCTGCGACACAATTATGCCGTGGAGAACATAATGTCATGGCCTCAAGACGGGTATAATCTGGACCAAAAGATGCTTGTACTCAGCAAGAGTATGGGACACCAACGCCTGTCATCTACATTGTATTATTTCCATCTTGTTCCACGATTCGCCGACCTGCTGGAAGACTACGAAGGCGAGTATCTGAATGAGATTATTCCAGAAATCGATTAACCATTATGAAAAAAAGAAGAACACAATCAGAAGCAATTATTCTCGCCAGATTATTTGCCGAGTTCATTGAAGATATGGACGGAAAGAGAAGTCCTTATACAATCATCGGATACAAAGAATCCATGAGACAGTTTGCTATTTTCGCTGAGGAAGAAAAGCACTTGGGAGAGTCTGATTTCGGGCTGGATTTTTTTACTCAATCAAATGTATATGAATATGTTAGATGGTTAAAGAGAAGGGGAGTGTCAGATTCAACCTGCAATATGAGAATAGGGCAACTTACGGCATTTCTGAAATATCTGAGGAAGAATCCGGAATACAGAATGTATTATCTTGACATTAAGGAAGTTACGAGGATGAAAGTATCCAAACATCGAAGAGATGTATTGCCATTATCCAAAGCAGCAATTCGGGCTGTAGAGAGTGTACCTGGCACGTCAACCTCATTAGGCCTGAGATATACCACTTTGATCTCATTGATGTATTCAACAGCGACTAGGATTGATGAGATACTTTCAATCAAAGTAAAAGACCTGAAGATGAATGCGCCAAAGCCGAGCGTGACTGTCATTGGAAAAGGACGCAAGGCCAGAACGCTGTATATTATGAAACCTGTAGTAAAATTGCTTCGACGTTACATACTTCAAGATCATGGCCCAAATCCAACCCAGGATGCATATTTGTTCTATTCAAAGACCAAAGGACTTTTAGAAAAAAGTTCCTCCAGGGGTGTGAACAAGCAATTGCAGATATACGCCGAAAAAGCCAGGGAAATTTCGCCTGAGGTACCAGAACATATTCATTCGCATCAATTCCGGCATTCAATGGCAACTCATCTCCTGGAAGATGGTATGAATATCTATCAGATTAGCAAGTTTCTTGGACACGAAAGCGTGCAAACGACAATGATCTATCTTGGATTTACGATCAATATGCGAAACAATTCTATCAGACAAGTTGAATCTACTGCAGCCAGCGTGATTAAACCAAGGTGGAATGCAAATATAAAGCTTCAGGATCTATTCTAGAATGTGCCATAGACATTGCTGTAGGGCACTTCCAAACAGAATGACATTAACATAATATAAATTGTGTAACCGAATTTACAAAGAGGGGAGTAAGCGTTCGCAGAACGGGTGCAGCTTTGATTATCAATTAGTTATGTTGCACAATAAGGGCCAAAAGTATTTACATTTTGGATTTAGAGCACGATTTTGCCCGGAATCAGATTATCCCATGTCTCGCCAAGATCAGGCTGTCGGCTTAGGACTGCACACAGATACCGATACGGATCAACGTTGGACAATTTACAGCTCTCGATAATCGAGTAGATTTTGCACGTTCTTGAGGCGCTGTCTTCATTTTGGCAGAACAAGAAGTTTTTCCGCCCCATTGCATGGCTGCGCATAGTTCGCTCTGCCAGATTATTCGAGACATCCAGCAGACCGTTCTTTATCACCTGGTAGAACTGGTCGATTCGTTCCCAAGCGTACATGATGGCTTTCCCAATATTGCTGTCCGAGAAGAACCCTGGCGTTTCAATTTGTTTTCGCAGCCACTCCTTGAACCTGTCTAGTAGCGGTCTCAACTCGATTTCCCGTCTTGCCTCAATCACATTTGGCGGTAGATTCTGTTCTCGGTATTGAGCTTCATTTTTAAAGATCTCGTTAATGAACTTGAGTGCTTCTTCCGCCTTTTTCTTGTGATATTTCAGACTATCTCGGAATTTACGCCTCACGTGGGCAAGACACGGAATATGGATAATTTCCTTCTCAAGTCGTTCTCCTACATTTATATACGCACCATAACCATCCGTCTGAATATACTTTCCCGAATAGTCTTTCATCTGTTCATCCAGAACGTCGGCTCCCCTGGAACCTTTGCTACGACTGAAAAACATCAGTTTATAGGTTGGGCTGATGAACCCCCAGTCATAGCCTTTTTTCGTGCTGTGCTTGAGTATATCCACTACTGGCATCGTCGTTTCATCGACATGGAGGCGGTTGTCAGACAGAACTTTACTCCGGATAGCTTCATAAACACCGTCCAAAGAGTTCAAGCCGGCTGCAGTCCAGTCATGCAGAGTCGTTTTGGCTATCTGGATGTTCCCCGTATTCAGCATATTCAGCTGTCTCTCAATCGGGATATGATATAAGTACTTGTTACAAAGCAAAGTGGCTATTAGGTCAGGTGTTGCGTGCCTCTTTTCCATGTCTTCAGGAACATATGGTAACGGCGGAACGACAAGATGACCGTCTTTGCTATAGACATATCTGTCATATCGGACCTTACACAGTTTTCCGGGGATGTAGTAAAAACGGAAGGACTTGTTGACTTTGATGAAGCGTGCACCCTTTATTTCTTCAGCATCAGGACGAAGTTCGATGACTTTGTCTGCCTCAATGTCGCTGTAATCTCTCTTGTGAGGATGCTTGTATGACTTCTTCTTTCTCGAAGAGGCAGGGACATCCTGACCACTGCCGGTAGTCCCCTGCTGGTCGTCATCATGATTATCATTCATAGAGTCGCCATCTCGTTTCTGGCGTTCCTCATCCTGGGGAGTATGGTCGTCATCGGAGCCTTCTTCATCCAGCGTTTCAGCATGTGTCTTCTCGCTGCTGGTACCGAACAGTTTTCTCTCGTAGGTTGCAATCACATCGGCCATTTTCTCGATACTTCTCCCCTGCTCCTTGATGGTCCGTTCCAACTCGTCGATTCTTTCCAGAAGGTGATCAATCATATGATCTTTACCTTCCAGCTGACGCATGAGCCCCTCAATTACGGACTGCAAATCGACGTTGTTTTCTCGTTTTCCCATGTATCAAAGTTACGAATAAAAAACGAGAAAAACAAATATATTTAATTGATTATCAATTATTTATTATAGATTTTATAACCATTTATCAGCCGTCTGAGGCGAGGCCAATCTATCGGATATTCTTTCCTTGAGAAGTCCCATTTCGGGTATACGAAGACGCCTCCATATATCTTCCGGGTATACATAGTGAAGGCATTCCTATGGTAGTGGAGAAGCTTGATTATCTTGTGCGATCTCGATATGAAGATGTAGACCTCCCCTTCCTGCGGATCATGGTTCAGGTCATTCGTTACGATGCCGATCAGCTTGTCCACCCCATAGTTCATCGAAATAGGCTGCTGATATATGAAATAACGCAGGTCAGGCGTTAACTCTAAAATCGTATTCCTCATATAGAACGATGGCTGCGATTAACGATTCCAGGGTTGCCTCTTTCAATGTTAGTTCCACTCCGCTGGGGAACATGATCGTGGCTTCACGGACAGGTGTTGTCGGATTGGTTTTCCCGAGCTCGACGTGAATATCCGGGTTCACAGGGTAATGTGTGTGGGAACGGCATTTCCGAACGTCGGGTTCTATCACAAGTTCTCCGAACATCTGTTGGGCGGTGCTGGGTTCATACTTGTTGTGCTCTGCCCATTTACCAGCCCACTCTAGCCGATGCATGCATTTCTCGACCAGGGGAATGCCATAGTGCTCATTCCATTTGTTCACCACATCTACGAACGCGAGGTAATCCAGGTTGTTTGCCTTGCAGTAATCGACAATGTTCATCCCGCTGCGGCTATAGCGGATATACTCGACCGTCAGGTCATCTTTTGGGGAGGACATAGCTTCGTCTTTGTTGATAATCGCGCGAAGCTACTCATCAAGGATCCAAAAGTCAATGCGCTTTTACCGAACGCTTACAGAGGGGAGTCACAGCTATAAGCCTGAAACTTCTTTGGATTTTGGAAAAGAAATAGGAACTTTTTTTACAGGGATATATCGAATATTTCGTAAATTTACAACATCAGAATGCTGGTTATAAGAATACTGATCAAATTGAGTTCCTATTTCCTTTTGGTTCTGATAATAATCAAAATAAGAACGTTCCGATTTATATTATGTTAAGTTGTGGATATGGAATTATTCCCCTACCTTTGCATACACTAAAAAATGGACAAATGTCAAGACGCAGAGTATATCTCCTCCTGGAGAATGTTCAGATAGAGAATGTGGCCGCCGAGGGCAAGGCTCTTGCCCACGTAGACGGAATGGTGGTATTCGTGGACTTCGCAGTTCCCGGAGACATTGTAGACATCCAGGTCACAAAAAAGAAAAAAAACTACATGGAAGGCTTCATAAAACGAATCGTAAAGCCTTCCAAAGACCGTCTTGAGCCATTCTGCCGTCATTTTGGCGTATGCGGAGGCTGCCGCTGGCAGCCGCTGCCGTATTCAATGCAGCTTGAAGCCAAACGGCAGCAGGTAGAAGACCAGCTGGTAAGAATCGGGCATCTTGAAGTCCCTGAAATAAGGCCTACACTCCCCTCTGAAAAGACCAGAGAATACCGTAACAAGCTGGAATTCAGCGCTTCATGCCGGAGGTGGGTGCTCTCCGGAGAAGATCCTGACGCAATCCCGGAAACAGACCGCATGGGCCTTGGCTTCCACGTGGGCAAATTCTTCGATAAAGTGCTGGATATCAAGCAGTGCCACCTTCAGGCAGAGCCCTCCAATGCCATCCGCCTCTTTATCAAGAAGTTCTGCATCGACAACGGATATGAGTTCTACAACATACGTGAGAACCACGGTTTCTTCCGCAATATGTTCGTCCGCACCAATGAGGCCGGAGACGTCATGCTCATAGTCTGCTTTGCAAAGGACGATACCCCCCGCATACAGGCCCTCCTGGATGCCGTTTCAGCGGAATTCACGCAGATTTCAAGCCTCTATTACATTGTAAACGAAAAGCTTAACGATTCCATTGCAGACCTCTCCCCTGTCCTCTATAAAGGGCTTCCCTACATTGAGGAACAGATGGAAGGCCTGCGTTTCAAGATAGGCCCCAAATCTTTCTACCAGACCAATTCCCTGCAGGCATACCGCCTTTACAGCACCGCACGCAATTTCGCAGCCCTTACCGGCAAAGAGGTTGTCTACGACCTTTATACCGGCACCGGAACCATTGCCCAGTTCGTGAGCGGGAAAGCGTCCAAAGTCATCGGCATAGAATACGTGCCTGAGGCGATAGAAGATGCCAGGGCCAATGCGGAATCCAACGGGATAAGCAACTGCGAATTCTTTGCAGGAGATATGAAAGACGTTCTGAATGAAGCGTTTATCAAAAAACATGGAAGGCCCGACGTCATTATCCTGGACCCTCCCCGCGCAGGTATCCACCCTTCTGTTGCCGATGTCATCCTGAAGGCCGCCCCGCAGCGCATGGTATACGTCAGCTGCAACCCTGCCTCCCAGGCCAGGGACCTTGCTATCCTCTGCAGGGATTATAAGATAGACGCAGTGCAGCCGGTGGACATGTTCCCCCATACAATGCACGTAGAAAATGTAGTTGCGCTCAGTCGCAGGTAATAACCGCCCTCAGAGTCTCCTTGTTGCCATCGCCATAGTCCAGAATGGCCTGGATTGTGTGTACCCCTTTTGACAGGACGATACCCGGATCGAAGGTTATCTCGCCGTCATAGAGCCAGGTGATGCTTTCCGGTTCCAAAGCCCCTCCGGAAACCTTCAGCGGGAGAGACTCCCCTTCCCTCCAGGTCTTTCCCCCAAGGTCTATGAAGGCATATCCCATATCGGAAAGGGAAGAAGCATCCGTGACCTCGCGTACCCCCGCCGTAAGAAGAAGGTCCATGTATCCGGTGCCCACACGGTCCGACTTCATGGGCTCCCATTCAGACTGCTCCAGACTCAGCCTGGCAAAGAAACTGTTGTCTTCATGTCCCTGCATGGCAACTCCTAGCGGGTATACCTGTGAAGAACCTTTGAGCCCGTATCCCACATATATATCCGCCCCGTCGGGGATACGGATGTCGGCATCTGAGATATCCACCTCGTTAAGCTCGTGAACTCCGTAGACGGGATTCTCTACTTCCCTGGTCAGGACTCTCTTCCCTCCACAGTCAATAATGATATATACCGCATCGGCAGGACCGGCCCCATACGTAGAGAAGGACACTTTCTCTATTCTCCTGCCTGCATATCTGAACAGTTCGGAGGGGGTGAACCTGACCGCTCCCATGCAGTCGCCGAAGTCCCTGGATGGCAGAGGATAGAAAATCTTTGTCTGCGAGGCATCGTATTTCTGAAGGGTTACCATGGACGACTCACCTGACTTCATGAGGAAAATCGGCATATATGCACTTCTCCAGTCAATAATGCCTTCCAGCTGGGTTCTGCGGTATCCTTCCCCGGAAACACTAAGGACGAAATGAGTCCCGGCAGGCTGGGGTTCCAGGTCCAGGACAAACCGCCCGTCACTCCCGGTAAGGGTGCGGTTCCCGGAGATGCTGACGGACACGACGGCCCCGGCGACGGGCTGCCCGTCCAAGGTCATGACCCGGCCGCTCACATTGGCTCCATGGCCTTTAAGTACATTAGCCATTGCTCCATCTTCCGTGAGCCTTATGTCAACTACCTGGTAATCAGTGCCGTTTCCGCTCCAGCCTACAGGGTCAAAACTGAAGAGCCCGGATGTCCCGGGGAACACGACGCCCTCCATTTTTCCGATATAATTGACAGAAGCAGGCGCGGCAGATGGTATAAGGTATGCCAAAGGATGGGAAGACCGGGAATTAAGATAGTTCATTGACTCCCAGTTCTTCCAGTAATAGATGGCCGGCCTTCCGTCCAGTACCGCATTCCGGGAACGGTCTATGTGGTAAAGCAGAAGCCCCTCCGGCAACGGGGCATCCCAACCCTGCCCGTTCCTGTATTCCCATATGAAAAACTCCCCTTCCACATCTGACGGGACCATGAATGCCGAGTTCTCCTGCACCGGACGCCAGAGCTGGTCTCCTTCCTGAAGAAGCGGTATTTCACCCTCTTCCAGCCAGCCAAGCAGGTATCTTTCCAGCATATTGAAGTACGGAGGTGTGCGGCCTTCGTCGTTATAAAGGCCATAAGACATTATGGAGAATCCGTACATGCCGCCAACAATGCCGTTGGCAGAGTTGTCCGTGTCATAGAAGTCCGGAAGGCCAAGAGAGTGGGCAAACTCGTGGCAGGTGGAACCTATGCCTTTGAAACTGGTGCCGGTATTGCCGTTAAGTTCCGACGTGCAGAAGTACCTTCCAAGGAGTTTTCCATCAAACAAGGCCTTCTTGACCAGTGTATTCTGCAGATCCTGGATGTTTGCCTGATGGGACCAGATGGCGTCGGCGGGCCCGCTCTCCGACTCGTCATATCCGGCGAAGTAGAAAAGGACCATATCCAGAGTGCCGTCGCCGTCCTGGTCGTATTGGGAGAAATCCGTAGACTCGTCAAGGAGAAGACAGGCCTCATACAGGGCCATCTCGGGAGCCTTGTCCACCCCCGATGAAGTATTGGCACCGTAGGCGGCCATGCTCTTATCCAGCCTCACCGGTTCCAGGACGTCGAATATGGGCGTGAACAGACCGTGTGAATTCTCTACGTAATAATCCCGGACCGATCCCGAGGCACCGCCATCGGAGTAGCCCTCCTGATTGAGCATCGCGTCAAATCTCAGGGAAATGTCGTCAAACGAGAAAAAAACATCGTCAAACTCCACCAGGACAACCGGGATATGCCTTTCCCCTGTGGTTAGGTAGGCTTTCCTGGCCGGAGCGGGACGTGAGGTACTGAAGGATGACGGCTTTCTGTTCGACGATTTCCTGTAAAAGCCTTTTTGGTCTACCTCAAGTACTGCCCCGGAAGCATCGGTAGCCCAGTGTCCGGACTCGTCTCCGTGGAGAGTTACGCTTATCCAGGTACCGTCAGGCTGGCGGTAGCGATGCACTCCGGGGCGGGCAGGTCCGGCATTCGCCACTGCTGCGACTAGCATGGCGGCAACACACAATATGACCCTTCGGAGCGTCATCTTTCAATAATGAAGTATTCCGATTCGCTTTTCCTGAGCCACACAAGAGTACCGGTAACCCTGACTACTTCTACGTCCACCGCGGGCTCGTAAGACTCCTCCATCCCCTGGCGCACAGTCTTGTAGCTGACGGAAATAGGGCTGCCAGAAGCAAGGTCCCACGGTATGCCGCCAAGGGCATGGACCGTAAGTGAGGACGGATCCAATATCCTGTATGTCCAGTAATTGCCATAGTGCAAGGAAGACGACTGGCGTGTTCCGGTAGGAAGCACATTGACGCCTTCAACTCCATAGAAACCGGGAACCTTGTTCAGGGTCAGGGGGTCGGGAACTCCCTGTTCCATCGTAACCTGGATACTGTGCTCCCCGGCCTTGAAAACAAGTTTGGTATTTCTGGGGTATATGCTTTCGTTGGACGATACGGCATAAGGAAGAGTCCACGAATTCTTTCCGGTCTTTTCACTCTCTCCCACCGTCATCCATGGCACGGGCTCTTCCGGAAAGGACAGTTCCCACTCCGCATCGCACGATATGGTAAAGGACGATTCTACACCGTCGGGAGAAATACTCCTGGTGAAATCCGTAACCTGACGGTCTATGAGCAGATAATCGGCCTCCGGCTCCTGAGTGGGCTCCTTGTGGCGGCAGCAACAGACAGGCAGCAGTAAAAGAATCAAGAGGACCGGCCGATAAAACCTCATATTGGCAAGTATCTTATCACGCAAATATACTATAATTCGACAAGAATTGCTATTTTTGCGTCACAAAATGAATTGACATGTTCTTAATGATCATACTGCTCCTGGCAGGGCTGGCCCTGGTTGTGTTCGGTGCTGACTGGCTTGTTGACGGAGCCTCATCCGTCGCCCGGCGCGCAGGACTCAGCGAATTCGTCATCGGCCTCACCATCGTGGGCATGGGAACATCGGCCCCGGAGATGGTCGTGAGCCTTGTCGGTGCCCTTGAGGGAAATGGAGACATCACTGTAGGCAACGTTGTGGGCTCCAATGTTTTCAACACTCTGCTCATACTCGGCGTCACCGCGCTTATCCTTCCTATCGGAATAACCCGTTCAAACAGAAAAAGGGATATTCCGGTAAACATAGTAGTCACCGCCCTGCTGATGCTCCTTGGCATGGAGTACACCATCCTTGGTATCGGGACAGACGGCCTGAGCCGTTTTGACGGAGCCGTGCTGCTGGCGCTTTTCGCCGTCTATATGTGGATCAGTTTCCGTAGCGGTAAAACCGCTGACCAGGCCGATGAAGAGGGGCAGAAACAGCAGAAACTGTGGCTTTCCATCCTTATGATACTGGGCGGCCTTGCCGCACTGGTCGCTGGCGGCAACCTCTTTGTAAACAACGCCACAGGCCTTGCATCGGCACTGGGGGTAAGCGACAAGTTCATTGCCGTCACAATCCTCGCCGGCGGCACTTCCCTGCCGGAGCTCGCAACCTGCATCGCAGCTGCGGTCAAGAAGAAAGGGCAGCTTGCCCTGGGCAACATAATCGGCTCGAATATATTCAACATACTTCTGATTCTTGGAACATCGGCAGTTATTGCTCCGGTGTCGTTCCAGAGCATAAACATGGTGGACATGGCGGTGCTTATGGCAAGTGCGCTTGCCCTTGGCACCAGCATATTCATAGGCCGCAGAAACCAGCTGGACCGCGTGGACGGTGCGCTGTTCCTGGTTATCTGGGCCGCATACATGGCATATCTAATCGTCAATCTTTAGAATATGAATCTTCAGCATATCATACTCCAGGCCGCACCCGCGGCAGAAGAAATAGCCGGTAAACTCAGCACCGACTCCCTTGCAGTAAAACGCCAGGCAATAGTAGAGACAATACGGACCACACCCCCGGACCAGCTTATAGACGGACTCATCTCCCAGGCAATCCAGTTTGGCCTCAAGGTGCTGGCCGCGCTGCTCATCTACATAATAGGAGCCTGGATTATAAGGATGGTCAAAAGAGGGCTCAAGAAGGGGTTTGAGAGGAAACAGACGGAGAAGACCCTGGCCTCCTTCACCCTGAGCCTTGTGAGCATTGCCCTGTGGATTGTTGTCATAGTTATCTCCATCAGCACCCTTGGCATCAACACAACTTCCCTGGCAGCGCTGCTGGCCGCCGGCGGCA
>JAEEGH010021699.1_pt1 | contig 13238 bp, 10 predicted proteins | sample 9134181 | NCBI WGS metagenome assembly JAEEGH01 (sample SAMN16246544, study PRJNA631951) | gut metagenome | biome: gut microbiome; feature: rumen; material: DP-attached | host: Bos | place: Iran: Karaj | collected 2018-10 | reverse complement strand
AGTGAAGCGTGCGCGTCTGACAGAATACGCTGCTGCAAGAAAGAGCGCTGAATATCATGAGAAGAAGAACGGCGAGCACGGCGTGTGGAGCGTGAAATGTGATGTGGCTCTGCCCTGCGCGACCCAGAACGAGCTGGATATCGAAGACGCAAAGCAGCTGGTGGCAAACGGCGTGAAGGCAGTATGCGAAGGCGCGAACATGCCCACCACGATCGAAGCGACCAAATATCTGCAGGAGAACAATGTATGGTTCATCGGCGGAAAAGCAGCCAATGCCGGCGGCGTGGCGACTTCTGCGCTGGAAATGAGCCAGAACTCCGAGAGACTGTCCTGGTCATTTGAAGAGGTTGATCAGAAGCTGCAGCAGATCATGGTCAATATCTATCATAATATCGATGATGCCGCAAAGCGTTACGGCATGGAAGGAAACTACGTGGCAGGCGCGAATATCGCCGGCTTTGAAAAAGTTGTAAACGCTATGCTTGCACAGGGAATTTGCTGATCGGGAAAGAAAAATGATCACTGTCAGTTTATGTATGATCGTAAAAAATGAAGAAGAGGTGCTGGACAGATGTCTGTCCAGCATCGCTCATTTAGTGGAAGAGATCATCATTGTTGATACCGGCTCCACGGATCGGACAAAGGAGATCGCTGCGCGTTATACGGACCAGATCTATGATTATCCCTGGCGGCAGGATTTTTCGGAAGCCAGGAATTACGCGTTTTCCAAGGCATCCATGGAATATATCTATTCGGCGGATGCGGATGAGGTGCTCCCGAGCTTAAGCCAGCAGAAGTTCCGTAATCTGAAAGAGGCGATGCTGCCCGAGATTGAGATCGTGCAGATGAAATACATTACGGAGCCGGAGTACAATACCGTGATCAATCTGCGATGCGAATACCGGCCAAAGCTCTATAAGCGGCTGAGAACCTTTGTCTGGGAGGATGCGGTGCATGAAACCGTGCGCCTCACGCCGATGATCTATGACAGTGATATCGAAGTCATGCATTATCCCACCGGCGATCATTCCGAACGGGATTTTAATCTCTTCCTGCTTTCCTTCGACCGGAAAAAGACGCTGTCCAAAAAGCTGATCTCGATGTATGCGAAAGAATTGTTCATGGTGGGAAGGGAAAAGGATTTTCTGAACGCGGAGCCTGTGTTTCTGTCCCTCTATGAAAACGAGGAGGATCCTGTCCTCTATGAGCAGGAAAGCGCGGTTCTGATCCGGATCGCAAGGCTGAAGGGGGATTCGGAGCGTTTTATCTCGCTGGCGCTCATCGACCGCGGAGAGGGTCTGATTGCGGAGATCTGTTATGAGATCGGTGAGTATTTTTTCCGAAATGAAGAATACGGAAACGCGGCGCACTGGTTTTCCAAGGCCTGTTCAGAGGCAGAACCGTTGCTGAATGTGCATCTCGGCGGAGATATGGCGTATTTCCGTCTTGCGGACTGCTGTGAGTATCTTGCGGACAAAGAAGGAAAAGAAGAGCTGAGGGAAGAAGCGGCGAAATACCGCCGCGCCGGAGAAGAGTGGAAGATGCCGGACGGGGATAATTCATAGGGGAACGCTTAAAATACGACCTGATCCCGTCCATGCTCCTTTCCGTAATACAGTTTTTCATCCGCGGCTTCAATGATCTTATCGTAGGTCTGCCCTATGCCCCATTCTTCGAGACCGAAGGTCATTGTGATCTTGATGTTATTTCCTTCGCATGGGAATTCCGTTCTTTTGATCTTAAGGCGAAGGTCGTCCAGAAAACTCTGCGCTTCGTCGCCGTTCATATCCGGCAGCATAAACAGAAATTCTTCACCGCCCCATCGGGCGACTTCTCCCTTACCGGCCGTAGTTTCCATAAAGATCTTGGAAAGCTGCTTTAAGAGCGCGTCTCCGGCTGCATGGCCATAGGTGTCATTGACATGCTTGAAGAAATCGATATCTCCGATCGCGAGGTTGATAAAACCGCCGTTCTTTTCGGCATGTGCGATATCATTTTCGATCCGTCCGGTCATGGAGCGGCGGTTGGGCAGGCCGGTCAGCGGATCTGCGTTGGCAAGAAGCTCGATCCGTTTGTTGTAATTGATGAGCTTTTTCTCCATCTCGAGAGAATCCTTGGTAAACAGGAGCACAAGAGCGGCGAGAGCCATATAGCTCGCGATCGTGTTGATGACCTGAAGGATGCTCTGTTCCGCAGAAGTGATGGGAAGGAGCGGCTGTATATTATGGCAAATATAATAGAGCAGAAGACGGCATATACAGACAATTGCGACAAACAAGCTTTTCCTTGCAAGGCTGGCATAACTGGTAACACAGTAGAAGACCATGACCACGATAAGGAAATGCTGCGCGCCACTGTCCCATCCGGTTGCAATGACATATAAAAATGTCCAAAACAGGGTAAAGAACGTCAAAAAGAGTCGTGTTCCGTTGGTATGACCCTTGTAGGTCATATAGAAGCCAAGGAGATAGAAGAAGATCGACGCGAAATTCTGGATCGCCATGGCATAGTTTTCAAAGATAAGGAAAACGATCGCCTGGATCAGAAAAAAGATACTGAAAATAAGACAAAGAAAACGCATCTGGACAGCGACTTTCTTTGTCTCGTTCTCATTATCCACATCTTTCATGATCAATGCGATAAAACGTTTCATTTCACGCTCCTATACTCGTTCAACATTGTATCACCTTTTAAAAAGGCAGACAAGATTTGGAAGGCTAAATATGAAAGAAAACGCTGATCCCTCAGCGTTTTCTTTCATTTCATTCTTTTGTTTTATGACAGATGTTTTTTCAGCGCGTCTACCTTGTCCAGTGCCTCCCAGGGGAGGTTCAGGTCATTCCGTCCGAAATGGCCGTATGCGGCTGTCTGTTTGTAGATCGGGCGTCTCAGATCCAGCATTTTGATAATGCCGGCCGGGCGAAGATCAAAGTTTTCACGGATGATCCCGACAAGCTGCTCATCCGGAAGCTTTCCGGTTCCGAAGGTGTCGATCATGATCGAGGTGGGCTGTGCTACGCCGATCGCGTAGGAAAGCTGGATCTCGGCACGGTCAGCAAGTCCTGCCGCCACGATGTTTTTCGCAACATAACGGGCTGCGTAGGCTGCGGAACGGTCCACCTTCGTGCAGTCCTTTCCGGAGAAAGCGCCGCCGCCATGTCTTGCATAGCCGCCATAGGTATCCACGATGATCTTACGGCCGGTAAGTCCCGCATCTCCGTGAGGTCCGCCGATAACGAAGCGGCCGGTCGGATTGATGAAATATTTGGTATTGTCGTCCAGCAACTCCTTCGGAAGGATCGGATCGAACACATGCTGCTTAATATCCTTATGGATCTGCTCCTGCGTCACATCATCATCATGCTGGGTGGAGAGCACGACGGCCTCAAGCCGCTTCGGCTTTCCGTTTTCATCATATTCCACGGAAACCTGTGTTTTTCCGTCGGGACGGAGATAAGAAAGAGTGCCGTCCTTACGCACTTTGGTCAGCTGAAGAGCCAGCTTGTGAGCCAGATCGATGGGATAGGGCATATATTCCGGAGTTTCGTTGGTTGCGTAACCGAACATCATACCCTGGTCTCCGGCGCCTGTGTCCAGGTCGTCCGAAAGAGAGCCTTCTCTGGCCTCGAGAGCCTTGTCCACGCCCATGGCGATGTCAGCGGACTGCTGATCCAAAGCAACCATGACCGCGCAGGTGTTGCCGTCAAAACCGGTCTTTGCGTCGTTGTATCCGATCTCATTTACGGTTTCGCGAACGATCGACGGGATATCCAGCTTTGCTTTTGTGGTGATCTCGCCGGTCACGAGAACGAAACCCGTGCAGGTAGCCGTTTCACAGGCAACCCGAGACATCGGATCTTCTTTCATGCAGGCGTCCAGGATCGCATCGGATACGGCATCGCAGACCTTGTCCGGATGTCCTTCCGTAACGGATTCGGAAGTAAACAGTCTTTTTTCCATTTCAGTTCTCCTTTCAGATTATCAAAAAAGTTTTCAAAAAAAAATTCCGCCGAAGCGGACGAAATCACGAAATAAACGTCCTCTTATTGTTCGATCACTCGCTCAGGTTGGCACCTTCCCAATGGGGGTTGCCGTGACTTCATAGATCCTATGTATCTCCATCACTCTGAATAAGAGAAAAACAATATGAACTTTTATCTCTTGGCGCTACAAGTGAGAGAATACTATAGCATTTGTAGGAAGTCAAGCAACAGATTGACTTTTTTGTATCATAAAGGTAAACTCACAATATGGAAATAAAGCCGTTTATTTGCAAAACTGAAGATATGATTCCGGGTATGGTAACGGTGGGGATCGTGAAAAGTCCGACGGGTCAGGAGATCCTGATGCCGGGGACGAGGCTGACGAAGTTTCTGATCACCAGGTTGAATTACTATAAGGTAGAAAGCGCGCAGGTATTTATTCCCCCGACCGAATCGATCGAGATTCCGGAAAGCGCGGTTTTTGATGATAAAGCGGAAAAAGAACCGGAGCCGGAAGAACCGGCTGCGCCGGAACCGCAGCCCGAGCCCGAACCCGAACCCGTTCCCGTGTCCGTGCCTGAACCCGAACCGGAGCCTCCGGTTGTGGAAGTGAAACCGCCGGAAGAAAAGAAAACGATCACCGTTGCGCCGATGCCGGTGGCTGCTGTTTTCAAGAATACGGAGGTGAAGCCGAAGGAAACGCAGATCTTAAAGGCTACGGACAAGATCGTGGCACCGACGGGAACCGGCGGAACCGTGAACCCGACCTATTCCCAGGCGGTAAAACAGTCCGATCGATTCAAATACTTTGAAAAGGAATTTGCGATCGTTCTGGCGCAAATGTCCGATACGTTTCCGAAGATCGCATCCGGAGAGCTTTCCATCAATCCGACGGAAGCCATCGAAGGGGTGACGCATCTTTTCAAGATGGTGCCGACTTCGATCGAGCGGTTTGATATGATCCATAACATGCGGGGAAATGATGACGCGGTATATGCGCATTCATTGAATGTAGCACTGATCGCGCGTCAGATCGCCGTCTGGCTGAAATTGTCGCCGGAGGAGATCGATATCGTTACGCTTGCCGGGGTATACCATGATATCGGTAAACTGAAGGTGCCGCCTGAGGTTTTGAACAAGACGGAAAAGCTGACCGATGAGGAGTTTAAGCTCCTTCGGAACCATCCGATGTATGGCATGGAAATCCTGAAACGGCAGAGCGTGGACGTTCTGGTGAAAAAGGCCGCTGTCCAGCATCATGAACGCAGTGACGGCAGCGGGTATCCGAGAGGGTTGACGGATTGGGAGATCGAAGATGTTTCCTACCTGATCGCTCTTGCGGACGTATACGAGGCCATGACGGCAAAGCGGGCGTTCAGGGCGCCGTTATCCCCCTTCCAGGTCATCGCGGAATTTGAAAAAGACGGCTTTTCGCTTTATAAAACGGAATATCTGCTCACCTTTATGAAACAGATCGCGAAGACGTATCAGAACAACCGGATCATGCTGAATAACGGCAGCAGCGCCAATATCGTTCTTTTGAACGAGAATAAGCTTTCAAAACCGGTGGTTCAGCTGAATGACGGCACCTGCATCGATCTGTCCAACAGTAATCTGTACATCCAGGCTCTGATCTGACCATCAGAGCCTTCCTCATCTTGCGCGGCATTTGCCGGAAACGGCAGCTGCCGGGTATTTTTTGCTGATTATGAAAAAGAACCTGATCAAGATCGGTATACTTGTAGCCGCCTTTCTTCTTTCCGTTGTCGGCTTTTCCAGTATCACCAACCAGACAAATGAAGACCGGACCAGAGAAATGGCCCCGGCAGAGCTGCCGGTGGTCACTCTTTTCTATGGAGAAACCCCGATCAATGAGCTGAGGGCCTATACGAATGAGATGGAGATCCGTTTCATGCGCGACACCATCACGCCTTTGAAGGAGGACAAGATCCTTCCTCTTATGATCGATGGCGTGGGGAAGACGAAACCGACCCTGAATTTCCAGATCCGCAGCCTCGACGGCGAACAGCTGCTGGCGGATGGGGCGGTTGATGAGTTTCGCCAGGAGTCGGGAATGCTTCGGACGGAGATCGAAGTGCAGAGCATTATCGACCCGGATCATGAGTATTCGCTGATCTTGACCCTGACGGAAGGGGACAGGAATACGTACTTCTATACCCGGATCCTGCTGCCGGGAGAGCCCCTGATCCAGGAAAGCCTTGATTTTGTTTCCGAATTCCACACCAAAGCGCTGGATAAGAACGCCTGTGAAGAGCTGACGACCTGGCTCGAACCGGACGCCACGGGGGATAATACCACGTTACATAAGGTAAATATTCATTCCTCTCTGGACCAGATCAGTTATGGCGAGCTGGCGCCTGAAGTTCTGATCGAGCCGATCCCGCGGATCGTGGAGATCAACAGCTCTTACAGCGTGGTGATGATGGACTACGTGCTGACAAGGAAGGGCGAGAACGGAGAAGACGAGTATTACAATACGGAAGAGTATTTCCGCGTCCGCCATACCGATGAGAGGGAGTATCTTCTGAATTACGAGCGCACCATGAACCAGATCTACCGGGAAGACTGCGCGTATTTTTACAATACCCTGATCCAGCTGGGGATCCGCGATCCCAAGGTGGATTATGTCGTCAATGAAGGCCAGACGATGGCGGCCTATGTGCAGGAAGGGGATCTGTGGAGCGTGAATTTTGAAACCGGGAAACTGTTTAGGGTGTTCAGCTTCCGCAGTGCCGGCGATATCGATCCGAGAGAAAATGATAACGCGCATGAGATCCGTATCATCAATATGGACGAGAACGGGAGCGTCCGGTTTGTTGTTGCGGGTTATATGAACCGCGGGGATCACGAGGGACAGTGCGGGATCGCTGTCTATGAGTTTGACGGATTGACGAACACCGTCGAGGAACAGGCGTTTATTCCTTTAGATCGCTCCTTCCCCGTGCTCCGATCCGACCTGGACGGCGTGATCTATGAAAACAATGACGCTTACTTCTATTTTATGCTGGGCGGGTCTTTGTATGACATCAATCTGAACTCGCGAAAGATCCAGCAGCAGCTTTCCTCTTTGAACGAAAAAGCCTGGTGCTGCCCCGAATCCGGGCGGTATCTTGTTTTCCAGTCAAGCGGGGATCAGTATACGGCGGACAAGATGACGATCATGGATCTTGAAGAGAAAACGAGCTTCGACGTGACTGCGGGTGAGGGTGAATACTTAAAGCCCCTGGGCTTTATCCAGGAGGACCTGATCTACGGAGTCGCCCGCGCGACCGATGTATATACGGATGCGGCGGGGATCGTGACGTTCCCCATGTATAAGGTCTGTATCATGAATGCGGGCGGGGATCACGCGCTGTATAAGGAATATCAGAAGGAAGGCTATTTTGTTTCCGACATCTCGGTTGACGGGTTTACGATCTACCTCGACCGCCTGCAGCGCAGCGCCGGCGGCTATGAGATCGCTGAACCCGATACGATCATGAACCGGGAAGGGGAGGATATGGAAAAAGTATCCATCCACACCACCGTTACCGTGGTCAAGGAAACCGAGATCCAGATCGATATGGGGAAGGAGATCAGCAATACGACGCCCAAGGTGCTGACGCCGAAGGATATCCGTCCCTCGGAGGACCGGACGGTGGCTCTGCCCGGGGCAGAACCTTCCAATCTTTATTATGTATATTCCGCAGGAAATGTGCTCCTTTCGACCGATACCTTCCGGGAAGCCGTGATACGGGCGGACGAGAATATGGGCGTGGTCGTGGATACGGATATGAGGTATCTGTGGATGCGGGCGAGGGCGTTGAGCGTTGCGCCGATCCCGCTGGACAAAGAGGCGATCTCCGGCGACGGCGGATCGGTTTATGCCTGCGTGCGCGGAATGCTGGCGTCAAAAGGCATCACCATTGACGTGGAATCCCTTATGAACAGCGGGCAAACGCCGAAGCAGATCCTGGAAAGTTCCTTGAAGGATTCGATCTTTTTGGATCTTTCGGGCTGCGATATCTCGCAAACCCTGTACTATATCAGCAACGGAGCGCCGGTTTTTGCCATGTCCAGCGCAGCGACGGCCGTGCTCCTGGTGGGGTATGACGGCGGCGGAGTGACCTGGTTCGATCCGGTGACGCAGAGCAACTCCTATATGGCGATGGATGACGCGCGGGAATTCTTCGGAAGCTGCGGGAACATATATTTTACTTATACGGAATAGTAAAAAAACGATAAAAAAATCATAGATTTCTCCTTCCTTTCGTTCAAAATCACGTTTTTGGGCACAATGCTTGAAATACAGGATAATTCTTGGTATATTTGACGCTGGAGTTTATCGAAAGGTTTATTTTTCAGAGAGATCATTATGAATACTAAAGAAGTAACCGTTTCGGATTTTGCCGGAAAACGAGAAAATGCTTTTGCAGAACTTGTCCAGGTCGCCTGCAGATTTGACAGCAGGATCACACTGGAGAGCAACAACAGGCGCATCAACGCAAAGAGCATAATGGGAATTATGGCTTTTCACCCGTCAAGCGGGATGACTGTAAATATTGAGACTGAAGGAAAAGACGAGTCAGAAGCGCTTGTAGCAATGGAAGAGTTTTTAGTCAGAAAGTGATATTCGGAGAGGAGAAAGTGATGGCTACGATCAATAGCAAAGGAACAACCAGCACTACAGCAGCGGATACAACCAAGTCCGCGAGTACAGCAGAAACAGCAAAGAGCACGGTGACAAAGACAGCCGAAACTGTAAAACCGGCCGCAGAAAAAGCAGCTCCTGCTGCAAAACCGGTCGAAGAGAAGACAGCTGCAAAGCCGGCTGCAGAGAAAGCGCCTGCCGCTGAGGCAGAAAAGTCTTCCGTAAAGAAGGCTGCGGCTGCGGTAAAGAGCAGCGCAAAGAAGACTGCTTCCAAGGCAAAGACAGCAGTAAAGAAGACCGCTTCCAAGGCAAAGGAAACAGTAACGAAGGTCAAAGCGGCAACCACAAAGAATGTTTCCGCCAACATCTTTGTCCAGTATGCGGGCAATGAAGTTCTGACAAAGGATGTTCTGGAAAGAGCCAAAGAAGCTTATATCGCGGAAGGACACAGCGCATCCGGGATCAAGTCCGTTCAGATCTATATGAAGCCGGAAGAGAATGCAGCCTACTATGTGATCAACAATACGGCCGGCAAGATCAATCTGTTTTAAGGAAAATTTGACATAATATAAGACCTTGAAACGGATTATACGGAGAAATCGACGGAAAAGACCGAAAAGCATTGCTTGTCGGTCTTTTTTTTGTTATAATTCATAGGCATTTTACGCCGATTTGTATTGGGAGAAAAAATGGAGAATTCGCCGGATACGCTGCAGGATATACGAACCGATGCGGCGAAACGCGATCAATATATATCCGATCATAAAAAATTCATAATGGGGTGCGCTTACAAGACGGTCCGGCATTTTGTCACGGAAAGTGATGATGAATGGTCGATTGCTTTGATCGCGTTTAACGAGGCCATAGATTCCTATGATGAAAAACGGGGAAGCTTCGAGGGCTTTGCTTCGCTGGTGATCAAACGCCGTCTGGTGGATTACATTCGTTCCGAATCACGCTTTTCCGGGGAAATGTCCATGGAACCGAAGATACTGGACGGGGATCTCGACGAAGAAGATGAGCCTTCGCCTCTTCAGCTGGAGGTGCGGAGGAAGACCGGGGAACTGTCGGTGGACGATATCGGGAAAATGACGATCAAGGACGAGATCGAAGCCATGCAGGGCGTGCTCGACAAATACGGTTTTTCCTTCTTTGACTTGACGGAATGCTCTCCGAAGGCTGAAAAAACGCGGAAAAGCTGTGCCCTTGTCGTGTCCGTTCTCGTAAAGGAAGAGGATATCTTTAAGAAAATGAAGACGAACCGGACGCTTCCTATTAATGAATTGTGCAAAATTTCCAAAGTACCCCGAAAAATTTTGGAAAGGCATCGCAAATATATAATAGCTACAGCAGAAATAATACATGGTGATTATCCGCTGCTTGCGGATTATTTAGGATATATCAGAGAGGCAATGTCATGAAAGCGGTCGTACTGGAAATTAAAAACGGTATGGCAGCCGTTATGAAGGAAGACGGCACCGTAGAAAAAGTAAAGAGAGAGTGTGAAGTCGGGGATGTGATCGAGATCAGTGAAAAGGCAAAGATCCATGCGTTCCCGAGGGCCAGAAAGTTCCAGGCAGTGGCAGCGGCTGCTGTTGCCGTATTGGTGTTGTTGGGCGGTACATTTCATTACAGAACTTCCGTAAAAGCCTGCACCTTTGTTTCAATGGATGTGAATCCGTCTTTGGAATATGTTCTAAATTCCAGAGACCGGGTGCTTACCGTAAAAGCATGGAACGAAGACGCTACGCCGATCGTGGATTTCCTGAATACAAAGGGAAAGATCAAAGGCAGAGCCATTGACGAGGCGATCAGTGAAACAACCCAGTATTTAAAGGAGCTGGGATATCTCGGACAGACAGAAAAAGAGGATAACATCCTTGTTTCCGTGGCAACATCGGATGACGCTGCTTCGGAGCGCGTTGCAGCCGTGGTACGTACGGCGATCGAGGAAAATGAAGAGATCCCGGTCCGGATCGAAGTGAAGCAGACGACGCTGGAAGAGCATAAACAGGCGGAAGAGTACGGGATCAGTACCGGCCGTTATGTAAAAGCTGTTGAAGGAAAAGAACGGGAAGCAGATGCCAGCGGAGAAATGACCGAAGAATCGAAGAAAGAACAGCCTGTTCTGACTGCGAAGGATTTGGAAAAGGTCATGAACGAGCCTGTGGAGAATCTTGTTTCTCCTGATGTGCCCGCGACGATCAACGGATCGGAGATTAAAGAAGCAAATGCGCAGGATGCCGCGGTAAATACGCAGAAACCTGCGGAAACAGTTTCTACTCCGGATAAGAAGACCGAAGAAAAGAAAGACGGCGATAAGAAGAAAAAGAAGAAAGAAGAGAAGGAAAAGAAAGAAGCTGCTTCCGATAATACCGGTTCTGAGGAAGGAAAGTCTACAGAAGCTGGAGAAGCTTCTACAGAGCCTAATACCGAAACGGAAACGGCCCCCGAACCGAAAGAAGAGAAGGATGCCGAAGAAGTGCCCGGCACGGAATCAACCGAAGGGGAACCTGCGGAAACCGAACCTTCTACGGAAGTCGTTGAACCGGTAGAAGAACAGCCCACAGAAGTGGAAATGACAGACGAAGAACGTGCTGCTGCAGAGCAGGAAGAGGTTCGCAGACAGCAGGAGATCGAACAGGCAGAGGCAGAGGCTCAGGCCGAAGCCGTCCGCCAGCAGCAGGAAATCCAGGCTGCCGAGGGAGTGGTTCCGGCCGTTGATCCTGCACCTTCACAGGCAGCGCCCTCAGAAGCAACAGGCGAATAAGATAACCATTACGCCAGTTTCAGGGCAATCTTCATCATATTTGTAAATGAAAGTTGACGCTCCTCCGCCGTGGTGACTTCACCCGTAAATTCAGAATCGGAGATCGTCAGTATGCAGAGGGCATTTGCCCCTCCCGCGGCCGCATTGGAATATAATGCGGCTGCTTCCATTTCTACCGCAAGTACGCCCATATCGGTCCAGGATTTTCCTCCGGGATTCCCGATCTCATCCGAATAGAACATATCAGAGGAGAGGATATTGCCTACACGGTAGGGAATATTGAGTTCCTCTGCCTTTTCTGTAGCCTTGCGAAGAAGCTCATAGCTGCAGATGCAGGAATAATCGCCGGGAAGATGGAACAGCCGCACATAGTTGGAGGTCGTGCAGGCGCCCATGCCGAAGATCACGTCACGCACATGGATCTCCGGGCTGACAGCGCCGGCCGTGCCGATACGGATCAGATTTTTCACGCCGTAAAAATGGATCAGTTCATGAGAATAAATTCCGATCGAGGCACAGCCCATGCCTGTTCCCATGACGGAAATGCGGTTTCCTTCGTAAAGACCCGTGAAACCGAGCATGTTTCTGGTCTCGTTGAACTGCTTCACATCGGTCAGGAAGTTGTCCGCGATGAATTTTGCCCGCAGCGGATCCCCGGGCAGCAGAATGGTTTCCGCGATCTCTCCGACCTGCGCGGAGATATGCGGGGTTGGTACGGAATTGTTAGATGCCATAATTTTTCTCCTTTCCTGGATAGCTTTTTCCTTCCAATTCATTATATAATAAGCACAGAAAAAAACGTAGTTTTTTGTAACTTTTCCAATATTGTGTGTTTCAATACGGTGTGCTACCCTAGCTATAGTGAATTCACCTCAAAAGGGGTTGACAAAGAGGCAGGCCGGCAATCTGGAAACGGCTCGCCTCTTTTCTATTATTGTGATCTGCCGTAACTATTCACAGCCGAATTGCGCACAGGCTGCGCGATCACGGTCCAATACGTTTCGGTTGAGATGGGATATGCCGCGATAGATTTGGAAGAAATGTAATATATTTAAATGGGGGGAATAGGATGGATATCAAAAAACTGATCTCAGAAATGACATTGGAGGAGAAGGCGAGCCTGTGCTCGGGAAAAGATTTTTGGAGGACAAAACCGGTCGAACGTCTGGGGATCCCGAAGATCATGGTTTCCGACGGACCTCACGGACTACGGAAACAGGCGGAGGGCGGCGACCATCTCGGCGTGAACGACAGTATCGAAGCGGTCTGCTTTCCGGCAGCCTGCGCTTCAACAGCCAGCTTTGACAGAGACTTAATTCGAAATATCGGGGAAACGATCGGCGAGGAATGCCGTGCCGAAAACGTGGCGGTGATCCTGGGGCCCGCGATGAACATCAAGCGTTCGCCTTTATGTGGACGGAATTTTGAGTATATGTCGGAAGACCCCTATCTTGCCGGTGAAATGGCCGCTTCCTATGTGAAGGGAGTGCAGAGCAAAGGGGTCGGCACTTCGATCAAGCATTTTGCGCTCAACAGCCAGGAGCATGAACGGATGAGCGGTTCCTCGGAAGCGACGGAGAGAACGATGAAAGAGATCTATCTTCCCGCTTTTGAAAAGGCCGTAAAGGAGAGTGCTCCGTGGACGGTCATGTGCTCCTACAACCGGATCAACGGAGAGTTTGCATCGGAAAATGACTGGCTCCTGAATAAGCTTCTTCGCGACGAATGGGGATATGACGGCGTTGTGGTCAGCGACTGGGGCGCTGTGAATGACCGGGTGAAAGGGCTTCAGGCCGGGCTGGATCTGGAAATGCCGGGAAGCGGCGGAGATAAT
>JAEEGH010021696.1_pt1 | contig 13238 bp, 6 predicted proteins | sample 9134181 | NCBI WGS metagenome assembly JAEEGH01 (sample SAMN16246544, study PRJNA631951) | gut metagenome | biome: gut microbiome; feature: rumen; material: DP-attached | host: Bos | place: Iran: Karaj | collected 2018-10 | reverse complement strand
CGACATCCGCAAGACCATCAAAGACACGGCCAAACTGGAATTCCATCTGGTCGCCGAAAACAACGCCACGCTCGTTGACAACTACTACAAAGCCATCAACAACGGCCAGAAGTTCGAAGTTCCCGCCGATTTGATCCGCAAAGAGATCACGGAAGAGCGCAATGGCGTGGAAACGACGCAGATCGTCTTCATTAAGAAAGAAGCCGAACGCGTGCAGGGCAGTGATGTGACGCGTGCCGCTCCGAACATGGATCAGTTCGGCAACTGGTCTATCGGCTTGGGCTTCAATCAGCGCGGCGCCATCGCTTTTGGCGAAGTGACTGGCGCGAATGTCGGCCGCATGTTGGCCATCGTGCTGGACGGCCGCGTTTACAGCGCTCCGCGCATCAATGACGCCATTACGGGCGGTAACGCCGAAATCACCGGCAGCTTCACGTTTGAAGAAGCGAAACGTCTCTCCGTCGTCATCTCCTCCGGTAACGTTCCTGTTTCCATCGAAATCAATTCCGAATTCGGTACGGATCCGACGCTGGGTGCTGACTCCGTCCGCAGCGGTGCTTTGGCTGGTATCGTCGGCTTGGCCCTCGTCATCCTGTTTATGTTATGGTATTATAAGACGGCTGGTCTCTTGGCCGATATCGCGTTGGGCGTCAACACGTTGCTGGTTCTCGGCTCCATGTCCATCACCCACGCCACCATCACGATGCCTGGTATCGCCGGTATGGTGTTGACCATCGGTATGGCCGTTGACGCAAACGTCCTGATTTTCGAACGTATCCGCGACGAATTGAAAAAGAACAAGGCTCTTCCGAACGCCATCAAGTCTGGTTACGAACGCGCTTTCAGCAGTATCTTCGACTCCAACTTGACGACGTTGATCGCCTGCTTCTTCCTCTATAATTTCGGTACGGGTGCCATCAAGGGGTTCGCCGTCACGCTGAGCTTCGGTATCTTTGCCTCCATGTTCACCGCCATCTTCATGACGCGCACCATCTTCGATCTGCTCATCCAGAAGGATATCCTCAAGTCCTTGAATATGCGCACGTTCGACTTCCTCGTCGATGTCAAGATCGACTTCCTGAAGCATCGCAAACAGGCGGTCGCCCTCTCCGTCATATTGGTCATCCTGTCCGTCGTCTGCTTCGCCGTCCGCGGCCGCAACATGCTGGGTATCGACTTCGCTGGTGGTACGCAGCTGCTGTACAAGTGCGGCCAAGTCATGCCTGATGTGGCGGACATCCGTTCCTTCATGGCCGAACAGGGCTTCAAAGACAATCTCCGCATTGGTACGATGAAAGGACAGGGCGGCGACAAGATGTTGGAAATCGTCCTCCCGATGGCTGACAAGGGCGACGCTCTCGGTAATGTCGATCCTGAAGAGCTCCGCCAGAAACTGAACGCGAAGTTCGCGGGCGCGGACTTCGGCGAAGGCGAGACGCGCGTTGTCGGTGGCCACGTTGGTGCGCAGTTCCGTAGCGCATCGTTCTGGTCCGCCTTCTGGGCGATCATCGGTGTCGTCGTCTATCTGGCCTTCCGTTTCGAATTCATGTACGGTGTCGCGGCTGTCGTCGCTGTTGCGCACGATATGGTTATCTGCACGGGCCTGTTCATGATGATGGGCGGCCGCCTGACGCCGAGCGTCATTGCCGCCATCATGACGATCTTGGGTTACTCCTTGAACGATACGATCGTTATCTTCGACCGCATCCGCGAGACGCAGAAGATGAATCCGGATGTGAAGTACTCCACGCTCATCAACATGAGTCTGTGCGACACCGTTTCCCGTACGTTCCTGACGTCGTTGACGACGTTGCTGGCCGTCATCGCCATTCTGGTCATCGCCGGCGGCGATGTGTGGGATTTCGCGATGGTCATGTTCTTCGGCGTGTTCGTCGGTACGTATTCGTCCATCTTCATCGCCAGCTCGTTCATCAACACGTGGCATAAGAAGTCCCTGCGCAGCGCTCGCCGTGCGGAAACTTCTGGCGAACTCGAAACCGTCGAGGCCAAATAAGCCCAACGGCATCATGAATCGATAAAAACAAAAAAATCTGCGTGACGAATGTTGCGCAGATTTTTTTTTGTCGTATTTTATTTCATTATGACTTTTTTGGAAAATTGGAAGCATATTTAACAAGGAAACAAATCATGAACGAATTCCCGAAAGGCGGCATTTCCGCAAAGCAACTGGCAGATTTCGCAAAAGCGTATGACAAAGCACCGAACGCACGGCTCCTGACGAACGCTTTCCACAAACTGAAAATCAACGACATGGCTATCTCTTCCGACGGTCTGGCCGCCCAGACGTTCGTGTTCTCCACGGATATCAAGACGATGGCCTCCACCAACCAGAAGTCATCCGGCCGTTGCTGGTTGTTCGCCGCGACAAACGTCCTCCGCGAAATCGTCGCGAAGAAGAACAAGCTCGATGATTTTGAACTCTCGCAGAGCTGGCTGGCCTTCTGGGACAAATTTGAACGCGCCAACTACTTCCTGGAGAGCATCTTGGCGACGGCCAACCTGCCGGTTGACGATCGCGTCGTGGCCTATATTCTGAACACAGGCGTTGGCGACGGCGGCCAGTGGGACATGTTCGTGAACATCATCAATAAATATGGTATCTGCCCGAAGAGCGTCTATGGCGAGACGGCCCAATCCAGCGGCACGGGCAACATGAATTCGCTGCTGAACCGCGCACTGAAGGTTGATGCCGTCGCGTTGCGCAAAATGGTCGCAAAACGCGCTTCCGCCGCGAAAATCGCGGCCGCGAAGGCGGACATGTTGTCTAAGATCTATACGTTCCTCACGACATGCTACGGCAAGCCCGTCGAGAAGTTCGATTTCGAATACAAGAACAAAGACGGAAAATACGTCATTGAAAAGGGTTACACGCCGTTGTCGTTCAAGAAGAAGTACTTCGGTAACATGTTGGACGATTATGTCTCCATCATCAACGCTCCGACGGATGACAAGCCGTTCAACGAAGTGTTCACGGTGGATTTTCTCGGCAACGTCGCGGAAGCGGCTCCAATCCGTTATCTGAATTTGTCGATTGATGACTTCAAGGCGTTGGTTTTGAAACAGTTGCAGGATGGCGAAATCGTCTGGTTCGGTTCGGATTGTGGCAAATATTCCGAACGTGGCGAAAAGAACCTTTATGATCCGGATGTGTATGATTTCGAATCGGTTACGGGACTCGATCTTTCGATGACGAAGGCGGAGATGCTCGACTACGGCTTCAGCGCGATGAACCACGCGATGGTCATCACGGGCGTGAACGTTGTCAACGGCAAGCCGAACCGCTGGAAGATTGAAAACAGCTGGGGCACCGACGGCCCGAACAAAGGCTACTATTTCATGTCCGATAAGTGGTTTGATTCGTACGTCTTCCAGGCAGTCGTCCACAAGAAGTACCTTGGCGACAAGGCGGCGTTGCTGAAGCGCAAGCCTGTCTTGCTGAAGCCGTGGGATCCCATGGGCACGCTGGCAGATTGACAAAATACTGGATTTACTGGATATTCTGGATATACTGGATTCACTGGTTTTGCTAGAATATCCAGAATATCCAGAATATCTAGAGCATCCAGTAAAGGAGAAAATATGTACAAATACGCTACTTCCGTTCCTGATAGAATCGCGTTGGAGCCTGAATGGCTTGAAGGGCTGAAACGCGCCAAACTGAAACGCATCGAATTCTCCTGCGGTGGAGCCTGCACGGCGGAAACCATGGGTGAGAAAGTTCAGATAATGGCCGAACTGCAGGCGGCTGGCGGCGTCATCGTCGGCAGCATTCATATTCCGTTTGGAAAAGGCTGGGAGTTCGCCGATCCCGATGAAAGCAAACGCAAACCCGCGTCCGACAAGACGGCGGCCTTCATCCGCGCATGTGCACCGTTGAAGTGCAAGAATTTCACGTTGCATGGCTGTCTGGAGCCTGTTCCGTGGGATAATCCTGAACGAGCGGAATGGATCAAAGCGTTCCGCAAGACGCTGTCGGAACTGGTTCCCGTCGCGAAGGAACAGGGCATCAGTATCAACGTGGAAGACCTGCCGCGTTCATGCCTCGGCAACACGGCGGAAGAATTGGCCGCAATGGTCGATGGCTTCCCGCTGGAGCAGGTCGGCGTCTGCTTTGACGTGAACCATTTCTGCGGCCATCCGGAAAAATTGGTGGACGGCATCAAGCTGCTCGCCCCGCGCATTCGCACGTTCCATATTTCCGATTACGATGGTATCGACGAATGCCATTGGTATCCAGGCATGGGCGTCATCGACTGGGCGGGCATCATGGAAGCCGTTAAGCAGCTGCCAAACGATGTTCTCTTGATGTTCGAAGTCTTCGGCTTCCTGAACGCGCCGAAATGGCAGAACAGAGCCATCGCTCCAGACGTCATCATGAAGTCCTTTGAACGCAATGTTTTCTATCTGGAAAACGCCGCTGAAATTCAAAAACGCATCAGCGATCTTCAGATCAGCTAAAAGCCAAAAGCTAAAAGCTAAAAGCAAAGGCAGATGGAAACTACTATTTGTTTTTGCTGAAATCAAAAGAGCCCTCCCATGAAACATTGGAGGGCTTTTTGATTCTATTTTGCTTTGTGTTTCAAGCGCCTTTTGTATTTGCTTTAAGCTTTTAGCTTTAAGCTTTTAGCTAATAAGCTCTTACTTCATATACCGTCACGTCGGCTGCGCCGTTCGTGGCGGTGAAGTGGAATTCGATGGCGTCGCATTCCACTGGCGGAATCGCGACGACGTTATGCCGCTGGTGGTTATCCTTTATATCTTTTGTATAGACGGCCTTCCCGTTGCGGAAGGCCGTAATTGTATAATCCTTAACGAGTTCCGGCGGAACGCCAATGCGTTGCTGAGCCTGGCGGTTGGCGGACATCGTGACGCGGATCGGATAGGCGAAATTGGAATCAAACGTCAGCCGCAATTCGGAAATCGTATGCGGCGCATCTAATTTCATGCAAAGCGTTTCGCCATTGGTGGAAAGACCGTTGGAAATCCATGCGTTTGTTTCGTCGCCAAGCTTGCGGGAGATGCCGTTGACGACATTTTGCGGCATGCCATTCGTTTTTGCGGAACTCGCTGTGAATGTCGCTTTCCGCGCGAAATCTTTTTCGTCTTGGTTCAGAATGTTCGGCAGGAAGGCATCATCCTTCAGCAGAAGTTGCTGGACTTCAGGAATATGCGGTGCCAATTCGCGCGGCAAGACGTTGTATTTCACGCAGAGGGCGGCGGCGGTGCCGACCGCCTGGCCACCGACGGCACAGCAACCGAGAATACGCGTACTGGCAAGACCAAGCTTGGACGTACTGATGTCGCGTCCCGCCAAGAAGAGGTTGCGGATATTGCGGGAATAGTATGAACGATACGGAATCGTGTAAACGCCAGTGAAATGATGGCAGTCGCTAGGCAGCACATCAAAATCCAGAAGTCCATGCGGCGCATGGAGATCGACGCACCAGCCGCCATAGGCGACGGCATCGTCGAACTGTCGATGTTCCAAAATATCGCATTCATTCAACACATAATCGCCGAGCAGACGGCGGCTTTCGCGCATACCAGGCAATGCGCCAACCCATTCGAGTGCAAAGTTTTCCGCGCCATGCTGACCGCCATTTTTGATGTGATCCCACAGACCGTAGGCGTAGGCCATGAGATCGTCGCGGATTTTTTCATAGTCCGGAATGATGTCGTCTCCGTCGCCCATGAGTTCCAGCCACCAGTAGCCGTAATCGACTGCGGCGCAACTGCATGCGGATAGACGGAGCCATTCTTCCGGATCGGGCGCCATGCTCGCATCGACTTTCATTGTCTTGGAGTGGACGCGATAGCGAAGCTGATGTTCCGTCAACTTCTTCGCGAAGGCCGGCGGTTCGTATTTGACGGGATGGCCTGTATCGATGGCCTTCATGAGAATCGTGTTGCCCATGCGTTCGTTGTTGGGCTGATCGGGAGCATGCGGCTCGCCGTATTCTTTGTTGGATTCGCTGCCCTGTGTGTAGTCGGCTCCCGCGAAATAGCCGAGCGTGCCGTTGCCAGTGGCATCGACGAACAGTGGAGCGGAAATCTTCAGCGTCAGTTCCGTGGTCTCTTGGAAGCAGGAGATGGAGGTGATGATATCGCCATCGACGGAGCAATCGAACATGGGGCAATTCAGATAGACCGTCAGATTCTTTTCGTTTTTGGCGGCTTCGAATAGGACCATGTCCCAAATGGAATAGTTGAACGTGTCGTTGCGGCTCTTGTTTTCGAGCATTAGCTCATAGAGCAGGCCGGATTCCGCGTAATCGGTCTGGCGGAGGCTTTGGTCCGCTCCGCTGATGTGGATGCGGATTTCGCTGGAGGCATTGCCGCCGAGAACGGGCCGTGCGTGAACGAGTGCGACGTTTGCGCCATGTCGTGCGGCGGAAATCGCCGCGCAGAGGCCGGCCATGCCGCCGCCAACCACGACGATGTCATAACTAACTTCCTGGTAACGTTTTCTCATGATTGTTCCGGTTGTTTATGATAATTTAAAAGGATTTAGGAAGGTCGCTCTCCAGAGCGACCAGTCGCGCAGGAGCGCACCCCTCCCGTACGTTTTTCACGCAAGCATGGAAGGCTTGATGTGGCCTGTCGTCTCGATGGCGTTCGCTTTGAAGACGTTGACGGTGTCGTCAAGCTCCGCTTCCTGCGAAAGGATCCAGATGCCGATTTCACCGAACTGATGGACCATGTCGCAAAGCTCCGCGGTTGCTTTCGCGCCTTTGAACCAGCCCGTCAGCTTGTTGTCGTAGCAGACCCAGATGGTCAGACGGTGGCCGGCGGCGACTTTCACGACATCCTCCAATGTCGCCTTGTCGTTCGCGCCGTCCCAATGGAGCTCCGCCTTCGGAAAGCGTTTGGCGACAAGCGCGAAGCACTCCGGCTTGCGGCAGGTGAAGCCGATCTTGCTGCCGAGATTCGCCTTCTCCAGCTGCGAAAGGAAGATCTCCTGCTGTTCAGGCGGGAAGGTCTCCCACACATTGTCGAATTTGAAGGGGATGTCATGCGCTTTGATGAAATCGATCAGCTCCTCCAATGACGGCAGTTTCTCGCCTTTGAATTTCGGATCCTTCCATGAGCCGTATTCAAGTTCGCGGGCCTGCGCAAACGTAAGATCCTTTATCGCAGTATCCGGCGGGAGCGTGGAGCCGTCCTGACGGCGGCCCGTGCGGTTGACCGTGCGGTCATGGAGGATGACGATATGGTTGTCCGCCGTGTATTTCGGATCGAGTTCGATGATATCGTAGCCTTCGTCAATGGCGGCCTGGAAGGCGGCGAAGGTGTTTTCGGGAAATTCTGAACTGACGCCACGATGGGCTTGCAAACGGATTTTCGACATATGTGCCTTTGTGTTTTTGGCTGTTGGATTTGATTCTGGATAATCATGTAATATAATGTAACAAAAGAAAAAAACATTTCTTTTCAAGAATGGTTCATTTTAGTCCCATAAGTCTCAGTTATCCCAGTTGTCCCATTAAAAGTTGGCGAGACACCGCTGACACCCCCTTAATACGGAGACTCCTATGAAGCAATTTGTCAATATCCTGCTGCTGGCGATGGTCGGCGCAGGCGCGTTGAACGCCTATCAATTCAAATTCGACAACAAAAGCGCCGTCGTCATCACGTATGGCAACGGGCAGCAGTTGACAATGAACAACTTGTGGACGCTGGAGTTCGCGGATGTCCTGCCGGCGACGAAGAAGAAAACCATCACCGCCGCGGAATTCCTGTCGGAACCGTGGAACGGGACGGTGAAGTCGATGATGATGGACAACGGCGGTGGAGCCGTCATTACGTATGAAAGCGACCTGTTGAGCATGTCTGTGAAGTTCACATTCGGCCAAAGCGTCAATTTGGCGGGGGATGGACCAAGAAAAGAGCAGTTTGCACTTGGCCGCAGTCTCGATATCAGCGCCGTCATCCACCGGACCTCCCGTCCGATATTGAAGCTGACGCTTCCCGACGGCGTGGTTTTCGGACTGGACGGACTGAACCGCGTCGTGTTCCCGATGCGCGGCGCGGAAGGCCTGGGCGTCGCCTACAAGCCGTCGTTCTTCAAAGAGCATAAGTATCCGCATTGCAAATACAAGACGGCGTTTTCAGGGCCGCGCGGCTATGAACGCATGTATGGCGGACCGTTGAAATCGCTGGCGGATCGCGAGCCCGTCCATCCGCTGAAAGTGACGGATGAAGGCCGCAAGTGGTTCTCCGGTGAAGTGATCCGTGCCGTCGAATCGCAGGTGATGCGCGTCAACCGCCCGCCGGCGGAAGGCCAGTTCGACGTGTCGCTGATCGAAAACGAATGCGGCTCCGCCTTGTCCGGCAGCCGTTTCGGCGGCGACGGATGGCTGTTCCGCATGGGCGGCAACGGCAATGACAGCGCGACGGGAGACTACGGCGCGGCGTTGTTCCGCACGATGGTGAACGGGACGATGAATGCGTTGATCTACCGTGACATGGCGCGTTTTCAAGAGAAGAAAATCGGTCTTGTCCTGCTGAAAAACGGCCCTGCGCATGGTTCGTGGACGCCCGGCTCGCCGCTGGATTGGCAGTCTTTTTTGGAGCGTGCGCCGTTCATGGCGGCCTGCAAAGGAAAATTCGTTGTCTTGGAATCATCGGAGGCCATGCGGGAAGCGTTGCGCGGCAATGACTTCGCGATGATTCTGAATCCGTATGGCGAGATGTTCCCGAGCATGAGCCGTGAGAATCTGCCGGCGGATTTGGATTTGGTGAAAGATTATGTGAAGAAAGGCGGTGTCTGGTGGGAGGTCGGCGGCTATTCGTTCTACACGATCATCGAGCCGGAGCCGTATATGGCTGTGTCCGAGACCTATACGTCCGCCGTGGCCGATTTCATGTATCTGGACTACGGCATGGATTCCGTGGCGGTGATGGGCGTCCAGCCGATGATGCGGCAGCCGTGGGACAAAGAGCGTCTGCTGAAGCCTTGCCAACTGGATTTGGCGGGGCAAAGCGACGGCGGCCGCTACCGTCATGGCTGGATGATGGCCTGCGAGCCTGGCCAGTCATGGTCGTCTCCTGTGTTGCGTTTGTCGTTCAATTATCGTGACATACGGGATGCGATGGCGGATTACGCCACGGCCAATGACATCCACGGCAGTCTGGAGGCGAAAGTGCCGAAGGCGGACGTGTTGGACAAATTGAAAAATTCGTTGTTGATACGGCTCAGCGGGCGGACGGCGGCGGAACAGACGGAGGCCATGAAAGCGCTTCCCGTTCCAAGCCTCGTCCATTACACGGAATACATGCACGGCGGTTTCGACAAGCAGTATCCCGACCACCTGCCCGTGCGGAAATCGTGGGGGACGGACGACGCTTTGAAGAAGTTCATCATGGACGGCAAGGCGATGGGCCATTTGATGATGCCCTACACGAACACGTCATGGTGGTGCATCGAGCCGAAGGGGGAAACATTTGAACGCGAAGGAGATGCGCCGTTATTGCGGCATCGTGACGGCTCGACGAATCTGGAAAACTATTCCGGCAACAAAGGCTACAGCCTGTGCTTCTGGCATCCCGCCGTGCAGGCCGCCCATCGGAAAGTCCGCCGCCAGATGACGGAGGAGTTTCCGAGCGACGTGCTGTTCCAAGACCAGATCGGCGCCCGCCGTTGGGCATGGAACTACAACGAGTTGGAGCCGCTGAAAGCCTCCGGTCTGGACGGCATGCATTCGCTGACGATGGAGGATTCGGCGGTCGTTCCCATGGCCACGGAGGACGGCCATGACCGCGTGCTGAATTTCGAAACCATGATTTGCGGCTGCGCATGGGCCAGCGTGGATGCGGGCGGCAAACGCCACGGCCAGCATCTGCGTTTCCGCTATCCGGACGGCGAATGGGAGTTCTTCCCGCTGTTGAGCTTCCTCGGCCATGACCAATGCCTCTTCACGACGCATGACCTCGGCCATTTCACGGAGACGGAAGAACGTCTTGCCGAGACACTTGCGTTTGGTTACAGCTTAAGCTACAACTGGTATTTGGGAGCGGAACGAAGCGAGACACGCCGCAGCTGGCTGAACTGGCTGGACGCCCTCCAGAAGGCCATCTGTTCTCAATACGCAGGCAAGAAGCTTTGGGAGTTCCGTTATCTGAAAGGCGAAGCACCGGACGGCGTTGTCTACGCACAATACGGTGGTGGCGTGGCGGTCGTCGTGAATCTCGGGCCGGAAACTGTTTCATTGACGGAAACAGATTTGGCGAATACGGAGTTTGCTGAAAATCAATGGCTTGTGCAACACCGCCTCTGCGGATACGGCTTCTTCGCCGTAGCGCCGAAGGGATGTGCAGGCTATGTGGAGACATCCGTCAAAACAGGCGGCAAAGGCGGCTTTGCACTGTATGAACGCGACGGCAAGCTGCATGGCGCGTTTTACGGTGCCGCAGGGGCGGTCGTTCCCGTTTGCTCGCGGCCCGCATGGGCTGACGAGAAGCAGACGGTGTTCGCTTCGGACGGCAAGACGGCCATTGCGGAATGGAAACGGCAGGATGGTGAAACATGGACGCTGACGTTGCCGAGCGGCGCCAATCAGCCGAACGCCATGCCGCAGGAACTGGAGAAGCAGTCGCCGAAGTCGTTGGGCTGGAACAACAAAATCGCCGTGCTGTGCGTCGATGGCGTATCCAAACCAGAGGAACAGGCCGGACTGGCGTTTATAGAATCACTGAAAAAACAACTGGCAGGAACAGGACTGGACGTCATGCGCGTCAATAAGCCGCAGGAACTGCTGGCGATGATGGCGGAAACGGATAGGGCCAAGCGGCCGTTCGCCGTCGTGAACTGGGGCGGCGAAGGCATTTTCGTACCATATGGCGGCAGCATGTCAGAGACGATCGGCGCCATCAAGCATTATGTTGAAACAGGCGGAATTCTCTGGGCGACAGGCGGTTATCCGTTCTTCATCCTGCGTCAGCAGCAAGCCGATGGAACGTACAAGGGCCAATCCGTCGGTGGCGGCAACGCCGCCGTGCTGGGCTTCTCCTGCGCGACAACGCCTGTGGAGGATCCCGCGCGGCCATTGTCGGTGACAGCGGCGGGAAAGGCGTGGTTCGGAGAAGAACGGAGCAACCGTCTGGCAACCATGCGGGCCGGCGTGCAACGGTCGTTTGTGACGACTGGTTATCAGGAAAAGCTTGTCATGGGCGGCTCCGACTGCTTCGTGGGCGGAATCCGCTGTGATGGATGGGGCTATTTCTTCAGCGCGGGCGGCTTCAATCCGCCGATGGACGTGCTGTCGGACGTCATCGCGGGAACGGTCATCCATCTCTATGATTCGCCGTGGAACCTTCCGCGCGAAAGCTCCAACCGCCGTTGCTGGAAGCTGGCTAAATAAGTTTATGGAAACTGAAGGACTTTCCGCCGTTCAGGAGTGAGAAAATCACGCTCGAAACTCACGAAATAGTCCGATCCGCAGTAGTCGCAATCGACGTGCGTCAAGTAATGCCGCGCGTCGATTATTTGCGGCGAAAGATTATCAGGAAGTTCTGGAACTGTTTCCTTTGCAATCATTTCCGACCATTCGACCGGTTTGGATATCTTCCGTTTGAGCCAGATGAGAGGCTTGTAGTTGGAAAGGACGAGTTTCAATCGCTGTGCAAAGCCCATGTGCAACGATGGCGCGTTATTGAAAAACAGAAAATGCAGTTTGGACATGAGCGGAGCTTCGAGAATACGGATGGTCTCCTCCCGCGCGGCCACGTCCTCCCGAATGGCTTTGGCGACCCATTTCTGCCGTTCTTCCAGCAAGTCAAACCATTTATTCCCAGCAGGAAACGAACGCGCCACCGCGATGTCCGCAAAACGGTGTTCCATGACTTTGTCCAGAACTTTCCGAACTTTGAGGAAGTATTTCTGGACGTTCAGCGCATTGTCGCGATCCTGCCCCGTAAAACTGTGGCCGTCCATCCTGTATTGAAGCGTGACTTGCGGCAGTTTGACATACGTTCCGCCGAGCAGGAAGACACGCGGATAGAGCGGCGCATCCTCCACTTTCAGTTCTTTTCCCAATGGCGCAAATGACGTAAAGACAGAGCGATGCCACGCGATGACAGCCCCCGGACCAAGCAGTTGCTCGGGCCGCGAGAAACCAATTCGTTTGGAATCGCCGTCGATGATTTCGTAATTGGAGCCAAACGCGAGCGCGTTCGGGAACTGGCGGATTCCGTCGGCGACGGCTCGGCAGCGGTCTGGCGTGGAGATATCGTCGCCGGCGGCCATGAACAGCCATTCGCCCGTTGCGAGCGTGAACGCCTTGTGGAAATTGGCGCCGATGCCAAGATTCGGATCGTTCCGTTGAAGGATGATTTTGAACGGTCCATGGTATTCCGCCGCGATTTTCGAGGCGATTTCGAACGTCCGGTCTTTGGAGCAATCGTCGCAGATGACGATTTCAAGATTCGGATAATCCTGCGCCAAAGCGGATTTCAAAGCCTGTTCAATCGTCTTTTCCTGATTGTAGGTGATCATCAGGAAAGACATCGACGGCACAATATCTGTATGTGAACTAGATGACTTGTTCATGATGGGATGTTGGATAAAGAGGCGTTATTCATGATTTTGCTCTTTCAAAAACGCCTGCCCCTTGGCAGTCAGACGGTATTTCTGCGTGGGAGAATGAGGAACATCTACAATAGTCCTTTCTATTAACCCATACGCCAAAGCAGGAGAAATGAAGCGATTATGTAAATCCTTTCTGTCCTTTATTCCAATTTTTGCTAGTAAATCAGATGTTCCTGCCTCCGTCTTTAATTGAGATAAAAGCCTGATAATATTTCTTACTGTGGGGTCAGCTGTGGGGTCAGCTGTGGGGTCAGCTGTGGGTGGCACGTTGGTATGTTTTGTCGGAGAGACAGTCATTTCATCGTATGAATACAGATCATCCAACGGGATGGTCATTGTTTATTCCTTCTCTCCTTCAGCCCATTGTTTTGGACAGTTATGCTAATTTCTTTTCCTCTAGGCTTTTACCTTTTCAGCACAGCTCCAGATAGCCGCCGTTCCATGCGCCGATTTCCGGAATGGCCACGCGGACGCAGCCGTCGTCAAACCGCACAGGCAGTTCACGCGGCTCGCGCCGCAGTTCATGCCAGACGGCTTTCGTCACATCGCCGGAGATGCCGCGAAGACGCAGCCAGATCGGCACTTGCGAATCTATCCGCACATTCAGCAATGCGACATTCATAAGTTGCCA
>JAEEGH010021694.1_pt1 | contig 13239 bp, 16 predicted proteins | sample 9134181 | NCBI WGS metagenome assembly JAEEGH01 (sample SAMN16246544, study PRJNA631951) | gut metagenome | biome: gut microbiome; feature: rumen; material: DP-attached | host: Bos | place: Iran: Karaj | collected 2018-10 | reverse complement strand
CATATATGTAAAAACTAATCTTTAATCTCTTTGATTAAATACAAATCGCCACTTGACAAGGCTTTGAAGTTACGTTCTATCTTCTCTATGTCCCAATCCCACCATTTCAATTCCAACAGATAGGCAATAAACTCCTCGTCGAAACGCATTTTGACCACTCGGCAGGGGTTTCCCACGGCAACGGTGTAGGGAGGGATGTCGGAGGCCACCACCGAGTTGGCTCCGATAATGGCTCCGTCGCCAATATGAACGCCCGGCATGATGGTTACATTTTGGCCAATCCAAACGTCATTTCCTACAACGGTGTCACCCTTCAGAGGCAATTCGTCTTTCACAGGAGCGATGGCGCTGCCCCAGTCACCACCCATGATGTAGAACGGATAGGTTGTCACGCCGTCCATGCGGTGATTGGCTCCGTTCATCACAAACTCAATTCCTTTGGCAATGGCACAGAACTTGCCGATTATCAGTCGGTCACCAATGAAGTCGTAGAAATGGGTGACATGCTTCTCGAATTGGTCGGCACCATCCACATCATCATAGTAGGTATAGTCGCCAATGATGATACGAGGGTTCTTCACCACATTTTTGATGAAGCAGAGGCTTGGGATGCTGGGATTGGGGAAAGCCTTGTTGGGGTTGGGTCTGCCTGTTATATCCATGTGGCAATGCGTTAACTGTTTCTAACTTTATTAACGCCGAATTCTCATTATTATTGCCCACATAAAAAAACGAAACCCGAAAATGGGAATTCCGACCTTGGTTTGGATTTTCGCATCATTTGATTTTGAACAAGAGGTGATGCCGCTGCTGATTTCGTCAAGCATCATAAAAAAGTGCGACAGAATACCGAAGTATTCAATCGCACCTTTCAGTCGCAAAAAAAGATTGAAGCATATTTCCCTTGTTCCTTTTTTGCTGTCGTATTGCTCATCTATTGTGTAAGTCTGAAACTCGGTAATATAGGAGATAAAAAGCAGATAATGTGGGAATATCGTACCAGCGGCGTAGCTTAGGCGAAGACACTATTTCAAAAACTCGTATTCAAACAATGTAGGCACAATCTCTTTCAGATAGTATAACTTAACCCGTTTGGACAATGTGGCAATATCGCCATGTAAGTCCTTGTACTCATAGACTTTTGTACTCTTTCTATTCTTTTGTATGACATTGAACGTATCTAATTCATCTTTAATCTGAAAGAGTCCATAGTTGATGCTCGGATTATAGTTCTTTGTAACTTTGGCTTCTGCCAATATCTTTTCCCAAAGGGTAAGTAGTTCTTTCTCTTCTTCGCTCATCTTCATAGTTTTCAGAGCCTTACTCGCAAGAGTATTGCCATTTGTAGTATCTAGGCAGAGTTGGTTCTTGTAATCTTTTCCGTCACTCCCCTCGAATTCTCTCATATGGTTCTGTGGTTCGAGGACTGTGAACAACAGGCATTTCAAAAGAAACCCATCTAACTTCCCTGCTCGCAAATCTTTGAAAAACCTCTCGCTTCCATCACCAGACTTCATGATGCGTCCACGATTTGTCCATTCTCTGTTGTATTTGTAGAAACGAGTTGCAGCAAACAACGGCATTTTTTCCAAGAAATTGTCCTTGAACAAATAGAACCCATTTCCATCGTAACGTCCGGCGACAAGCAGAGACGAATCTAAATCCGGATTGTCAAAGCCTGAGCTATGAGCTACCATGTATCCAATAACATTAGGATGTGTCAGAGGCTTAATTCGAATATTGCTCGCCTTTTCTTTCCCATTGAGGCCACAGAGTATTCCTACCTTATACTTGTCATCCACCTTTCGCTTGTCATAATATACTTCGCTATAGGTCTTGTGCAGTTTCTTTACTGTCACCATTCCACAATCGACAAATTCTCTCAATATTTTGCCATCAACCTTCTTTTCTACAATGTCTATGGCTTGAATTGAAAACTCATCAAGTTCTGGTTGATCTTCATTTGCCCAATATGCGACCATAATAGTTGCACCGATATTTGTATGGAAATGACGACGATTGAAAGCAAAGCCTCGGACAAAGCGTTTTGCTATCAAGCCTTGTGCTTTCCAGTATTTAACAGGTGAATAGACAATCAGGCTATCAGTAGGCTGTCGGAGATAATAATGGAATGCCGACCAAATGAAGGCATTACCCATGTCATTGAGTCCTTTGCCCTTTATGTGTTTTTTCATTTCTAGGGCAACATGGCTTTTCTTCCATTCTGATGATTTCTTGCCATGTCCCTTTCTTTGGTGTTCAGCAGATGTGGATTCTGAGTATGGCGGATTCTCAAATACGATAATAGTACACTTCTCATCATTCACATATGACATGATTATTTCGTTTTCGATGTAATTTTTCTCTAATGCATTCGCACCTCTGACCATACCACCGAAAAAAGTATCGTTAGATTCTACAGGAGGTATAATACTTCTAACCTTGTCGCTATAATTCTCCATGAGTACCTTATATTCATAGTATTCGTATGTTGAAACTATCACATGGCTCAATTCCTCATCCGTCATAAACTGTTCCAAGTTTCCCGTGCCGGCGCATCTGTCAAGGATGATATAATCATTACCCTCGGGTACTCTGTTGATAGCTTCCCTGACAAGTTCCAGTGATTTCTCTGCATACATGGGATCCGTATAGAAAGCACCAAGGTCTTTCTTGTGCAGGTCGTCATTCAACTTGTCCATCAGGTAGCGGAACTTCTTATTGCTTTTTCCCTCATAACGAAGGATGTAATCGCGGAGTTTTGTTGGATTTCTTATCTCGCCGACAATCCTTGTTTTTCCCGTCTCATCTCCAATGAATTCTGCTTTTGTAGCGCTTTTGTTATCTTCATAAAAACGATTTGCCCAACCAACTATACAATTCTCGTCGATATTTATTTTGGTATATTTTTTGGATCGAAGCAACTGTATCATTCTGTTTTGCCCCTTCATCTTAGAATAATCTATCTGCTCAACGTATTGTTTCGCCGAGAAACTGTCGTTATCTTTCGATGCTGCACCCACATAGACCTTTTCTATATCATTCAAATAATCATTTGAATGATATAGATAGGCTTTTCCTTCATTGACAGAAATAAGGATGATATTGGCGGGTACAGGCTTACCCTTGATACGCCTGACAGAAAGGTATTTGATGGTTTGGAACAAAACTGCATTCAGATTGTTAATGATGAGCTTGAATTCAAGAATGTTGCCATTGACAACGCCATCATTGTAATCATTCTGAACATCATCCACTTTCAAATTCTGGTCAACCATTGGTAGGTATTGTTCCAGGAAGCAGACCTGTGCTGTCAGTTCGTTCTCATAATCTTGATAAAATGTATTTTCAGCCATATTCAATTGATAGTTTTTAGTCGTTACCGGCATTTAACTACCAATCGCCTGACCGCAAAAAGAAAGCGCGATGCCTCTTGTTGCGTTAAGCTGAGGGGCAATGCGTCGGAATGCTTTGGAACCCCTGCAAGTTTAACAAGTGCATCACGCTAAGCGTGAGCATTGCTAGTTAAACTTGCAAAGGTATCATTCCAGATACCCCAATCCTCTATTATTTCAGTGGCGTTGTTATTCCAATCAAATGTTTCCGACGCATTTTTGGCTTAACGCGAAATAATAGCAAATGCTTCAATCTTTTGCTTCGGGATTTTTCCCCCGAATGCGACTGCAAAAATACACATTTTTCCTCATACAGCAAAAAGAAAATGCCTCCGGCAGTAAAATCAGCCAGAGGCAAAGTCTTCAATATGTCTTTATGTCTATTCTAATTCTGTTGTTTTATGCCATACTTTCAGTTTTGTTTCGTGGTGCAAAACGCACAATTTATTTGAATTCTCAATATGGATGCCATCACCAATGAAGACAGCGTTTAGGTTTTCGAGGTTGGAGAGACAGATGAGCTGATTGATGGTGGCATAGTCGCGCATATTGCCTTTCTTGTCGGGATTGGCATCGCGCCACTCTTTGGCAGTAATACCGAACAAGGCCACATTCAGCACATCGGCTTCCTCTGCATAGATGAGCGAGCTGTGGTAGGCATCCACCTCGTCGGGGATAAGGTTGGCACGGACAGCATCGGTGTGGATATGATAATTAATCTTGGAGAGTTCTCGTTTGGCGCTCCAGCCGATGGCTTGCTGCTCTTCGGCCTTCAGGCGTTGGAATTCCTTAACAAGATAGAGTTCAAACTCGACAGACACCCAGTTGGCGAACTTAAAGGCAATGTCAGAGATGGCATAGGTGCCGCCATAGCGTCCTGCCTGTGAAATAAGGCCTATGGCGTTGGTGGCTGTAATCCACTGTGAGGGCGACAAGGTAAAGGCGTTCAGACCGGCATTGCGTCTAAACCCCTCGAATTCGAGGGGGTTAAAATTCAGATTGTAGAGAGTCTCCCAAAGGCCAAGATATTCAATGGTGTTACGGTTACGCATCCAATTTGCAATCACGCCATTAGAATCAATGGGGTTGCGCTGCTTGGCAATGTCGGTGATGCAGATGTAATCGATCCCATCTTTCGACAATGTTCGGATGGTTGTATCTTTTACAATTATTGTGTTTCGCTTGGCCATATTCTAAACCTTTTCAATTTGCAAAAGTACACATTTTATTTGGATTAGCGATATTTATTTTCAACTGCTTCTGAATTCGTTAATTCGTTAATGTGTTAATTCGTTAATCTTTGATGCGTCACGGACTAACACGTTAACACATTAACACATTAACACGTTCATATAGAGCTTTCTTTTGTTATTCTGAATGTGCAACGGTCGCTCCCCCTAAGAATCGTATTTTCAATCCGGACATCAAAATGGCTGTCAGGTTCAAGCTGTGAGAGAATAAATAAAATGCTCTGTCGCGAACACTCACATTGCTCTGGATTGCTTCTCAGTCCACTTTTTACCTTTGGGCACGAACACTCCAAATAACTCAACTCATATTCTTTCCCAGGTTCGATCACCCTACCCATATAGGAGGCGTTATTGTACGCTTCGGTATAGATTCTGTCAAAATCCCCATTATACTTGGCATATATTTGCTTATGCATCTGGAGGACATTGCCTTTAACGCACGCTATCGCTTCTTCTCTATAATCCATAGTAATTATCTGTTTGTCGTGTTTGTCCATGTCATTTTGATGTGGGGAATGCCATCGAGCATGAAGGTGTCGGACGACTGTTTGAAACCTACACTCTCGTAGAAGCCTCTGGCATATTCCTGCGCCTCGATGTCGATGTGCGTTGCATTGAAATGTTCGACGGCTGCATCGATGGCATGAAGCATGATTTGCTTGCCGTAGCCCTTGCCGCGCTCGGTTGTAATGACTCTGCCGATGGAAACATGCTCCATGTGAGTTCCGGCAGGGCATACACGAGCCAGGGCGACAACCTTGTCTTCGACGGTCAGCCATAGATGGATGGACTGCTGATCGTCGCCGTCAAGGTCTTGATAAACGCAGTTCTGCTCGACCACAAAGACTTCGCTACGCACTCTCAGCAGTTCGTATAGCTCGTCGGTGGTTAGTTCGTGGAACGTTTTCTTGTGCAATGTCATATATTTGAATGTGTTAATGTGTGAATGTGTTAATGTGGGAATGCTTGAATGCTTGAATGTGTAAATGCTTGAGTGGCTGGAACAGTCATATTACTCAAACAATCAAGCAATCACACAATCAGGCAATCAACAGGTTTACGAATTAACGTGTAAAATGTAGTCGAATAGATTAATCATCCCTGCGTCATTTTGGATATCAAGAGTGGGGACATATTCCACCATTCTTGTGGAGCCACTGGCTTTATCAACATAGAAATATACCAATGCTCCCGTATAGCTGCGGAAGACCACTTGATAGGCCGAGTCAGTCTCTTCGCCCATCTCAAGAGTCATGATGTCTGGGTTGTCTTCGGCAATGCTCCAGTCGTAGGCACTGTGGCAATAGTTGCTGACTCCTTCGTATGCCATCTCTTTCGTTATCATGCTCTTTGATGCATTGGAACCGCAGGAGCACAAAAACAATACAGCTAATGCTATTAATAGGGCAATTTGTTTCATGAATGATCTGTGAATTTTGATTGTTTGATTGTCTGATTGCTTGATTGTTTGAGTATTTTTCACTCAAGCATTAACACAATCAAGCAATCTTTCAACATATCAACGAATATGTAATGGTCGTAGCGTCTTTATTGTCTTTTGTAGTTCATCAAGAAATTTGGCTACATGGCCACCATCCATCTGAACATGATGAAACTGAAACGATACCGGAAGCGTTGTTTGGAACATCCCTTTGCGATACTTTCCCCACATCACCATGGGATTACTGAACTGGTCCGTATATTGGTTGACGATACAATCGAGTTCGGTCTGTATCATGGCTGATGTGCCGATAACCATGCATTCCTCATGGAATGAGCTTTTACACTTGTTGGCACTCTCAGCCGTCAGTTCTTGATATTCGTTGGCGAATTGCTTTAGGTCATTAGAATAGGGAATGTCGCAAGAGTTGATACCCCCTTTGCTATTCTTCACGATGACATTGATGGCAAGTTTATCATATTGGAACAGTTTACCATGCTCAGGTAGAATATAAAACTCCTTGATGCCTTTGGCGGCTGTGCCAATGCACCAGCACATTAGCGTATTGAACTTGATGCCCATTCGCTTGCTGGTTCTGACAATGTGGCCCACATCAAGTGTCTTTACCAACGTGACCATCGGCATGGGTGATGACATCCACAGACGGAATGCTTCAGCCCGGATGCTGTCTTGGGGAGTTATCTCAGTTTTCATTGTATCGCACCTGAACGTGTTAATGTGTGAACGTGTTAATGTGTTAGTCGCTGGCGCATCAAAGATTAACGAATTAACACATTAACGAATTCATGGATATGTTGTGCGGCAGCCTAATTTTCAATTTTCAACTTTCAATTTAATAAGCTTTTGCTGAAAAACTCCGCCAGCGTGTCCCAAGGGATGTAGTTGCCCTCGCCGCCGTCGTAGAGGTCGCAATGGGTGGCGCCGGGGATGATGAGCAGCTGCTTGTTGTCTGGCACAGGATTGGGTTTGCCGACGAAGTTGTAGCCTTCTGCCTTTCCGTCCACCATGTAGTGGTAGGCAGCCTCGCCAAAGTAGCGCGAGTGGGCTTCCGCACCGTGCATCACGAGGACGGCAGAGCGGATTTCGTTGATGTAGTAGAGGAAGCGGGCATTGGCGTAGGCCTGGGTGCCGATGGTGCGCCAGCCGTCGTTGCTGTTGCCGCTGCGGGGGTGGTAGCCGCGCGGGGTCTTGTAATAGGCGTGGTAGACTTTGAAGAACTGCGGGGCATCCTCAGGCAGCGGGTCAACAACTCCGCCAGCCATTGCCATCGGGTCGGTAAGACGCTGCTTGCCCATTGCCTCGCGGGCGGCGTGGCGCGACTCCTCCTTGTCCTCGCTGTCGTAGTAGCCGTTGCCGCTGATACGGCTCATATCGTACATGGTGGAGGCGACGGTGGCCTTGATACGGGAGTCGGCAGCGGCAGCATTGAGTGCGATGCCACCCCAGCCACAGATGCCGATAATACCGATGCGCTCGGGGTCGACATTCTCCAGTTTGGAGAGGAAATCGACGGCAGCCATGAAGTCCTCCGTGTTGATGTCGGGCGAGGCCGTGCGGCGGGGTTCACCGCTGCTCTCGCCCGTGTATGACGGGTCGAAAGCCAGCGCCACAAAGCCGTGTTCAGCCATCCGCATGGCATAGAGTCCGCTGCTCTGCTCTTTCACGGCACCGAAGGGTCCACTCACGGCGATGGCTGCCAGCTTGCCCTGGGCATCCTTGGGCGTGTAAAGGTCGGCTGCCAGCGTCAGCCCGTACTGTGTCTCGAACGTCACCTTGCGGTGGTTCACCTTTTCGCTCAGAGGGAACACTTTGTCCCATTCCTGAGTCAAAACGAGTTGTTGTTTCATGTTGTCAATGTTTTTAGTTTCCTGTTTGTTGTGGCAGGCTGTTAAAGCCAGTGTTGCCATAATTATGCCTGTGGCTAGCAGTGTTTTATTTTTCATATCTCTTTAATTTTTGAAGTAAAATTGATTGTCACAGACCCGATGCCGAGGGCTTCTTTGAGACCTTCGGGGTTGGTGATGTGGCCGATGGGAGTGTATTGGTAGGTGGTTGTGAAGGTCTCGTAGAAGACTACCACGCAGTTGTCGCCGTAGAGCATAATATCGCCCGCGTGAATGGTGCCTACTTTGGTGCGGTTGGTGGGAAGCGACTGGGAGAGGTAGTGGTATTTCTCGTTGCCGTTCAGTTCCTGCATCTCCAGCGTCAAGGGCAGCAGGGCTCGGAAGGCTTCGGAGGAGCTATTCTGCTCCATCTTAGCCGTGAAACTCTGGTCACCAATGGTAAGCGTTATGTCGCCCACGGTGGTGGGAGAGGGGGTGAGGGGCTTGTCTTCGGGTGTGCAAGCCGTAGCAAAGAATAGCATGATTGCGACTATCAGGTTCATTAAGTGTTTCATGTTGTTATCATAATTCCATATTCATTGATCTGGTTTTCTTTACTCCTCTTTGGCATTGGATACAGCAAAAACAACTGTCAGCACCCCTATCATTCCGGCGATGGGTACGATGAGTCGGGCAACGAAGCCCTCGGGAATGAAAACGAATGTGGAAAGCAGCACCATCGTCACCATAATGCCGACGGCACTGGCTTTTTGTGCAAAAGTCATCCCCCCGCGACGGCGGTAGCTTCGTATATATGTACCCAACCATGAGCGCAGGAGCCATTCTTGAAGGCGTGGTGAGGAGCGGTAGAAAAGCCATGATGCCAAAAGCAGAAAAGGTGTTGTGGGCAGACCCGGCACTACCACCCCCAGAGTCCCTAAACCTACGCACAGCAGGCCTGAAATGACATATACAATGCGTTTCATCTATGCTTTGTTGAATTTCTCTTTGCCTTGTTTGCAGCGAGGACATTTCCAATCATCGGGCAACTCTTCAAAGGGCACGCCGTCGTGCTCGGCAGGGTCGTAGACATAGCCGCAAATGGAGCAGACATACTTGCCAGAGGCTGCCTGCTTGGAAAAGTCCACCTCGGTCAGAGTGGTTGGCACGGGGTTGTCAAGGTCCATCACACGCTTGGCCTCTAAATTCTCATAGCCTTGAGGGGTGTGGGTGCTGCAATAGACGGTGGGGTGGTTGCGGATGAACTCGCGGATTCGGTTTTGCGTCTCGCGGGCAGCGGATAGGTCGTCGAAGACGACAGAGAGTTTGTCCTCATATAGGGCTTCATCTACATAGGTGATGTCGCCATGAAGCATATAGAATAGACCGTCCATCTCCACCACAGCGATACTGTTGCCCTTGGTGTGACCCTTGGCCTTGATGAGATAGATGCCATCTTGTATTTCCTGGCTCTCGGGGAAGTTATAGTAGGGGCCGTCGGTGAAACTGACGGGGACAAGGTTTGAAAGACCTTGCAGCTCAGCAGCATCCATTTCGTCCTTGTTGACATATACCTTTGCATTGGGAAACGACCGTAGTTCGCCGCTGTGGTCGGCATGCTTGTGGGTGAGCAGAATCTTCGTCACCTGTTCAGGCTTGTAGCCGAGGGCAGCAAAAGCCTCCATATAGGTGCAGATGTCCTTGCCGGTGAAGGCCAGCGATTTCTCGTCGGGCACCTCTTCGGGTGTGCCAGCGGGAAGGCCTGTGTCTACGAGTATCACCTCGCTGCCAGTGTCTATCAAATAGTTCTGCAGGCTGCCACGATAGCGGATGTTCTTGTCAAATTTATCCATGCCTTCTTCTCCGCCCATAACGAAGGGCTGAGAGTAGAAACCGTCCGTTCTGAATTTAACTGCTTTGATTTCCATGGGTATCGTGTTAGTGAATGTGTGAACGTGTTAATGTGTTAATGTGTTAGTCCTTGGCGCATCAAAGACTCACTAATTAACAAATTTCTCTACTTTCATTTGTCCGCATTGGCGCATCATGGGTGAGTATTTTTTAAACTCTGGCGTGGCGGAATGCTTGTCGAGCGAGGCGGGGTCCTCCCATGTCTCACAAATCATGAACACATCCGGTCGTGTGGCACTCTGGAACACATCGTAGGCGATGCATCCCTCGTGTTTCTGAGACAGCTCGGTAAGGGCTATAGCCGCCTGCAGGGCGGTCTTGTACTGCTCGCCATCGTTGGCTTGGAAAAAACAATTTAACCGTATCATATTTATCGTTTTTTAATCACTTTATATTAACGCTGAGATTCAAGAAATATTGTGTCATCGGAGGTGTGGCAGAGGGGGTGATTATTTGCTTTGTTCAAACAGCCAGTCACGGACGGCGGCAATCTTGTATCCAAAGTCGAAAGAGGCCATGTGTTCCATACCCTGTCCGGATTCAGGGAGTACCGAACCTTTCTCGAAACAAATAAAGTTGATATTGCCTCCCTTGGTTATTAGGTCTTCTGCCAGACGTTCCTGCTCTGATGGGGGCAACTTGGCGCTCCATGAGGCAGAGTCGATATGGGCGTTTTGTTTTTTCAGCACCTCGGTCAGCTCTCTCATGCCTCCCGATGCCTTTTCGTCACCGCCAGCCACGATGTAGAAGAACTTGCGCTTGCCAAAGTCTTTCATCTTCGATGTGTCCCATTGGCTGCTGACAAACAGCGAAGCAGCAAATAGGTCGGGATGGGCGATGTTGAAATAGAAGGACATCATGCCACCCATCGATTGGCCAGTTGTGTAAAGTCGTCTTTGGTCAACCTTATACTCTTTGCATACGTATTGCAACAGGCGGATGGTCATCTCTACCTCGTCGGAGGTGCTCCAGTCATCCTGCACAGCCCAGCCGGTATATTGCGGAACCAACACAAAAGAGGGGTGCTTCCGCTGGTCGCGGTCAGAGGCAAACTCAAGAGCCCCGTAGCCCTGGGTGAGAGGAACGGTCACATCCTTCCCCACGGTGCTTGCATCGGCCATGAAAAGCACCAGAGGATAATATGTTTTCCCGTCATACCCATCTGGGATAAGAAGATTGAATTGCATGGTCTTGCCAGTTGCAGCATCTTCGAAAGTGAACTGCCGGAACTTCCCCAAGTTCTCGTTCTTTAAGGCGACAAACAAAGAATCGTTCTCTTTAGAGTTCATCATCATGCCTCCACCTCCGAAGCGTGGACCTTTGTCGTTTGATTTATCCGCTCCACCGTTTCTTTGAGCGCAGGCGGTAAGGCTCAACAGGCATATTGCCCAAATCATTGTTTTCTTCATTGTGGAATAGAATCCCCGCATGTTTTGTTTCATGTCTTGTTGTATTTTTGTTAATAAACCATGTGGAGTTGTCCGCTCTACCAAGCGGAAAAACAGGGGTTTGACTAGATGTACATATCCTGTTTTTCGTTTACAAATATACGAAAAAATTCGTTAATTCGTTAATCTTTGATGCGTCAGCTACTAACACATTAACACATTCAAACAATCAGGCATCTACGCAAACAAAAAGAGTCTGCCATCGTTCTGGTGGCAGACTCTTTTTGCGTCATACTAGAATCATCGAGTGAATAGGTCATCCATCAACACCTGATATTGAACAGTGGCAGAATACTCATTCCGCTGAAGGCCATAAAGCGTTATCCAGGTAGGGAGGATGCCATTTCGAGTTTTGGACTCACGGACAAATGCCGCAATACGGTTACGCAGTTTCTTATCCTCACTGGATGTGATGACATACTCAGCCTGAGAGTATTTAATTTCACAAAGGTTGATAAGTCGGTCTGCACGTTCAATAATCATATCCACTTGGGATTGTGGAGGTGTGGAACTGCGCCAGGAATAATACTCCACTGCAATGCGGTCAAGGCCCAGGGCATGGCGGATTTGGCCGATATGCACCATGCAAACATGCTCGAAGGCAAGTCCCTGCCAAGTATTAATAACAGGGGTGTTAAGATGCTGTTCCCAATAGTCTTCTGTGACGAGTTTCTTAGAGAAAGAAAGGTGAAACAGGGTAAAGAGGTCAACCAACTGGAAATAAGCTTCGTTGGTTTTGGGTTTGCCGCCGACCTTTGTCACATATCGACGGATAACATCACAATATTCAAGATTCTCCAATTGTTTGCTCAGTGTACCGCTGGACGACACCTTCAGTCTTTCAGCTATTTCTGTTCGTGTTAAGCCTTTTTTGTTTTTCCCCAATACCTCAACAATACGGATATAAGGGTCTGGAGACTTGAACAAAGATGCATACAGTCTGTGATATTCTTGACCCAGCTCAGAGTTCTTCTGGAAATAAAGACGGTCAATATTTTGAGCAAGGCTCTCCTGTCGGTTTAACAGACTAAGATAGTAGGGAATGCCCCCTAACATCATATATGCCTCCACAATCACTTGGCGTGGCCAAAGAATCTTTCGGGATTTCAAGTAAGTTTCTGTTTCGCACAAAGAGAACTGACGCAGATAAATTGTGTGTGTAGTGCGGTCGTGCAAGCCACCATGGTCATTGATAATATTCTCTATCATCCATGAGGTGGCAGAACCGCATACGATGAGTATAATATCTTTCCGTGTCGAAGCCCATGTGTTCCAAAAATGGCCCAAAGCACGGACAAAGCCAGACTTGGGAGTATCGAAACAGGGAAGTTCGTCGATATATATGACCAGTCTATCTTTGTGAGGTTTCTTGTCCAAAGTTATTTTAAGTGCCTCGAAAGCCTCAAGCCACGTGCTGGGCTGGCGGCCTGAATACCCGATACCAATCAAGGCTGTTGTGAATGCGAAAAGTTCTTCTTCGCGAGAGCCCTCAATGATGCCTGTGGCTGTGAAGGCAAACTTATTATTGAAAAACTGTTGTATCAAATAAGTCTTGCCTACTCTGCGACGGCCATACACCGCTACAAATTCAGACTTCCCTGAGTTCACAATATCACGCAACGCATTTATCTCCAACTCTCTGCCGACAAAATTCTTATCCATAATTTACTTATTTTTACAACTGCAAAGATACAACTTTTATTTGGATAATTCGCCAAAACGAGCAAAAAAATCATCAAAATGGCGAAAAATAAGATGGATAACTCGCCAAAATGGCATCATTTGCAATAGTTTTGGCGATGGATCAATGGAATGATTGAATGTTTAATTGCGTGAATGTGGGAATGCGTGATTATGTATCAAATAATACAATTTCTTGTTCTATTTGCATTATTACCATTTTTAAGTATGGAAAATGTGAATATTATCACATAATCCATAGATAAATCG
>JAEEGH010021690.1_pt1 | contig 13241 bp, 3 predicted proteins | sample 9134181 | NCBI WGS metagenome assembly JAEEGH01 (sample SAMN16246544, study PRJNA631951) | gut metagenome | biome: gut microbiome; feature: rumen; material: DP-attached | host: Bos | place: Iran: Karaj | collected 2018-10 | reverse complement strand
CATCGCCGGTCCACCGGTAAAAGGAATGGGAGGCGTCCGGCGTCGCCGTGACGGTCGCCGTCGCGCCCGACATAACCCACTGTTCGGCCGGGACCGCCGCGCCGCCCGTGGCGACCGTGGCCGTGACTTGGTAGCAGTATGTCCACTCCCATACCACCCTGAGCCCCTGGCCGGAGACGAATCTGTGCGTGAAGGTGGTTGCGGACTCGCCCTGGTCGGTGCTGGAGCGGAGGAGCTCATTGTCGCGGACGGAGTAGAGTTTCCAGCCCGTGCAGATGGCGCGGATCGTCTCTTCCTGATTCACGTAGACATCCGGTTGCGTGCAGGTGAAAACGTAATCTTCGCCGGCGACGGCCGAGGTCGCAAGGCCGTATGCGGGCGAAACGGTTCCGTACTCAACATCCTCTGCCCCGACCTCAATCAGGGTATTTAGATCCACGGCCTCGCCGTATGTGAGAAAAGAGGCGTTCGAAGCGGTGTCGTACTCGGCCTTGACCCAGTCGGCGGAGACAGCCGATCCAAGATAGCGGAATTCGTCCGCGATGCCCCCCGCCGAGGGCATGAGCGCCATGGGAACGGTCGAGGTTACCAGCGTGTAGTTGTTGTCGGTTTTCTTGACGCCATTGATGTACAGCTTGACGTTTGAACCCGTGCTTAAAATTGCGAAGTGGTTCCAGTTTTGAGCCACGCTCGCGATGGTGGTGGTCGGCTTGTTTTGGCCGTTGCAAATAATCCCGATTGACGTAAGGCTGTTGTTCATTTCGAGATACCAGCCAGGGTTCGCATTCCAAGCGGCGCCTTCTGTTCGCTTTTTGTTTATGATGCTGCGGTAGGCGTTGGCCGTCAGCCCCGGAAATTTGAACCAGCCGGAAGCGGTGAAGACCGTGCCGCCCCCATAGGTCGGAACAAAGTCGGGGACGTGGAGGTTCTTCGTCGAGGTGGCCTCGGCGGAGGTGACAAGTCTGGCACCGCCTATCACGCTCTCCCCCGCCAGTTCGCTGGCGCTAGCCGCGTCCTCTATCGCGTCAAGGCCATGCCCTGTCGAATCCTCGGCATTCCCGCCGGCCTCCGAAAAGTGCCAGACGCCTATGTAGTCGCCCCACGTTGCAGCGGGTGCGTTTTGGAGCGGCGCATTATCCTTCCATTTGAAGACGAAGGATGTCCGGGTGCCGGAGAGGGTGGGAATTTTGACCCAGACGAGCGACTCGCCCGATGTGTCCCAGGTGTCGATCTCGTGTGCGAGGGGCGTGTCGTCCTCAAGGGCGAAGGATATATCCGAGCCATCCGTCGCGCAATCCGCGTATGAGAAGCCGTTGATCCGCGAAGGGGAAATCCGTACGAGGACGGGGAAGTTCTCCAAAGTCGTTCCCCCCGTGTATCCGGAGACAACGAGGGTGGCGCGTCTCTGCGGCGAAGCGAACGAAACGGTGACGGCCGCGCAAAAGACGGCTGCAAATGCGATGGCACCGGATGTTCTCATGACTTCTCCTTGGTTTGGCGAAGGCCTTTGGCAATTCATAGGCCTTAGTGCATTATTATCGCACAATAATATCTGACACGCAATGGCAAAATTTGCGCAGCACACCAGAAGTTGACAAAATGCGTCTTTTCGCGCTTCATCCGCCAGCAGACCGGCAAGAGTCCGCGCGTCTTGCGGGCGGCTGCGGGACAGGCCAAGGCGCGCCCCGCGCATTGACGCGATCACCTATTTTGCAAAACGCCGAATAGGTGAAAATGGCCTCAAAAGCCACTGGAGCTTCGTCCCTAGCGGGCGCAGTCGAACGCGGAGACGACATCGACCGGGCGGTTGGGGCGGAGCTTGCGGTCGGGGTACTTGGGATTCGGCTTGTCGCCGCCCGTTATGCCGTGTATCTTCGAGTGCGATGGCTTCCGTAGCGTGCTGGCGCGTTAGTCCAGCTGCAAGCCGCCCTCCTCTACGACGGCGGGAAGATCGGTGTCGAGATCCGGCGCGGCGGGAGGAGGAGGCGGTGGTGGCGGCAGGGGCGGCGGCGGCTCGTCGGAGACCTCGAAGCGGATGTTTCGGATGGCGATTCCGCTATGTTCGGTCGGCATCTGCTGGAATTGGACGGCGAGCTGCGACAGCTTGACCCAGTCGTCGCCTGCAATCTTCCAGGTGAAGGGGATGACGGCCGTCTCCCAGGTTTCGGGGTCGTTGTCGGTGCGGTAGAAAGGCGAGCCGCTCAGATGCTGAGCGACATGCCACCCGGCCAGCCTGTACGCGCCGTCAGCCGTGTTGCCCTTGACCATGAACTGCGGCGTGGCATGGTCATGGTATGCGCCCCACTGGTCGGGCAGCCGGTTCATCTCAAAGAGCAGTCGCTTGTAGAGCCCGCGCGAATAGGGAATCCCGTTCGTGAAGGAACAGCCGGCAGTCACCCACGAGGTGGCGCTGTCGTCAAGCATGATGCGCCATTCGCCGTTCGTCACGGACGCCTTCACGCCCTTGCCTCCACCTGCCGCGCGAAGCGCATCAGCCGGGACGGCGACAACGCGCGCCTCAGGCTCCTCCACCGATATGGCGGCGATGAGCGGTATCTGCGCCCCGCATGCGGAGACGATGTCGATCGTCGTGATCGCCTTCTCCGGGTGCGGGTTCGTCCAGCGCCACAGATAGAGCCCTTTGTTCTCGCCGTTCGCCCAGCCCTTGACGCAGTTGTTCGTGGCCATTTCGCCGGTGAGGGCGAGGAAGCCCCAGTCCCACACTTCGCGGTAGTTGCGGACGGGTAGCTCATCCTTCGTGCCGTCGCCATAGTGCACGATGTAGGTGAAGGCGGTTTCGACCTTGTTCAGGATGCCCCACGCGATGGCGTGGAGGAAGTAGATGTTGCCGACCTTGCGGTCGACTACGATGCCCTCGACTTTCCCAGGATAGGGCTTCTCGCCTTCCGGCGCGTCCTTGAGACGGGTCGATTTCATCACGAGGCAGTCGCGGTAGTCGTTCTGGTCATAGCGGATGAAGTCCATCGGGACGCCGTTGCAGACCGTGACGCCCCACGGCGTGTCCGTGAGCGACTGCTGGACGCCCTGGTCGGTCCAGCCGTCTCTACCGTCGCCCGCGACCTTGTCGACGAAGCGGCGGTTCGCGAAGGGGCGGAGGTCAAGCGGATGGACCTTGTCGGGATCGACGGCGAACGCGGGCTTCGCCGCCTGGCGCTTCGCCTTCTCCTCCTCGATGCGCTTGCGTCCAGCCTCCATTGCTGCGGCGGCGGAGAGCGGCTCCAGCCACTTCGCGCGTGGGCCAGAGTAACGCTTGCGCAGCGCCGCCTCTGGACCACGCACGAGGATCGAGCGGTCGCCCGCCGGCAGCACGTAGTAGCCGTTGGCATCCGGCTCCAGAATCTGTCGGTAGGCGACCATTCTGGACCAGCCCCCGTCCTGAGTGGCCGGCGCAAGCTCGGCCACTTCCGGCCGGTTCCACACGCGGAGCATGACCGTGCCGGGGGCCGCGGGCGCCGCGGGCTTGAAGCGAACCACCTTCGTGCCCATGGTGCGCGGGGTGGCAATCCACGCTTCGCAGTCGCCGCGCCGGGCGGGCGTCACCTCGATGCCAGAGAGCGGCGCGCCGGCTTGGTCGAGCGCGTCGATCGTCTCGCAGAAGGGCTTTACGCCAGCCTTTCGGCCCGCGAACGCCGTGAACACGCCGATCGAATCCCCGGAAAGCTTCGCGTTGGCGAAGAAGACCGCGCCCTTGCCGAAGCGTTTGTGCCAGAAGGCAGGCTGGTCGCCGATGGATCCAAGCAGCTCCCACGAATCGTCAAGCGTCGTGTCGCGCCAGCATGCGGCCTGGAACTTCGTGCCGGCGATGTCGGTTACGGCGGTCTCGCTATCTTTGCGCGCGCCGACCAGGATTCCGGGGAAGGCATCCGCAGCGGGCGCACCGTATTCGTTGAGACTCATCGCCTCGCCCACAAGCACCAGTATGCCACCCTTCTCCACCCAAGCGCGAATGGCCGCGCAGACTCCCGGCCGTACCGCATCGACACCTGCCGCAACTAGCACTTTGTAGCGGCCGAGGCGGGGCGCGACGACCCCGCCCTCCAAGATTTCTCGGGGTGCGGGGGCGTTGCCCCCCGCGACCTGCTCTTCCCAGATCACGTCGGGGCAGAGGTGCGCGTAGTCACACCCGACGATGGCCTGGTCGAACATCTTGTACGACTGATGCCCGGCGCATTGCGCAAGGCGTTCCGTGGTGCTGGAGAAGAGCACCGCGACCTCGCGCGGGTAGCCACGGTCGCGCGGCGCGAAGAACTCCGCCACATCGAGCGCGTCGAGCTTCGCCTCACGGATGCCGAGGAGCGCTTCGGGTCTCACGTTGTCGAGGTTGAGGAAGTTGTAGGAGGACTTCTGCGTCCGGTTCCACTTGAAGGCGTAGGAGATGTTGTAGCCACGCTGGAACTGGTCGAGGAAGGCGTTGCGGATAGAATCCCTGCTTGAGCCGATGTACATCTCGGAGTCCACGATTGGCTTGCCGTCCGCGAGGCCGCGCAGCATGTGCGCCTCCATGATGCCGCGCCCGCCCGTGTGCGAGCAGACGACGCCGAGCTTGTCGTATGCGGTGTAGAGGTCAATGCCCCGAGTCCGGATCGTGCAGGGCTGGAACGTCGCGAGCGCTTGCGGATCGACCTTGTCGCGGATGATTTCGGCGCCCTCGGCGAGGAGCGAGGCGAAGCAGTCCTCGGTGAACTTCGTGTACTCCACGAGGTAGGCCGTCGGGTTGCCGCCCTTGCCGTAGGCAGTCGCGAGTTCCTCGAACGAGGCGTAGCGTTTTTCGCCGTGCGACTCGGAAGCCGCCCACGCCGCGTTGAGCTTGTCGATCGATCCGTACTTCTTCTTCATCGTCTCGGCGAAGAGCTTCTTCGCGTAGGCGCTCTCGTCCCAGCAGGCCGGCTCGTTCAGGAGCTCGTAGCACCACGGGCGGTTTCCGACGGCCTTGGCGGCGTCGCGGGCATCGATTGAGGCTCCCTCCCATAGATGCTTGTAGAGGCTTCGGCCTTGGGGATGGACGATGCTCCACGGCATCCAGTGCTGGTGGCCCTGCGTCCAGGCCTCGTTGGAGAGGCGGCCGGGGGTGCCGAGTTCCGCGCCGCACTCCTTGTGGTTGCAGAGTTCGCCCTCGTGTCCCTCCTTCTTGCAGGTTTCGGGCCTGACCTTGCTGTCCGGGTCAATGGGGATGTCGGCATGCCAGATCGAGCCATGCGCCCACTCCGAGGCGGTCATGTCCACGTACATCGAGAGGCCGTTGCCGATCGTGATGCCGTATTTCGGGCCTTCAAAAGCGGGGTCGCGGCGTTTGTTCCACGGGCGGTAGACGCGGTTCATCCAGTTGAGCGGCGCGTAGAAGCCGCCGGCGTCGATCCCGAGCCGCTGCGAAGCCTCGTAGTTCGGCATGCGGTTGTAGAGCCACTCGAGCGGGCCGAAGTCGTCCTCCTTGCGGTCGACGCCCCAGGGCGTGTCGCCGTACCAGAGGACGGCGGGGAAGTAGCGCGGCTTGCCGTCGAGGAGCAGCGAACCGTCCTTGGAGATGGAGAAGGTGGCATTTGTCGGCAACAGCTCCTCCGCCGGGAGGTCGGCAAAGGGTTCGAAGGGGTCCGTGGTCGGCTTCTCGGCGGCAGACGCCGATACGGCGATTGCGGCCAGAATAGCGGTGTAAGTCGTGCGATTTGTCTTCATGTGCTACAGCCTTTTTCATGCTGATGATTGCGGAAATATTGTAGCAAATGCCGTACCCGACCACTATTGGATTTGCGCATGACGCTTTCGGATTTTGCGGCCAGAGTGCGCGAGCTACGCGCCTGACGGCGCTCGCCGCGCACTCAAGACCGTCCCCCGTCCTGAGTGGCCGGCGCCAGCTCGGCCACAAGCTGCCGCTACAGCCGCCGGCGCCATTCGCCCATCGAGACGCCGTAGGTGCGGCGGAAAAGCTCGCACAGACCGGAAACGTTGTTGAAACCCGTTTCGAAGGCTATCTCCGTGATGGACAGCGCTGGATTCCGGAGCAGCTCCTGCACGGCCGCGAGGCGCTTGGCGTGAATCGCCTCGAGAATCGTGCGGCCGGTCAACGCCTTGAATCGCCGCTCCAGATAGCGGCGCGAGGTGCCGCAGGCCTTCGCGACTTGTGCAACCGTGATCGCGGAGCCGGCGTGGACGGAGATGTAGTCCACCGCCTTGCCGACGAAGAGGTCTTCAAGCGGGGCGGCCGAAGTGGAGTGCCGCTCCACGATGTGGCTGGGCGGACAATCGACCTCGCTGCATCCGGGATCTTCGCCCCGCAGCATCCGGGCGACAAGATTCATGGCGTTTCGTCCGAGTCGGGTGGTCTCCGGCGCGATTGACGACAGCGAAATGGCGGCGGTCTCGCAGTAGGCCGCGTCGTTGTCTGTTCCGAGAATCGCGATGTCATCGGGCATGCGCAGTCCAAGAATGTCGCAGCACATGCACACGTCCCTGGCGGCCGCGTCATTGCAGGCGAAAATCGCCAGCGGACGCGGGAGCGGCGCAACCGTCTCCGCGAAGGAGGCGATCATCCTCTCGGGATCAGAGTTGTCGTCCCGAAGACAGAACTCTCCGGCGAAGGGCGCGCCATGGGCCGTGAGTTCCGCCTGGAAGGATTTGCGGCGTGCCTGGGACCATCCTTCCCCTCTTGTCCAGCCCGACTGGTCCATATAGGCGTAGGACGCGTAGCGATGCTGCTCCATGAAGTAGTCGGCCGCCATGCGGCCAATCGCGGCGTCGTCCGTTCCGCAGACGATTCCTCTGCCTCCGGCGATGCGGCGCAGGACTTCGCCTTCGCCGTGTCCGAAAAAGACGCAAGGCGCGTTTCGGCGGGCGAGCTCCTTCACCAGGGTCTTGTCCCGCAAATGGCCAAGGACCGCGATGGGAACGCCCGTGAACTTGCCGGAATCGCGATAGATGTCGGCAAACTGCCCGTCGAACTCGACGGACAGGACGCGGCGGAATCCAAGCTGGCGCGCTTCCAGCAACACGCCCTCGGTGAAGCGTCGGTCGTGTTCGTACAGCCCGGCGATGACGATGACCCATGCTTTCTCTGTGATTTCCCCGTCCTCTTTCATGGAACTATTTTAGCAAAACATGCGCTCTGGCCGCAAAAACGAAAAAGCGCAGCCGCGTTTTGGGAAGCATGCGGCAACCCGATTCGCTATACTTATTTTGAAATATGCGAAACTGCGCATTCATAGTCTCCATGCGAACTACAGCCCCACGACTTTGTGCCGCATTTTCAATGGCGCTGGCCGTCGCCTGTGTTTTCCCCGCCCACGCGGCCGACTTCAAGTTCGCGTCCGTAATCTCGAATCACGCCGTCCTCCAGCGCGATGTCGAGGCGCCCGTATGGGGCTTCGCCGAGACTGGCGCCGTCGTTCGCGTCTCGCTCTTCGCCGAGGGTAATGACAAGCCCGTTGCCGTCCGTGAGGCCACCACGGACGACGCCGGCCGCTGGACCGCGAAGCTTCCCGCCATGCCCGTCGGCGGCCCATACCGGATTACAGCGACCCTTCAACCCTTCAACCCTTCAACCTCGCCGAAGAGCACGTCGGAAATCGCGATTTCCGACGTGCTCTTCGGCGACGTCTGGTTCGGCTGCGGGCAGTCCAACATGGCCTACACCTTCAACGGCTACGGACGCAAGCCCGTCGGCGCTGACGAGTTCATCGAGAAGGCAGCAGGCAACCCGAACGTCCGCACGCTCCTCATGAACGATGGCGACAACAAGAACTCGCCGTTCCCGCGTGAGGACGCCGTCGGCATCCACTGGGAGACCGCGACGCCCGAGTCCATCCGCAAAAACGGAATGGCGCTCTACGTGATGGGCTGGAACCTCAACCGCGAACTCGGCGTCCCGATCGGCCTCGTGAACGCCTCCTGGGGCGCGACGAAGATCGACGGCTGGATCGACCAGAAGTGGGCCAGGGACCACGGCACGGGCCATGCGAAGAACATCGCCGGCTTCTGGTGGAACCGCTGGGCTGAATTCGAGAAGAAGGGCGGCGCCGAGTGGTTCGAGAAGGCGATCGTCGAGTGGAACCGCCGCTTCGACCCCGGCTCCAATTTCTTGAAGACCAAGCCCTCGCTCCACGACCCCGACTTCGTCGAGGACGAGAGCTGGAAGCCCGTCGCGACCGACGGCCGCGGCTTCCAGAGCGACCCCTTCCCGGAGGGATTCACCGGCGAGGTGTGGCTGCGCGCGACGTTCGAGCTGTCCGAAGAGGACGTCACGAAGGGCTGGGCGATCGCCTACGAGGATTCCTACGGACAGGACATGACCTACCTCAACGGCCATGCGTTCGGCGGCTCCGGCAACCCGAAGCACGGCTACGGCTTCCCGACCCGGGAGCACGGTCTCGTCGGCACGAACGTCCTCGCGATCAAGTACAAGATCTGGAACGGACCGGACGGCAGGCCGGGCGGGATGCTCAAGCCGCTCGCGATGTCGATCTGGCCGTCCGGCGCCGGCCGCCGCGAGTTCGCGCTCAAGGCCTGCATCGGCGAGCAGATGCCCAAGGACATCTGGAACCATCCGGAGTGCCGCAAGCCCGAGGACGCCCGCGCCATCAGCATGTTCTCCGCCACCACGATGGACGCCGGCCTCGTCCACCCGCTCTACCCCATGGCGATCAAGGGCGCCGTCTGGTACCAGGGCTGCAGCGACCTCGGCAACGGCAAGTACCCCGAGTTCTTCAAGACGCTCGTCGAGGGATGGCGCGCGCAGTTCACCTACAAGGACAGGCTCCCCGTCCTCATCACGGAAATCTGCCCGCACCAGCTCGACACCAAGCCGAACTCCACGCAACGCATGGCGAACGGCGAGACGAACGCCCCGACGTGGTCGGCGAACGCCGACATGCGCCGCCAGCTCAACGAGCTCGCGACGTTCCTCCCCGACTGCGACACCATCTCCCTCCTCGACCTCGGCGAGGCCGACATCCATCCGATCCGCAAGGAGGAGGTCGGCGAGCGCTACGCGAACTGGGCGCTCCAGCACGTCTACGGCAAGCCGGTCGAGGGTTCCTGCCCGCAGGTCGAGAGCGTCGAGTGGCAGGGCCCGAAGTGCGTCATCCGCTTCCGCAACGCGAAGGGACTGAAGACGCGCGACGGCAAGCCCGCCAAAGGCTTCGAGCTCGGCGGACCGGCCGGACCCTTCGGCGAAATCGACCAGAAGACCGGCCAGCCCAAGGAGGGCATCATCTACCACTTCTGCGACGCGAAGATCAAGGGCGACACGATCGAACTGACCTGCCGCGAAGTCAAGGAGGCCTTCTCCTTCCGCTACGCGTGGTTCGACCTCGACTGCGGCTGGAACGTCGTGAACGGCGCCGGCCTTCCCCTCGGCACCTGCCGCGCCTTCAAGGACGGCCAGTGGCACCAGCAGATCTTCCCGCCTAGCCACTAACCACTAGCCACTAACCACTAGCCACTAGCACCAACCAAGGACAAGCCATGAAGAAACTGATAACTGCACTCCTCGCGGCCTTCGCCGCAACGGCCGCGATGGCCGACGCATTGGACACGACCCTCTTCTCAATGAAGAGCGAGATGACGATCCCCGGCTACGCCGGCTCCACGACGCTCGCGAACTTCCCCGTCCTCGTGCGGCTCTCAGCCGGCAGCCCGAGCGGGTTCGCCTACGCGGACGTGACGAACGGCGACATCCGCTTCGCCGACGCGAACGGCAACTCCCTTCCTTTCGAGATCGAGAAGTGGGATTCCTCGGGCGAGTCGCACGTCTGGGTGAGCGTTCCGTCGCTCTCCGGGCAGGCCACGACGATCACGATGTACTACGGCGCGATCACCGGAAAGCTCCCGCCCGTCGATTCGACCGGCGTCTGGAGCCTCGCCGGCTACCAGAACGTCCACCACTTCTCCGACGCGAGCGGATACATGGACATTGAATCCTCTGCGAATAACCTTACCGTGACACGGCAGGGAGCCAACACCGTCGATGCGGCTGGCGTCCTCGGCAGCTCCCTGGCGACCGGCTCCAGCGGCTACAACGGCCTCAGCATCGCAGTGGATAACAGCTGGGCCTGGGGAGCGGGCGGAACGGTCACCTTCTCCGCCTGGGGCAAGCGCACGTCCGACACCTCCAACCGTTATCTCTTCGGAACAACAGGAGCTTTCGGCTATGCGAACGCATCGACCTTCACGGTGAATGTGAACGGGACGACAGCCTCGGGCACGATTTCCTCGGTCGGGGACTGGACCCTCTACACGCTCGTCGTCGACGGCTCCACGCTCTCCCTTTACATCAACGGCACCCTCGCCGAGTCCAAGTCCGGCTCGCTGCCGGCCGCGTCCGCGGCCCTCTACTGGGGCTCCAACGGCTCGAGCCGCTGGAAGGGCTCCATCGACGAGGCGCGCCTCCGGAACGTCGCCGATACGCCCGACTGGATCCAGGCGTGCTGCGACACGATGACCAATGCCAACTTCGTTGTTGCCGCGGCGGTCGAGGCGAACGCCACCACAGCTCCGACCTTTACCAATGGCACGACGGGCACGCCGCTCGACGCGACCAAGTTCGCCTCCCGAATCCCGCTCACCATTTCCGGCTACGACGGCTCCGACGCGATCGAGAACCTGCCGGTGCTGGTCCGCCTCGGCTCCATCTCGGCCCAGGGCTTCGACGTTTCTGCGCTCGCCTCCGACGGGAGCAACTTCCGCTTCGCCGACGCTTTAGGTAACAACCTCCCGTTCGAGATCGACACCTGGGACGCGACGAGCGGCAAGAATGCGTGGGTGACCGTGCCGTATGTCGAAGGAACGGGCACGACGATCTACCTCTATTTCGACACCTCCGCGACGCTCGCGGCCAACGACTCGGCAGCAGTTTGGACGAATGCCTGCTACAAGAACGTGATGCACTATCAGAGCACCATGGACGCGGCCGGCTGCCATGATTCCACGGGCATCAACACCGGGATTACCACGGCCTCCACGACCCTTGGAACAGACAAGGGAAAAGTTGGCGACGGGGCCGATTCCTCCAACAGCAGCAGCACGGGCTTTCGCTTCACCCTTGGCGACGCGGCGTGGGGCAAGGGCGATCCCATCACGTTCTCGACCTGGGCCTACACCACGGATGGCTCGCGCTCGCTCTTCGGCGACTATGGCGCCACGGGCCTCTACTCCATCTATGTGAACAACAGCGGGCAGCTTCTTGTGTGCAACAGGCCGAGCGCGTTCACCGTCGGTTCCGCCGGGACGAAGTCTCTCGCGCTAGCGAACGATTCCGTCGCCAAGTGGTGCTACTTCACGTTCGTGTGCGACGGCGCCGTCACCAAGGTCTATGCCAACGGCGCCTACGAGGGCATGGTCGCGACGCCGCTGCCGGTGATGAGCGCCTTTGCCTGGGGCTACGCCAACGCCGGCCGGTACAAGGGCTATTGCGACGAATCGCGCATCCACGCGGTCGCCGAGACCGCCGACTTCGTCGCGGCGAGCTACAAGGCGATGACGGATGCCTCGTTCGTCGTCGCGGGAGCCGTCGAGCCCGCCGTCACGAGCTACACGCCGCAGATTCTCTCGGCCGAGCCCACGCTCAATTCGATTGAAGTCAAAACGCGCCTCACAGCGTTTGAGGCAGGCGCCTCCTCGGTGTCGTTGACCCTGCTCTACGGAACGTCCGCCGACGCGCTGACATCGGAGTTCTCCCTTGGGTCGATAACGGCGCCGGGATCCCTGACCCGGACATTGTCGGGGCTTGGCTTCTCCACCACGTACTATCTCCAGGTCAAGGCGGTCGACAATTTCGACAACGAGGCGCGGTCCGAGGTCGTCGAGGTGGCGACGGGCGCGGACACCCGCATGGACACCAGCCCCTTCGCCTACAAGAGCGCGGCGACCGTCGGCGGGTACGCCGGCTCGACGACCCTCGCGAACTTCCCCGTCCTCGTGCGTCTCGCGGCAAACTCGCCCGTCGGCTTCAACTACGAGGACTGCGCGGCGGACGGATCGGACATCCGGTTCACCGACGTGAACGGCATTCCGATTCCGCACGAAATCGACACCTGGGATCCGACCGGGACGTCGCTCATTTGGGTGCAGATTCCGAAACTTTCCGGCTCGGCGACGGAGCTTACGATGTACTACGGCGCCGCCGACCCCGCGTCGCTTTCCTCCGTCACGTCCGCCGACGTGTGGACGAACGCGAACTACAACGCCGTGTGGCACTTCTCCGGCAGCGCCAAGGAGTCGGCGAACGGCCTGACGGATTCGGGTTCAAGCGGAAACCCGACCTATACCGCCACGACCTTCGGCGTCGGCACGTGCTTCAAGACGACCGGCAATACGACGCTCGGATACAATGTGGATGCCAAGTGGACGACGCTCGGTACGGGCGGCACGCTCACCCTCTCCACATGGGCGAAATTCGACGGATCCAGCGCCAACTACAACCGCATGCTTTCCTGCATGTCGGACTGGGCGAAACCGGCCGGATGGGAACTGACGATTCAGAACGCCAGCGTCGATCAAATCACCGTCGGTTCGTCCAACAAGAGCCAGTTCCAGTATACGGCGAGCGGCGTCGGCCCCGGTTCGGGCAACGTTTATCTGTCTGTCGTCTACAATGCGGATGGGAATGCGCAGCTCTACGTCAACGGCGCCCTGGCGTATAGCAAAACGCTCAACAATGTCGTTACGCCAACGGAAAAGCTTTGGATCGGCTCTCTCAACGGGACCGGCAACTTCTGGAACGGCTCGCTCGACGAAATCCGCATCCACCGCGACGCCGAGTCCGCCGACTGGGTCAAGGCCTGCTACGACACGATGGCGTCCGCCTCGTTCGTCACGATGGACGACGTCACGGCCGTGGGTGGCGTGCAGCCGCTCGCGATCCGCTCGAACGGCGCGACGCTCTCCGGCACGACGGCGACGATCACGGGGCGCCTTGCCAACCTCGGCACCGGCGCCACGTCCGCCGACGTCACGCTCTACTATGGCACGTCGGCGAACGTCGAGGGCGGTACAGCCGTCGGCCCGGCGTCCTACAACGACAAGGCGGACCTCTCCAACACGCTCCTGGGCCTCACGCCCGCCGCGACGTACTACTACGCCTACAAGGCCGTGAACAACGCCTCGACGCCGGAAACGGCGTGGACGGCGACGAACTCCTTCGTCGTCGAGGCCTCGACGAAGCTCTCCGGTGCATCGGCGTCGGCCGTCAACTGCAGCGTGACGGTTTCCGGCGCCGTCTCCGAATGGGGCGG
>JAEEGH010021689.1_pt1 | contig 13242 bp, 10 predicted proteins | sample 9134181 | NCBI WGS metagenome assembly JAEEGH01 (sample SAMN16246544, study PRJNA631951) | gut metagenome | biome: gut microbiome; feature: rumen; material: DP-attached | host: Bos | place: Iran: Karaj | collected 2018-10 | reverse complement strand
TTACGATGGTGGTGCAGCGGGGCATGGTTTGGAGCATGTCGGCTATGGGGGCGGACTTGATGATTAGCAGGAACTCGTCGCTGGCGTTGCCTTTGAGGCGGCACACTTTTGAGGCGGTATCAAAAAACGCCAGTCCCTTATCGGCACAGAATCGTGTAATCAATTGTCTGTCAAAGCGTTTATCGGCAGCAATCTCAAAGTGATGCGGGTCGTTAAAATGGATCAGGCCCTGGATGCGCCAGAAATCGTTTATCCAGTTGGGGTAAAAGAAGTTCATCGACCATCGGGCCATGGGCGGCGGAAAACTGCCCAGGAACAGGATTGTGGCGCTGGCGGGCAGGAACGGGATAAGCGGATGGTCCTCAATCACGATGCCGGACTGGGACATATCGACCCTGTCTCCGATAAACTTTACACCCTCGGTTTTTAGTATTGAGCGCTGCAGTTCGGGGCCTCCGAAACCGTAGTTGGAGCCCATCTGTCCGCTGGATGTGACCACCCTATGGCAGGGCGTTTTCACGGAATCGGTATTGGTGTGCAGTGCGTTACCTACGGCGCGGGCGGCTCCCTCGGGATAGCCGGCCATCTGCGCCACCTGCCCGTAAGATGCCACTCTCCCCTTGGGAATCATGGCTACCGCTTTGAATATCGCTTCCTTGAATGTGTCCATTTACGTTAATGATCTTGCCAAAGTGTCCCACAAGCATCGGCCCATGAATACGTTCTCTCGCGGGTTGGTGTGGGACATCCCCCTTCCTGAGGCTTGTGTCCCACGCGTATCGGCCCCACAAGGCTCAGAGAGCACATCGTTGTGGGACACTTTGGCGAAATAGCGGGACACTTCGGCGGGATAGCGGGACACTTTGGCGAAATAGCGGGACACTTTGGCGGGACAGAGGAAAAGGTCAGTTGGATTCGGCAGCCAGACGGAAGAGTGCCGGAGTCAGGTGACAGTAGCCCGTGGGGTTCTTGTCAAGGTAATCCTGGTGGTACTCCTCGGCACGGTAAAAATTCTTGAGGGGCAGCAACTCTACTGCCAGTTTCTGACCTGGTTCCAAAGCCTGCTGTTGCTCTTTAAAGACTTGCCGCAAGAGTTCAACCGTTGCCGCGTCAGTATCGGGAGCATAGTAAACACCTGTGCGATAGCGCGTTCCCTCATCCTCCCCCTGCTTATTGAGGCTGGTGGGGTCGATGGCCTTGAAATAGATTCGGGTCAGTTTATCGACGGGAATCACCTGCGGATCATACGTCACGTGCACGCACTCGGCATAGCCGGTGGTATCGGTATAGACCTCCTTGTAGGTAGGATCCGGAGTGTTTCCGTTGGCAAAACCCACCTCGGTGCTCATCACGCCGCGAATGAGTTTGAGGTATTTTTCGGCTCCCCAAAAACAGCCGGCTGCAAAATAAATTTCCTTACACATGTGCGTCAGAAAGTGAATGTCTCGGGGTCCGATGTGAACGACGAAATGGTGGCGGTGGCGTTCTGCAGATAGAGAACTATGGTGTTGTCATCGTTCTCGTTGTACATTGAACGCAGCGACTCGTTCTTGTCGAGCATATCCTTCTTGGCCGATACACGGTCATCGGGGATGAGTTCGCACTCGATGCGGATCCACTTGCCGTCCTTGTAGGCGCAGATTTCGGCCTTGGGATTGGCTTTGAGCTGCTTGTAGACGTTCTTGGACTTGCCGGTCTGGATGTAGAGGCGGCCTTCAAAGATCTCGGCGGTTCCGAACGGGCGAACGTGGGGCTGGTCGCCGTCAACCGTGGCCAGGAAATAGGTCTGGGCGTCCTTGAGGAACTGCTGTGCGCGCAGAGCGTTCTGCGGGTTAGGTGTGATAGTCGTACTCATAGTGTTGTTTTGCTTGTTTCCGCATGCTGTGAGCATCAGGAGTGCGGCGATTATCGCTATTGCTTTTCTCATTTTCATATTAGGTTTTGGTTTGTACAAAGATAGGGATTTTCGCCAAAGTGTCCCACACGCATCGGCCTAAGAATACGTTCTCTCGCGGGTTGCTGTGGGACACACCCTCTCACAAGGCTCGTGTCCCACGCTCATCGGCCCAAGAAGGCTCACAGGGCACATCGTTGTGGGACACTTTGGCGAAAATGGGGTGCGCGTGGGACACTTTGGCGGGAAGTTACTTGGAGCCGATCCAGGTGAGGCGGCGCCAGAGACCCTCCAGGGGCCCGCGTTCGTGCTTATCGGCCCAGAGTTTGAGCAGCCAGTACTGGAATACGATCATTCCGATGCCCACCAGCGCGGACCATGTGGTGCCCAGGGTGTTGTACATGCTGAGGCCCCACTGGTAGAAGATGAAACTGCCCAGGATGGACTGCAGCAGGTAGTTGGTGAGGCTCATTCGGCCAAAGAATCCCAGTTTTCCGAACACTTTTTTGAACCCGTCAAACCGATACCACAGCAGCACTGCCACAGAAAGGATGAGCATCAGGATGGCCAGATTCCACATGGGGTGAATAAGGTCGTCGTACTTGCCGAATTTGGTGAACGCGCCACAGATTACAAGTATGGCCGATACCACCAGCAGCATACGCCAGATCTTGAGGTTGCTGCCCTCATTATAGAACAGACGCAACCGTCCAAACAGCAGGCCAAGATAGAACAGTCCGAGCGTCTGAGTGATGCGTCCGTGGGTCCAGAACCAGCCCAGCGTGGTGGTGATGCCGTATCGGAGGTTGGTAGCGGCCGAATGCCAGAAGGTGTCGTGCCCCTGCATGAGTTTCATGTAGCCCATGCCCACCCATCGGGAATCAGGGTGCCAATCGGTAAGATGAGAGTAAATCTCCAGCGGCTGGGCAAGCAGGAATATGGTTATGGCCCACAGCCAACCGTTGCTCAAGTATCCGGCGGGGATAAGCAGCAGGCCCAGAATGGCATACGTAATCAGGATATCGCCGTCATAGAAGCAGACGTTGAGCACGCCAAACAGGAACAGCAGCACCATTCGCCAGGCAAAACGGAGCGAGAAATCCCTACCCTTCTGCTCCTGATTATCGCGCATGATAAAGAAACTCAGGCCAAAAAGTATGGCAAAAATTCCGTACATCTTGCCCGAAAGCAATGCCTGCAACACGTTGAAAACCGTTCCGTCACACGGCAGAGTGTATTTGATCTCGCGTGCGAAAGTATTGAAATGCTCCACCGAATGGAACAGAATGATGCCCGCCACAGCCAGCCCTCGCAGGGCATCGGCCACCTCTATGCGGCTGTTCTTGAGTCCTTGAGTCTTGTACATATCCGGTTGTTTTTCCAAAGGTAGCGAAAAAAAATAAAAACCGCGCACTGGGGACTATCCCTAATGCGCGGTTTTTATCAATCTATGTCAGGTTACTTGACTTCCTCAAAATCAGCATCCTGAACATTGTCCGATGAACTGCCGGTGTTGCTCTGAGAGCCACCGCCCTGAGGACCGCTCTGTGCACTGCCGTTGAATCCGCCACCGGGCTGGCCCTGAGCGCCGCTCTGCTGATACATCTGGGCGCTGGCTGCCTGGAATGCGGTATTGAGTTCTGCCATAGCCTTGTCAATTGCGGCCAGATCCTGAGCCTTGTGAGCATCCTTAAGGGCGTTGAGTGCACTCTCGATAGGAGCCTTCTTGTCGGCGGGGATCTTGTCGCCCAGATCCTGCAGCTGCTGCTCAGTCTGGAAAATCATTGAGTCGGCCTGGTTGAGCTTGTCAACTTTCTCACGCTCCTTCTTATCGGCATCGGCGTTTGCCTCGGCCTCAGCCTTCATGCGCTCAATCTCCTCCTTGCTCAGACCGGAGCTTGCCTCAATACGGATTGCCTGCTCCTTGCCCGTAGCCTTATCCTTGGCCGATACCTTAAGGATACCGTTTGCATCGATATCGAATGTAACCTCAATCTGAGGTACGCCACGACGTGCGGGTGCGATGCCCTCCAGGTTGAACTGGCCGATGGATTTGTTCTGTGAAGCCATGGGGCGTTCGCCCTGCAGCACATGTATCGTTACGGCTGTCTGGTTATCGGCAGCTGTTGAGAAAATTTCACTCTTCTTACACGGGATTGTGGTGTTGGCATCGATCAGCTTGGTCATTACGCCGCCCATGGTCTCGATACCCATTGTAAGAGGTGTCACATCCAAAAGTACGATGTCACCTACACCGCCCTCCTTGTTCAGGATAGCACCCTGGATTGAAGCACCTACTGCAACAACCTCATCGGGATTAACGCCCTTAGAAGGCACTTTTCCGAAGAAATCCTCAACCAGCTTCTGCACAGCAGGGATACGGCTTGAACCGCCTACCAGGATTACTTCATCGATATCGGCGTTGGTAAGACCGGCATCCTGCATAGCCTTGCGGCAGGGCTCCAGGCAAGCCTGGATCAGGCCGTTTGCCAGCTGCTCAAACTTGGCACGTGTAAGAGTTTTTACAAGGTGACGCGGTACACCTGCTACCGGCATGATGTACGGCAGGTTAATCTCTGTGCTGGTTGATGATGACAGCTCAATCTTAGCCTTCTCGGCAGCCTCCTTAAGACGCTGAAGTGCCATAGGATCGGCAGTAAGGTCTGCACCCTCATCCTTCTTGAACTCCTCAACCAGCCAGTTGATGATTACCTGGTCAAAGTCATCGCCGCCCAGGTGGGTATCACCGTTGGTGGCAAGCACCTCGAATACGCCGCCGCCAAACTCCAGGATGGAGATATCGAAAGTACCGCCACCCAGGTCGAATACGGCAATTTTCATATCCTTGTTAGCCTTGTCAACACCGTATGCCAAAGCGGCAGCGGTAGGCTCGTTCACGATACGCTTTACATCCAGACCGGCAATCTGACCGGCCTCCTTGGTGGCCTGACGCTGTGAGTCGCTGAAGTATGCAGGCACTGTGATGACAGCCTCTGTCACCTCCTGACCCAGATAATCCTCGGCGGTCTTCTTCATCTTCTGAAGAATCATGGCCGATATCTCCTGAGCGGTGTACAGACGTCCGTCAATGTCCACACGCGGCATATTGTTGTCACCCTTGACTACCTTGTAAGGTACGCGGGCAATCTCTTTCTGCACCTGATCCCAGTTCTCACCCATGAAACGCTTGATTGAGAACACGGTACGCTGCGGGTTTGTGATAGCCTGACGCTTAGCCGGATCACCGATCTTACGCTCGCCGCCGTCAACGAAAGCCACGATTGAAGGGGTTGTACGCTTGCCCTCGCTGTTAGCGATTACGACAGGCTCGTTACCCTCAAATACTGAAACGCACGAGTTCGTGGTTCCAAGGTCAATTCCAATAATCTTTCCCATAGTTGTATGTTTTTTATTTGTTTGAACTCAAAATATGACACCAGACTATGTACAAATGGTGTGCCACAGCGTTTGTGGGGCCGATGACATGACAGATGTGACGATTTGGCAGAATTTTTTGCACCCGCTCGCGGGCTGCCCCCCTGACCTTAGGGAATCAGAACGCAGGTACGAGCATTTTCATCCCTAAGGTCAGCAGAAAAAACGCTTTCTCGCGGGCTACCCCCTGACCTTAGGGAACTGTAACGCACGTAGGAGCATTTCCATCCCTAACGTGAGCAGGAAATACGCCAGTACCTGCGTTACCCCCTGACCTTAGGGAACCAAAACGCATGTAGGAGCATTTCCATCCCTAACGTGAGCGGATAATACGCCAGTACCTGCGTTACCCCCCCGACCTTAGGGAGCCAAAACGCACGTAGGAGCATTTCCATCCCTAAGGTCAGCAGGAAATATGCGTTCCCCTGCCCTCTAGTATGCGCGGAACTTCCTGGGACGGTATTCGTCGGGCAGAATGGATACCGGAATCGCGACGCAACGCGCGGCCTGAATGCCGTTGATGTGACAATCCTGTATGAGCTCCAAAGCGATCTGGCATCGGCGCTTATCACTTAACTGATAGATACTCTTGGTCTTGTATCGGCCAAGAATATCGTTGTCCACCACCGAACAAACCTCCATATCATTCATGTTCACCACCGATGCCCGGCCGCCCATCTCATTCTTGAGCATATCGGACTCCGAGTCAAACTGCACGCCTTTCTCTATGATTTTCAACGTGATGGGATCGGCTGCAACATCATCCTTTTCCTGTTCCTTTATCCAATCTTCGGTGGTGCGGCGATTCATATTATAAATGTAATTGGTGGGCGTACCGTACCAAGACTCGGCCAGTCTGATTTCCTGAAATGTACTCCTTGATATAACGCCTTGATTATCAATGGCGAAATTGTCGGGAAAGTCAGCATTTTTTGGCAGGTACGATTGTATTTCGGCCCGATTGTATGACAAACCAGGATTCTGAATACCCCTTGCGCGGGAGAAAATGTAATTGCAGGTGCTGAACGGGTAAGCAAAAGCGGTCTCACTCTGGCCGTGGTGCAAACCGTTCCTGAGGCAATAGTTTATGGCCATCTGAATATGCTTAGTCCCCTCCAACTTTCTGATAAACACTCTTTTATCAAAAAGCCTACCCGTCCTTCCGTAGATGTAATTAAAATGTTTGGTCAGAGAATACCGGAGCGAGAGCGAAAATTTCTTGGGCGACTCGGACAGAATGATAAAATGGACGTGGTTAGACATCACGGAGTCCGCAAGAATGCTGGTGTCATTTCTGAACGCAGCCAATGCCATAAGATTAGTGAAATCGCGAGCGTCGTCAAGATTTCTGATCATGACCTCTTTGTGCGCGGTCATGCAAACATGGAAAAGATCCTTCATAGTAATTATTATGGTTTAGGTTTAGTTGCAAACAAATGTGTTAGTCACTTATATTCGCAAATATAACTATTTGTCCGATTCCCGATACGCCCGACGAACACTTTTCCACTCCACCCCCTGACCTTAGGGAGCCACAACGCACGTACAGCCATTTTCTTCCCTAAGGTGAATAGGAAATACGCCTGCACCTGCGTCACCCCTCACCTTAGGGAACCACAACGCAGGTGCAAACGATTTCTTCCCTAAGGTGGCTTGGCGGAGAGCAAAAAAAAGCGACCCGGGAAGGATCGCTTTTAACTTGAACACTGCAATTGGATCAGTCGTTCATCATTTCGGAGTCATCATCGGGCTCGGGCTCCTGGGGGTTGCCCAGGATGGCTGCCATGATTTTCTGCTCCAGCTCTTCGGCCAACTCGGGGTTGTCCTGCATGAGCTGCTTGGTGGCGTCTCGGCCCTGTGCCAGGCGGGTGTCGCCGTAGCTGAACCATGAGCCGCTCTTCTTGAGGATGCCGTACTCAACGCCCAGATCCACAATCTCGCCGGATTTAGAGATGCCCTCGCCGAACATGATGTCGAACTCGGCCTTGCGGAAAGGAGGCGCAACCTTGTTCTTGACAACCTTGACGCGAACCTGGTTACCAACCACGCTGTCGCCGTCCTTGAGCTGGGTCACGCGACGGATATCCAGACGGACCGATGCATAGAACTTGAGCGCGTTACCGCCGGTGGTAGTCTCGGGGTTACCGAACATGATACCGATCTTTTCACGTAACTGGTTGATAAAGATGCAGGTAGTGTTGGTCTTGTTGATGGTCGATGTCAGCTTGCGCAGAGCCTGGCTCATCAGGCGCGCCTGCAGACCTACCTTGTTGTCGCCCATATCGCCTTCAATCTCGGCCTTGGGGGTAAGTGCGGCCACACTGTCTATTACGATGATATCGATGGCCGATGAGCGGATCAGCTGCTCGGCAATCTCCAGGGCCTGCTCGCCGTTATCGGGCTGTGAAATCCAAAGGTTGTCGATATCGACCCCCAGTTTGGCGGCGTAGAATCGGTCAAATGCATGCTCGGCGTCAATGAACGCAGCAATACCGCCGGCCTTCTGGGCCTCGGCAATAGCGTGAATGGCCAGAGTGGTCTTACCTGATGACTCCGGACCGTAAATCTCAATTATTCGGCCGCGCGGATAACCGCCTACGCCAAGTGCGGCGTTAAGGCCGATGGAGCCGGTGGGGATGACATCGACGTTCTCAACGCTCTCGTCACCCAGTTTCATGATGGAGCCCTTACCGAAGCTCTTCTCAATCTTGTCAGTTGCTGCCTGCAGCGCCTTGAGTTTCTCGCTCAAGCCTGCATTCTGAGGGCCTGACGCACCCTCAATCTCTTTCTTTGCCATAATATGACTGTAATTAAATTAGCTAATCCCGAAGCGTGTTCTCCAAGGTATCACCACTTCAGTAAAGCGCCTCTTTGACGCTCTGTAGGCAAATATATGAAAAAACAATTGTATCTTTACGAAACAATCCTGATAGTTATGAACAAGGAATACGTAAGCATAATCGTGCGCGAGACCGGCCTGCGGGAGAATCAGGTGGAGAACACGCTGAAGCTGCTGGAGAACGGCGCCACGATACCTTTTATAAGCCGATACCGCAAGGAATCCACGGGCGGAATGGATGAGGTTCAGGTTACTGAGGTCAGCAACGCTTTGGAGCGTCTGGAGACTTTGGCCAAGCGCAAGGAGACGGTGCTGAGCACGATTGAGAGCCAGGAAAAGCTGACTCCGGAACTCAAGAACCGCATTGAGCACTGCTGGGACAGCACCGAGTTGGAGGACATTTATGCCCCCTACAAGCCGCATCGCAAGACCAGGGCCGATGCCGCTCGCGAGAAGGGTCTGGCACCGCTGGCCGAGTTCGTGATGAAGCAGAATCCATACGTTCCTCTGGATAAAGAGGCAACCAAATACGTAGACAAAAAGAAAGGTGTGGCCAACACAGACGAGGCCCTCCAAGGCGCGATGGACATAATCGCCGAGCAGGTATCGCTCGACGAGGGCGCCCGCAACATGGTCCGCAACGGTTACCGCCGCGAGGCCCGAATCTACAGCAAGGTCGTAAAGAGCAAGGAGGCCGATGCCCAAAAGTACCGTGACTGGTTTGACTTCAATGAATCGCTCAAGCACTGTGCTTCACACCGTCTGCTCGCAATGCGTCGCGGCGAGGCCGAAGGGTTCTTAAGAGTCTCAATTGAAATCGATGACGAAAAGACATCCGAAGCCCTCTCACACAAGTACGTCCGCGGCAAATCAGAGGTGTCGCAACTGGTTGACGAAGCTGTTCAGGATTCGTACTACCGCCTGCTGCAGCCATCGGTCGAAAACGAATTTGCCGCATCGTCGAAGGAATCGGCTGACGCTGAGGCGATTAGGATATTCGCACGTAACCTGGAACAGCTGCTTATGGCCTCTCCACTGGGTCAGAAGGCGGTTATGGGCATAGATCCGGGCTTCAGGACAGGTTGTAAAGTGGTCTGCCTGGATGCTCAGGGAACACTGCTTCATAATGAGGCAATCTACCCCCACCCGCCCCACAACGAGGCGCGTCAGGCTGCTGCAAAAATCCAGGCTTTGGTGGAGCAGTATAAGATTGAGGCGATCGCAATCGGCAACGGTACCGCCGGACGTGAGACCAAGGAGTTTGTGGAGCATTTGCGTCTGCCCGCGGGCGTTCAGATTTTCAGCGTAAACGAGGACGGCGCTTCAATCTATTCGGCCTCGAAGACTGCGCGCGACGAGTTCCCCGATTATGACGTAACGGTTCGCGGTGCTGTGTCTATCGGCCGCCGTCTTATGGATCCTCTGGCAGAGCTTGTAAAGATTGATCCGTCATCTATCGGCGTCGGCCAGTATCAGAAGGATGTGAATCAGACTGAGTTGAAGCATTCGCTTGACCAGACGGTTATAAGTTGCGTGAACCGCGTGGGTGTGAACGTGAATACCGCCAGCACGCACCTTCTTACATATATCAGCGGTCTGGGACCTCAACTGGCGCAGAATATTGTCGATTATCGCACTGAGAACGGTCCTTTCAAGTCACGCAAGGAGCTTATGAAGGTTCCGCGAATGGGTGCAAAGGCGTTCGAGCAGTCGGCTGGATTCCTGCGCGTTCCTGGTGGCAAGCAGCCGCTGGACAACTCGGCCGTACACCCCGAGAGCTATCCCATCGTGGAGAAAATGGCAAAGGATCTTGGCTGCTCGGTTGAGGATCTGATGAAGTCTGCAGAGTTGAGAGCCAAAATCGACATCAACAAGTACGTGACAGCCACCGTGGGACTCCCCACCCTGACCGACATCATGGCAGAGCTTGAAAAGCCCGGACGTGATCCGCGCGGGCCATTACGCAAATTCGAGTTCTCAAATGAGGTTCACACGATTGAGGATGTCAAGGCCGGAATGGAATTGCCCGGAATAATCTCCAACATAACCAACTTTGGAGCCTTCGTAGACATAGGAGTCCACGTAAAAGGACTCATCCACATCTCGCAGCTGGCCCCCGGCAAGTTCATAAAAGATCCCACCCAGGTAGTCTCCCTCCAACAGCAAGTCCTGGTCAAAGTCCTGAGCGTTGACCTTGAGCGTCAGCGCATCAGCCTGGCAATGGTGCCATAGGGGACGGTTCCGTTTGGCTCGCCCACTTTAAGCAAAAATCCCATCTGAGCATACTGTAGCCTAGATGGGATTGTTTTTGAGCGTGCCAAACGGAACCGTCCCCTTTGTCATCTCAGTTTGATGCAATTGATTATTCGGCCGCATTTTGTGCCTTCGCGGCGAGCGGAAAAGAAACGGTCGTTGTTGCGATAGGTGCAGATTCCGGAGACCTGAATTTCTGAAACTCCAACTTCCTCTAACAGCCATTGGTTGGCTCGCCAGAGGTTTATATGCAGGCCGCCAGCCATAGGATTCTGGGCTGTAGGAGCCTTGGGACCGCAGTCTTTGAGTATCTGCTCCATCGGGAATCCGGCCTCAGCAAACGCATCAACAACCTCCTGTCCCACCTGAAAACTCTCAGGTCCGATACCCGGGCCGATGACCGCTTTGAGATCGCCGGCAACAGTTCCGTATCGGCGCTGCATCTCTGCAATCACCTTCTGACTAAGCCGCTGGACCGTGCCGCGCCATCCGTCATGAACCGCCGCAACTGCCCTGTGCACCGGGTCATAAAGCAGCACCGGAATGCAATCGGCCGTACGTACAGAAATTGCCACGCCGGGAACATTGGTGATAAGGGCATCGACCCCTTCAAGCTGCTCGCGTGTGGTCATGGGGTCCGTAACTTCCTTAATGACAACGCCGTGCACCTGATGCGGTTGCACAACGTAGTACGGGAGCTCAGCGTCACGCTGGGTGCTGAAGGCCTCAACGCCAGGAGCAATATCGTATCGAAACAAACCTTTCATTACCGCAAAAGTACTATATTTGCCCCATCAAGTCCTGTATTTATGAAAAAGTTTATTTTGCCTTTGTTTATGCTTCTGGCGCTCTCCTGCCAGGATGAGAAAAAAGAGATTGTTATCAAAACCCCTCTCGGTGATACATTTGACACAAGATACGCAGATCTGGAGTTCGGGGCCGATGGCGGCAAAGATACCGTAGCCTTCCCGTTTGACACCGATTGTTATCTCCACATGGTCCGCAACGACAGCCTGTACGTATTTTTCTATCTTTCAGAAGATGACTACAGCACACTGGACAGCGTAATTCAGAGCCGATCAATAATTACCCGCCCTGAGGTCAAGGACGTTGATCCTATTGCCGGATTCTCATACTTTGAATGGGATTGGTTCTCGGCCGAACTTAAAGACAATCAGATAATTATTGATGTCAAGCCTGGCCAGGAGGGTCATATAGCACAACTCCAGTATCCCTTCAGTTCAACCGATGCAGTTCTTCGAAGTCTGGAAATAACGCTTACCCGGAAATAAATGAGAAAGGCCCGCTCTGATAAGGAAGCGGGCCTTTCTGCTGATTCAAAAACTATAATAGATTAAATGAGATTGTCCTTCTCAATATCCTTGAAGTACTTGTATGTATCAACTTTCAGCTCTCCGCAGGCAGCCTCATCGGCCACGATGATTGCGTGAGGATGCATCTGAAGTGCGCTGATAGTCCACATCTGGCAAACGCCCTCCTCTACTCCATGCTGCAAAGCGCGAGCCTTGTTATGGCCGTTAACCATGATCATTACCTGCTTGGCATCCATTACTGTACCTACGCCTACGGTCAGCGCGGTCTTGGGAACCTTATTGACATCATTGTCAAAGAAACGGCAGTTAGCGATGATAGTGTCAGTTGTCAGAGTCTTCTGACGTGTACGGCTGGTAAGGCTTGAGCCCGGCTCGTTGAAAGCGATATGGCCGTCGGGCCCCACGCCGCCCATGAAGAGTTCCACGCCGCCGGCAGCGGCAATCATCTCCTCATAGTGCTCGCACTCCGCCTTCAGGTCTTTGGCGTTGCCATCGAGGATGTGGACATTCTCCTTCTTGATGTCGATATGGTTGAAGAAGTTGTTCCACATAAAGCTGTGATAGCTCTCGGGGTGGTTCACATCGAGGCCCACATACTCGTCCATGTTGAAAGTCACCACATTCTGGAAACTGAGCACTCCGCACTTGTTCAGTTTTACCAGGTGCTGGTAGAGTCCGAGGGGGGAACTACCGGTAGGGCATCCGAGGACAAACGGGTGCTCTGCCGTGGGTTTAAAATCGAGGATTCTCTTGGCCACATAGTTGGCGGCCCAGACCGACATTTCGTCGTAGTCTTTAGCAATAATAACGCGCATATTACTGATTATTAAAGATTGATATATAGAGGTTTATTCTTATATTATCCCCCACCCATACCAGTTTAACAAGATGCAAATATACATAAAAATCCCGAATTGCACCCACGCGCACGAAAAAAAAACGGCGAATTACTCTAATTGCTCAAATGTTAATGGTTGTTAAACACCCCCTCTCAACTCGACCTTTCGCCTTTTTGGCCATTTTTCCGATTTAACAAATTTTAAGAAATATAAATCACTAGAAACCAGTAGTTTGATTAAAAAGTAGAACATGATCGGCTAAAATGCTGTCAATCAGTATATAAAAGATATCATCTTCTTATCAAGTTCTTATCAAATTCTAATATACTTTTTATCAAACTCTACTTCGGTAAAAGATGGTTAAACTTTCATAACAAGTGTTAAAAAGGTAAATTTTAGCCCGTTTACGGGCGATATTCTTTAGCCGAGGGCGTCAGCCCACGGCTAAAAACTGCCGCCCGCGATGCGGGCTGTCTATTTATTTTTTAAATTCTGGGGGATTAGTAGATTTCGAGGATGGTGCCGTCGAAGAGGGTACGGTACTCGTAGAGAGGGCAGCCGGTGAGGGAGCCCTCGAGGGGGTTACCATAGATGGTCTCGAACTGGGAATGACAGTCGGGACAGTGCAATACGGTGCCGTCCCATCCT